>Ga0222712_10000005_pt1 | contig 373909 bp, 386 predicted proteins | sample C33_657DmetaG_FD_165043 | JGI IMG/M metagenome (GOLD analysis project Ga0222712, IMG submission 165043) | Estuarine water microbial communities from San Francisco Bay, California, United States - C33_657D | ecosystem: Environmental > Aquatic > Marine > Unclassified | place: USA: California...
AACGGGTTCTACAACACCCGACGACGTCATTCATATCTAGGCGGCATCAGCCCGCTCGCATTCGAGGCCAAGGTGGCATAATGAGATAGGTGACCGGCACGAAACCGTTACAAGTCCAGCTTGAGAATGGTCTTAGCAAAAGCCCTTTGCTCTTTGCGGCTCAGGTCGATCTTACCAAGGGCGTGAGTAGAGATAGAGAGCGCTGGGAAGTAGCCATCGCAGTCTGCTATATCCGAGACAGCCTTGAGCATAATAGGCCTTTCCCAGTTGTCGAAAGGCTCGAAGGCTTCGATAGCTGCTAGGGACTTAGCGATATGATCGGGATTGATAAGCTGGCGGCTGGGTGCCCCAGTGGAGTTGGTTGACATAGGTTCCTTTCATGGAAGTGGATGAGCTTCCGTTGCGAGTGGAAGCCTTAAGGGGTGCGGGAGTTGGTTTAGTATCCCTGCGTAAGTAGGGGTTTTGTGAGGGTACGTTTCTGCGTAGATGACCACTTTAGCGCAGGCGGCTTTCTCTATAAGTAGCCATTTAGTGGAATATCCCATGAAAACAGATAGTTAGAAAAGGCGTTGTAAACAGGCAGATGACGCGCAAATCCGCCGCTCAAATCGCTGTTTCTCTATAGGTGTGGGTTTTAGCGCCACATCGATATAACTAATTGAATTTATTGGATTAAGTTAAAGGGCCTAATTTAGGCCAAATCACCACCCCAAATTGCACTCCTGCGATAGTGCGACTTTTAGCTCTAGTTTCCTGCTATCTGATTGTAATATTATGAGATTGTTGCATTCCACAGCTCATGTGAATGAAGACGGCACAGATCGGTGTTTCTGCGATAATATGGGTTTTATGAAGTTTCTTTACAACTGACTGATTTTAAATAGATTTCTAAAACCATGTTTTATTGCTGCAAACATAAGGCTGCTCTAGGGAGAATTGCCGCTTTGCATTTAGCGCAACCAGTGTTCCCAGAATGTATTTTCTTCAAAAGGCGCAACCTATCTAGGCGGGTATTTCCCAGCGCTTTACCTTAGACAACTCAAGCCCCTCAAACCGGAGCTTACGTATCTCAAGCCCCAAAGGCTCCCTAGTTCCGTAAGCCGCATTGGTACCCTTTGCGCTATGGCCCTGTAGGTACTCCAAGGCCTCTGCGCTTATCCCTGAGGCTCTAGCGGCGGTAGGGAAGCTATGGCGAAACTCTCTCGCCTGTCTTTTGTCCTTAGGTATCGCTCCAGCTTTGCGGGCATAGGTTCCCCACCACCTACTCCACGCCTCCGCAAGACCTTTGCGCCACGCTGGCAACTGAGGGAACAAGGCTAGCTCGCCTTTGTCTTGCAGCCAGCCGATATAGTCCAACAACCCCAGATCGATTAGCGCTTGAGGTACTGGGAAGCACCTATCACCTGTACCCTTTTCAGATGTTTTGAGACGCCTAGCCCCTATGGTCGGATGGTCGCCCTCGCCTGTGTAGGACATGTACCAACCGTCCTTACGTTCTTCAAAGTCACTGACTAGCAACTGAGCAGCTTCGTTAGGTCTCGCACCAGTGAACAAGAGGATGAGCGGTAGCCAGTATGCAGCCTCTCCTCTCCCACCTAGAGGACGCTCGCCAGCCGTGAAGACTGGCAACGAGAACACAGCATTTAACTCTACCACCGACAGGCCTGTAGCTTTACGTGACCGTTGCACCCTCACCGCATGGCGAGAGAATGGATTGGCTTTTTCGCTATCGATCAGCCCTCTTCGTTGTGCAGAAGCCCATACCGTTGCGAGATTAGTCAAATGTACGTGGACAGTCTTACCGCTGAGACGCCCTGTGTCAGAGTGCTGATACTTTTCTACCAAGTCCCTGATCGGAAGCTTTCGATCTTTTCGACTTGGATTGGCTGGGAGCTTTGCCAGCAACTCAAGCCACTCAGTAACTTGCAACCGAGTGATTGACGAATAGTCCACTCCCGCAAAGGCTTCTTCCCAATATCTGACAGCCGTGTTGCGAGCATCTTGAGTAGAGCGACTGACAGGATTGGCGGCTGAGGATGCTAGCTCTCTCACTATCTCGCCCATTGAAAGCTTGGAGGTAGGGGTGGAAGCTTTGGCAGGGCTTGAAGGTCTTTCAGGCTCAGGAGGTGTCTCTATTACCTCCCCATCCAGCCGCTTGAGAGCTAATGTCCCTGCATTAATCGCAGCCCTATTTATCGCGATACAGAGTTGAGCGAAGTCCTTACTCTGAGTATCCAATCTCAGACCGCTGGCTACTCCTAAGTCCTCTACCTCATCCGCCCATAGCTTTAGGATACCCTCCATATCACCAGTAGCTTGTAGATTGCGGTAGAGCGCTAGCATCGCTTCCAGCGTTTCCCTTCGCCTCTCTATAAACCTCTTGTTTGTATCGATATGCTGTCCGCCAACACTTTTGACTAGCTCGCGTTCCTCTGTATCCCAGCGCCTAGCGTCATCTTGTTCCAAAGCTTCCCTAACGTAGGCTTCAGACAGATCGGCAATCTTACTTGCATCAAGAGCGTCGTAATCTCCCTTAGCAGCTTTGGTCGCATTAGCCACAATAGTGGCATATTCATCCCGTGCAGCCGCAAAGCGCTTTGCTGCATCTCCATCATCTAGTGAGTTGGCACCTAGCGCCTTGATAAGCTCCCTAGGACTATTGAGAATATAGGGCCTGAGGTGAGCAGGAAACGCTCTCCGATACGAAAGCCTTCCCGTCTTACTGTCCTTTTGGAGATACCGCACACTAACTCCCATTGATCGCTCCAAACTCTAGCACTTTTGTAGTGCGTTTTGTAGTGTGCAAGCGGATTTAGGGCGCAGTTTCCTACCCTTTTTGTGACATTTCAATGGCTTAAAAGAGTAATGGTGCCCAGAAGAGGACTCGAACCTCCACGCCCTTGCGAGCGCCAGCACCTGAAGCTGGTGCGTCTACCAATTCCGCCATCTGGGCACGGGATGCTGGGGACAAAAGCGTCTCCGCATCGGGTAGGCGGGCTCCTTTAAGGCTTGGTGCGGCTTTGTCAACGCCTGCGCTGGGGTGATGGCTAAAAAAGTCGAACTGCCCGTAACAGGCAAAATACTGTACTGGCGTCTCGCCACGCCATGTGGCAATTTCACAGCCTCATAAGGGTCGCACACCCTTGCGCGAAAAGCCAAAAGACTGTCGCGCGAGCCTTAATCTTTCGAGAGGGAGAAGGCATATGAACAAGTCGACAATCCTGCTGCTGCTCGCAACCGGCGCCGCAGCACTTACCAGCGCCAGCGTAGCCCAAACCGACAAGATGGCCCCGATCGGGCGCGGCGAAGCCACCATTTATAGAGATCCGGGGTTCCAGGGGCCGGCGGTCTTTGTGGGCGAAGCCAAATCCAACCTTGAATTGCGCTGGTCGGTGCGGTCGATCCGCGTGCGATCGGGCACTTGGGAATTGTGCGCCCGTAGCCGTTTCCGCGCGCCATGCATTACGGTATCGGCGGACGAGCCCGACATCCGTCGATTTGCTCCGCAAATGTACATGATCCAGTCGATGCGCCCCTTGGGCTATGCGCCGCCCGCCATCATCCACCCGCCTGCAGGCACATCGTTGCGCGGAATGGCCGCTGAATTCTTCCCCGCACCGGGCGGGCGCGATGGACGCCGGCTGCTATCTTGCGAAAATGGAGGGGCGACTTCCAGTTGCGCAGCCGCCACGGCAGACCGTTTCTGCAAATCGATGGGCTGGAGCGGATCGGCAAGCCAGCGGCAGGAGACCGTGAATGGACGCGTCTATCTGGCAGACGTGCTTTGCACCCGCACCGGATATTGAGGCGATGCGGAAATTGGCAACAATAGCGGCGACCACCATTGGTGTGGTCGCCTTCGCCCCTGCCGCTTTCGGTGCAACTCCGGCAAGCTGGATGCAGGTTGACAAGGCATCGCAAGCTGCATGCCTGAAGGCAGCAGGGCTTAACGATGCAGTCACGGGCCCACCCATCCGCTATTCGGACAGGCTGTTGATCGACGCACGTGTCGTAAGCGGCACCTGGCCGCAACCGCATATGAAGGGGGCGAAGGCAGAAATGCTGTGCCTGTATCACCGGCGAACCAAGCAGGTTGAGGTACAGGAAATCGCCCATCCCCTGCCGCAGGAGCCAACCGTCGCGATCAAGGATATATGGTGGAAAGCGGTCAGCATCGGCGGCAAGTCCGTCATCAGCGGCAGTGAGGTGACACTTTCGCTTGGTTCAGATGGCAAGGTGGGCGGCAAATCCGGATGCAATGGCTATGGCGCCAGCTACCAGCTCGATGGTGTGCAATTGAAGGTCTATCCGCCGATCATAACGACCAAGATGGCTTGCGCGCCGGCTTTGATGACGCAAGAGCAGGCGTATCAGGACCTGCTGGGCAAGGCGGTAACGGCGAAGGTTGGAAATGATGGCCGACTGTCCATAACCACGGCAAGCGGCCAGACCATCCGCTTCATCAGGAAATAGGGGGAGAAGGAGCACCCTCCCCCCTTGAATCCTGACCGCGCCTCGTGCAAAGCGCTGCCCATCAATTCTCCCCCCAATATAAGCAAATGGGCAGGCAATGAGCGAACTCAACGGTAAATTGGTCACCGTCTTTGGTGGCGGCGGTTTTGTCGGGCGTTATGTGGTGCAGGCGCTATGCGCCGCCGGTGCGCGGGTGCGCGTTGCGGTGCGCCATACGCGCACTGCAGAGCATGTGAAGCCGCTGGGCAATCTTGGCCAGGTTTCACTCGCGGCGTGCGATATCACCAAGCCAGTGACCGTTGCCAACGCCCTGATCGGCGCGGACATGGCGGTAAACCTTGTTGGCAGCTTTGATAATCTGGATGCGATCCAGCGCCAGGGCGCCGCGAATGTCGCCGAAGCTGCAGCCGCAGCCGGATTGTCCGCGTTGGTGCACATGTCGGCGATCGGCGCCGATGCGAACAGTGCCGCCGAATATGGACGCAGCAAGGCAGGCGGTGAAGCTGCGGTGCGCGCTGCTTTCCCGGCCGCCACGATCCTGCGCCCCTCGATCATTTTCGGTCGTGAGGACCAGTTCATCAACCGCTTTGCTGGCCTCATCCGCATGCTGCCGGTCGTTCCCGTGATTGGCGCGGATACCAGGTTCCAGCCGGTATTCGTCGGCGATGTCGCGCGCGCGGTTGTCGCCGCGTTGCAAGGTACAGGTGGTGAAACACTCGAACTGGGCGGACCGGAAACCTATTCGATGCTGCAGCTCAATCAATGGATTGCCAAGGCGACCGGCCATCGCAAGCTGTTCGTGCCGGTGCCTGAAGCCGCGGCCAAACTTTTGACCTTCATTCCGGGCGGGCCGATTTCCGGCGATCAGCTCAAGATGCTGGCGAGCGACAATGTGGTGACGGGTACCAATGGCCTAGCCGCGCTGGGCATTGTTGCGACCCCGCTTGATGCAGTGGCGCATGATTGGCTCAACATCTATCGCAAGCATGGCCGCTTTGGTGATGCGGCAGCTGCTTGAGGCACAACACTATTAGTGCAGACAAAACCGCAGCCCTGGGCCTGTTACCGCAGGCTCGGGGCTGTGGTGCTTTTTCGACGGACTTGATAAGGCAGAAAACCGATGAGTGAATTCTGGACCGCCGTGATCCTAGGCATTGTCGAAGGGATCACTGAATTCCTCCCCGTATCTTCAACCGGACATCTCATCCTCGCGACTGAGCTGATGGGTTATGACGCCAGGCGCTGGGCCTTGTTCAACATCGCGATCCAGCCGGGCGCGATACTTGCCATTGTCGTGCTCTATTGGCGGACCTTCTGGGAAGTGTTCACCGGACTGTTCAAATGGGACGCAAAGGCAGTGGCCTTTACACGCAACCTGTTGCTCGCCTTCTTTCCCGCCGTCGTCCTCGGCCTCGCCTTTGGTGATGCTATCGAACTGATGCTGGAAAATGCGGTGATCGTGGCATGGGCGCTGATCATCGGCGGCTTTGCGATATTGGTGGTGGAGAAATATGCCAAGCCGCAGGAAATGGGCGGTGTGGCGGAAATTAGCTGGCAACGCTCCGCCATGGTGGGCGTGGTGCAATGTCTCGCCATGATCCCCGGTGTATCGCGCTCCGGCGCGACGATACTCGGGGCAATGGTGATGGGAGTGGATCGCAAGACTGCGGCCGAATTCAGCTTCTTCCTCGCCCTCCCCACGCTGACAGGTGCGACCGTGCTGCAGCTCTACAAGCATCGCGCCGAAGTGAGTGCCGATGATCTGGGCTTATTGGCGGTCGGCTTTGTGGTTTCGTTCCTTGTTGCCTGGGCAGTGGTGAAGGCCTTCCTCGCGGTGGTGACGCGATATGGCTTTGGGCCTTTTGCATGGTATCGAATCATAGCGGGCACCGCTGCTTTGATATGGCTCGGGATGCGATAAGGTCCATATCGGTCCTAATATATTGAAATAAAGTTGCAGACGGAACTAACTTGGTTTCAAATGTGATAAATTAGGTCAGTTTATTTGACCTATATATGTTGATAGGCCTTGAATATAGGCCTTAACGCTAGTTATGGCCGCGCCATGGCACACGAACGCATGCTCAAATTTGTCGGCACAGGCCAATCCTTCCCTGAAAAGCGGGAGCCCAACCTGCGCGCCGAAGACTTTCGCGAAATCGCCAATCGCTATGCGCCCGAAAAGGCTGCAGAGCAGGCCTCGCGCTGCTCGCAATGTGGGGTGCCCTATTGCTCGGTGCATTGTCCGCTTGGCAACCACATCCCGGATTGGCTGCGCCTGACTGCTGAAGGGCGGCTGCGCGAAGCCTATGAACTTTCAAACCTGACCAGCAGCATGCCCGAAATCTGCGGTCGCATCTGCCCGCAGGATCGGCTGTGCGAAGGCAATTGCGTTATCGAGTTTTCGGGTCATGGCGCGGTTACCATTGGCAGCGTCGAAAAATACATCACCGATACCGCCTGGACCGAAAGCTGGGTCGAACCAATCGAAGCAGGCCCTGCCCGCGGCCAATCGGTCGGCATCATCGGCGCAGGCCCGGGTGGACTGACCGCGGCCGAGCAACTGCGCATCGCCGGTTATGAGGTTCACATCTACGATCGTTATGATCGCGCAGGTGGCCTGCTCACTTACGGCATCCCCGGTTTTAAACTGGAAAAAGATGTAGTGATGCGACGCGTCGATCGCCTGCAAGCTGCGGGGGTCGTATTTCATCTCAATTTCGAGGTTGGTCGTGATGCTTCGCTCGACGAGCTGCGCGCCAAGCATGACAGCATCCTGATCGCCACCGGTGTGTACAAGGCGCGCGATATCAAGACACCCGGCAGCGGACTTTCCGGCATCCATGCTGCGCTCGACTACCTCACGGCATCCAACCGCAAAAGTTTTGGCGATGCCGTTCCCGCTTTCGATAATGGTACATTGAATGCCGAGGGCAAGAATGTCGTCGTCATCGGTGGCGGCGACACCGCCATGGACTGCGTACGCACCGCGATCCGCCAAGGCGCGAAGTCGGTCAAATGCGTTTACCGCCGCGACCGGGAAAATATGCCAGGATCACAACGCGAAGTCGCCAATGCCGAAGAAGAAGGCGTCGAATTCGTCTGGCTCGCCGCTCCCAAGGCATTTGACGGCACAGAGCGCGTCGAAAAAGTCCATGTCAGCAAGATGCGGCTCGGTGCGCCCGACGCCAGCGGTCGCCGCTCGCCCGAGCAGGACCCGGAAGGCGATTTCATCCTCGACGCCGACATGGTGATCACGGCGCTTGGTTTCGAACCCGAAGACCTGCCCGGTCTTTTCGGCTCGCCCGACCTTAACGTCACCCGCTGGGGCACAATCCGCGCTGACCATGTCACCGGCATGACCAACCTCGAGGGCGTTTTTGCGGTTGGCGATATCGTGCGCGGAGCAAGCCTCGTCGTCTGGGCAATCAAGGATGGCCGCGATGTGGTCGAACATATGCACCGCTGGATGGCCGCCCATGTGCGCGCCACCAAGGCAGCTGCATGATCGGGAGGGATAAAATGGTGCGCAACTGGATTTCGGCAATCGCTTTAGCCGCAAGCACGCTGGCCCCGGCTTATATGGCGCGGGCGGATGATACAGCCTCAACCGCGGCGCAGCACTCCCCGCAGGCCATGACGCTTGCGCGCGTTATCATCCCGTTTGATCTGTTCATCGCCCAAAACCGGGATTCCTTCGTTTACGGATTTGACGCGACCACGAAAAACGATGCGCAGGCGCAGGCGCTGTTCGCCGCCTATCCCCGCGTTCGCGAGGCGATTATCGCGACCCAACTTGCGGAGTTGGAGAGCGCGCTGACAACCGAGCATCCTGTGTTGCTTGACCGTTTCGCGACCCATTTCGAACAGGCCTACACACCTGCGGAGATCGTAACCATCAGCAACTTCCTGCAGACGCCGCTGGGGCAGAAGATGCTGCGACTCGAATACACATCGATCGACCAGGATCAGATGCTGAAGGCTGTGACCAATGGCGATGGTCTGACAAAGTCCGAAAGCGACCAATTAAACGCGCAGGTACCGCAGAAGATTTTTATCCAGCTGACACCAGCTGAGCGGATCCAATCGACCAAATTCTGGATGTCGGCAACCGGACGCAAGCTGAATGCGAATTCGGCCAATGTTCAGGAGATCGTTCGTCTGTGGCTGAACGGTGTCACCGAGCAGTTTGAAAAAAGCGCTGCTGAAAGCGTGATCAACACCGTCCGCGAATTCATCGAAACAGCGGATGCGAAGGCCGCCAGCTCATAAGATCCCCTCTTCCGGAAACGGCAAAGACATGACCCATCACTTCCCTACTCCCGAACATGAGCGCCTTGCCCGCGAAGGCATGTATTATCCGGAAACCGAGCGCGACGCGTGCGGGGTTGGCCTGATCGCCGCCACCGATGGCAAGCCCTCTCGCCGGGTGGTCGCAGCTGGCATCGAGGCGTTGAAGGCTGTGTGGCACCGTGGCGCGGTTGATGCCGATGGCAAGACCGGCGATGGCGCGGGGCTGCATGTCGACCTGCCGGTCCGTTTCTTCGACGATGCGATCACGGCCGCGGGGCACAAGCCGCGTTCCAACCGGCTAGCGGTGGGTATGGTGTTTTTGCCGCGTACCGACCTTGGCGCGCAGGAAGCGTGCCGCACCATTGTCGAGGCCGAAATCATTGAGGCTGGCTATACCATCTATGGTTGGCGGCAGGTTCCCGTCGACGTATCGGTGATTGGCGACAAGGCACAGCGCACCCGGCCCGAGATCGAGCAGATCATGATCGCCGGGCCAATGCCCGACGATGTGGACGCGACCGAGTTCGAAAAGAACCTCTACCTCATCCGCCGCCGGATTGAGAAAAAGGTCGTGGCCGCCCAAATCCGCGATTTCTATATTTGCAGCCTCTCGTGCCGGTCGATTGTCTACAAGGGCCTGTTCCTCGCCGAGAGCCTGTCGATCTTTTACCCCGACTTGCAGGATGAGCGGTTCGAAAGCCGCGTGGCCATCTTTCACCAGCGTTATTCGACCAATACATTTCCGCAGTGGTGGCTGGCGCAGCCTTTCCGCGCGCTTGCGCACAATGGCGAGATCAACACGATCCGCGGCAACCAGAACTGGATGAAGAGCCACGAGATCAAGATGGCCTCGATCGCGTTCGGCGATCATTCGGACGATATCAAACCGGTAATCCCTGCTGGCGCCTCTGACACGGGCGCACTCGACGCCGTGTTCGAAACGCTCATCCGTTCGGGCAAGGAAGCGCCCACGGCAAAGCTGATGCTCATCCCAGAGGCATGGCAATCCAACCCAAACCTGCCTGCCAACCACAAGGCGATGTACGAATATATGGCAAGCGTTATGGAGCCATGGGATGGCCCCGCCGCGCTGGCAATGACCGATGGCCATTGGGCGGTTGCGGGCGTTGATCGCAACGCGCTGCGTCCGCTGCGCTATAGCCGCACCAATGATGGCTTGCTGGTGATCGGATCCGAAACCGGGATGGTCATCGTTCCCGAAAACACCATCGTTGAAAAGGGTCGCCTGGGCCCCGGCCAGATGATTGCCGTGAACCTCGACGAAGGCAAATTATACCGTGATGGCGAACTCAAGGACCGGATTGCTGCGGAGCAGGAATATGCGGCGCTTGTCCACGGATTCCGCAGCATAGCCGACTTGCCAGAGGGCAAGGACGCACCTCTCGATTGGACGCGCGCCGACCTCACCCGGCGACAAGTGGCGGCTGGTATGACGCTCGAGGATATGGAAATGATCCTCAGCCCCATGGTTGAGGATGCCAAGGAAGCGGTCGGATCGATGGGCGATGACACCCCGCTTGCCGTGATTTCGGACAAGCCACGCATCATCAGCCAGTTCTTCCGACAGAATTTCAGCCAGGTCACCAACCCTCCGATCGACAGCTTGCGCGAGCGTCATGTGATGAGCCTGAAAACGCGCTTTTCCAACCTTGCCAACATCCTCGATGAAACCGGCCAGAATAGCGACGTCCTTGTCCTCGACAGCCCGGTTTTGACCAATGGCGAATGGGGGCGGTTGAAGGCTGCATTTGGAAAAGCAGCCGCCGAAATCAACTGCACCTATCCGGTCGCTAATGGTCAGGAAGGCTTGCGCGCTGCGATCCGCCGCATCCGCGAAGATGCCGAGGCTGCCGTGCGTTCGGGGCAAACAGAACTGTTCCTGACCGATATCAACATTGATTCCCAAAACATTGCAATACCAATGATTTTGGCCGCAGCCGCTGTGCATACACACTTGGTTCGCGCGGGCCTGCGCAGCTATGCTTCGGTCAATGTACGTTCGGCGGAATGCCTCGATACACATTATTTCGCTGTGCTGATCGGCGTAGGCGCGACGACAGTAAATGCTTATCTTGCCGAGGCCTCAATTGCCGACAGGCACGCTCGCGGCCTGTTTGGCGATATGCCGCTTGCAACAGCGGTTGAAAATTATCGCACCGCGATCAACGAAGGCCTGCTGAAAATCATGTCGAAGATGGGGATCGCCGTCATCTCCAGCTATCGCGGCGGCTATAATTTTGAGGCTGTCGGTTTGAGCCGCGCGCTGGTCAACGACTTCTTTCCGGGAATGCCCAACAAGATTTCGGGCGAAGGCTATCAATCGCTGTTCGTCAATGCTGCCGAACGCCATGCCGAGGCATTTGATGCGGCCGTGGCACGATTGCCCATTGGCGGCTTCTACAAGCAGCGCAAGGATGGCGAGGCGCATGCTTATTCGGCAGGCCTGATGCATTTGCTGCAAAGCTCGGTCGCGAAGGACAGCTACTCGACCTACCTGCAATTTTCGGCAGGGGTACGCGAATTACCACCCATCTATTTGCGCGACCTGATGGAGTTCAATTATCCCAAGGAAGGCGTGCCACTCGACGAGGTTGAGGCGATCACCGAGATCCGCAAGCGCTTCGTCACGCCAGGCATGTCGCTGGGCGCGCTTTCGCCAGAGGCGCATGAGACGCTCGCTATCGCGATGAACCGCATCGGCGCAAAGGCCGTATCGGGCGAAGGCGGCGAGGATAGCAAACGCTTCAAGCCCTATGAAAATGGCGACAATGCCAACAGCGTAATCAAGCAGATCGCCTCAGGCCGGTTTGGCGTTACCGCCGAATATCTGGGCGCGTGCGAGGAAATCGAAATCAAAGTCGCGCAGGGTGCAAAGCCCGGCGAAGGTGGCCAATTGCCAGGATTCAAGGTGACCGAGATGATCGCGCGGCTGCGCCATTCGACACAGGGGGTCACGCTAATCTCCCCTCCCCCACATCATGACATTTATTCGATCGAGGATCTGGCGCAGCTGATCTATGACCTGAAGCAGATCAATCCACGTGCGCGGGTGTGCGTCAAGCTGGTCAGTGCAGCGGGCATCGGCACGATCGCAGCGGGCGTTGCCAAGGCGCATGCCGACGTCATCCTCGTCTCCGGCAATGTTGGCGGCACCGGTGCAAGCCCGCTCACCAGTATCAAATATGCCGGGACGCCATGGGAAATGGGCCTTTCCGAAGCCAACCAGGTGCTGACACTCAATGGCCTGCGCCACCGTGTGAAACTGCGTACCGATGGCGGCTTGAAGACAGGCCGTGATATTGTGATCGCGGCAATCCTCGGTGCGGAAGAGTTTGGCATCGGCACGCTTAGCCTGGTTGCCATGGGCTGCATAATGGTGCGGCAATGCCATTCGAACACCTGTCCTGTCGGTGTGTGCGTCCAGGATGAGCGCTTGCGCGCCAAATTCACTGGCACACCCGAAAAAGTGATCAACCTGATGACCTTCATCGCCGAAGAAGTGCGCGAAATATTGGCACGCCTCGGCTTCCGCTCGCTCGACGAAGTTATCGGTCGCACTGAGTTGCTCCGTCAGGTCAATCGCGGCGCTGAGCATCTTGACGATCTTGATTTGAACCCGATCCTTGCCAAGGTCGATGCTCCCGATGAAGCGCGACGCTTTCATATCGAGGGCTTCCGTAATCCGGTTCCCGACAGCCTCGATGCGCAAATCATCAAGGATGCCCAGCCGGTATTCGACCGGCGCGAGAAGATGCAACTGACCTATAATGTCCGCAACACGCACCGCGCGGTAGGAACGCGGCTCAGCTCCGAAATCACCCGGTTGTATGGGATGAAGGGGCTTGCCGACGACCATGTCCATGTCCGGCTGCGCGGATCGGCGGGCCAGTCGCTGGGCGCATTCCTGTGCCAGGGCATCACGCTCGAAGTTTTTGGTGACGCCAATGACTATGTCGGCAAGGGCCTGTCGGGCGGCAAGATCGTCGTTCGCCCGACCGTGAGTTCGAATCTTGAAAGCCATCGCAACTCGATCATCGGCAATACCGTGCTTTATGGTGCGACCAGCGGCAAGGTCTTTGCAGCCGGGCAAGCCGGTGAACGCTTTGCCGTGCGCAACTCGGGGGCGGAGGTCGTCGTCGAGGGCTGCGGTGCCAATGGTTGCGAATATATGACCGGCGGCATCGCGGTCATCCTCGGTGAAACCGGCAGCAATTTTGGTGCGGGTATGACGGGCGGGATGGCATTCGTGCTCGATCCTGATGGCAGCTTCGCGTCACGCGCGAACCCCGAAAGCATCGTCTGGCAAAGGCTCGACAGCGTCTATTGGGAAGCGCGGCTCAAGGCCCTGATCGCCGAGCACGCTCAGGCGACCGACAGCATCTGGTCCAATTCGATCCTCGAGGATTGGGAGCGGCGGCGCGGCGAATTCTGGCAGGTTTGCCCGAAGGAAATGCTGAGTCGGCTGGAACACCCTCTTTCGGATGCTGTTACGAGTGTCGCCGCCGAATAGGTGGACAATTCGTCCCGCAAGTTACAACCATTTACCTTATTTGCTGGAATCTGACCGCTTTGTTCAGTGCGAGGTCAGCCTGCGATTGCTAAATGCGCACCCGTTCAGACCCGGATGAGGTCTGTCACGATATCCGCCAGAGGCGGTTATTGGATGGGATTAAAGCGATGCGTGCAATTGATTTGCGGGTTCCGGCCCTGGCTGGTTTGGCAGTGCTATTGCTGGCCTTTGCGCCGGGTGCAAAAGCGGCCGACACCGATATCCAGTTTGTCGCAGGCACGGGTGATCCGGCTCGCAATAGCCCTGCCCTGCCCTATTCCGACGATCACAATGGAGGCCCGAGCACCGAGCAAAAGCTGGACAAACTTTCACGCGATCTCGCCAATCCGGTGATGCAGGAAGGCGTTGCCGCTATGGTCGAGCAGATCGGGGAATCGATGCTCGACCTGCCCGTGGGGCAGTTTGCAACCGCAATCGAAAGGGCGCGCCCCGGCACGGTTCGGAGGCACATCGACGATGATGCCACCGTCGCCGATCTGGCTGGTCGCGATGCAGACGATCTTCCCCGTGCCCTCGGCCAGGGAACAAAACAAATAATGGCGATGCTCAGCGCTTTTGCCGGTGCATTCGCCACCATGGCACCGCAGTTTGAACAAATGGGTCGCGATCTCGACCGCAGCATGCGGGACATTAGGACTCCGCGCGACTGAGCGATCCAAAATGTTTCTCGTTAACAGGGGTTCTCGTTAACGGGGGGAGGGGCGGTGCGAGGGTCGCGCACTGCCCCTTTTGTCTCAGTCCTCCAACGACAGCAGCGAAGCATTGCCACCTGCGCTGGTGGTATCGACGCTGGTAGTCCGCTCCGCGCAGAAACGGTGCAGATAATTGGGTCCGCCCGCTTTGGGCCCTGTGCCTGAAAGCCCCTCACCGCCAAACGGCTGGCTGCCAACGACCGCGCCAATCATTGACCGGTTAATGTAGAGATTGCCCACGCGGGCGCATGTTTCGACCGTTTCTGAAACCCGCGCGATGCGACTGTGTAGTCCCATGGTAAGCCCAAAGCCCTTGGCGTTTACCGCTGCGATTGTCTCTTCCAGCTTGCCAGCAGGCCAAGTGGCAACATGGACTATGGGGCCGAACCATTCGGTATTGAGCTGATCCAGACTGTCGAGCCGCATCAAAGTTGGCGGCACGAAATGGCGGGTTGCGGGAAAGGGAACCTCATGAATGATGCGGGCGGCATTTTGGGCGCGATAGGCCATCAACTTTTCATAGGCGGCCTGATCGATCACCGGGCCGATATCGTTCGCCGGATTGGCCGGATCACCCACCACCAGTTCGCGCATTGCGCCGACCAGCATCTCGATCGTGTGTTCTGCTATCTCCTCCTGCAGCAACAATAGACGCAGCGCCGAGCAACGCTGGCCAGCCGACTGGAAGCCGGAAATCACGACATCGCGCACAACCTGCTCAGAAAGGGCCGTCGAATCGACAAACATCGCATTGAGGCCCCCCGTTTCGGCAATCAGCGGAACGAGTGGGCGACCATCATCCGCCACTAGGTTGCGGGCGATTGCCTTTGCAGTCGGAACCGAACCGGTGAAGACAACACCAGCTATGCGCAGATCGCCGGTCAAGGCTGCACCCACATCACCGCCGCCCGTTACCAGTTGCAGAGCGCCGCGTGGAATGCCGGCGTCATACGCCAGTGAAACCGCATATCGGGCAATATCGGGGGTCTGGGGCGCAGGTTTTGCAACCACGGTGTTGCCGGCTACCAATGCTGCAGCGACCTGCCCAAGGAAGATAGCCAACGGAAAATTCCATGGCGCAATGGCTGCCCATACGCCGCGGCCTTCGTGGCGCAGCACGTTGCGTTCGCCGGTTGGCCCCGGCAGTTCGACCGGAACAAGGTCATGGCGCGCGCGCGCCGCATAATAGCGGCAGAAATCGACCGCTTCGCGCACTTCTGCCAATGCGTCGGGAATGGTCTTTTTGGCCTCCTGCACGGCGATCGCCATCAAGGGTGCACGATGCTGTTCCAGCAAGTGGGCCAAGCGATCGAGGCAAGCGGCGCGCTGTTCAACCGGCGTTGACGACCATGCAGGATAGGCAGACTGTGCATTGGCAATTGCCGACGCGACATCGCTATCCATTCCAGCAGGAACGGGGGGCATCACTGCGACCTTGCCGCTGATGTCGACCAATATCGCGGCATCTTCCAGATCCAGCCCTTCACTGTTCGCGCGCTCTGGCATGAACAATTCCGATGGCAGGCGGATCGCGGGATGGCGGGTTCCGCCGACTTCCAAGACCTTCTCAACTGGATCGGCAAGCAGTTCGTCTTCGCTGATATCCTCATCTGCCAGTTGGTGGACAAAGCTGCTGTTCGCGCCATTTTCTAGCAAGCGGCGCACGAGATAGGCGAGCAGGTCACGGTGCCCGCCTACCGGCGCGTATATCCGGCAATGATAGCCTTCATCCTGAACGAGTTTCTCAAAAAGCCCCTGCCCCATTCCGTGCAGCCGCTGAAATTCGAAATCGCGGGTTTGGCCAGCCCATTCGAGGATGGTGGCAACGGTCAGCGCATTGTGTGTCGCAAAGGCCGGGCGAATGTTCGATGCGCGCAGCATATCCTTGGCACAAGCCAGATAGGAGACATCGGTCGAAGGCTTGCGGGTGAATAGCGGATAATCGGCTAGGCCGCGTTCCTGCGCCCATTTGATTTCGCTATCCCAATAGGCGCCCTTTACCAGGCGAACCTGCATGATCCGGCCTGTGCCCTTGCCCATTGCATCCGCCCAGGCGAGAACGGGGCGTGCGCGTTTCGAATAGGCCTGCACCGCCATTCCCAGACCATCCCAACCTTGCAGCTGCGGATCGCGAGCTGCCGCTTCGATGATGTCGAGGCTCATTTCCAGCCGCGCTGCTTCTTCGGCATCGACCGTCAATTGCACGCCTGCAGACGCAGCTTGTCGCGCAAGTTCAACCAGCATCGCAGCCAATTCAGGGACGCAACTGGCCGCCTTCGCGGTTTCATAGCGCGGATGCAGCGCCGATAGTTTGACCGAAACGCTATGCCCGCGCGCCGGATTTGCCCCGACAGCAGCGACCGCTTGCTGATAGGCCTCAAAATAGCGCTCAGCATCGGCACGGGTGCGCGCAGCTTCACCCAGCATGTCGAAGCTGGCCGTGAAGCCCTTATTCTCGGCCGCATCCATGCGCTTGATCGCTTCATCGATAGTGCGGCCCATCACGAACACTTGGCCCATCAGGCGCATCGCGGCGCCCACCGCCTGACGGACGAATGGTTCGCCTGCACGCGAGACCAATTTGCGCAACACACCGCGCCCATCTTCGCCGACCATCGCCTTGCCGAGGACTAGGCCCCAGGTGGCGCTGTTCACCAACATACTCGCAGATTTGCCGCTGTGCGCGCGCCAATTGGCATCACCAAGCTTGTCGGCGATCAGCAGGTCGGCGGTATCAGCGTCAGGCACACGCAAAAAGGCTTCTGCCAGAGACAGCAGAGCGGTGCCTTCCTCGGTGCCGAGGCGATATTCCTGTAAGAACTGGTTTACCCAGCCATCGGTTTGCGCCGATCGCAATTCACCGAGTAGCCCCTTTGCCCGACCGACAATCGATGCACGTTCCAGAATGCTTAGCTGCGCTGAAGCGACAAGCGGGGCCAGGGTTTCGGGTTCAGGGGCGCGGAACATCGGCCGGATGGCCATGCGCGCGGATTCGACTGGATTTGCCATGCCGCCGCATAGCGCCACTGGCTATACGGCGACAAGTTTCAATTGTTACCAATTAACGATAGCGACGGCGGCAATTGCTATCCGACTTGTCAATTGCGCGACCGGCAAGTGCGCCAACTGCGGCGCCGATGATGGCACCTTCGGTACGATTGCCACGGCGGGCAATTTCACGTCCGGCAAGACCACCCGCGACTGCACCGATCACAGTACCACCAGTACCCTTGTCGCAACGATATCCACGATCACGGCGATAGTTGCGGTAATTGTCACGGTCACGATAGCTGTAATAGCCATCATCGTCATAATAACGATGAGCAACCGCAGGCGTAGCAGTAAAGCCAGTAACAAGCGTTGCGGCGGCAACCAGCGCTCCGAGCGATTTCTTGGCATTCATAGTCTTTCTCCTTTGCACTGGCGGATCTTGTTCCAATCCGCCTCGAAATCTTTCCCTGTTGATTGCTGGATAAGCGATTCGATTTGAGCGGTTGCTGAATGCCGATGTTATCTGTTGTTCAGGCTTGGGCTTTTTTTGATGAACGACTATGTGCCTTGGAATGCAGCGCAACTTCGTCCGCTTCGCCTTGCTCATCCTGCTCGCTTTTCTCGCGACAGGCGGGGAGCGGCGCTATTCACTCGACAGCAGCCAATCGATCAAGCTTGTGCCCTTGCCGCTGGATGCGAACGATACCGAGCGACGCAAAGTCGATGCGCTGACTTTCCTGAATGGCTGGGAACTTCGCAGCGACAATAGCGATTTCGGCGGCATTTCAGCCCTGATCGCTTTGGGCGACAACCGGTTCCTCGCGGTTAGCGATGCCGGTACATTGATCGGGTTCACTTTGGCCAATGGAAGATTGGAGCGCAGTTTCATCGCAGCGCTGCCCGGAGCGCAGGGCGAAGGGCTCGATTATCGCGACAGGGACAGCGAGGGGATGGCCTATGACACTGCCTCGGGTCACATCTGGATAAGCTATGAAGCACGCCATGCGGTGCGCCGGCTCTCTCCTTCATTAGGGCGGGTCGATGGTGTCAAGCGCTTGCCTTTCACCGAAGGATGGAGGGCGAATGGTGGGGTGGAAGCTATGGCGCGCCTCAATGATGGTCGTTTTGTAATGTTATCCGAGACGCATCAGCGTGCCGATGGCAGCAACAGCGGCTATATCTATTCGGGTGATCCGGTAGAGCGAGGTGCGCGCTACATATCATTCGGCTATCGCGCACCCGAAGGCTATCGTCCTACTGACGCGACCGTACTGCCAGATGGACGACTGCTGATCCTCAACCGCAGGATCGGTTTTCCGCAGGGTTTTTCAGCAAAGCTCACAATCCTCGACCCCACTGAATTCCAGAGGGGTGAAGTCGCAACGCCGAAGGTGATAGCAAGCATTGCCCCGCCCCTGCTGGTCGACAATATGGAGGGGTTGGCGGTCACCCAGGAAAATGGGCGGATCATTGTCTGGATGGTTTCCGACAATAATTTCAACGCGTTACAGCGCACCATCCTGATGAAATTTGCGCTCAACCTGCCCAATAAAAAACCGGAGGCGGAAACCGCCCCCGGCTTTGAAACTTTATAGAGCCAATTGCGATTAAGCGGCTGCAGCCTGCTTCTTCGAAATCGCCTTCTTCACCTTGCGGGCGTTGGTGCTCAGCTTCTCGTCCGAAGTCTTGAGCAGCCAGTTGTCGAGACCGCCAACATGCTCAACCGAGCGCAGCCCCGAAGCCGAAACGCGGAACTTGAATGCCTGCTCGAGGCTGTCCGAAAGCAGGGTAACATTCTGCAGGTTGGGCAGGAAGGTACGCTTGGTCTTGTTGTTAGCGTGGCTCACATTGTGGCCAACCATGCGACCCTTACCGGTCAGTTCGCAAATGCGCGACATCTTCAAATTCCCTATAATTGACGAATAACGGGAATCGCTGTTCCCGGAAAGTGGCTGCCCCTAACCTTGTGACCGCCAAAGGTCAAGCCTTTGCGGACCTTTTCCTTATGCGAGCAGCAGGTCCGCCAGTTTCTTCCGGTGCCATGCAGCGTCGCCATATTGCGAGGCGTGGAAAATCGCTGCCCGGCGGTGGAGACCCGCGTCGCAATCATGGGTGAAACCGAATCCGCCGTGAAACTGGATAGCCCGGTCTGCGGCATAGCTATAGGCACCATCGGCGGCCGCCTTTGCCATGCGCACTGCAACTTCCCCCCTGCCCTGATCAGAAAAGCTGTGCGCTGCGCTGTAAAGGTGGGTGCGCGCCTTTTCATAGCCGACATAGGCGTCAACCATCGGATGTTTGAGCGCCTGATATTCGCCGATCAGTTTGCCGAACTGCTTGCGGGTACGCAGATAATCGAGCGTATAGTCGATCACCGCCTGCGACCCGCCGCACATTTCGGCGGCTTGAAGGAGGTTCGCCGCCAGTTCGATCTGTGCGAGCGCAGCGCCCGCCTTTGCCGGGTCCAACAAAGCAGTCTCCGGCACCGAAATTCCATCAAGGTTGAGTGCAAAGCTGCGTTTCGTCTCATCCACAATGATTTCACGGCGCAATGCGCCCGCCGGAATGACCGATTTATCCAAAAGCAGCAGTGCAGGCTTTCCATCGAGCAATGCCGACACGACGATGACTTCTGCACTGTCCGCCCAAAGCACGAAATGCTTGGTGCCTGAAAGCTTCAACGCGCCGTCTGCCCGCGTTGCGGATGCAGCTATATTCCCCAGATCCCAATCGCCATTTGATTCACCCAAGGCAAGCGCTGCAACCTCTCCTGCGGCGAGGCGCGGTAACCACTCGGCCTGCTGTTCAGTCGAACCAGCGACAAGCAATGCCTGTTGCGCGATGATCGACGGCACAAAGGGCGAAGCGAGAAGATTGCGGCCCATCTGCTCGACCACGGGAACGACCTCGGCAAGCGAGAGACCAACACCACCGTGGGATTCGGGGACGGCAATCGCCGTCCAGCCCAGTTCGACGATTTCCTGCCACACCGTTGCGTCAAAGCCACTTTCGCTTTCGAGGAGTGCACGTACCTTTGCGATAGGCGATTTCTCGCGGCAGAACTCGCTCGCAATGTCGAGCAGCTGGATTTGTTCCTCGCTATAGCCGATGCCTGCAAATTCCATTGGGTGTTCCTCTCTTCAGGCAAAGTCTTTGAGTTAATCGTATGATTAAATCAAGCGGCAATGGCTTGTTTCAGGTTGGTTCGCTGAAAGGCGGTTGGCTGTCACCCGCTCCCAGTGCCCTCTGCATATAAACCGAGTCCAGCCAGCGCCCGAATTTGCGGCCTACCGAACGCATCCGGCCAACATGTTCAAAGCCCAGGCTGGCATGCAACGCGACCGACGCAGGCTCTCCTCCGCCGATAACGGCCAACATCTGACGAAAACCAGTCGTCTCTGCCGCATCGACAAGTGCCGACAGCAAAAGCTTGCCGACGCCTTGGCCGACATGATCGGGATGGACATAGATCGAATCTTCGCATGCCAGGCCATATGCCGGGCGATCGCGAAACTGCGTGGCATAGGCATAGCCAAGGATGGTGTCGCTATTCGCGCAGACGAGGAAAGGCCAGCCGCGCGCATCGCATTCGGCTATTTTCGCAATTGTGGCCTCGATAGAGCGCGGTTCGGTATCGAAGCTTGCGGTGCCGTTGCGCACATGATGGGCATAGATGTCGGCAATCTGGGCCGCATCCCCTTCGCTTGCCGGTTTGATAGTCGGTGGGTGGGTCATCCCTGCAGACTGCCCAATCAAAGCCAAACGCGCAATCCGATTGAATCGCATCGACTTCGCAACTACTTGTAAAATCAACAGGGGAGAAAATAATGACCAAATACCGCACGCCGGATGCGCGCTTCGCCAATCTGCCAGATTGGCCGTACCAGCCCAGATATGTTGAAATTTCGTGTGGCCTGAGGGTGCATTATGTCGATGAGGGCGGGGCCGATGCCCAGCCGGTGCTGATGCTGCATGGCGAACCCACTTGGAGCTATCTCTATCGCCACATGATTGGCCCGGTGAGCAAGGCAGGTTTGCGTTCCGTTGCGCCCGATCTTATCGGTTTTGGTCGTTCGGACAAACCATTGGAGCGCAGCGCCTATAGCTATGCCGCCCAAGTCGGCTGGATGCGCGAATGGGTGGAGGCACTCGACCTTAAAAACATCATCCTTGTCTGCCAGGATTGGGGATCGCTGATCGGATTGCGTCTGGTCACTGCGATGCCTGAACGCTTTGCGGGGGTCGCCCTTTCCAATGGCGGCCTGCCTGCCGGAGAGGACGCTCCGCGTGCCTTTGCAATCTGGCGCGCCTTTTCGCGCTACAGCCCGGTTTTCCCGATCGGCAAGATTGTCGCCAAGGGCAGCAAGCGGGGATTGAGCGAGGCTGAAATCGCGGCCTATGATGCACCCTTCCCTACCCGCGCATCAAAGGTCGCAACCCGGGTCTATCCGTCATTCGTGCCGTTGGGCGATAATGTTGCGGTGCCGGACCAGCTTAAGGCTTGGGAAGTGCTCGAAAAATTCGACAAACCTTTCCTTTGCTGCTTTTCCGATGGCGATCCGATTACGCGTGGCGGCGACCGCAAATTCCACGAACGGATACCCGGCACCAAGCGGGTTGCCCACCGCACTTTGCGCGGCGGGCACTTCATCCAGGAAGATGACCCCGAAGGCTTTGTCGACGCCATTTTGGACGTCGTCAAAGCCGGGAGTTAATTTTCAGTCCGCGAAGGGATCACGCACCAGGATCGTGTCTTCACGCTCCGGAGAGGTGCTGACAAGCGCCACCGGGGTTTCGATCAGTTCCTGGATGCGCTGGACATATTTGATCGCCTGCGCAGGCAAATCAGCCCAGCTGCGTGCGCCGGCCGTCGTTTCCTGCCAGCCGGGCATTTCTTCGTAGATGGGCTCGACATTGGCCTGATCAGCGGCATGGCTGGGCAGGTAATCGAGGATCTTGCCATTCAGGCGATAGCCGGTGCAGATCTTGATCGTTTCAAACCCGTCGAGAACGTCGAGCTTGGTAAGGGCAATGCCGGTGACGCCCGATACCGCACAGCTTTGTCGAACTATCACGGCATCGAACCAGCCGCAGCGACGCTTGCGCCCGGTGACGGTACCGAATTCATGGCCGCGCTCGCCAAGGCGTTGGCCGATTTCATCCTCAAGCTCGGTCGGGAACGGGCCGGACCCTACGCGGGTGGTGTAGGCCTTTACAATGCCGAGGACGAAGCCGGTGGCATTGGGGCCAAGCCCGGATCCCGAAGCCGCCGTGCCGCTAACCGTGTTTGAGCTTGTGACGAAGGGGTATGTGCCATGATCTACATCGAGCAGCACGCCCTGCGCGCCTTCGAACAGAACGCGGGCGCCGGCCTTGCGAACCTTTTTCAAGCGTTTCCAAACGGGTTGGGCGTACTGCAACACAAAAGGTGCGATTTCGCGGAGGTCACCCAGCAACCGTTCGCGATCTACCGGCGGTTCACCGAAACCGGCGCGCAAGGCATCGTGGTGCGCGCACAACCGATCGAGTTGCGCATCAAGCGCGTCGAGATGTGCAAGGTCACAGACACGGATAGCGCGCCGCCCGACCTTGTCTTCATAGGCAGGCCCGATACCACGGCCAGTCGTGCCGATCTTGCCGGCACCGGCAGCCGCCTCGCGCAGGCCATCCAGATCACGGTGGATCGGCAGGATCAGCGGGCAATTGTCAGCGATTGCGAAATTCTCAGTGTTGATGACAACGCCCTGCCCTTCGAGTTTTTCGATCTCGGATTTCAGATGCCAGGGATCGAGCACCACGCCGTTGCCGATGATCGACAGCGTACCGGTGACTATGCCGGAGGGAAGCAGCGATAATTTGTAGGTCTGGTCGCCAACCACCAAGGTGTGGCCTGCATTATGCCCGCCTTGGAAGCGGACTACGGCATCGGCGCGGCTTGCCAGCCAGTCGACGATCTTGCCTTTGCCTTCGTCGCCCCACTGAGCGCCGATTACGGTAACATTTGCCATTACGGGTTTCCCGAAACAACACACGCTACATTGAGCGTGGTGGCCTTTTTCTGCGCAGAAGGGATTTTCCGCGAAGGGATTCGCCGTAGGCCCCGTTATGACGATGGACGCCTCTCGTCCACCCTAAAGAAAGTCGAAAGGGAAATTGATGCGTAACTGGATAATCGCCGCCTCAACCATCGCGCTGGTGGCTACCGCATGCCATGCGCAACGCGGTGAGCGACTGAGCCCTGAATGCCGTCGAGCCGTCGTGGAATTGTGCGGGATGAACCGCGGCAAGCTTCGCGAATGCTTGCAATCGCGCAGTAGTGAGCTTCCGGACAAGTGCACCGGCGAATCGCGCGAACGCATTCAGGCACGGCTGGGTGATGACAAACGTACCGCAAACCCGACCAATGATCGGCAATTCCAGGCGATGAATGGCGTCGAATATAGCTATGGCAGCGATGCCCTGCAAAAGCTGGATTTCTATCGCGCAAAGACCGACGCCAAAAAAGCGCCGCTTCTGGTGTTCGTCCATGGCGGCGGATGGAAACGCGGGGACAAACGCAACGCCACAGGCACTGATAAGGTGACGCATTACACCGGATTGGGTTACCATCTGGCGACAATCAATTATCGCCTCGTTCCAGCCGCGACCGTTGAACAACAGGGCACAGATGTTGCCGCAGCGGTAGCCTATCTTCTCAAAAATGCCGAAAAACTGGGGATCGATCGTTCACGCGTGGTGCTGATGGGGCACAGCGCCGGCGCACATCTTTCCGCCCTTGTCGGCACCGATCCGCAATATCTGCGCGGTGCCGGGCTGGGCCTTGACGCATTGTCTGGTGTCATGCCGATTGACGGAGCAGCCTATGATGTTCCGGCACAAATGCGCGAGGGTGCGCAGATCATGAAGCAAACCTATGTGCAGGCGTTTGGCAGCGATGTGGCCCGGCAAAAGGAACTTTCACCTTATTGGCACGCGCAAAGCCCCAATGCTCCGGCATTCCTTATCCTCCATGTCGATCGCGCCGACGGCAAGCGCCAGTCAGAGGCATTGGCGGAGGCGTTGCGGAAATCGGGCACCGATGTGCAGCTAAACGCATTTGAGGGTAAAGGCATGAAGGGCCATGGCGATATCAACCGCAAGCTAGGCGATCCATCTTATCCGGCGACGCCGGTTGTGGATGCCTGGTTGAAACACGTTATTGGCCTTTAGACCGGCTCGGGCCGTCCGTTGCGCAGCACATGGGTGCAAATCTGCGCCTCCGCGCTGTCGTCTTCGGTCAATTGCGCAACGGTAACCCAGCCTTCTGCACGAAGGCTGGCGGCCTTTTGCGGCATGGTGCCGATAGGGAGGAACAAACGACGGCGCTCGCCCCGCGCAAGGCCGGCATCGATCAAGGGATCAATATAGGCCGAAAAGCCGATCGCCGGCTCCTTGCCGATGCGATAGGCCCCGCCGCGTCCGATTTCACCCGAGGCCTGCGCCGAAAAGAGCGAGAAACCGAACCAGGTCTGGTACTCAAAGCCATGGCGTTCAGTGGGGTCGAGCGTGACGCGAATATCGGCGGGAACTGCGGCGGCAATCGCCTCAATGGCGTCTAGCCGTTCCTTGAGCTTGCCTTCTTTGTCAAACGCCCGCATCCGATAGAGCGCATCGGGCAACGCACCTGCCGCGGCAATCAGCGGCGCGAGTGCGGCGGGAACGGCGCCTGCGTCCTTGGCATCAAGCGCCGCCTTCAATTCTTCGCGATCGCCTTTTGGTTTCAGCAGGTCGAGTAGGTCGGGCATGGTCAGGTCGAGCGTGATGTCCTTGACGCCCGCAGCCTTCAGTCCTTCGATGGCAACGGTCACCACTTCGATTGCGGCGGTGACGTTATCGAGCCCGATCAGTTCCGCACCGACCTGCATCATTTCGCGCTCGGGGCGAAGTTGGGTCGCGCGGAGCTTCACCACCGGGCCGCCATAAGAGAGGCGCACTGGGCGCGGATGGTGCCCCATGCGAGTCGAGGCGATACGGCCAATCTGGCCGGTAATATCGCTGCGCACCGCCATGGTTTCACCCGATACCGGGTCGACAAAGCGCAGCAGATCGCGTGCCGATGTGCCGAGGCTGCCGGTCAGGCTCGCCTCATATTCGGCCAATGGTGCCTGCACGCGCTCATAACCATGGCTTGCTGCGGTATCGAGAATGGCGCGCACCAGCCGAGCCGAAGCATCGGCCTCTGGCGGCAGGCGGTCACGAAATCCGGTGGGTAGCAAGCTATTGGTCATGGCGCGCGCCTTAGCACATCAGAAGCGAAGCGCCATCGCCCGCTTCACACCCGGCAGGCTGTGAATGGTTTCAAGCACAGCGGTCGGCACCGGCGTATCGACCGAGAGAAGCAATACGGCAACGCCGCCTGCTTCTTGGCGACCAAGGTGGAAGGTGCCGATATTGATATTGGCTTCACCCAAGGTGGTCCCAAGGCGACCAATAAAGCCGGGCGTATCCTGGTTGACGATATAGAGCATATGGCCTTCAAGATCGGCCTCAACCTTCACGCCGAACAGTTCGACGAGACGCGGCGTACCATTGCCGAACAGCGTACCGGCAACCGAACGCTCGCCGATATCGGTCTTCACCGAAACACGCAGCAGCGTGTGGTAATCGCCTTCGCGATCGTGGCGAACTTCGCGCACGTCCATGCCACGTTCCTTGGCGAGATAGGGTGCGTTGACCATATTCACCGCATCAGAGAAACGGCGCATGAAGCCTGACAGTACGGCGGCGGTAATCGGCTTGATGTTGAGTTCGGCAGCGGCCCCCTCAACCTCGACGCTGATCTGTGTCAGGTCGCCATGGGCAAGCTGGCCGATGAGTGAACCCAATTGCTCCGCCAATGCCATATAGGGCCGCAGTTTCGGTGCTTCTTCGGCGCTGAGGCTGGGCATGTTGAGTGCGTTGGTGACGCCGCTACTGACCAGATAGTCGGCCATCTGTTCGGCCACCTGCAACGCAACATTGACCTGGGCTTCGTTGGTCGATGCACCAAGGTGCGGCGTGCAGATGAAGTTGGGAGTACCGAAAAGCGGGCTTTCCTTCGCCGGTTCGGTTTCGAACACGTCGAGCGCCGCACCTGCGACATGGCCGCTGTCGAGCGCGGCTTTGAGCGCGGCTTCATCGACCAGTCCGCCACGCGCACAGTTGATGATGCGCACGCCCTTCTTGCATTTGGCGATGTTGGCAGCGGAAAGGATGTTGCGCGTCTGGTCGGTCAGCGGCGTGTGCAGCGTGATGAAATCCGCCTTGGCAAACAGTGTGTCGAGATCTGCCTTTTCAACACCCATTTCGATGGCGCGCTCGGGTGTCAGGAAAGGATCGAAAGCGACAACCTTCATCTTGAGGCCCAATGCACGGCTGGCGACGATGCTGCCGATATTGCCCGCACCGATAAGGCCCAGCGTCTTGCCGGTGACTTCGACGCCCATGAAATCATTTTTCGGCCATTTACCAGCCTGGGTCTGTTCATTCGCTTCCGGGATCTGGCGGGCGAGAGCAAACATCAGCGCGATCGCATGTTCCGCCGTGGTGATCGAGTTGCCGAACGGCGTGTTCATCACGACAACGCCTTTGGCCGAAGCGGCAGGGATATCGACATTGTCGACGCCGATACCGGCGCGGCCGACAACCTTCAAATTGGTCGCAGCTTCAAGGATTTCTTTTGTGACTTTAGTTGAACTACGAATTGCAAGGCCATCATATTGGCCAATTATTTCTTTCAGCTCGTCCGGAGTCTTGCCAGTGATAACATCGACATCGCAGCCGCGTTCTTCAAAAATCTTGGCTGCATTGGGGTCCATCTTGTCAGAGATGAGTACGCGGGGTTTGGTCATGATAATTTTCCTAAAATACCGTAAGGCTGAGCCAGTCGAAGCCCGGCTCTCGGCTTAGTAGCGCCCTTCAACAAGCTCAGGGCTACGGTGAATTTTATGCGTTTAGCGTTTCGAACGCCCAGTCGAGCCATGGCCCGAGGGCTTCGATATCGGCTGTATCGACGGTCGCGCCACACCAGATGCGCAGGCCCGGCGGGGCATCGCGATAACCGGCGATGTCATAGGCCGCACCTTCGGCTTCGAGCAGGCCAGCAAACTTCTTGATGAAATCCGCATCAGCACCTTCGACCGAGAGGCAAACGCTGGTCTTCGAACGGATGCCGCTGTCGACGGCAAGATGGCTCAGCCAAGCGCGTTCAGCGACAATCTTGTCGAGTGCATGGGCATTCGCGTTGCTGCGTGCTTGCAGGCCTTTGAGGCCGCCAATCGACTTTGCCCACTCGAGCGCGAAGATCGCGTCTTCCACAGCGAGCATCGAGGGGGTGTTGATCGTCTCGCCTTTGAACACGCCTTCCGCCAATGCGCCTTTCGACATCAGACGGAACACTTTGGGAAGCGGCCAGGCCGGGGTATATTCCTCAAGGCGCTGCACCGCGCGGGGGCCGAGGATAAGAACACCATGCGCGCCTTCCCCACCCAGAACCTTTTGCCAGCTGAACGTGGCAACGTCGATCTTGTCCCACGGAATGTCATAGGCAAAAACCGCGCTGGTGGCGTCTGCAAAAGACAGCCCTTCACGGTCATCAGGGATCCATTCACCATCGGGCACGCGGACGCCGCTGGTGGTGCCATTCCAGGTGAACAGGACGTCGTCGGTCCAATCGACCTTGTCGAGATCGGGCAACTGGCCATAATCGGCGCGGTGCACCTTGGGCTCGAGCTTCAATTGCTTGACGGCATCGGTTACCCAGCCTTCGCCAAAGCTTTCCCATGCGAGTGCAGTCACGCCGCGCGCGCCCAGCATTGTCCACATGGCCATTTCAAAAGCACCGGTATCCGATCCGGGAACGATGCCGATGCGATGCGTATCGGGCAGCTCAAGCACTTCGCGCATCAGGTCGATCGAATATTGCAGGCGCGATTTGCCGATCTTGGCACGGTGCGAGCGGCCGAGTGATTCGGTAGCGAGTTTTTCAGGGGACCAGCCCGGCGGTTTCGCACAGGGACCGGAAGAGAAAAAAGGACGCGCAGGCTTGCCCTGCGGCTTGGTAACTTCAGTCATGTAATGCTTCTCCTTGCAGAGAGCACGCGCGGCGTTGGGACCGCGTGGCCCGGAGCCGCCTTTAGGGGCGGCCCCGGGAATGTCAACGACTGTTTAGTAACCTTGCTTGCGGAAAAGCACTTCGCCGCGACGCGCGACATAGAGTTTTTCCAGCGTTACCGGGTGGAAATAGGCCTCAACGCGGTCACCTTCGGGGGTGGTGCCATAGACTTCATAGCAGCCGCCATCGACTTTCGACTTGCGCACAGTCCAGCCTTCCTTGACGAGCTTTGCCTTGAGCACTTCCTGCGTCTTCCAGCTCGACTGTGGGGTGGGTTTGCACTTGATGGCACCGGTGGCCGAAGCAGGAGCTGAGGGAAGCACGGCAATGGCCGCAGCAGCGATGGCGAGAGGGATCAATTTACGCATATTCAAACTCCTAGCGGTTTCATTTGGGAGAGGGGTTTCTTCAAAAAGCGAGCGAGAACGAGAAGCCCGAGCGGAACAAAATGGACCAGCGCACCGGCATAGCTGTTATGCACCCAGATCCAGTGCAAAAGCGTGAGGATCGCAGCAGGATAGACAAGCCGTTGCAGCCTTTTCCATCCCGCTTTCAACCAGCGCATCGATCGATCATTGCTCGTCAATGCAAGCGGCAGCATCAGGCCAAAGGTGGCCCATCCGGTCCAGATTCCCGGCGCCATCCATTCGGCGAGGATGTCATCCAGGTTACCCATGTCGATCAGATAGAAAATGAGATGCAGCAAAGCGTAGCCAAAGGCGGCAACACCAAAGGCGCGGCGGCGCGCCACCAACCAGTTGAGCCAAGGTTTGGCCCCTAAAAGCGAAACAAGCGGACTGAGTGCCATTGCTATTATCATGAGTCGCGCCGACCATTCGCCCGTTGGGTGGAGCATATCCATGCTGTCGATGCGGCCCTGCCACCATCCGAGAACAAGCAGGAATGCCGGCAATGAGAGCAGCAACCAGAAGGTCAGCTTTTTATTGAGAATCGTTCGCATTAATTTTCCGCTAGCGGCCTTGCCAATTGCGGTCAACCGTTTCCCACGTTTACCGGCTGTTAACCATAGCACTTACATTTTATTACACATGGTTCGCGGCGCTTTTATCCTGTTCCTCGCGCTTCTGGTTACCGCCTGCGGTGGCCGGTCCGAACGCGAGGTCGTCCGCCGTGACAATGATGTCTTCCGAAGCGAACCCGCTCGCCAATGCCTGTCGACCCTGAAGGCAGCGAATGTCCGTTTCACACCCCTGCCCAACCAGAGTTTCGCTGGTGGTTGCCGCACGATTGATACGGTCAAGCTGATGTCCTTTTCGACAGAGGCGACAAATCTTGGCGCGATGACATGCCCGCTTGCAGCCAATTTCACAGCGTGGGCGAAACATGCGGTCGAACCGGCGGCGAAGGCCTATCTGGGCAGTGAAGTAGTACGGATCGAGACGATGGGCACCTATAATTGCCGCAACATCAATGGCGGCAGGAGCGGCCGACTATCGGAACATGCCAGCGGGAACGCTGTCGATGTTTCGGCCTTTATCCTGAAAAATGGCCGCCGGGTTTCGGTACTTTCGGGGTGGAACGGCAAGGCAGATGAGCGCGCTTTCCTGCGCCGTTTGCACCAATCGGCCTGCAAGCGCTTTGGTACCGTTTTGGGCCCGGATTACAATGCAGCGCACGCAAACCATTTCCATTTCGACATGGGGAAATCGATGAAAGATGGCAGCGCCTTCTGCCGCTAGGGGTGGCTATTCGTGCCCAATCGTCTATCTATTGGGCATGACACAAAAAGACTTACAAGACAGGCGCTTCTACAAGGCACAGCAAGAAGCGAAATTCGCCAAGGAACTTAATCCCGAAACCCCGCAGACGCTCAGCAAATCCTATAAGCTGGCTTTTCAGGATACCGAATTCCTGCTGCGTGAAGAGCTGCGACCCGTGCGTTTCCAGCTCGAACTGCTCAAACCAGAAATGCTGCTCGACGAGGCTGGTGTTGCCTCAACCATGGTGATCTATGGTTCGGCGCGTATCCCAGAGCCCGAGGCCGTTGATGTGTTGTTCGCGACCGCCAACGATGAACGCGAACGCATCATTGCCGAGCGGATGAAAGAGAAGTCCCGCTATTATGAAGAAGCGCGGAAGCTTGGGCGGATTGCCAGCACATGTGGCATCAAGGATGAAAGCGGTAACCGCCATTTCGTCGTTTGCTCGGGCGGTGGGCCATCGATCATGGAGGCGGCAAATCGCGGTGCACGCGATGTGGACGCCGATACCATAGGCCTCAACATCGTGCTGCCGCACGAACAGGCGCCCAATGAATATGTGACTCCTGACCTGAGTTTCCAGTTCCACTACTTTGCCTTGCGCAAGATGCATTTCCTGCTGCGCGCGCGCGCTGTCGCGGTGTTCCCGGGCGGTTTTGGTACCTTTGATGAGTTTTTCGAACTGTTGACGCTGGTGCAGACCGGCAAGATCGAGCCGATGCCGATCCTGCTGTTCGGCAAATCCTTCTGGGAACGCGTGGTCAATTTCGAGGAATTGATGCTCGAGGGTGTCATCAGCCCGAAGGATCTGGAGCTGTTCCAGTTTGTCGAGACGGCCGAAGAGGCCTGGCGCGAAATCGCTATCTTCTACGAACTTGAAGACTGCGGTTAAAAAAGAAAGGGCCCGTTCTAGCGGGCCCTTCTTATATTCGGTTTTTTCAGATCACTTCTGCTCTTTGAGCCAGTCGATCAGCGCCTTGCGTTCTTCAGCATTGTTGATGCCAGCGAAGGCCATCTTGGTGCCGGGAACAGCTTTACGCGGGTTTTCAAGATAGGCATCGAGTGTTGCTTCGTCCCAAACCCCACCTTTCGCCTTCATCGCCGGCGAATAGTTGAACCCATCAACCGAAGCCACAGCCTTGCCGACAATGCCATGCAGGTTGGGTCCGACGCCATTGGGCGCATCCTTTTCCACTTTGTGGCAGGCAGCACATTTGGCGAAGCTCGTTTCGCCGGCAGATTTTTCAGGCTGCGCCGAAGCAGTCTCGGTAGATGCTGCGCTTTCCGTATCTGCAGCCGGCGAATCGCTTTCGTTCGATCCGCCACAGGCGGCGAGCACAAACAGTGCGGGTGCAATCACGAGAAATTTGCGCATCTATTCGACTTTCTCTTACTTGGCCGGAGCGGCAGCAGCCTCCTTGGCGGCTGCATCGGCAGGAGCTGCTGCAGCGGCGTCACCACCTTCTGCAGGCGCGGCGCCTTCAGCGGGAGCGGCTTCAGCAGCAGGTGCAGCCGGAAGCGGCAGGTTTGAACCCATCGAGTTGAGGTAAAGCAACAGTGCCGCGCGCTCTTCAGGATTGCCAAGGCCGGCAAAGCTCATCTTGGTGCCCGGCGCATATTTTTTCGGGTTGGCCAGCCATTTATCCATGCCTTCCCAATCCCAGTTGCCCGGAACGCTCTTGAGCGCATCAGAATAAGCGAAACCTGGAACATGGCCGTGCGGCTTGCCCATGGATGCCCACAGATTCGGGCCCACGCCATTCGCTCCGCCCTGTTCGATGGTGTGGCAAGCCTTGCACTTTGCAAAGATAGCTTCACCCTTGGCAGGATCAGCAGTCGCAAGAAGGGTTGCGAGCGGAACTTCGGCAGCACCACCGCCTTCGCCGCTTTCAACGCCTTGGATCACATAGCCTTGCTTGCCTTCACCAGGCACTTCGCCATGGAAAATCTTACCGAAAACGATGCTTGAGCCAAGGGCGACAATGCCCGCTGCCAAGGCCCAGCCTGCGATGGTGTTGTTGCGATCTGCCATGATGAAACGCCCTGAATATTCGCTGTGGCCCGCACGGATGCGCGGTGCCGGTTGATTCCCCTCGCCCCTCTAGTTTGCTATGCAATGCGGTGCAATAGCCCAAATCCTGCTTGCCCGCGCCTTTTGACTGCCCTATCGGCCAGCCCCGATATGGAGAGCTTCCCAAAGAGCGCCCTCGCCCGCGTCGAGGAAATGAGCAAAGCCGCCGCTGCCGAACCCGCACGTGCGGTTTCCTTTCAGGGTGCGCCCGGGGCAAATTCGCATTTGGCGGCACTTGAGGTGGATCCGGACTGCCTGCCGCTGCCATGCTTTTCCTTTGAGGACGCAATCGATGCGGTGAAGGAAGGCCGTGCTGCACGTGCGGTTATACCTATCGAGAATTCATTGCATGGCCGCGTGGCCGACATCCATTTTCTGCTACCCGAAAGCGGCCTCTCGATCATTGGCGAGCATTTCATGCGCATTCGTCACTGCCTGATGGCAAAGCATGCCGATGCGAAGCTGACCACCGCGATGAGCCATCCGCAAGCGCTGGGCCAGTGCCGCCATTATCTGCGGGCGCATGGCATAACGCCTATTGCCTATGCCGATACAGCCGCAGCTGCCGCCTATGTCGCCGATAGTGATGATGAAGGCGCCGCAGCGGTCGCCCCGCCTATTGCCGCCAGCATCTACGGCCTGGAGATGATCCAGGAAGGCATTGAGGATGATGATCGCAACACGACCCGTTTCGTGGTGCTCTCTCGCGAACCAGCGACTTATGCATCCGATGATGGCACGTTGATGACCACCTTCATTTTCGAGGTGAAGAACATACCTGCGGCTCTTTATAAAGCCATGGGTGGCTTTGCGACCAACGGCATCAACATGACGAAACTGGAAAGCTACCAAAATGGAGCCAGCTTCTCGGCGACCGAATTTTACGCCGATATCGAAGGCGCGCCCGGCGATCCGGCTGTTGACCGGGCACTCGAAGAATTGCGCTTCCACTGCAACAAGGTGCGCCTGCTTGGCACCTACAAGCAGGAACGCAAACGGGGTTAGGCTACCAGCTCGTCCTTCTTGCTGGTTTCGCCAAAGGACAAAACCGGTTCTCCGCCGATTTGATGCGCCTCGGGCAGCCCGACTGGGCGGTTCTTGTCGCGCCGCTGGATGTTCCACACCAATCCAAGCCGACCCAGCATGTCGATCGTCCAGCCGTTGAAGTCGAGCTCCCACCAGCTGATATGATTGCTCGCGGCACGTGGTTGCGCATGGTGGTTGTTGTGCCAGCCATCCCCCAGCGTCAGTATGGCAATGAACCAGTTGTTGGTTGCTTTGCCGACATCATGATAGCGTCGATAGCCGAAATAATGCGCCAGGCTGTTAGTTCCCATAACCCCGTTGAGGAAGATGAACGTCCTCAGGAACCCGCCGACAAGGATCGTGCCCACAACATGTTCCGGCCCGCCAAAAGCCAACGCCCAGGCAGCAGGAAGAATGACGAGTGAAAAAGCGACCCAGAGCCAGCGCGTACGATGGCAGAATTCGACGACCGGATCGCCCACCAGTCCTTTGCCATAAAGCCGCATATCGGTGTGGGCATTATCCCATAGCCAGCCGAGATGGCCGATCAACAAGCCCTTCACTGGCCCCATTTTGCGGCCATGACCGTCTATGTGCGGGCTATGGATATCGCCCAACTCATCCGAAAAGGCATGATGCCGCCGATGGTCCGCCGCCCATTTCTTGACCGATCCCTGGCACGCCAACTGCCCGCAAATGCCAATCAGGTAACGCATCCACAGCGACGTTTCGAAGGAGCGGTGGGTGAAATAGCGGTGGAAGCCGCATGACAATCCATAGTTGATGATTAGATAGCCGGAAATGAAGGCCGACCATTCGACCCACCCCGTTGGTTGCGTAAACAACCACCAGATTGCAGCCATGGCGCCGCCAACCTGAAGCACGGCAAGGATGCTATATTCGATTTGCTTCGATCGCGCACCGGGGCCGCCAATCAATACACCGGGATGCGGCGAGCCTTTGCCCTCAAGTTCCCATTGGCGATCGCTGGGATATAGCCCTGTTGTCTGCGGCATCCGTCCGTCCCCTGATAGCGCGTTGTGCTTGCGCGCTGTTGTGCCACCGCGTGCAAAATTGCGCCTTCAAATCGGGCGCGTCAATTCCGTTAACGGCATTTGTGCGACGAACCGTTGACCCGGAGCTTATGCTGTATTATGTATGCAATACAGCATAAGAGGATTTGCAAATGAAATACGCACTTATCGCTTTGCCTCTGGCCATTGGGCTAGCCGCATGCGGCAGCAAGAATGAGCCGGACGAAGGAACCACTATCAGCATCGATGCCACTTCGGAAACCGGCAAAAAGGTCGAAATCTCGGCAGATGGCAAATCGGGCAATGTCGGCTTCAAGGTGCCTGGCTTCGATGCCAATATCCGCCTTCCGAAAAAGCTTCTCGACGATAGCAATTTCGATATCGACGGCGTGAAGCTGTACCCCGGCTCCACGGTCGAAACCGTCAACATCACCGCCAACAAGCAGGCTGGTAAAGGCGAACAGACCGATGTCCGCATTGGTTTCACTTCGCCGACAGACCCCGCCAAGGTCGGCGATTGGTTCAAGGATCAGTTCGGCAAGGAATCGATCAAACTGAACGACGAAGGCGGAAAACTGACGGGCATAACCAAGGATGGCGAAGCATTCACCATCGAACTGGCCGAAAAGGATGGCAAGACGGCTGGAACCGTCATTGTCCGGAAATAAGATCTAGCCCGGTTGTTGCGTCACCCGAAGCAACCGGACGTCATAACCAAGCTCGGCAGCGCGGCGCTTCATTGCATCAAACGTCGCGGTGCCGGGATTGGGTTGGCGGTGCAGCAGCCATAAATAACGCCCGCTGGGCTCTCCAACGATCGACCAGCTATAATCCTCGGCGCGGTCGAGCACCCAGTAGTCGCCATAAAATGGGCCAAAGAACGAAACCTTCAGCTTTGCATCACCGCTGCCAGAAACAATCTTTGCCTTGCCTGTTGCTGTTTCGATTTTGCCGTTTATCGAACCCTTGCGGCAAGCGTTGACGACCTTGATCCTATCGGGCGCAGTCAGGCTGTAATCGGCCGTCACCGCTTCGCAATCCTTCTGGAAACCAGCTTCGTAGCGCGCCAGTTCATACCAGCGCCCCAGATAGCGCTCGACCTCAACCGGCTTGGCTGGCTGGGGCACCGAAGTGTTGCCCACTGGACCGGCTTCGAAGGTGGAACAACCCGCCAATGTCAGTGCGGCGAGCGTAAGGGCGAATGATTTTGTGACAGATTTCATGCCATCCAAGGTGGTGGTTCGCACCCTTGCCTGCGAGACGGGATAATCGCGGTATCGTTCCGTCAGTGCGCCGCGCCCCAACTTGGCCCCGTGCCGATCTCGACACCCAATGGCACCGACAATTTGACCAGCGGCTCGGCGGCACTCGCCATTACCGATTCTATTATCCTGCTTGCTTCGGCGACATCCGCTTCGGGCAGTTCGAACACCAATTCATCATGCACCTGTAGAAGCATCTTCACATTGGGCAGCCCTGCTTCGAGCAGCGCCGGCCCCATGCGCACCATTGCGCGTTTGATGATGTCCGCACTCGTGCCCTGAATCGGTGCATTGATCGCCGCGCGCTCGCTGCCCTGGCGCTCGGCCTGGCTTTGCGAACTGATACGCGGAAACCAGCATTTGCGCCCAAACAAGGTTGTGGTGAAGCCGCATTCCTTCACGCTTGCCAGCGTTTCCTGGATATAGGCACTGATGCCGGGGAAGCGGGCGAAATAGGCGTCGATAAGGTGTTGCGCTTCCTCTGGCGTGGATTCGAGCCGCTTGGCCAACCCCCAGCGCGAAATGCCGTAAAGGATCGAGAAATTGATCGTCTTGGCACGGCCGCGCGTGTCGCGGTTCACCTCGCCAAACAGTTCCTGCGCGGTGCGGGCGTGAATATCCTCGCCATTTTCGAACGCTTCACGCAACGGTCCGACATCGGCCATATGCGCCGCCAGTCGCAATTCGATCTGGCTATAGTCGGCGGAAAGGATGACGTTGCCCGGTTCAGCCACAAAGGCATCGCGGATTTGCCGCCCGACTTCGGTGCGAATGGGGATATTCTGCAGGTTCGGATCGGTCGAGGCGAGCCGCCCGGTTTGCGCGCCCACCAGGCTGTAGCTGGTGTGGACCCTTCCGGTCTTGGGATTGACCTGTTGCTGCAGCGCATCGGTATAGGTCGATTTCAGCTTTGCCAGCTGCCTCCAATCGAGCACCTTGCCGGCAATCTCGATCCCCTGCCCTGCCAGGTCTTCCAATACGGTGACATCGGTCGAATATTGACCCGATTTGCCCTTCTTGCCGCCTTTAAGCCCCATCTTGTCAAAAAGGATGGCACCCAGTTGCGCCGGGCTGGCGATGGTGAAGGGTTGGCCTGCGAGCGCGTGGATTTCCTTTTCCAGTGCAGCCCCGGCCTCCGCAAATTCTGCGGACAATCGGGCAAGTACCGATTTGTCGACCTTGATTCCGGTGCATTCCATCTTGGACAGCACCGGAACGAGCGGCCGATCAACCAGCTCATAAACACGGGTCACCTTTTCGGGCGATAGCCGCAGTTTGAGATAGTGCCAAAGCCGCAACGTCACATCGGCATCCTCGGCGGCATATTTGGTCGCCTCGGAAAGCGGGACTTCCGCAAATCCGATCTGGCTCTTGCCCGTGCCAGTGACCGATTTGTAGCTGATGGGTTTGTGCCCGAGATACAGCTCGGACAATTCATCCATGCCATGGCCTTGCCGCCCGGCATCGAGGGCAAAACTCATCACCATGGTATCGTCAAACGGGTGAACCGCAATCCCGTGCTGGCGCAGGACCGACATGTCATATTTGAGGTTCTGCCCGACCTTGAGGACGCTCTCATCCTCCAGCAATGCCTTCAGCCGCGCCAGAGCGGCATCAAGTGGAATCTGTTCGGGGCGTTCGGCGAACATATCGGTGCCGCCATGCGCCAAGGGCACATAGCAGGCTTCTCCCGGAGCGACAGCAAGGCTGAATCCAACAAGCTTAGCGGTTACCGCCTCAAGGCTGTCGGTTTCCGTATCGAAACCGACCACACCAGCCTTGGTAGCGCGGGCGATCCAGTCATCGAGCTGCGAAAGGGTCGTAACGCAAGTATAAGCATCTACATTAACTGGCGGCATCTGGGCGGGTACAGCCGGCTTGCCAGCTTCGGTTGCCGCAACGGCTCCATCGCCTTTACGTTCCGCCTTTGGCTGGCCTGCAATGGCCTTGTTGGCGGCGGCCGTATCGCTTGTCTTGCCGATGCGGTTGAGAAGCGAGCGAAAGCCATGCTCTTCCAAAAATGGCCGCAACGGCTCTTCGGGAATCGGGCCAAGCACCATTTCCTCGAGCGGTATCGGCAACGGGCAATCGTCTTTGAGCGTAACCAGCACACGCGATAGCCGGGCCAGTTCGGCATGCTCGATCAGATTGTCGCGCATCTTCGATGGCTTCATGCCGGGAGCCGCCGTCAGCACCGCATCAAGGCTACCATATTCCGTAATCAGCTTGGTCGCGGTCTTGGGGCCGATGCCTGGGACGCCGGGGACGTTGTCCGAACTGTCGCCCATCAGCGCCAGCACATCACCCACCAGTTCGGGGCCGACACCGAATTTCTCGATGACTTCTTCGCGCCCAATGCGCTTGTCCTTCATCGTGTCGAACATGTCGACACCATCACCGACCAACTGCATCAAATCCTTGTCGGATGAGATGATCGACACATCCCACCCCTGCGCACGCGCAGCCTTGGTATAGCTGGCGATCATATCATCGGCCTCGACATTCTCTTCCTCAATCATCGGAAGCGAAAATGCGAGCGTCGCATCGCGGATCAGCGGAAATTGCGGACGCAGATCCTCTGGCGCAGGCGGACGGTTGGCCTTGTACTGGTCATAAATTTCGTTGCGAAAACTTGTCCCTGCCTTGTCGAGTACAACCGCCATGTGGGTTGGCCCGTCGGCCGCATGCAGGTCGCTCGCCAGTTTCCACAGCATGTTCGAATAGCCCGCAACCGCGCCCACAGGCACGCCTTGCGGATTGGTCAGCGGCGGCAGGCTGTAATAGGCGCGAAAGATGTAGGCGGAACCATCGACGAGGTAGAGATGCTTGTGGTCGGACATGTCGCACCGGATAGCAGCGACCACGCCGAGAGTCTTGCCTAATCAGGCAGTTTCGAGTGATGGTGACGGCAATTTCATCCGCATGATCGGCGGCGCATCGCGATCGATACGAACGATCTTGGGAACGCCTTGCGCCATATACTGCCAGCGGAAGAACCGCACGGTCGTGATGTGCCCCACAGTCGCCGATTGCATCCGCCGGTGAGACAGCAGCGATGGCAGATTATAATCCGCAATCCAGCTCATCGACCATTTGCGGCCCCGTGCCGCCATCCATTCAGCCGTGCCTGCCCAAAGCGCGGCGAATGCACGGCCCAAGCGGTGGTCAGGGTGGATCCACAGACCCGTATCCCAGATTGCCGTATCGGGAACTTCAAAACGCAAATGCACCATGGTTTCTTCAAATGGCGCGGTACCAACCCAGGTAATTCCCACAAATTCGTCACGTGCGTTGTAGGCGGCAAGGCAGGTCAGACCTTGATCGAAACGACGGTCCTGCTCCTCAGCATTTGCGTCAATTTCCAGAGTTGCCAGTTTTTCTGGCGCTATTGGCTCCACCCGATAACCACGCGGCATCTTTGGCATGCCGGCTATCGGCACGGCCACCAAAGTGTAGCGGTTATAGCCCACAACCCCTGCCTTGGTCGCCAAACGCGCCACACCATAGGAAAGCACGCCAGCTATTCCGAGCAATTTGAGGGCAGTATAATCAGGCACGCAAAATTCCTTTGGCCGCCCTTTTAACCGCGTAATTCAAATATTTCCTAAACGCGGATCAGGGCACTTCCTCGCCCCAGATGCGGTCGGTCTCGATATAACCTACACGCCCCGCGACGTCGAGGCGGCACCATCCCTTTTGGCAATCGTCGATCCGGCCGACGACGCCCTTTTCGGCGCGCCACGAAATTCGTGCGGACGCGGAGGGTTCGTCGCGCAAAGCAGATATGCCCGGCGCAGTGATGATTGCCGTCCGATCAGGGCTGAGCAGCCGGACATGCATCCAGCCTTGATCACCATCCGGGTCTTCGACCTTGCGCCATACTTCGTGCACCGCGACAACCTTTACCGGCAGATATTGCCGCTTATACACCCATTTGACCGGGAATTCGGTGCTCGGCCCGGTTCGGGTCCGTGCCTCTGCCTCATCAATCGAAGCCCAATAGGGTGTCTTTTTGGTCGCCTGCGCCGTGGCCATCCCCCCAATGGTGGCCAATGCAACGATCAGAACCGATTTTACGATATTTTTCATTGATTCCAGTAACCTGTTGCCCCCACCGCTTACCTATAGTGTAAGCCGTACCGACAGTTCAAGGGTGATAGCTTGACGTTGTGTTTCTTCACGCCATAGGGTTGCAATCATGACCCAATTTCACCGCATCGAACGCCCGCGCGTTGCCGTTACCCGCAAGCTCCTGCCGCAAATCGAAGCGCGCATGGCCGAATTGTTCGATTGTCGTTTCAACGAAGACGATCATGAAATGTCCGCCGATGAAATCGTCGAGGCAATGCAGGACGCCGACATATTGGTGCCGACTGTAACCGATCGAATTGATGCCGAACTCATTGGGCGCGCACCTGCTTCGGTAAAGATGTTTGCCAACTTCGGCGCAGGTGTGAACCATATTGATCTGGCAGCCGCCAAGGCCAAGGGCATATTGGTGACCAACACCCCCGGCGTGTTTACGGATGACACCGCCGACCTGACCATGGCTTTGATCCTCAACGTGCCTCGCCGCTTGGGCGAAGGGCACCGCCTGATGCGATCAGGCGAATGGAAAGGCTGGACGCCTACAGGGATGCTCGGCCATCGCATTGGCGGAAAGACGTTGGGCATCATCGGCTATGGCAGGATTGGCGAAGCGGTTGCACTTCGCGCCAAGGCATTCGGTCTCAACATCCTTTACAACAAGCGCCACCGGCTTCCCGCCAGCGTCGAAGACGAAATGGGCGTAACGTTCGAACCCGATCTCGATCGGCTGGTGGCCAAGAGCGACATCATCTCGCTGCACTGCCCGCTGACCGCTGAAACACAAAAACTGATGAGCCGTGAACGCATCGGGATGATGAAACGCGACGCCTATCTGATCAACAGCTCGCGCGGCGAACTGGTTGATGAAGACGCCTTGATCGAGGCACTGACCCGCGGTCGGATCGCGGGTGCAGGCCTTGACGTTTATAACCACGAACCGGCCATCGACCCCCGCTTTCTTGCCATACCCAATGTCATCCTGCTGCCACACCTTGGCAGCGCGACCTATGAAGGCCGAGAGGCTTCGGGTGAGAAAGTGATTGCGAATATCCGCATCTTTTCCGACGGCCATCGCCCACCCGATCAGGTGCTCGAAGGCTGGGCGTAATATCCTGTCGAAAAGCGGGGCTGACGCCTAATTAACAATTGCGGGCAGGTATCGGCTCGCTTACAGACCTGCCCAAAATATTGACAATGTGGGGAGGTTGGGCGTGCGCCATTCACTCAAGATTGCTGCTTTTTTCAGCACATTGCTTTTAGCTGCTCCTGCTTTCGCGCAGGAAGTCGTGGCGGAAGCCGTTCCTGACAGCGGCGATACAGCCTGGATTTTAACGGCGTCTGCGCTCGTCCTGATGATGACCCTGCCCGGCCTCGCGTTGTTTTATGGCGGCTTGGTGCGCACCAAGAACTTCCTTTCGGTCCTGATCCAGTGCGGTGCGATCGCGGCGGTTTCATCGGTGATCTGGATTGTCGCGGGATATAGCCTCGCTTTCTCTGCCTCTGACGGGACGGTCATTGGCAATTTGCAGAACATCATGTTCTCCAACATGTTTGCGATGCGCGATGGCCAGACGATTGGCGAGCTTGTTTTCGGTCTTTTCCAGATGACCTTTGCCATCATCACACCGGCACTGATTGTCGGCGCATGGGTGGAACGGGCCCGTTTCGGCTGGGTTGTCGCCTTCAGCGCATTGTGGAGCCTGCTGGTTTATGTACCCGTTGCCCGCTGGGTGTGGGGCAATGGCTTCCTTGCCAATCAGGGCGTGATCGATTTCGCCGGCGGCATTGTTGTCCATACGACTGCAGGCGTTTCGGCGCTCGTTGTTGCATTGATGCTTGGTAAGCGTATCGGCTTCCCGCGAACTTTGATGCTGCCTCATAGCCCTGCCCTTACTGTTGCCGGTGCCGGTCTGCTGTGGGTGGGCTGGTTTGGCTTCAATGGCGGATCGGCGTTGGCAGCCAGCGATGATGGCGCGGCGACGGCGATCATTGTTACCCACCTTGCAGCGTCGGTCGCGGCATTGGTCTGGATGCTGATCGAGAAGATCAAGGTCGGCAAGGCTACTGCAGTTGGTTTCGCCACGGGTGCAATCGCGGGATTGGCCACCATTACGCCCGCTTCTGGTTCAGTCGGCCCGCTGGGTGCAATCATCCTTGGCGTCCTTGCTGGCCTAGTCTGTTTCTATGCGGTGCATCTCGTCAAAGGCAAATTGCAGATCGATGACTCGCTCGATGTCTTCGCCGTCCATGGCGTCGGCGGCATAATGGGATCGATCCTGCTTGCCGTACTCGTATCCCCGACTTTCGGCGGCAATGGCTATGCCGAGGGTATGGCGATGGGCAGCCAATTGTGGGCGCAGATCAAGGGCGTCGGCATCGTTGGTGTCTATTCTGCCGTTGTAACGTTGATCATCGGCTACATGGTCTCGATGGTGATCCCGATGCGTGTCAGCGAAGATCAGGAACGCGACGGCCTCGACATTTCGAGCCATGGCGAGCGGGCGTGGGATATGGACTGAGCGCGACCCGCGCTCAGGCAAATACCAGCGTCAACGAACGGAAAAGATCGCGGGCGATTGGTTCGTCAAAGCGGCAACCCAGCTTGCCGTCTTCGCACCACACCGCGCTGGCGGCGATAGCGTTGCCGCCAGCAAGCCGCAGCCATAGCCGTTCGCCTGCCGCAAACTCGCCATCGATGGCAAGGCGGCAGCCATAGACCGACAGATCGTCAAGAACGGCATCAAGTGGCTGGCGGCCATGGCCGCGCACGCTGGCGCGCTTCACCACAACCGGGTGGCGGATGGCGGCGCGCTGCTCAAGCTTCGCCGGTGCGACTTTGCGGTAAGCGGATGTAGCTAGACCCATGCCCTGTTCCCCATAAGCCGAAGCATAGGGGAACAAGGTCAAGGATTGGTAAATGTAAAACGCTGGCTCAATCGCCCGTGAGGATGCGGTCGATCAACTGCTTCACCGTCGGTACAAAACCGTTCGAATAAAAGGGATCGCGGCCAAATTCATAGGCCGCGTGGCCGGCAAACATCAGATTCTCGTCAATCGGCGCGCCGTGCGCAATGTTCTGCAAAGCCTTCTGGATGCAGAAGCTACGCGGGTCGGCAAGTCGGCCTGTTGAGTTGTTGTCATGGTCTTTCCATGACGAGAATCCGCAATGCGATAGGCAACCCATGCAATCCGCCTGATCCTTGCGGATCACGCCACCCTCTTCGGGTGTGACGAAGACGAGCGTATTGTCAGGCGTCTTGAGCGCCATGGTATAGCCGCGCGCATCCCATTCACGGGCGCGTTGCAAATCGTGCGGGGTAACCCAGAAATTCTTGCCACGCACTCCCACGTCAAGCGTGGCGGTATGGTCACCGGCCTGTTCGGTCGAATAGGGAATCTGCCGTTCCGAACGTGCCTGCAATTCGCGCAGGAACGGGTTGATCACCGCACTCGAATAGAAACCGGTGGGCGAGAATTTGTGCAGCAGCACGCCGCCTTCCGGAATCTTGGTCAGATGATCCTTCCACGCCTGAGGGATCGGGCTTTCCTGCGTCAACAGGGGCCGCGTGCCATACTGAAAAGCGATCTGCCCCAGCTCGGGATTATCGATCCAGTTTTCCCAGTCGCGCAGATACCAGACGCCGCCGGCCATCACGATCGGGAGTTCATCGGGAATGCCTTCCTCACGCATTGTGGCACGAAGCGCCTTCACGCGCGGATAAGGATCCTCGGGCTTGGTCGGGTCTTCAGCGTTGGAAAGGCCGTTATGCCCACCTGCCAACCAGGGGTCTTCATAAACGACAGCGCCCAGCCATTCAGGCACCTTGCTGTAGGCGCGTTTCCAGAGTGCGCGAAAGGCACGCGCCGAACTGATAATCGGCAGGTAATAGACGCCATATTGCGCCGCAATTTCTGAAAGCTTGTAGGGCATGCCAGCGCCGCAGGTGACGCCGGTGACCAGACCCTTGGTCTTTTCAAGAACGCCGTGCAGGATGCGCTGGGCTCCGCCCATTTCCCACAAAACGTTGATGTTGATCGTGCCCGTCGGGCCGGCAATATCATAGGCGCGCTGGACCTGCGTTATCCCGCCGCGAATGCCATATTCGACGAGCTCTTCATGGCGTTCCGCGCGGGTGCGGCCCTTGAATATCTGAGGGATGAAATCGCCATTGTCATCATAGCTGTCGGCATTGACGGCCGAAACGGTACCAATACCACCTGCTGCGGCCCATGCCCCCGAACTTGCATGATTTGTGACAGCTACACCTTTGCCACCCTCAACCAGCGGCCATACTTCGCGACCGCCGTAGATGATGGGCTTCAGACCCTTGAACACGTAATTCTAACCCCTAATCAAAATGCACCGTCTGGTGCGCCTTCCCCATGAATTTCGCGCTAGCTGATTGCCTCAATCTTGTCGCGCAAAATCGGCGCGACGCATGGTTGCACCATAAAGCTGCTGATATCGGGCCAACATTTCTGCTTCCCCATATTCGGCCAACGCGCGCGCATAATTGGCATGCGACAATTCGATACGCAACTCAGCGTTGCCACCCAGTTCGCGCAAAGCATCGGCAAACCCTGCCTCATCATCGCGATCGATAATGAAACGACGATTTTCACGCGACACCATCACCGCGACATCGCCAACATTGGTGGCGACCACCGGCCGCGCCGCCGCCATCGCCTCAACCAGCGAAATCGGATACTGCTCGCTGTCCGAAGAAAGCGCAAAAATATCGAACAGCCCGACAAAGCGGGCGGGATCTTTAAGGAACCCTGGCATCATCAATCGGTCAGCAATCCCCACGCGCTGCGCCTCAGCCAATATGGCGTCGCGTTCCGGCCCTTCGCCAGCAATCGCCAGCCTGAAATTAGGGCCCGCTGCAGCCACGGCGCGCACGAGCCGGGGCAAATTCTTGACCGCACGCAACCCGGCAATCGTTCCCACGATGATTTCGCCATCTCGTTTAACATAGCCTGGAAAGGAACCGCGTTGCGGCTTCTTGTCATAGCGATGAATGTCGACGCCATTGGGGAAGCGATAGACCTTCTCGACCGGCTGGTGCCACACCTGCTTGGCGATCTTTTCAAGCGATAGCGAGGGCACGACCAGCGCCGCCGCGCGCTGCAAGGCAATGGTGCGGAACCAGTTGCGTTTCCAGTTCAGCTTTTCCCATTCGTCTTCGTTGAAGCCATCTTCATGGTGGATCAACGGCGGCAAGCCCATGCTCGAGCCGAGCAGTGTGCGCGCCATCACCCCATCCATCGCGCCCCAATTATAGCTGAGCACCAGATGGAATTTCTTCATATATTGGGCCAGCTTGCGATAGCGCCCCATGCTTGGCCGACCGTGCAACGCCGGGGCGGCATCGCCGGGAAATTCAACCTCAATCTTGCGATCAATCGCCTCGCGCGCGCTGAGTGCATCGGGGACTGCGGAGAGCACAACATGTTTTGCCTTGCCCCCGAAATGGTTCATCAGGCGCACCGCGCGCGCCTCCTTCCCGCCAAGGTCAAAGCTGCTGAAAAGATGGAGAATGCGGACTTTCGACATGACTTACTTGATCGTCTTCAAAAACTCTGAAATCGCTGATTGAGCATCATCCTCATCGAGCGATGGCGCGTGGCCAATACCCTTTACCGTCACAAGTTTCGCCTGCTTCACCTTCTTCACCATCTTGGTCGCTGTCGCTTTTTCGAGGATATCCGATTTCTCCCCGCGCAGGATGAGCATCGGGACGTCTTCCAGCATGTTGAACAGGGGCCATAGATCGACCCCGGCTTCGCCGCCGGGCAGCTTGAACGGCTCCGATATCTTCATGTCATAATCGAAGACGATGCGTCCGTTCGACGCCAGCTTGCAGGTGCGTTTTGCAAAGCGCAGCCATTCCTCAAGCCGGTAACCCGGGTAGATATCGCCCTGCGCCTCGGCCAGAGCTCTTGCGGCGTGCATCCAGGTTTCAAAACTGCGCCCCTGCCCGACATAAGACCGTATCCGTTCCGCCCCGGCCTTGCCGATTTCCGGGCCGACATCGTTGAGGATAACGCCTGCGAGCTTGTCCTTCCATTGCGGCGCGAGCAACATCGAAACGATGCCGCCAAGCGAGGTTCCGAACAGCACGAATTTCTTGAGGTTCAAATCGCGCAGCAGGATATCCATATCCTGCGCATAGGTGACCGGAAGGTAGGTCATCGGGTCTTTGGCATAGGCGCTTTCGCCCCGCCCACGAAAATCGATAGCCAGCATCCGCCTTTTACCGCCAAGCAGTTTTGCCACCGGTTCAAAATCGCGGGCATTGCGCGTCAAGCCCGGCATGCAGATCAACGGCGCGCGCGAGGCAGGCCCCGGATAATCGCGGTAATGCAACCGCAATTCGTCATTCGATGACCAATAACCGTCTTCGAAATCGGCCATGCTTGCCTTTCCTGCCGCATGCCCCCAGACATTGCGGACCATGAATGTGAATCCCTCCCCCGCCCCCTACCGCGCTGATCCGAAAATCACCAGCCTTGGCGACAAAATTGGCGATCCGGTGCAAGCTGCGAACTTCCCGAAGACGATCTTGCGTTTCCGCAACGATCGCTGGGCGGCAACGGTCGGGCTCGACAAGCTGAGCGATGCGGAGTGGATCGAGCATTTCGGCCGTTTCAAACCACTGCCCGACAACCTGCCGCAACCGTTGGCGCTGCGATATCATGGTCACCAGTTTCGTGTGTACAACCCTGAGATCGGCGATGGGCGCGGCTTTCTGTTTGCGCAGATGCGTGATCATCTAAATCGATTGCTCGACCTGGGTACCAAAGGTTCTGGAACAACGCCTTACAGCCGCCAGGGTGACGGGCGGCTGACACTGAAAGGCGCGGTGCGCGAAATCCTTGCGACCGAAATGCTCGAGGCACTGGGCGTCGAAACCTCCAAAACATTTTCGGTGATCGAAACGGGTGAAGAATTGCACCGCAATGACGAGCCATCACCGACACGATCAGCCGTGCTGGTGCGGCTCAACCACAGCCACATCCGCATCGGTACATTCCAGCGCATAGCCTATGAAGATGATGCAAAGCGGATGCAGGCATTGGTCGATTATGTGCTGCACAATTTGTACGACGTAGAGCCGGACGATAACCCTGCCGCGCAATTGATGCGACTGGCGGTGCCGAGGATCGCCGATCAAGCGGCGGCATTCATGGTCGCCGGCTTTGTCCATGGCGTGCTCAACAGCGACAATATCAATGTGACTGGGGAGAGCTTTGACTATGGCCCATGGCGGTTCAATCCGACTTGGAACCCGGCATTCACCGCCGCCTATTTTGACCAGAACGGTCTCTATGCCTTTGGCCGCCAGCCGGAGGCGATGCACTGGAACCTTGCACAACTAGCCATATCGTTGCGGCTGATCTGCGATTCCCCACCACTGGTGGAGGCATTGGAGGGATATCCGGCTGCATTTCAATCGGCGCTGGTCCGACGTTTCCTGTGGCGGTTGGGCGTGGCATCGCGCGGGGAGGAAAGTGATCGCGCCTTGGTCGAAGCATCGGAAAGGGCAATGATCGAGGCATCAATACCCATTGCAGACTTTTTCCATTTTCACCGCTTTGGACAAGTGCTGGAAGAGCTATATTCGGGGGAGCGTTATGCCGCCTTCGCCGCATTGCTCAGCGAGTATGCCGCACCCGGCAATGCCCAATATTGGCAGGCGCATAAACCATGTTCGATGCTGATCGATGAAGTCGAAGCAATCTGGTCAGCCATTGCCGAACGCGACGACTGGACCCTGCTTTACACCAAAATCGATGCAATTCGGCTGTTCGGCGAGGTGCTGCGAAGCGTATGATTTTACGCCATTTGACGCTGGTTATTTACTTGAATTAAAGGTTCCTGCGGTCAAATATGGTTAACGGCAACATGGGGTCGCACCAGCGCTTTGACCTTGAACGAACTTGTCTCTTACGAACCGGCGACGGGAGCACAGCTTTGGCGCGGCAGCAATGGCGACGTCGATGCGGCTGTTTACGCTGCACGTGGCGCTTGGGCGCGTTGGGCAGCGGCACCGTTGAGCAGCCGGCTGGAACGGGTTCGCGGATTTGCCAGCAGAGCCAAATCCGATCTTGAGAAATTTGCCGATCTCATTTCGCGCGAAACCGGCAAACCGTTGTGGGAATCGCGCACCGAAGTCGAATCGGTGATCAACAAGGTCGATATCTCGGTAAAGGCCTATGCCGACAGGACATCGCAGCGCCGCTTTGATGGCAAGCCCGGCACGCGCAATGCGGTGCGCCATAAGCCGCATGGTGTACTCGCGGTTCTTGGACCCTATAATTTCCCCGCACATTTGCCCAATGGCCATATCATCCCGGCGCTGATTGCCGGGAATGCAGTGGTCTTCAAACCTTCCGAAAAGACACCGGCTGTCGGCCAATTCCTTTTCGATCTTTATCGCAATGCCGGAATTCCCGAAGGCGTCATCAATATTGTCCACGGCGGAGCGGAAACCGGCAAGGCGCTGTCCATGCATGAAGGCATTGATGGCTTGCTCTTCACTGGCTCGGCTTCGACCGGGGTTGCGCTCAATCGGCAGTTTGCCAACCGGCCGGACAAGATCCTCGCACTCGAAATGGGCGGCAACAACCCGATCATTGTGTGGGACACGCCCGAATTGTACAGCGCCGCTGTGCTGGTCGCGCAATCGGCATTCCTCTCTGCAGGGCAAAGGTGCACAGCTGCGCGCCGCCTGATCATCAAGAATAGCCTGTACGATGTGTTCATCCCTGAATTGAAAAGGCTTGTGGACAGACTTGTCATCGGAGAACCGCATGGCGAGCCCCCACCGTTCATGGGACCAGTCATCGACAATGATGTCGCAGACGGGCTGACCGAGAGCTTCCTTGCGCTGATGAGCCACGGCGGACATCCAATACGCCATATGACCCGTCCCGTCGAAGGTCGTCCCTTCCTCTCCCCAGGCATCATCGATGTTACCGACATGAAAGAAAGGCCCGATATCGAGCTTTTCGGGCCGCTGTTGCAGGTGATCCGGGTTTCCGATTTCGATGCGGCAATCGATGAGGCCAACAACACCCGCTATGGCCTTTCGGCGTCGCTGATCGGCGGTACGGCGGAGCAGTATAACCGCTTCTGGTCAAACAGTCGCGCTGGCGTGGTCAACTGGAACCAGCCAACCAACGGCGCTTCTTCAGCCGCCCCGTTCGGCGGGGTCGGGCTTTCAGGCAACCACCGTCCCAGCGCCTATTATACCGCCGATTATTGCGCTTTCCCTGTGGTATCGTCCGAAGCCGACACCCCCAAAGCGATGATCGGCATAGGCCTGCGCGACGAAGTCGTGGCCTCACCCAAAACTTTACATTCGCCCGATTCCCGATAATTCGACCGCATGAAAAATGCGGATATTTTCGAATTCTATCGCCGCCTAGCAGAGGCCAATCCCGATCCGCAGACCGAATTGGCCTATGGCAATGACTATCAATTGCTGGTTGCGGTAACGTTGTCGGCGCAATCGACCGATGTCGGCGTGAACAAAGCAACGCGAAAACTGTTCGAGTTTGTCAAAACACCTGCCCAGATGCTGGAACTGGGCGAGGACGGCTTGAAGCAGCACATCAAGACGATCGGTCTGTTCAATTCGAAGGCCAAGAATGTCATCGCGCTTTCCGAAATTTTGGTGCGCGACCATGGAGGCGAAGTCCCCGCCAATCGCGACATACTGGAAACGCTGCCCGGTGTCGGCCGCAAGACTGCCAATGTCGTGATGAACACGGCATTCGGCGCCGAAACCTTTGCCGTTGACACGCATATTTTCCGCCTTGGCAACCGGACGGGCCTTGCCAAGGGCAAGACCCCGTTGGCGGTAGAAAAGCAACTCGACAAGAAAACGCCCGCACCTTTTCGCCGCGGTGCGCACCACTGGCTGATCCTGCACGGCCGCTATATCTGCAAGGCCCGTACCCCCGAATGCTGGCGTTGCCCGGTAATTGACCTGTGTGCCTACAAATCCAAAACGCCGTCGCCCAAAGCGAAATCGGTCAGCAAGGGTTAAGCTGCATTTGGTCAAGATATTGTAGCATCAGTGGAATGTGGAGGCCGATATGAAACGACAGATATTGTTCCTGACCGCCGCGATTGCGGCCATTGGTGGAATGTCAGCCACGGCCATTTCGGGCGGCAGCATCAGCGAGCGCCGAGCGAAAGCATTGGCGGCCTACGAACCCGCCGGCGAACCGGTTGACTGCGTCACATTATCGCAGGTGCGTTCCTCCAGAGTGATTGACGACCGGACGATCGATTTCACGCTGGCGGGCGGCAAGGTGTATCGTAACACCCTGCCTTATAGTTGCCCCAGCCTTGCCAGCGAAGAGCGCTTTTCGCACCGCACCAGCCTGAACCAGCTGTGCAGCGTAGATACAATCCGCGTGCTGCAGTCGTTCGGCGGAGGATTGCAGGAAGGTGCCGGATGCGGCCTTGGCAAGTTCCAGCCGATGCAGAAGATACAACCGCGCTAATGGCGTTCACCTGATTGCTTTGATCTCGCGCAATGCGGGATCGAAGCAAGCGCTGCATTCTGTCTTTGTTCAAACAAGCAACAAGGACAGAAAATGACCCACGTTTCGCACGAACTGCACGACGAATTTCCTGCTGACGCCGAGATCCTTCACAAGTTGAAGGTCAGCGATGCGCATTTTGCCAAGCTGGCCGACCATTATCACGAGCTAAACCGCGAGATTCACCGCGTCGAAGCCGGGATTGAAGCTGCCTCGGATGCTCGCACCGAAGATCTTAAAAAGGAACGCCTGTCGATTCTCGACCAGGTTTCGGCTATGATCACTGCCGCAAAGGCAGGAGCGTCTACATGAACGATCTATCAACCGTGAAAGCCAGCCTCGAAAGCCGTCTGGCCGAGTTGAAGGGGCGGGTTGAGCGTATCGAGGCCGATCTCGCCGAACCGCACAGTGCCGATTTCGCCGAACAGGCCACTGAACGCGAAGATGACGATGCGCTTGAGGGGCAGGATGCTTTGCTGGGGCGGGAAATCACGGCCATCAAGGCAGCGCTCGGACGGATTGAAGATGGCAGCTATGGCGAGTGCACGCGTTGCGGTGAGCCCGTGGGTGAAAAGCGGCTGGAGGCCTATCCGGAAGCTGCCTTGTGCATTTCCTGCGCCCGTGAGCTGGAGCAGCGTTGAATGCTATGAATGATTGGCGATGGCCCTGTTTTCGGTGAAGATTTCCCAAGCGGATATGAACATCGCAGCGATGACAGGGCCAACAATCAGGCCGTTAATGCCCAAAACGCTCAACCCGCCGAGTGTTGAGATCAGCACGACATAATCGGGCATCTGCGTATCCTGCCCGACAAGGATCGGGCGCAGCACATTATCGACCATGCTGATAACGAAAAAGCCAAGTAGCAATAAGGTGAAGCCTTCCCAGACGCTCCCTGTCGCGAGCAGGTAAAGCGATACGGGCACCCAGACGATTCCGGTGCCAACCGCGGGGATGAGCGAAAACAGCCCCATCACCACGCCCCACAGCACCGCTGCACGGATATCAAGGAAAGCGAAGATCAATCCGCCCAATATGCCCTGCACTATGGCGACAACGATGCTTCCTTTCACCGTCGCGCGGATCACGGTAGTGAATTTGTCGAACAAGGCGCGGCGCTGGTCTGCCCGGAGCGGAATCGCCTCGCCGATACGGCGCGTTATATGACGGCCATCGCGCAACAGGAAAAAGGTCAGGTACAGCATCACGCCCAACGCCATTGCGAAGTTGAAAGCGCGCTGCCCCACAGAAACGGCCTGCCCGGCAATGATCTGCACACCCGTTGTAACGAACGAGCTCAGTTTCGACTGGATTTCCTGGATATCGGTTTCGATATATCGCCCGAGTATTTCCTGCCAGCGCTGCGGCACAAGCGCCTGCAATTCATGGCCCAAAGCGGCGAAATCTATCTCCCTTGTCTGCAGCGAGTCATAGGTTCGGATGGCTTCATCGACCATCAATGAACCGACAACAAATGCGGGAATGATGACCAATGCGATCACCAGCAACAAGGTAAGTGTCGCGACCGTGTTTTTTCGCGCCGGCATTTTGAGAAGCAGCCGATCATGGACCGGGGCAAAAGCAATGGTGACGACAAGCGCCCATAAAATTGCCCCGAAAAAGGGCCAGCTTATCCATGCCATTGCCAGCGAGACGAAGAGCACGAACCCGACAAGGACGCGATCTTCGAATTGCGTGTTGTGCGCCGCGCTATCGGATGCCGGTTGGGGTTTGTCGCTCATGTCGCTGATGGATAACGCGCTTTTCGCACGCTGTCATGCGCGGAGTGCGTCCCCTGCACCGCTTCGATCAATTCGCAGCAGCATGCCCCGCAATCAGCTCCACCATACGATCAACCTGTGACGGCGGCAGATCGTGAGCCATTTCGTCGATAATCTCCAGCCGCGCACCTGGCACGTGGCGGGCAATGTCGACGCTGCCATCCTTGGGAACCAGCGGATCGGCACCGCCATGGATCACCAAAGTAGGTGTGGTGATCGTTTTCAAACGCTCGACCCGGCTGCCATCGGCTATGATCGCCAGCAATTGGCGCCTTGTGCCGATGGGATAATAGCCGCGGTCAAAGGCCAGCCCGGCTATTTCGGCATGGGCGTTTTCCGGGCGGGCAGGATCGGGGTAGGAAAAGGACTTCACCAATTCCGCGCCAAAGGCCACCGCTTCCTCCCGATTGGCACCCGATGGCCGTGCCGCCATCATTTGCCGGCGAATATCCGCACGCGGGCCGGGTAACCCGGGTGCACCGCTGGAAGACATGATCGATGTCATGCTCAACAGGCGTTCGCGGTGGTTCGCAGCCATTAGTTGTACGATCATCCCGCCCATAGATGCGCCGACAACATGCGCCTGTTCGATCCCCAACGCATTGAGCAGCCCGATCCCGTCCTTCGCCATATCGGACAGCGTATAGCCGACGCCGAGCGGGAGGCCGAAACGTGCCTTCAGCATCGTCCACACCAGATTGGGAGTCGCAGCCTGCTCCATACGCTGCGACATGCCGACATCACGATTGTCATAGCGGATAACGCGAAAACCCTTGCCGACGAGGCCATGTACAAACTCGTCCGGCCAGGCAATCATCTGCGCGCCCAACCCCATGACCAACAGGATTGCAGGCGCGTCGGATGGGCCGTGGTCCTCGTAATGTAGTTCAATCCCATTGGCTGTAATATTGGGCATTATTCCCCTCCCCCATGATAAAAATCATATACTGTTTGCGCCACCGCGGCTGATACGCCAGGCGCCTTCTGCAAATCCTCAAGGCTCGCGCTGCGCACCGCGCGGGCGGTGCCGAAGTGGAGCAGAAGCGCCTTTTTGCGCGAAGGGCCGATGCCGGGCACTTCGTCGAGCGGACTGGCGGTGATCGCCTTGGCGCGCTTGGTGCGGTGGGCGCCGATGGCGTAGCGGTGCACTTCGTCGCGCAGGCGTTGCAGGTAGAATAGCACCGGAGCGTTGACCGGCAGGGTCAGTTCGCGGCCGTCGGGGAAGTGGAAAACCTCACGCCCCTCGCGCCCATGATGCGGCCCCTTGGCGATGCCAATGAACGGCACATCCTCGATCCCCAGCCGCTCAAACACTTCGCGCACTGCGCTCACCTGCCCCTTGCCGCCGTCGATCAGGACGAGGTCGGGCCATTCGCCCTTATCACGATCCGGGTCCTCCTCCTGCGCGCGGGCAAAGCGTCGCTCCATCACTTCGCGCATCATCGCGAAGTCATCATTGGTGGCTGCCTGCTTGATGTTGAATTTGCGATACTGGCCCTTGATGAAGCCTTCCGGCCCCGCGACCACCATCGCGCCGAGTGCGTTACTGCCCTGAATATGGCTGTTGTCGTAAATCTCGATCCGTTGCGGCGGTTCGGAAAGATCGAACAGCTCGGCAATCTCGCGCAGCAATTTGCCCTGCGTCGTCGTTTCGGCCAGTCGCCGGTCGAGCGCCTCCTCAGCATTGCGCTTCGCCTGCGCGACCAGCCTTACCCTGTCACCCCGTTGCGGGACGGCAATCTCTACCTTGCGCCCTGCCCTTTCGCTCAGCGCCTCCGCCAGCAAGTCCGCTTCGGGCAACTCGCGGTCGAGCAGCAGCAAGCGCGCTGGGGGCACCTCCTCATAGAATTGGGCGAGCACCAGCGTCAGCACCTCTTCCTCGCTGCTGTCCTGAATGTGCGATGGGAAGAAGGCGCGGTGGCCCCAATTCTGCCCGCCACGGATGAAAAAGGCCTGGATGCCGATCACGCCCTGCTTGTGTGCCAGCGCAAAGATATCGGCATCGCCAATCCCCGCTGCATTGATCGCCTGTGACCCCTGGATGAAGGTGAGTGCCTTCAGCCGGTCACGCAGCAGCGCCGCGCGTTCGAAATCGAGCGCCTCTGCCGCGCCCTCCATCTCCTTTGCCAGCTTCGCCTGCACCGCAGTCGATTTGCCGCCGAGAAAAGCCTTGGCGTCTGCCACCAGCTCGGCATAGCCCGCCTTGTCGATCCGCCCCACACAGGGCGCGGAGCAGCGCTTGATCTGGTAAAGCAGGCAGGGGCGGTCGCGGTTGTTAAAGAAGCTGTCGGTGCAGCTGCGCAGCAGGAACAGCTTTTCGAGCGCATTCAGGGTGACGTTGACCGACCCGGCGCTGGCAAAAGGGCCATAATATTCGCCCTTATGCCGTCGCGCCCCGCGATGTTTCTGGATGCGCGGAAAATCATGGTCGGCGCGCAGCAGGATGAAGGGGAAGCTTTTATCGTCGCGCAGGAGGACGTTGTAGGCCGGTCGGTAGCGCTTGATCAGTTGCGCCTCGAGCAACAGCGCCTCTGCCTCGCTGTTGGTCGTGACAATCGTCATGCTGCGCGTCAGCGAGACCATCCGCCGCAGCCGGTTGGGTAGCCGTTCAACCTGCGTGTAATTGGTCACACGGTTCTTGAGCGCCCGCGCCTTGCCGACATAGAGCACATCGCCGCGCGCATCGTGCATGCGATAAACACCGGGTTTGGCCGGCAGCGTCTTCAGCACATTGCGGATCGCCGCCACCCCGCCCTCAAGATCGGGCTGGTCTGCCCCGCGCACGGCATAGGTCTGCGCCTCTTCATTGAAGCGTGATGCTGCGTTGGGAAGGTCTGGGCGGTCGGCCTTTGACATCTAGTTTCAAAATGCTACTTAAATTGCGAGTAGAGGAGACATTAGATGCAAGTTTCGGGAAAGACCATATTGTTGACTGGCGGCACTGACGGAATTGGCCGCGAACTCGCCGGGCAACTCAAGGCCAAGGGCGCGACCGTGATAGTTACCGGGCGAACGCCGGAACGGATCGATGCCGCGAAAGCCGCCGGCTTTGAAGTCATCAAGGCTGACCTTTCATCACGCGATGGTGTCGATGCGATATTGGACGCGGTTAAAGGCAGGCCAATCGATATCCTGATCAATAATGCAGGCCTTGGCAGCGACCATGATTTCCGCGAGGCCGAACCCGATCTCAACGACAATGACCGCTGCATCACAGCTAATCTAAACGCGCCCATCCACCTGATAACCAGGCTAATGCCGGTTCTCAAATCCCGGCCCGAGGCAATGATCGTCAATGTGACGTCGGGCCTCGCCATTGCGCCGCGTTCTGGCGGGCCAATCTATTGCGCAACAAAGGCTGGTCTTCGCAGCTATACCATGGCGCTGCGCCATCAATTGCGCGGGACTGGCATCCATGTGCTCGAAGCGCTTCCCCCGGTGGTCGAAACCAAGCTGACAGCAGGACGCGGCGGCAAGAAGAAAATGCCGGCATCCGAATGCGCCGCACAGATCCTCGATGCGATCGAAACCAATGCGGATGAAGCCAATGTCGGTATGACCAAGCTGTTGCGGATTGCCGAGAGCATTTCGCCCGCTTTGGCACGCAAGATCATGATCAATTATTGAGACAAAGAAAAAGCGCGGCTCTTTCGAACCGCGCCTTTTCTTTCAAATTTCCTCCCGATGAGGGGCGAAGCTTAGTTCAGCTTTGCAATCGTCGCATCGACGAGGCCGGCATCGGCCTTGGCGTCATGATGCGCCGCGATCAAGGCTTCGGCGGCAGCTGCTGCAGCTGCAGCGGCCTGAGCGCGAACGTCAGCAATAGCGGCACGTTCAGCTGCGGCGATCTTTTCCTCGGCCGCTTTCGAACGACGTGCAATCAGCGCAGTGGCATCTGCCTTTGCCTTGGAAACGATCAGCTTGGCTTCTTCAACGGCATGGGCTTTCATCGCTTCGGCTTCGGCGGCGGCCTGCTTTGCCTTGGCTTCATAGTCGGCCTTGATGGCTTCAGCCTCCTTGCGAAGGTTGGTTGCTTGATCAAGCTGTTCCTTGATGCCGGCAATCTGTTTGTCCAAAGCAGCACCAATCATCGCCGGTACCTTTTTCCAGACAGCGAGCGCGATGACGATGAGCATCGCGAGCGCCACCCACATCGTAGCATCCATGCCGAGCGCCTTGGGCTTGGCATGCGCTTCCGGGGCGGCATGCGCTTCGGTCGTGGCGTGCGTTTCCGCGACGGGCGCACCGTCTACGGTGGTGTCGTCGATAACGGCCTTTTCGGTGGCCATTGCTTCGGGGGCTGCTGCCTGTGTCATCAGCTCAATACCGCCTTCACTGCAGTCGCTGCCTGTGCAGCACTTACCTTCGCACCCGAAACCTTGGCGACGATGTCCGCCGCGGCTTCGGCTGCAACAGTTTCAATGCCCGACAATGCCTTGCTGCGCGCCTTGGCAAGATCCGCTTCCGCGGCAGCCAGCTTGGCAGCAATTTCTTCGTCCGCCTTGGCGAGACGCGCTTCGGCTTCCTTGGCAGCTTTGGCCTTGGCGGCTGCCGCCTTGGCCTGGGCCTCGCCACGAGCAGCGTTCAATGCATCGCTTCCGCCAGCAACCAGACCCTCCGCTTCGGCACGTGCTTTTTCTGCAGCAGCTAAGTCATCAGCAATCTTGCGATCACGTGCTTCGACATTGGCGTCGATTTTCGACACCATGCCGCGGCCGATCACGAAATAGAGAATGCCGAAAACCAGCAGCATCCAAAAGAACTGCGAGGCATAGGTTTCCAGAATCTGGGCGATTTGAGGCATTTTATCCGCTCGCTAGAAGGAGGGTTTTATAAGGTCGGGCCATCAAGTCGGGGAAGTGGCCCCCGGCGTCAAAGCGCCGGGGTGTCCTCCCCTAAAAGCTCTTAGGCAACGAAGATCAGGATCATCGCCACGACGAACGCGAGCAGACCCAAAAGTTCCGCAGCCGCGAAGCCGATGAAGAGACGGCCCTGCTGGCTGTCAGCTGCTGCCGGATTGCGCAGTGCGCCCTGGAGGAACGAACCGAAGACGTTACCAACGCCGCCAGCTGCGAGACCCGCACCGATAGCTGCGAGACCGGCACCGATCAATTTTGCTGCTTCTGCTTCCATGATACTAACTCCTGTTAAAACTCAAACTTGGTTGAAAAAACTCAGTGCAGGTTGACCGCGTCGTTGATGTAGAGCGAGGTCAAAAGGGCAAAGACATAGGCCTGGATCGCACACACCAGCAGTTCCAGCAGGGTGATACCGATCATCAGGATGAACGAAGGCAGGCTGACCAGAGGTGCAACCCAAAGCGCTTCCGCATTGAGGCCGTTGATCACGAAGCCTGCGAGCACCTTCATCAGCACGTGGCCGGCGGTCATCGCGACGAAAAGACGCAGTGCGAGGCTGAAGGGGCGGATGAGGAAGGAGAAAAGCTCGATCAGCGGAATGAGCCAGAGCAGCCACCAGGGCGTGCCGTGCGGCACGAACAAGCTGAAGAAATGCAGGCCATGACGCCAGAAGCCGACGACGAGAACCGTACCAAAGCTGAGAACCGCGAGAACCGCGGTGACCGTGAGGTGACTGGTCACAGTAAAGGCGTGCGCGCCGGGGACGATACCGATCGGCATCATGCCCATGAAGTTGGCGAAGAGGATGAACATGAAAAGCGAGAAGACCAAGGGCACATATTTCTTGCCCTCAGGCCCGATGCTCGAGCTCATCATGTTGTTGATAAAGCCGGTGACGCCTTCGACCGCCATCTGCCAGCGACCGGGGACGAGCTCGCGCTTCATGCCGCCAGCCATGAAAATCCAGATCGCGCCGAGCACGACCAGCATGAACAGCGAAGAGTTTGTGAACGAGATGTCGTAGCCGAATAAATCCAGTTTCGCCAAAGGCTCGATCTGGAACTGGTGCATCGGATCGATTTTGCCGCTTTCGCCTGCCACTTTTCCCGTACCCTGCTTATGCCAACAGCCCCGCAAGCGGGGCCGTGTTTATACGACCGAAGCGCCCAGTTGCCGCACCTGTGGTGCTACTCCGGACGCTCCTGCGAAATCCTGTAAATATTCCTGAAGGCGACTGCTATTCCGAGGAACATACAGACCAACAAGAGCGCTGGCGCGGTGTCAAACAGTTGGTCAAACAACCAACCGACTAGAGCACCACCCGCAGGACCGGCGATCAGTTCGGTCAAGACCCGGTTCCCCTGCCGCATTCCTTTGGCGGGGGGCACGTCCTGCCCCGTACGTTCTGCCTCGGCCTTCCGGACCTTTTTCAGCTGCATGTCTAACGAATCGAGCCGAGGGTCTTTTGTGCCGTTGCCATCCTGCGCGGGATCTTCTGAAGCCATGCAATTCCTCCTGTTTCGAAAAGGGAGAACCACCAAGACTCCGGGCAACCCCGCCAAGGCACGCGCCCTTTAGGAGAGGGTCTTGCCCAAGTCAACTGCCATGCAGTGGCGGAACAGCAAAGGCCCGGGATTTGCGCCCCGGGCCCCTGCAAAACGATCGCTCGCGTTTGTTACGGGCAGCGCACATCCAATAGCGGCGGGCTTGCGTCGCGGGTTTTCCAGCTACCGTCGGGTGCCTGATATTTCTCACCCGGAACCGTGCGCTCCTTGATCAGACGGCACCCCGTGCGGAAAGCCATTTCCTCGACGGTTGCACCATTGGCGAGCGCCTCTTCGGTGTACTTCGCCTTGCGCTTGATGTTGAGGTCTTCAACCAGCGCACGCACCGCAGGAGACGGTGTTGAAACAAATCCGAGATAGCCATCGGTCTTTTCACCGATCAGCCCTTCGGAACGCGCCTGCTGATAGGCTGGATCGCGCTGCGCCATGGCGCCGCTGCCGGCAACAGCCGCACCAATCAGCAACGCTGCTGCTGCCATTTCGAGGCGGTCTTTCATTTTTTCGCTTATAGCCATCAGAATATCTCCGAATTCTCTTCAATCACTTCTTTCGAAGCCTGGTCCAAGCGGTAAAGCACCTCTTGCCGGATCGCGATGTTGAGGTTGATCACGATAGGCTTGTCGGGCGCCTGAACCTGCACACAACCCGCAAGGGCCGATGCGGACAGACAAATGAAGAGAAACGCTCCTTTCTTCATGTTGGGACGGATCGCACCATTGCCAACCGCCGTCAATCTGTGTCGCATATAGTCCTCCCTCGCTTTCGGCAGGCTGAATGGATTGTTCACCGTGCGATCAATTGATTTCATTGTTCTGCCTCTGGCTTTTTGTCTGGGTCCTGCCCCTCTGCATCCTGACTTTCGATGAGGCTGCGTCCGCGCTGAAGGGCGTAGTCGGCGTCGTATAATCCCCTGATCGAACTGATCAGTTGAAGGAATTCCGCCTCTATCCGCACATTGAACTGGATCGGGATTTTGGCGAGTTGCTTGGTAATGAAATTCTGCTTGGCAAGGCTACCCTGTTGCAGCCCGTCAAAAGCGACGTCGGTGATGATTTCCCCGTCGAGCTTTCCATTCACCCCAATGCGCATTTCCTGAAAGCGAATGGAGCGCAGCGCCTGGAACGCGAAATTCGCAAATACTCCCATATCTTCATAGGTGAGTTCACCCAGATAGCTTAACTCCCCTCCCCCCGGCCGTGAAACCAGCACCCCACCAACTATGCGACCGCCCTCTTGGTTGAAAACCATCGGCAGAACGCCGTCGAATACGCCTGAAACTTGCAAATTTTCGAAGTCGTAACTGGCCAAGAACTTTGCAGCATCTAGGCCGACCAATCTGAAGGTCAATTTTCGCTCTGCCTCCACATCAAAGTCGATGACCGTCGGCTCCAAAATCAGTTCGCCACCAAAAAATGGCCAGCGCCCTTCCTCTATCCGAACCTGTTGGTCGGGCAGCAACTGGTAACGGATCACCCCATCGAGCGCCTGAATGCCTGGGTTGAGCGATTTGACCCGCGCGATCTGCCCCGGCTTGGTGACCATTCCGAGCAGGTCGGTGAATTCAATTTCGGTATCCAATCCTTCGACCGGGCCGAATGCCGCGGCAAGGTCGGTCGTTGCAATGTTGAACCGTCCGGAACTGCGAACGCCTTCGGCATCCCACTCAATGCGGCCATCGCCGCTGATCCGACCATCGACATTGGCGATATGCCCTAGCGTCAGTGGTGTGAGCATTTCGGGCTGCAATTGCTCATTGAAACGCAAGCCATCGACCGAGAGCAACGCATTTCCTGTGCCCCTGCCCAAATTATGTTCGATCTGGGCATCCGCGACCTTCACGCCACTTTCGGGTTCGTGCAAATTGCCGATGGCCGTGATCTTATTGTCGGCGAGCGCAAGCTGGAAATCGGGCACACGAAGCGGATTGAAACGGTCCACTTGCTCTGCGTCGGAAACAAACAAGGTGGCATCGAGCCCCAAGACGCTATCCTGCCAACGCCAATTTCCGGACGCATCGCCAATCAGCAAAGGCACATTGCCAATCTGCCCTGCCCCGCCACTGATCGTGCCAAAGACGCCCTGATCACCCAATCGTCCGTTAAGCCGGGCGACAGTAAACTTGCTGAGAGCGTCGCTGTCTCCCAAATCAACGGCGACATCATTTGCGCCAAATCCTCGCTCCAGATCGAAACTGATACTGTTACCGCGGGCTTTCAGCGGTGAACTGCCCAATCGCCCTGCCACTGCCAGCGAAGGAATGGTCAATGCAAAACTGGTCTGCCCGTTGGTGATGCGCAGGATCGCCCCACGCTGCGGGCAGGCCCGCAAGGCACCTGCTGGAAGGCGCAACGCCCCGGTTGCCAGTCCGCTATAGCGCAAATCGGTGCACGAACTGTTCATGGCGAGGTTTCCATCACGGAAACTGCCGTCGATCGGGAACCGCAGATCAGTGATGGTTCCGCCGAGCAGGGGCCCGGTCAGCAGGGCCTGGCCGGAAAAACGCCAACCTCCATTTGCTCCACCCCTGAAGGCCAAAGTCGGTATCGCGATGCTTCCACCCGGGGCCGAATAGGGTGACAGGTTGAGTGTACCCGCCCATCCACGACCTTCGGGCTGCAAGGACAACCGACCTGTGGGCATATCGCCGCCAGTCAAACTGAAATTTACGGCATCCGCCAGACGGCCATTGGCTGCATTGAACGCCCTTTGCTGGCGCAAGATCATGCCGCTGGCGGAGCGGACGAACAGGTTTTCGATTGCGACTTTCGAACCAGCGGGGGCTGTGACGATGTCGAAACGGGCAGTTGCATCAAAATCGCGAAGTGCTTGCCGGGCCGCCCGATCCAGACGGCCGACGACCGGGCCGATAGGCGTGGATTTGGTACCCAGCACCAGCCGATCCATCGAAGGCAGAAGCGAAGGCGACAGCGAAGCACCATTCAGCGCAGCATCCCCGCGCGCCGAAAGCGCCAACCCGGCGTCGGAGAAGGAGAAGTTTCCATACGCTTCACCTGCTAAGTTACGCGCGCCGATATCCGGCATGCGCAACCGCGCCTGCGACAGCGCAAGCCGATAATCGGTTCGCCGCTGCGTGCCATTGAAAGCGAGTGTGGCCGAAACATCATCTGCAAACCGCTTGTCGGCATTTGCCGATTTGGCGCTGATGGCAACCTCGCCCAGCCAGCGGTCGAATGCCTCGGTAAACTCGACCTTTCCATCGATCCTGGGACTGGTCAACGCCAACTTCTGATCCGCGCACGCCGCCAAGTCTGCTGACAGCGGGCCAATGAATTCTGGGTAGACGTTCCGGATGCGAACCGCGCCATTATAGCGCACGCCCCTTGCGGTGCAGCCAGCACCAGACAAGGAAGGCGAACGTGCAATCAATTTGCCGTCGAAACGGTTGCGCAGATTGCCCTTGCCAACCACCGCAAGCCCGACCCCACCCCACGGCGTCGCAAGCGAAAGCAGCGCGTCGGTGAGTTGCACATTGATATCGGGCAGTGCCAGCGGCTCCTTGCTCTCCATATCGCGGAGCTTGTCTAGCTCGCCAAGATAAAGCTTGCCGTCCGCGAAGTGGCCTTTCACGCGCACACCGTCGGCGCGGATGGCGCGCAACGACGGTGTGCCAAAACCTATCGCAAGGTCGATATCGATGGTCTTTGCAGTCAAATCGGGTTTGGCGGGATCGCCGATGACAATATTGCGGATACGCTGCGTGCGAAAACCTATGTCCTGAATTTGATAGCTGGCTTGAACGTCATTTTTTCCCAGGTAATCACGGACATAACGGTCCGCAATATCAATACGTTGCCACCAGGCATAAGCCAAAAGCAGGAGGATGAGCACCAGAACAGCGCCAAAGACGTAGCGCATCCGCCAGCGTCGGCCCCGGATTACTTCGGGAAGCTCATCTTCCATCGGAATATAGATGCGCCAAAGCCCCACCGCTTGCAACGTCGATTTCTTCCAAATGCCTTGCAGCAAAGGCAAAATTGCGAAACAAGCTGAACCAATGTCAACTTCGACCGGCAAAGATGATGGATATGGCGAGGGGCACCGGGAACGGTTGCGCGAACGCCTGCTCAATCAAGGCGGCGATGGTTTACTTGACCATGAGTTGCTCGAATATTTGCTGATGCTCGCCATTCCGCGAATCGATACCAAGCCGATCGCAAAACAACTGATCTCCCATTATGGCAATCTCTCGTCGGTATTTACCGCAGATGCCTATAGCCTGCAGAACCAGAAGGGTATTGGCGAAAAGGCGGCGGCGGCCGTCAAACTGGTACAGGCATTGATGCTGCGCATGGCGTCCGAGCCGGTGCGCGAACAGCCGATCCTTTCGAGCTGGCAGGCTCTGCTCGATTATCTCCGCCTCGATATGGCGCACCTGACGACCGAGCGCGTGCGTGTGCTCTATCTCAATACCAAGAATATGCTGATCCGCGATGAAGTCGCGGGCGAAGGATCAATCGACCAGGCGCCGATTTACACGCGGGAAATCATCCGTCGGTCGATCGATCTTGGCGCGGCTGCCATCATCTTGGTGCACAACCATCCGAGCGGCGACAGCTCACCCAGCCGGCAGGATATAACGATGACACGCGAAATCATTGAAGCAGGCAAAAGGCTGGGCATATCCGTGCACGACCATGTCATCATCGGCAAGGACGGGTTCACAAGCCTGCGCAGCGCAGGCTTGCTTTAATTTCGCTCATGCTTTGGGAACGCGCCGGATTGGCGCGCGCCTTAGTCGCCCTGACCGGGATCGGGTGAGAAGAATTTCTCGAACTTGCCTTCGACACCCTTAAACTCATCGGCATCTGCCGGAGTTTCGTGCTTGGTCGTGATGTTGGGCCACTCGGCGCTGTATTGCGCGTTGAGTTCAAGCCATTGCTCAAGACCATTTTCGGTATCGGGCAGGATCGCTTCAGCCGGGCACTCGGGCTCGCAAACGCCGCAGTCGATGCATTCATTCGGGTTGATGACGAGCATGTTCTCGCCTTCATAGAAGCAATCTACGGGGCAAACCTCGACGCAGTCCATATATTTGCATTTGATGCAGGCATCGGTGACGACGTAGGTCATTGCTCGGTTTCTCCCCTAGGCAGTTCGGTTTGTTGACCAACGCCTATTGTGCCTTTGGCGCGCAAGTCAACGGGGGAAATGTTCTGTGCGATCAAATTTCGTCGTAACAGGCCTGCGCTTCGGGTGCGGGACCACGCCTTGGCGGTATCGAAAGCAGCCGGATGGCGAGCGCGCCCTGCCCGCGCGGCAACGTAATCGTATCGCCGACCTTGACCTCTACGCTCGGCTTTTCAACACGATTGCCATTGAGCCGGACATGGCCTTCGCCAATCAATGCCTGGGCCAGGCTGCGCGATTTGGACAGGCGCAAATGCCAGAGAAGCTTGTCTATCCGCAGCGACGTGCCTGCCAAAGCCTAGCCGCCCATCTTGTCCTTGAGCGCTGCAAGTTGCAGCGCGAGCGCTGAGGGAGCCTCATTTTTGGGCTTTGACGGTGCAGGTGCAGCCTTGGGCGCGTGCGTGGGCTTACCACCCTTTTTGGGTTTGCGGTCATGCGCCTTGGCGGGGCGCGGTGCGGGCTTTGCCTTGCGGATGCCGATCCAGCGCCAATAGGTGAGCTTGACCGGTTGTTCGGTTGTAGCAACAGGAGCGGCGGTTTCCGTTACCACTTCGCTTTCCGCACCAAGTTCTGCGGCGACGGTTTCGGCGACAGCAGCTTCCTCGACCACCGGTTCGACGGCGGCTTCCTCCGCTGGCTGCTCGTCTGCTTCGGCGACGGCGGTACCGTCAGCCTGCTTGGTCGTTTCAGCGGCAGGAGCCGAAATCGATTCGATACGGCGGAAACCGGCGTCGCGCATCAGCGCCTGCAGCCCTTCTTCGCTCAGTCCCAATGATGTGGCAAAGGCCATGTCCATGCCGAACTCCAGCGCTTCACCGCGCGCTTCATGCGCCTTTTTGATCACGCGTTCGGCAAGGTCGATACGAACATATTCGTTGCCGATCTTGCGATAACCGGCATTGCGGCAATCGGCGGCAGAGGCGAAATTCCATTCCTTCAGATGCACCGCGCTTTCGGGTGGCAGCTCCGGCATCGGCTTTTCGGTCTGTGCCGAAAAAAGCGCAGCGCGCCAGCGTGCGGCTGCAGGTTTCAGGATTGCGTGGTGATAGACATCAAGCGCACCGAAAACGATCCCCGCCTTGCGCGCAATTCCCCGTGCCTCTTTGGGAAGAGCGGTCAGCGTGTCGGCAAGGAACTGGCGCCCTGCAATGCCACCGGCATCGGCCAATCGGGCCGCAAGGGCGCGCACAACACCATCGGTGGCAGCGTCAGCCGCGAGTTGGTTGAGCGCGACGAGCCCACCCATATGCTTTGCAAGTTGCGTTTGGATCCATGCTTCGGCCCGCTCGGTGATCGCACGCAGGTCATCACCTTCGATGCCTGCAACGGCACGTGCAGGTTTGAACAGCGGCTGCAGCAGGCTGCGCCCGCGCGCCAGATGGCCAAGCACGGCACCCTGCCAGTACAGTGCCGGGCGACCTTCGCCATCGCGTCCAAGTGAAAACTCTTCGTTTTCGGCCATTACCACCGCCCTTGCCTTTTCTTTAAGATATGCTGCCAGATGCCGCTCGGCTGCTGCAAGCAACAATTTGCGTTCGCCGACTCGTGCCGAGGGATCGACGCGAAAGGCAAATCCGTCAAGTTCACCAATATGTTCACCATCAACGAACACCTGATTTTCCGCATCTACTTGCACCGGAAGCAGACTGTCATCCTTGCCGCCCTTGCGCATCAACATCGATGTGCGTCGATCGACGAAACGTTGGCGGAGCGCGCTGTGCAAAGCGTCCGACAGCTTTTCCTCCAGTCGGCGTGATCGCTCTGCCATGGCGGGCGGATCTTCAACCCAGTCGGCACGGTGCGCGACATAGGACCATGTCCGCGCGGCTGCGATCCGGGCCGAAATCGTGTCGACATCGCCCTGTATCGTATCCAACCGTGCAAGTTCGCTCGCAACATAGCTGTGCGGAAGAATGCCAGCGGTTGCGATATGTTCCCAGAGCCCCGCGACAAAGCGGCTGTGATGTTCAGCGCCAGTCTGGCGAAAATCGGGCAGGCTTGCGACTTCCCAAAGCCGTGCAACGCTTTTCGGCCCGGCAATGTGCCGGGTCACTTGCGGCATGTCAGCGAGGCGTTTCAATACAGCGAGATCGATGGCTTCCGGCGCAGCGCGCAAAGGCGGGCCGTCCGGTTTCGCTTCAAGATCGGCAATCAATTGCTGGAGACTACCAAAGCGCGGCGCAGCTTCGCGCCAATACATCCAGTCGAGTGCGGGGAATTGGTGGCTTTCAATCGCCAATACTTCTTCAGCTGTAAATTCGCCTGCTTCACCAGCCACTGTGCCAAAGCTGCCATCGCGCTGATGCCGCCCAGCGCGGCCTGCAATTTGCGCCATTTCGGCGACGGTCAGCCGTCGCGTCCGGTTACCGTCAAATTTGGATAATCCAGCAAAAGCAATATGCTGTACATCCAAGTTGAGACCCATTCCGATAGCGTCAGTGGCGACCAGATAGTCGACTTCTCCCGATTGGAACATCTCTACCTGGGCATTGCGCGTGCGGGGGGAAAGTGCCCCCATCACGACTGCCGCCCCACCACGCAACCGGCGCAGCAATTCGGCAACAGCATAAACCTGCTCAATCGAGAAAGCGACGATGGCCGAACGCGGCGGCAGGCGGGAGAGCTTTTTGGGGCCCGAATAGCTCAAGGTCGAAAAGCGTGGGCGCGAGGTGATTTCCGCATCGGGCAGCAATGCGCGAACCATCGGCCGTAGGCTTTCCGAGCCAAGGATCATCGTCTCTTCACGGCCACGGACATGCAGCATCCGATCGGTAAAGATATGCCCGCGTTCGGGATCCGCGCCAAGTTGCGCTTCATCCAGAGCGGCAAATGCAAATTGCCGTTCCACGGGCATCGATTCGGCGGTGCACAGATACCAGCGAGCACCAGGCGGTTCGATCCGTTCCTCCCCGGTTATCAGCGCCACTTCCTTGGGCCCCTTTATGGCCACGACTCGATCATAAATCTCCCGCGCCAGCAAGCGCAGCGGGAAACCCATCACACCGCTCGAATGCGCGCAGAGCCGTTCGACGGCGAGGTGCGTCTTGCCGGTGTTGGTGGGCCCAAGCACGGCCTTTACGGTATCTTTGGGGGAGGACATTATCGCGCCTGCCTATCAGCCCCCCTCCCGCGCCGCTAGACCGGATTTAGGCTGTTGGCTTCGGCTCGCCTTAAATAGTTGCAACTGAAATCTTTGCAGGGCATTTGCGATTTCATGAGCAACCTTCCCACACTTGATTTCGCTTTGGGCGAAAATGCGGAGATGATCCGCGACACAACTTATCGTTTCTCGACCGACAAGATTGCGCCGCTGGCGGCTAAAATCGATGCCGACGACTGGTTCCCGCGCGAAGAACTCTGGACCGCGATGGGCGAACTCGGCCTGCACGGCATCACCGTCGAAGAGGAGGATGGCGGGCTTGGCCTTGGCTATCTGGAGCATGTCGTCGCGGTAGAAGAAGTCAGCCGCGCCTCGGCGTCGATCGGGCTGTCTTACGGCGCGCACTCCAACCTGTGCGTCAACCAGATCCGCCGATGGGCCAACCCCGAGCAGAAGGCAAAATATCTGCCCAAGCTGGTGTCGGGCGAGCATGTTGGCAGCCTCGCCATGTCTGAAGCCGGCGCCGGGTCCGACGTCGTTTCGATGAAGTTAAAGGCAGACAATGTGCAGGGTGGTTTCGTGCTCAATGGCACCAAATTCTGGATCACCAACGCGCCCTACGCCGATACGCTGGTTGTCTACGCCAAGACCGCCCCCGATGCAGGCTCGCGTGGGATCACTGCTTTCCTGATCGAAAAAGACGATGAGGGCTTTTCCATCGGCCAGAAGATCGAAAAGGTTGGCATGCGCGGCTCACCAACTGCGGAGCTGGTGTTCAACGATTGCTTCATCCCCGAAGACCGCATCATGGGCCCTCTCCATGGCGGTGTCGGCGTGTTGATGAGCGGGCTCGATTATGAGCGCGTGGTGCTTGCTGGTTTGCAGCTCGGCGTGATGCAAGCCTGCCTCGATGTCGTGTTGCCTTATGTCCGTGAGCGCAAGCAGTTCGGCAAGGCAATCGGCAGCTTCCAATTGATGCAGGCCAAGGTCGCCGACATGTATGTCGCGCTCAATTCGGCGCGCAGCTATGTCTACAATGTCGCACGCGCGTGCGATGCCGGACAGACGACCCGTTTCGACGCAGCAGGCGCTATCCTGCTCGCCAGCGAAAGCGCGGTGAAGGTCGCCGGCGAAGCGATCCAGGCGCTGGGCGGTGCTGGCTATACCAAGGACTGGCCGGTCGAGCGTTACTGGCGCGATGCCAAGCTGCTCGACATTGGAGCAGGCACCAACGAAATCCGCCGCATGCTGATTGGCCGGGAACTGATCGGGGCGGCATGAGCGCACGTCCCGTCCTCGGCGTCATCGCATGCAATCGCATCGTCGGCACCGAACCGGCGCAGGCGGTGATGGAGCGCTATATCCGCGCGGCGATGACCTATGCGGATGTCGCGGCGTTGATTGTCCCTTCGCTGCCCGACCTGATGACCGCAGCGGAGGTCGCGCCGCGTCTGGACGGCATATTGCTGACGGGCAGCCCGTCCAATGTCGCGACCGCGCGCTATGGCGACGATGGCGGCGAAGGCCCTTTCGATGAAGGGCGTGACGAAATCGCGCTGTCGCTGGTTGACCGGATGATCGATGCGCAAAAGCCGGTATTCGGGATCTGCCGCGGTTTTCAGGAAATCAATGTCGCGCTCGGCGGAACGCTGCGCCGCGATACGAGCGCAAGCGATGAACTGCTGCGCCACCATGCCCCCGATGGCGTCTCTTTCGATGCGATGTTCGACCATCGCCACCCCGTGGAACTGGCTGAAGGCGGGATGCTGGCCTCTGCCTATGCGAAGCCCGCGCTCGAGGTGAATTCGGTGCACTATCAGGGTATCGGCAAACTGGCCGAAGGCCTTACTATTGAAGCGCGCGCACCCGATGGTTTGATTGAAGCGTATAGCGCCCGCCCGAATGGCGCGCCTTTGCTCGCCGTGCAGTGGCACCCCGAATGGGGAACTGAAAATGATCCGGACTCGCAGACCTATTTTCACCTGCTCGGAAAGGCGTTAAGAGGGCAACTGTGAATACCAAGGTGACTCGATACAATCGTTACCAAGCGAGGATCGGCTTCTCGCCATAGACTTCTTTTGACTGAAGCGGTGACGCACCACGGCGGACTAACGAAGTTCCGCTTTAGGATTTTCTCCGCACTTCCGCCCCCACGCGAGAACATCATTCAAAGGATCTAAATATGCCCCGCAATTACGACATCGCCGAACTTCGTCGCCTCGACATCGCCCATCACCTGCCCGCCCAAGCTGATTGGCAGGAAATCGAAAATCTGGGCGGCAGCCGCATCATCACCCATGCCGAAGGCTGTTATATCCATGATGGCGATGGCAACCGCATCCTCGATGGCATGGCGGGCCTTTGGTGCGTCAATGTCGGTTATGGCCGTGACGAACTGGCGGACGTGGCCGCCGAGCAGATGCGCGAGCTGCCTTATTACAACAGCTTCTTCAAGACAGCGAACCCGCCGACCGTATTGCTGGCGCATAAGATTGCGGGCCTGACGCAGAACCGTTTGCCGCACGTCTTCTTCAACAGCTCTGGCAGCGAAGCCAACGACACCGTCTTCCGCCTCGTCCGCCAATATTGGAAGCTGAAGGGCGAACCCAAGCGCAAGGTTTTTATCAGCCGCTGGAACGCCTATCATGGCTCAACCGTCGCCGGCGTCTCGCTTGGCGGGATGAAGGCGATGCATCCGATCGGCGACCTGCCGATCCCGGGTGTCGAACATGTCCGCCAGCCCTATCAGTTTAACGAAGGTCGCGACATGACACCCGAGGCATTTGGCACCGCCTGTGCCGAAGCGATCGAGGCCAAGATCCTCGAAGTCGGACCCGAAAATGTCGCTGCGTTCATCGGTGAACCCGTTCAGGGTGCTGGCGGCGTTATCATTCCTCCGGCCAATTACTGGCCGCAGGTTGAGGCCATCTGCCGCAAATTTGGCATCCTCCTGATCTGCGACGAAGTTATCTGCGGATTTGGCCGCACCGGCAATATGTGGGGTCATGAGACGATGGGTGTTAAGCCCGACATGATCGCGATGGCGAAGGGGCTTTCAAGCGGTTACCTGCCGATTTCCGCCGTTGCCGTGTCGGACGAGATCATCAAGGTCATGAAGACCGGTGGCGATTTCGTCCATGGCTATACCTATTCGGGGCATCCTGTTTCGGCGGCAGTGGCATTGCGCAACATCGAAATCATGGAGCGCGAAGGCTTGGTCAACAAGGTCCGCAACGAAACCGGGCCTTATCTCGCCAAGGCCTTGGCATCGCTCGACGACCACCCGCTGGTCGGCGAAACCCGCTCGGTCGGATTGCTGGGTGCAGTTGAAATCGTTGCCGACAAGGCGACCGGAGCCCGCTTTGGGGGCGCCGAAGGAACCGCCGGTCCGATGGTACGCGACATCTGTATAGCCAACGGCCTGATGGTGCGCGGCATCCGCGACAGCATCGTGATGTGCCCGCCGCTGATCATCTCGACCGCGCAGATTGACGAGCTGGTTGGCATCATCCGCAAGTCGCTCGACAAGGCCGAGCCGCTACTCCGCGCGCTCTGAAGGGTTGACGTCCATGCCCACCTGATTCATTTAGGTGGGCATGACAGACAACAGCGACGACCTTCCGCCCGACAACGAAACCATGCGCGAAGTGAAGCGCGCCAAGGCGCGCAAGGAAGCCGCGGATAATAAGGGCGGCATTGGCTGGAAAACCGCTGCCGGCATCGGCATTGGTTCTGCCGCGCTGGCTGCCGCGCTTATTTATGCCAACAAGGCGCGCAAGAAAGATAGCGACTAAAACATAGCAGGCTGGACTTTTCAGGCCCTTCGCCTACCGCTGGTGCCATGAAAAATCTGAAACCTGTTGCTGCTTTGGCGGCTCTATCGACCGCCTTCGCTCCCATCGTCTTTGCAAATACCGCGATTGCCGCTGAGCCCACCGCGGCGAAGCCGGTTTTGACGTGCAAGATCAAAACTGCCGAGGGCCTGTCTTACACCGTGATCAAGGCGGGTGCGGGCGAGAAACCGGGCGCAGATGCGCGGGTGGAGGTCAATTATAGCGGCCGCCTGGCGTCCGATGGCAGCGAGTTTGACGCTGGCCAGGGCGCAAAGTTCAAAATCGGCGGCGTGATCCCCGGCTTTGCACAAGGATTGAAACTGATGCAGCCGGGCGGAAAGTACCGCCTCTGCATTCCGGCTGCGCTCGGCTATGGAGCGGAGGGCAGCGGGCCGATCCCCGCCAATTCCGACCTGGTGTTCGAGGTAGAGCTGCTCTCTTTCACAACGCCCCCACCAAAGCCGGTGATCGCGCCTGCGGATCGCACCTGCAACCAGACGACCGCGTCTGGCCTTGGCTATGCTGTGATGAAGGCGGCGCAAGGGCGCGTGGCTACTGATGCCGATATGGCACTGGTCGATTTTTCGCTGTTCGATGCGGAAACGGGCGTCGTCGACCAGCAGCGCCAATGGGAGAAGATTCCGCTGGCCATGGCAACTCCGATGTTTGCCGAAGCGCTCAAGCTGATGCCGCTGGGTTCTACCTATCGTTTTTGCATGCCGAGCAGTGCAGCGACCGAAGCCGAACCGGCGACCAACATCATCGTAACGCTGATCGACCTTCGCCCTGCCCCACCGGCGGAGGATTGAACTTAGCTGAGCAGTACCACCGGGCTGTCCGCGCGCCAGTGCATGCTGACGCGGTCATCCCAGGTGAAATCTTCCTGGTCGTGGCGTGAGAGGTTGGGTCGCGAAACGCGGATCATCTCCCCGCTGTCGAGCTTGATCTCGTACAGGGTGATGTCGCCAAGATAGCTCATTCCCTTGATCACGCCGCGTGCGAAATTGTGCCCTTCGGGCGCATCCTTGGCTGCGGCGCGCACCGCTTTGCCCTCACCCGGAACGTGGAGGTAGATTTTCTCCGGCCGCAATGCGACCCAGACATCGGCCCCATGTGGGCCGGTGACGCCATGGTTCAGATACACCATGCCAAGCCCGGGGCAATCGACCGCCGCCTTGTCGGGCTCATCGAGCGTCAGTTTGCCTTCGAAAATATTTACCGAACCCACGAAGTCGGCGACGAAACGGTTAGCGGGGAATTCGTACAGATCTGATGGCCCGGCCAGCTGCGCGACTTCACCCTTGTTGATCACGGCAATACGGCTGGCCATCGACAGCGCCTCATCCTGATCGTGCGTGACGGTCACGAATGTGATGCCGACCTGATCCTGCAGGTCCGAAAGCTCAAATTGCATCTGCGCGCGCAATTTGGCGTCGAGCGCCGAAAGCGGCTCATCGAGCAAAAGCACCTTGGGGCGCATCACCAGGCTGCGCGCTAGCGCGACGCGCTGGCGTTGCCCGCCTGACATCTGGTCGGGCATGCGGTCTTCAAACCCGCCAAGTTTGACTAATTCCAACGCCTCGCGCACTCGTTCCTCGCGTTCGCCCCGGCCGACGCCGCGGATTTTTAGGCCATAAGCGACATTGTCTGCCACCGACATGTGCGGGAACACGGCATAGCTCTGAAACACCATGTTCACTGGCCGCTTGTTCGGCGGAACGTCGCTGACATCGACGCCATCGATGATGATCTGGCCTTCGGTGGGCAATTCGAACCCGGCGATCATGCGCAGCAGCGTCGTCTTTCCGCAGCCCGAAGGGCCGAGCAAAACGAAGAACTCGCCCGCCATGATATCAAGGTTGACGTTGTCGACCGCGGTCACCTTGCCAAAGCGTTTGGAGACGTTGCGGATCTGGATGATGGGTTGCTGGTCGGACATATCAATGGGATTCCGCAATGGCTTTCACACCCTGCAGCTTGAGCGCGACAGCGGTGAGGACGATGGTGAGGATGATGAGGATGGTCGAGGCGGCGTTTACTTCCGGCGTGACCGAGAAACGGACCATCGAATAGACCTTCACCGGGAAGGTGATCGTATCGGGCCCACTGGTGAAGAAGGTGATGACGAAATCGTCGAGGCTAAGCGTGAAGGCCAGCAACGCACCGGCAATCAGGCCCGGCTTCATGTGCGGAAGCAGGATGTCGCGGAAGGTCTGCCATTCCGACGCACCCAAATCTTTTGCCGCTTCTTCCTCTTCCTTGTTAAAGCTTTCCAGACGCGAACGCACGACCATCGCCACGAACGGGAAGCAGAAGGTGATGTGCGCAATCGTGATCGCTGAAAGATTTAACGGCCAAGGAAGATCGGTCGGCCACGAAATCTTGGCAAAGAAGATCAGGAAAGCGACGCCGAGGCAAATCTCTGGAACGATGATCGGCAGCGACATGGTTCCTTCGATCGCTCCCTTGAATGGAAAGCGGAAGCGCCAGAGCATGACAGCCGCCAATGCGCCAAGAACAAGGCTGAACACCGTCGCCAATCCGGCAATGGTAAGCGAATTGACCATCGCCTCCACCAGCGAGTCATTGTTCATCGCCTTTTCGTAATATTTGAGCGTGAAGCCCTTCCACACAACGTTGCGCTTGCTGTCGTTGAAACTGAAAATCATCAGGATCAGCAGCGGTGCGTAGAGGAAGAACATCGTTGCACCGACCCAACCGCGCATCCAGGTCTTGCGGGTATATTCGAGCGGGGCAACCGGTGTGCGTTTGAACAGCGCCATCAGTGCGCCTCCCTTCCCTTGTCGCGCCGCATCGATTGCAGCGCAATCAGGATGAACATCGCGTAGATCAACAGGAAGGATAACGCCGCGCCAAAGGGCCAGTCGTTGGCGCGCTTGAACTGGCGCTCGATAACATTGGCGATCATCTGACTTTCAGTGCCCCCCATAAGGTCAGGCGTCAGATAGGCGCCCAATGCAGGGATCAGCGTAATCATCACACCCGCCAAAATGCCTGGCCCGGCGAGCGGCACGACAATCTTCATCAGCGTGCGCAAATGCCCTGCCCCCAGGTCAAGGCTCGCCTCGATCAGTGATTTATCCAGCCGGTCGAGCGCGGCATAAAGCGGCAGCACCATGAAAGGCAGGTGGACATAAACCAACCCGAGCACCACCGCGAAATTATTGTAGAGCAGTTGCACCGGCGTCCACGCCTCAAGCGGTTGCATGCCGACAAGCGTGCGCAGCCAGCTTGCCCCCTCCCACAACGCACCCAGCCCTTTATTTGCATAGCCGTTGGTGCCCATCAGCATCATCAGCGCATAGGTGCGGATCAACAGGTTGGTCCAGAAGGGCAACATGATGCCAAGCAGCAGCCAAGGCCGCCATTTAGGCGAAGCGAAGGTAATCGCCATCGCCACCGGGAAGCCGATAATCAGGCAAATCAACGTGACCAGCGCGGCGACAGCAAGCGATTTCAGGAATATCGATAGATACAGCCATTCGGTCGCACGCTTGTAATTTTCAAGCGTGCCCGAAATTGCGATGTCGGCTGGCCCGGCATTTTCGCCAAAGCTGTAAAGCCAGACAATCGCCATCGGTATGAGGAAGAAAAGCAGCAGCCAGAAAAGCGGCGCGCCCGCAATCGCTGCGAACGGCCGCTTATGCTGTTTCCAATCCTGTAGCCCCCCTGCCACGGATCAGGCGGCCCGCACGCGGGTGAAGGCCTCCTCATATTTCGCCTGAAGTTCAGGATTGAACTTCGCATATTCGCACTTGGCGAGAACATCCGCCGGCGGGAAGATGACCGGATTATTCTTGTAATCATCCGGCATCAGCGCCTTGGCGGCGTTATTGGGCGTCGGGTAAAGAATGGTTTCGGTGATCTTCTTGCCTGCCTCTGCATCAAGCAGATAGTTGATGAAGGCATGCGCATTTTTGGGGCGCGGCGCGCCCTTGGGAATGCAGAGATTGTCCGAATTGAGCTGGCTGCCTTCCTTGGGAATGACAAAGCCGATATCTTCGTCCTCAACCATCGCCTGCGCGATATCGCCATTATATTCGAGTACTACATCAACCTCGCCCTTGAGCAGCAGGTCCTGGCCATTATCCTCGTGGAAGGCCTTGATGTTCGGCTTCTGCTTGATCATCAGCGCTTCGATGGTCTTGATGTCGGCTTCGGTAAGGCCGTTCACCGACTTGCCCAGATATTTGCCATAGAGACGGAACATGTCGCCTGCTTCCGAAAGAACCGCGATGCGGCCCTTATATTCGTCGCTGTCGAACAGCACTTTCCAGCTATCGGGCGTGCCCTTCACCTTCGACTTGCGATAGCCGATGCCGAGCGACAGCCAAGTGTAGGGCATCGAAAATTTGCGCTTCGGATCATAGGGCACATCCTTGAACTCGGGCGCGACATTCTTCTCGAAATTCGGGATTTGCGCGAAATCGAGCGGCATCAGCATGTCGGCAGCGGCCATGCGCTCGACAAAGTCATTCGACGGCACAATCACGTCATAGCCGGGATTGCCAGCCTTCAACTTGGCAAACAGCTCGTCATTGCTGGCGAACAGCGTCATGTTGACATCAACGCCGCTGGCACCCTTGAAATCCTCAAGCGTGGTTTCGCCGATATAGGTGTCCCAATTGTAGAAGTTCAGCTTGGCTTCCTCACCATTGGCGAGCTTCTTCGCTTCCTTCTCTCCACATCCTGCAAGTGCGCCTGTAAAGGTCAAGCCGACAGCGGCGACCCCCATCCCCTTCAGCAGCGACCGACGGTTCTGTGCGTTATCCAACAGCGTCTTGAAATCCATGGCTTTACTCCACCTTTTTATGCGTTCCCTCGATTCCGGAGACTGACGCAAAAGTGGCGAATTTCAAGCCATTTTTTTGGATTCAGGCGTTTCTTAGATACCAGTCATAATCAAGACGGGGTACTTCGCTGAAATAGCGGTCCTGCTCGACGCGTTTGACGATTGAATACATGTCCACGAAGCGTTCGCCCAGATAGTCGCGCATGATGCTGGAGGCATGGAAACGGTCGACTGCAGCAAACCAGTTGCTCGGCGGTTTGTCATCGCCCGAACTGTCTCGATCATAGCCATTGCCGACCACCGCAGGGCCGGGATCGGTCTGGTTCGCCATGCCATGATGCATGCCTGCGAGCACGGCAGCGACTGCAAGATAGGGGTTGGCATCGGCCCCACATGCGCGGTGTTCGACATGGCGGGTCTTGGGCGCACCTGCCGGAATGCGGAACGAAACGGTGCGGTTGTTCACACCCCAGGTTGGAGCAACCGGCGCATAGCTGTTCGCCTTGAACCGGCGATAGCTGTTGGCATTGGGCGCGAACAGCGCGAAGCTATCCCCCACATTAGCAATCATCCCGCCGATGGCGTGGCGCAGCGCATCGGTGCCCTCGGGATCCTCGCTGGCGAAGATATTGTTACCATCGACATCGTTGACCGAAACATGGATGTGCATGCCGCTGCCCGCCTGATCGGCAAAGGGCTTGGCCATGAAGGTGGCTTCCAGCCCATGGCGCTGGGCGGTTGCCTTGACGAGCCGCTTGTACATGATGGCGTCGTCGCAGGCGCGCAGCACGTCCGGCTTGTAGCAGAGAGTGAGTTCGAACTGCCCCGGCGCGAATTCCGAAATCGCGCTTTCGAGCGGGAGCCCCTGCGCATCGCAAAAGGCATAGAGATCATCGAAAAATGGACGGAAATCCTCAATCTCGCGCAGGCCATAGACCTCTACATTGCGCGGGCGATCCTTGCTGTAGCCGGGCGCTGCAGGGCGGATCAGGCCGTCTCGGGTACGCTTTGGATCGACAAGATAGAATTCGAGTTCGACCGCGACCGCAGGCACCAGGCCCTGCTCCGCATAGCGATCCACGACCCGCCCGAGCACATGGCGCGGATCAAGGTCGTGCGGGGTGCCGTCGAGTTCGTAGAAATCGACCAGGAACTGCGCGGCATTCTCCCCGGCCCAAGGCGTTTTGACCAGCGTACCGGGCACCGGCTTCATCGATCGGTCAGCATCGCCATCTTCCCAGACAAGGCCAGTTTCGACCGTATCCTGCCCGGTGATATCCACCACCGTGATCGATCCCGGAAACATCCGTCCGGTTTCGTATACGGCAATCACCTCATGCTGGCGCAACCGTTTGCCACGCGGCACGCCGCCCATATCGGTGTAGATCATGTCGATCGCATCGATATGCGGATTGGCCGCGAAAAACGCTTCAGCTTCGCTCTTCGGCGCGATCACGGCCGAGGATTTGGGATGATGGCTCAACTTTATTACTCCAGAAATTCGGTTACCGCGGCGTCGAGAATATGCACCAACCGGTCAACCTGCCCCTCTTGCGTTGCAGGCGACAGCAACATCATATTGTGAAACGGCGCAAGCAAAATGCCGCGATTGGCGAGATAGAGGTGGATTGCCGCCTCCAACTTGGGATGCATCGCAGCGCGTGCTTCGCTGCCATTGGTTGACGGGCGATCCGCGCAAACAAACTCCACCCGTGCACCCACATTCACCACATGCCAGGGCAGCCGGTGGGTTTCGATGACGCTTTCGATGCCCTTCACCAATCGTCGTGCCAGTTCGAGCATGTGTCGATAGGCATCATGAGTGATAACCTTGCCGACCATCGCATGCATCGCCGCAATCGCCAGCGCATTTGCCGATAGCGTAGTGCCGATGCCGCTATGGCCGCTCGGCCTGCTGGCATTGAGTTTCGCCATGCGTTCAGCAATCTCATCGCTGAACCCGTAAACAGCGGTCGAGATGCCCCCGCCAATCGACTTGCCGATCACCATCATGTCCGGTTTCGGGCCAAAGGCATTGCTGTGCCCGCCATAACCGGAGGAAATGGTATGGGTTTCATCGAACACCAACATTGTCCCGGTTTCGCTGCACAGCCGGCGCAACGCGTCGAGATAACCGGGGGCATCGCGCACCATCCCGACATTGGTCATTACCGGTTCGGCAAGCACACAGGCAATGTCACCGCGTTTCAGTGTGCTTTCGAGAGCTTCGAGGTCGTTGAACTCAATCACCGAGGTGGTCGGCAGGATATCGTGCACTTGCCCGATCAGGCTGGCGCGCATTTTCGATTCCCAACCGGAAGGATGGGGGCGCAGGTCGACAAACACATCGTCGACGGCTCCATGATAACAGCCATTGAAGATCAGGATTTTCTTGCGCCCGGTAATCCCGCGGCACCAGCGGATCACAGCCCGGTTTGCTTCGCTCGCCGTGGTCGTAACCTGCCAGCGCGGCAGGCCAAACATCCTGGCCAGCATCTCACCCAGTTCAACGCCTTTTTCGGTGGGGAGCATATAGCTGAGCCCCTCGCCCGCCTGCTTCGCAATCGCATCAGCCAGCGGCTTGGGCGAGTGGCCGAACATGCTGGCGGTATCGCCAAGGCAGAAATCATCGAGCTTGCGTCCATCAACCGTGGTCAGCACAGCGCCCTGCGCATGGGCGGCGACCAGCGGTGCCGGGCTTGGCCAATCGAGCATCCAGTGAAAGGGAACACCCTGAAACCAGTTGGTCGATGCCTGCTGGGCAAGCGTCAGCGATTTGGGGTTGGCCGCACGAAAGGAAGCGGCTTCACGCGCAGCAATCCTGTCGATGGAAGCGTCTGTAATCATAGGCGATCCCTTAGCGCGTACCAAAGCAATCCCAAAGTGGCGAGTGGCCGCGCGAACAGCCGTCCGCCGGGAAAGGGTTGCTGCGGCAGGTTTGCAAAGACATCGAACCGCTCCATCGTCCCCGTAACTGCTTCGGCCAGCAATTCCCCAGCCAGCGTCGTGACGAGCGCGCCATGTCCGGAAAAGCCGTGGGCGAAGAACAGATTCCCCTTGCGCCCGATATGCGGCAGCCGGTTCATGGTTACCCCCACTGCGCCACCCCAGGCATAGTCGATCGGTGTTTCAGCCAGCGAAGGGAACACGTCGACAATATGCTTGCGCACAAAGGCAGCAATATCGGCAGGCGGCGTCTGTACATATTTTTCGCCGCCACCGAAGATCAGGCGCTTGTCGGCGGAAAGGCGGAAATAGTTGAGGACGAAGCGGCTGTCGGCAACGGCAGCATCGCTGGGCAAAAGGCTGTCGGCATCAGGCAGCGGTGCCGTCGCGATGTTATAATTCATGATCGGAACAGTGTAGCCGCCCAATGCACGATCCAGATCGCCCATCCAATTGTCTGCCGCAAGCAGGATGGACTGCGCCGTCGCAATTCCATTAGCCGTGCAGGCCTGATTTCCCGCAATCTTTAAAACAGGGCTGTGCTCGAATATCGCGACACCTGCATCCAACGCCGCCCTTGCCAAGCCAAGTGTATAGTTCAAAGGATGGAAATGCCCGCCTTGGCGGTCGTAAATCCCACCATGATAGCCGCCACCATTGATATGCCTGCCCATATCCTTTGGGTCGACGATTTCGCTTTCCCAGCCAAATTCCTTGGCGAGGAATTCGGCGTCGCGCTGCATCGCGCGATAATGATCTGGCTTGAATGCTGCCTCTAAATGGCCTGCCTTCAGGTCGCATTGGATGCCATGCTTGGCGATCCGGCTTTTCACGCGTTCAACCGCGCCATAAGCGAGATCGTAAATCGCTTGCGCGCGTTCGCGGCCGAATTCTTGGTCAATCTCTCGCATCGACCAGCGCAAGCCGGGAATCAATTGGCCGCCATTGCGCCCCGACGCCCCGAAACCGATCGAATGCGCTTCGAACAACGCAACCTTCAGCCCCTTTTCGGCGCACGCAAGGGCAGCCGACAGACCCGTGAAGCCGCCGCCGATAACGGCTACGTCAAAGCTTTCATCACCCGAGAAAGCAGGCCGACGCTCCCAAACGTTGGCGGTCGCACGGTAATAGCTGCTTGCCAATGGGTCGGGCATCACACCCTCAACAGCAGGTGCTCGCGCTCCCAGCTTGAAACCACCGACTGGTAGTTGAACAGCTCATGGTCCTTCACCGCATAATAAATGTCGAAGAAATCCTCTCCGAGTATGTTGCGCACCGGCTTGCAGCTGGAAAAACGATCGAGCGCCGCCTCAAGCGTGCGCGGCAAAGTGCGGGCACGGTTATAGGCGCTGCCTTCGATTGGCTTGGGCGGCTGCAACCGTTCGACCATGCCGACATATCCGCAAACGAGCGACGCCGCGATCGCCAGATAGGGGTTTGAATCGGCACCCGGCAGGCGGTTCTCAACGCGGCGATTGTTGCGATCCGACACCGGCACGCGGAAGCCGCAACTGCGGTTATCGACCCCCCATTGTACGTTGATGGGTGCAGCACTATCCGGCCGCATCCGGCGAAAACTGTTCACATTGGGCGCCCAGAGCGGCGCGACCTGCGGCATATAGCGGGCAAGGCCCGCAATGAAGCTTTTGAACAAGGCGCTATCGCGGCCATTCGCATTGGCGAACAGGTTCTTGCCCGTCGTCGAATCCACAACCGATTGATGGATATGCATCGCACTGCCCGGTTGCCCGGCCATCGGATTGGCCATGAAGGTTGCATAGACGCCATGCTGGCGAGCGACGTTCCGAACCACCCGCTTGAAGAGGAATACCGAATCCGCAAGCGCAAGCGGATCGCCATGGATGAAGTTCACCTCCAACTGGGCGGCACCCATTTCGTGGATCATCGTATCGATATCGAGCCCCATCAGCTCGCAATCGTCATAGATATGGTCGATGATCGCCTCATATTCGTTCATCGCCTCCAGCCCGTAAGGCTGACTTGCGGTTTCGGCGCGGCCGCTCGAACCTGTCGGCGGCACCAAAGGGAAGTCGGGGTCAACATTCTGGCTGACGAGGTAGAATTCCACCTCGGGCGCGATAATGGGTTTCCAACCCTTCTCTTCATACAGCCGCAGGACTTTCTTGAGGATGGCGCGGGGCGCCAGCTCAACCTCTGTGCCATCTCCATGATAGGCATCGGCAATGACGAAAGCCGTCGGCGATTTGAAACCCGGCGCAATGCAGATCGTCTCCGGATCGGCGATCAGGGTCTTGTCCGGATCCTTGTCCCAGATATCGGCGATATCTTCCGGATAGTCACCATCGATCGTGCAAATGAAGACGCTGCCGGGGATGCGGAGCGACTTGTCACGGACCGAAGAGAGGAATTTCTTTGCGGGCAAAACCTTGCCGCGTTGCACCCCGTTGATGTCGGGTACGATACATTCGACTTCGTCGATATTATGTTCGGCGATCCAGCTCGCCAGATTGACAGACATTGTTTTTCACCGGTTTAGGGCCGGAAACTGGCCTGCCACATAAAGTCATGCCGGGCTTGAACAGTCAAGCCCGGCATGCATTTTTGCCTGTTGCCAGCCAAGGGCCGGCAAGAAATCAGAAGCCGTAGCTGATCGAGAAGACGGCACCCGCCTTGCCGAGACCACCGACAAAACGGTTGGTGTCGACATAGGATGCGCCAAGGGTGAAGCCCTTGACTTCCGCCGTTACGCCCAGCGACCAGTCGATCTTGTCATCACCGAATGCGCCGTCCTCATAGCCGATCGAACCGGTGAACGAGAGCGGAGTATCCGGGATGCCGATCGAGGCATTGGTGCCGACATAGAAGTTGTCGGTGTTACCAGTGCTGTCCTGGCTCGGTGCATAAGCCACCATGCCGCCCAGGGTTACCGGGCCCACGGTGGTGCCAAGCTTGCCGATGAATTCAGCATAGTTGAAATCCGAAACGCCGGGATACATGTAATAGGTGACGCCCAAGTCGTATGTGACGGTGTCACCACCAGCGAAACCGGCATAAAGATCGACTTCAATATCTTCGCCCGGGTTTTCGGCGATATTCGAACCCCAAACGCCGACATAGAAACCCGACTCATGGCTGACTGTCAAAGTCGGCTGGACAGCAAAATCCTTGTCCGACAGCGATACGCCGCGGAAACGATAATCTGAAACAACCGCGATACCGCCCGAAACGGTGAACGGACCTTCAGCCTCTTCGGCTGCTTCTTCCTGCGCAAAAGCAGGAGCTGCAGCCGACATGCTGCCCAGTACGGCGCAAGCTGCTGCCAGCTTGAAAATCGATTTACGCATATTTTGACCTTTCTTCACTTAAACTCGCTGACAGTGGACGCATTGGCCCCTGCCCCCTGATGGCTGTTCGTTCCCGCGAGTTCTGCCAGCTTCCTATTGTAATATGGTTAATGGCGCTGCCAGTGTGCAGGTGCACAAAAACAGCAAGCAGCATGGCAATCAAGCAATTTTATGTCTGCATCATTGTCCTTTTTATAAGTTGTGGCATATCGGTCACAGTTAGCTGATGCAAAAGAGCATCGAACAAGGACCGAACCCATGCGCGAAAATGATCCGCTTGCCGCCTTCTGGATGCCGTTTACGGCCAACCGGGCTTACAAGGCGCACCCCCGCCAATTGGCCGCAGCGAAAGATATGCATTATTGGGATGTCAGCGGAAACCAGATCCTTGATGGCACCTCGGGCCTGTGGTGCAGCAACGCCGGGCATTGCCGCGCACCGATTGTAGACGCCATTTCCAAGACTGCGGCTTCGATGGATTTCGGGCCGACATTCCAGCTTGGCCACCCCCTCGCCTTTGAACTGGCCAGCCGCGTCGCCGAACTGATGCCCGAGGGTCTGGACCGAATCTTCTTCACCAATTCGGGCAGCGAGTCTGTCGATACGGCGCTCAAAATAGCGCTGGCAGCACAGCGCGCACGCGGCCGAGGCACGCGCACCCGATTGATCGGGCGCGAGCGCGGCTATCACGGTACCGGCTTTGGCGGGATTTCGGTTGGCGGTATCGTCAACAATCGCCGCTGGTGGCAGGGCCTTCCGGGGGTGGACCATTTGCCGCACACGCACGACCTGTCCAGGAACGCCTTTTCGAAAGGCTTTCCGCAGCATGGTGCCGAACTGGCAGACGATCTGGAGCGGCTGGTTGCCCTGCACGGGGCGGAAACCATCGCCGCCGTCATTGTGGAGCCCATGGCCGGCTCAACCGGTGTACTGATACCGCCGGTCGGTTACCTGCAACGGCTGCGCGATATCTGCACCAAGCATGGCATCATCCTTATCTTTGACGAAGTCATCACCGCCTATGGCCGCGTGGGCGGAGCCACCGCGAGCGGCACTTGGGGTGTCACGCCCGATATCATCACCATGGCCAAGGGCCTTACCAATGCTGCGGTCCCCATGGGTGCGGTGGCGGTACACCGTTCGATCCATGACGATGTCGTCAACAATGCGGCGGATGGTATCGAGCTGTTCCACGGCTATACCTATTCAGGCCATCCGGTCGCCTGCGCCGCCGGGATAGCCACGCTCGATCTCTATCGCGATGAAGGCCTTTTCGAGAAAGCAGACGAATTGGGCAGCTATTGGGCCGATGCAGCGCACAGCCTGAAAGGAAAGTCCCACGTCATCGACATAAGGACGATCGGCCTCGTCGCGGGAATCGAACTGGAACCACGCGCTGGCGCACCGACCAAACGCGCGACCGAATTGTTCCAAGCCTGCTTTGACAATGGGCTCCTCGTGCGCGCCACGGGCGACATATTGGCGCTAAGCCCGCCGCTGATCATGGAAAAATCCCATATCGACGAGATGTTCGCGAAATTGGGCGATCTCTTGGCGACTATCGCCTGATTTCGTCAGAACAGGATCGCGACGAGGATCAAGAGCAAGATCAGTCCGCCAATGCTGATGCCGATGTTTCTGCCCATGTTCATTCCCCTTCGGGAATAGAACGGAGGCACAGGCTTACCGTTCCTTCATTCGAACAGCCTCGGCGGCACAGTCCTGTTCACAACTTCGCGCAAAGCAAATGCCGTCTCGATGCGTGCGACCCTTGGCAGGCGGGCAATCTCCTGGCGGTGCACGCGCTCATAATCCTCGATCGACGCCGCCCGCACCGTCAGATGATAATCGTTGCGGCCGCTCATCAGGTGGCATCGCAGGATCGACGGACTGGCGGAAACCGCGCTTTCAAAAGCTTCCATCGCCTCTTCGCTCTGGCTGTCGAGCGTGATCGTCACCATCACAGTCTCGGCCATGCCTAGTTTGCGCAAGTTCACATCGGCCCGATAGCCGCGCACTATGCCAGCGTCTTCGAGCGCCTTTTGCCTTCTTGAAGCAGCACTGGGGGACAGGCTGGCAGCCTCGCCCAATTCCTGCTGCGTTGCCCTGCCATTGGCGACAAGGGCGCTCAATATCTTACGGTCGATGCGGTCAATCTGCATTTATTCGTCGTTCTTTTGATAAATCGCGCCGCTTTATTGCATTAAATCTGTTTCACTGTCCATAATTTGCGCATTTTAGCTGCGCACTAAGTGCTAAAAGCGGTGCTACCGCTTTCAACTTTGGAGAGAGACATGCGCATCGGCGTTCCCACTGAGATCAAGGTTCATGAATATCGCGTCGGCCTGACGCCTTCCGCCGTTCGCGAATATGTCGCGCGCGGGCATCAGGTAATGGTACAGTCAGGCGCGGGCGCGGGCATCATGGCCGGGGACGAGGCATATAAAAAGGTGGGTGCCAAGATTGTGAAATCCGCCGAGGAAATCTTCGCCAAGGCGGAGATGGTTGTGAAGGTGAAGGAACCGCAACCCAGCGAATGGGAGCAGTTGCGCGAAGGGCAGTTGCTTTTCACCTATCTCCACCTTGCCCCCGATCCCAAGCAGGCAAAGGGCCTGATCAAATCGGGTTGCACCGCGATCGCCTATGAAACCGTCACCGACGACAAGGGCACCCTGCCCCTGCTCGCCCCGATGAGCGAAGTCGCCGGGCGACTGGCAATCGAGGCCGCAGGAGAGGCAATGCGCCGTTCCGAGGGCGGTGCAGGCATATTGCTGGGCGGCGTACCCGGCGTCCCGGCTGGCCGCGTCACCGTGCTCGGCGGTGGTGTAGTCGGCACACATGCGGCGCGCATGGCGGTCGGCCTTGGTGCCGAAGTAACCATCGTCGATCGCTCGATCCCGCGCCTGCGCCAACTGGATGAACTGTTCCACGGCCGGGTCCGCACCCGATATTCGACACTCGACACGATCGATGCCGAAATCAGCGTGGCCGATGCCGTAATCGGTGCGGTGCTGATCCCTGGCGCCAGTGCGCCGAAGCTGGTTACCCGTGCGATGCTGAAGCATATGAAGCCCGGCTCGGTGCTCGTCGATGTTGCTATCGACCAAGGCGGCTGCTTCGAAACGTCAAAGCCAACAACGCATGCCGAGCCGACCTATGTTGTCGACGGCATCATCCATTATTGCGTTGCCAACATGCCGGGTGCTGTTCCGCAAACGAGCGCGGCAGCTTTGAACAATGCCACCCTGCCCTATGGCCTGGCGCTGGCAGACAAGGGATTGGAGGCTTTGCACGCACACAGCGAAATCGGGCGCGGCCTGCTCGCTGGCCTCAACGTCCACAAAGGCAAGGTTACCAGCAAGGCAGTCGCCGAAAGCCTGAACCTGAAATTTGTCGATCCGGAAGTCGCTTTGACGGCGCAGTAAGGCTGCTCTGGCAGAGCAATCCAGCGATTTTAAAGAAAAAGCCCAGTGCCTTGCGGCACTGGGCCCCAGTTGTGGGGTGGCGTAATCCCCTGAGGTCGCCAACGCCCAATCAACACGAAACGGTTAACAATGCATTGACCTTTGTCAACAAACGCAACCAAATGTAAAAATTGTTTGGGAAGCGAAGCCGGATTTCAGCATCCAGCTTATAGGTGGTGGACAGGGCTGGATTCGAACCAGCGTACGGAAAACCGGGCAGATTTACAGTCTGCTGCCTTTAACCACTCGGCCACCTGTCCATCTTTCTGCGGGGCTTTGCGCTGGGCAAAGGGCCGGTCCCGAAGAAGAAGCGGCCTATTGGCGAAACGCCGCTTGCCTGTCAATGGCCGAGATGGAATAGCAGCAAAATGAGTTCACATAAAAGCCAACGCCGACGCGGAGCGGCGCAAATCAGCGGCAATCCCAAATTCTGGGGTCGTCATGCCGTGACTGCAGCACTGGAGAATCCCGAACGGCGGATTATCAAGGTATGGGGCACGCGCGAAGCACTGGCGCATATCGATCTGCCGCAGGGTGTGCCCTTCCAGTTTTGCGAAGGATCCGACCTTGCCCGATTCGTTCCGCGCGATACCCCGCACCAGGGCATTGTCGCCGAAGTCGCGCCGCTGGAGGATGTCTGGCTGTCAGACATTTTGGGCGCGCATGAAGATGATGACCGTCCGATCCTGATCCTCGACCAGGTTACCGACCCGCATAATGTCGGCGCGATCTTCCGGTCGGCAGCAGCATTTGATGCCATTGCGGTGGTGACGCAAGATCGGCATGCACCGCCCGAATCGGGCGTGTTGGCCAAATCAGCCTCCGGCGCTCTCGAATTCGTTCCCTGGGTTCGCGTGGTGAACCTAGCCCGTGCATTGGAAGAGATTGCCGAACATAATTATTGGCGCATCGGCCTTAGCGGCCATGCCGATACAACGCTTGATAAGGCTCTCGCCCCGCGCCGCAACGCGCTTGTCCTGGGCGCAGAAGGCGAAGGCATGCGTGCCAATATCGAAGACCATTGCGACCAATTGGCGAAACTGCCGATCAGCGAACAAATGGAAAGCCTCAACGTGTCCAACGCCGCAGCGATCGCGCTTTATGCCGATGCAGCGCTGCGCCAATCGAAAGCAGACTGAATGCAGTTGAAGAAAATTGCCGCTGTGGGGCTGGCCATCGTCGCTCCGTTCAGCCTTTCGGGATGCCTGCTGTTGCCGGGCGAATTCAATTCCGAGATGACCGTCATGGCCGATGGCCAATTTGCCTTCAGCTATAAAGGGCAGATCCAGCTGGTGGGCCTGGCCAACCTGCTCAACGATACGCTCGATGCCGAAGGTGCCAACGCGGAATTCGTCCCTGCCTGTTACGGTGCCTTACCAGAACCGGAGATGAGCGAGGCGGAGAAAAAGAAGGATAAGAAGCGCCAGCAGGCAGAGGCAAAGGCGGCTGCAGACGCTGCCACGGTCGAAATAGCACTTGCCGAGATTGCCCCCGAAAACAAGGGTACGGCCGCCTCGATCACATCACAGGATAGCGTCGATCCTGACTATTCCGAAGAAGCCGCCGCCGAGGCTGCAGACGCAGCCGCTGAGGCAGTGACGGAAGAAAGCGAATGGACCGAACGCGACTGCACCCCGGCAGAAATCGAGCAGCAGAAAAAGGATTGGGACGAACAGCAAGCCAAATCGAAGAAGGAAAAGGAACAGGCGAAGAAAATGTTCGCCGCCATGCTCGGCGGCATTGACCCGAGCAATCCAAAGACGATCGACCGCTTTACCAAGGAAGTCGAGCGGCTGGCCGCTTGGAACAAGGTCGAACATCTGGGCAACGGCCTGTTCATGATCGACTATTCAACCAAAGGCCGCCTGGCAGATGATTTCGCCTTTCCCGTGATCCCGCGATATGCGCTTGGCAATCCGATGATCCATGTCACCCGCTGGGATAATGGTCGAGTACGCATTGAGGCGCCGACATTCCACAATGATGCTGATGTATCTTTGATGTCGTTGATGGGGGCAGGATCGATGATACCCGGCATGGGGTCGAAGAAGAGTATCGAACCGGTCGAGGTCAAAGGAACTTTCACCATCCGCACCAATGCAAAGGTTTTGGCCAACAACACCGATGAGGGGCCGATCGATGAAGGCGCGGTGCAAGTGCTGCGCTGGGATATCGGGCCGAAAACCTTTGGGCCGCCAATGGCCTTGCTGCAAATGGCGAAGTAATGGGCCTCACCGCTGACCAGATAAGGCATTCGCTCGACGCGCTCGCGGCGAAAGAGCAGCGCTTTGCAATAGCGCTCGAGCAAGCAGGTTATCCTGAACCGCGCATCCGCGATCGCGGCTATACGACATTGCTGCGCACGATCGTGGGCCAGCAGGTGAGCGTGGCAGCAGCATCGTCGATGTGGAACAAGCTCGAGGCGAAGCTCGGCCCCGAATGCGCGCCGGAAAAGCTGCTGGCGGAGGATTTTGACAGCCTGCGCGCTTGTGGTCTCAGTCGACAGAAACAGGGTTATGCCCGCAGCCTTGCTGAGCTGGTCGTTTCTGGCGCATTGCCGCTAGACGCCCTGCCCGAGGATGATGAGGAAGCCATTGCCTATCTGACAAAGGTGAAAGGGATTGGCCGCTGGTCCGCCGAAATCTACTTGCTGTTTGCCGAAGGTCGGGCGGACATTTGGCCTGCCGGTGACCTTGCAGTGCAGGAAGGCGTGAAGCGCATTTTGCTGTTGGAAGAGCGCCCGACCGAAAAGCCCACCCGCGAGCTTGCCGAAAACTGGCGTCCGCATCGCGGAGCTGCCGCGATTTTCACCTGGCATTATTATGCAACGGGTTTCGAGGCGATTTAAGCGCTGTCTGCAAAAGATTTTACATGGCGTTTGAGCAATTTTGCTCCACAATGCGTTAGACAAAAGTAATGCCCTACCGGGTCGCTCTAATCGTATGTGTATTTTCCTTGTCTGAGGGGAGCAATCGAGATGAGCATTTCAAGACTTCCAAAAATTGCAGTCGCCGTCGCAGCGAGTTTTTCGATGGTCGCAACACCGGTTATGGCGGCGACGCCGAGTGATCTTGCTGACCTGATAGGTGTGAAAGGATCGTCTGGCGAAACGCAGATGGAGGCTCGCGGATACAGCCTGCACCATGCATCGCACGGTGATGACAAATCCTACACCTATTGGTGGAAAGCCTCGTCAAAGAAATGTGTGCGCGTGACGACCGAGGATGGCCGCTATGCAGCCATCAATTCGGAAAGCGCAGGCGATTGCGGCCAAAAATCCGGGGATGCAGGTGCGGCGGTTGCTATCGGTGCAGCGGCCTTGATCGGTGCCATCGCGCTGAGCCACAAGTCGCATAACCACAATGACTATAACCATTACGGCAACGCGCAATATGAAGCCGATTATGAGCGCGGCTATAATGACGGGCTCTACAACTACCCCTATCATAACTACAGCCGCTCCGATTATTATTCCCAAGGCTTTGAGGCCGGGGTTCGCCAGCGCGGCTATAATGGCAGCTATCGGGACCCTTATTATGGCGGCGGCTATAGCAGCTATGTCAATGTGAACGACCTTGTGGGTCGATCCAGTTCAGACGCCCGTGCGCAGCTCTCCTCGCGCGGGTTCTCGCTCATCGAAACCGATGATCGCTATGATGGCAAATACCGCACCTATTGGCGGGCGTCGTCCGAACAATGCATCGTGCTCCACACGCGCGACAGCTATGTCCGCTCGATCGACAGTGTGCGCAAACGCAATTGCCGCTGATTTTGCGACTATGCCGGGGGTGCGTCATGCACCCCTGTGCCTAAAGCTTTAGCGTCGGATTGAGCCGCATCATTTCGAGTACGAATGATTTGGGTTTCTTGAAGAACTTGCTCTTGCGGTTGACCGTTAGGCCAAGGAGCGCGGCTGCCTCCATCACAAAATGCACGCAGTTGCGCTTGTTAAGGTTGTAGCTTTTACCGGGAATGTTTCGCCAACTTTCGACATGGGCGATCAGTTTCCGATACTCGGCGTCACTCAGCCGCAGTGAAAAATGCGCATTGCTCTTCCCAATATATTTGGCATCCTTGGTTTCGATCATTCCCTTGACCGAACCCATCAAAATCGCCGGCGAAACACTGACCGCGGTGAATCCGTAATTGGTATCGACGGCTTCGCCGGTGGCATCGACCGTCCCTTTCAGCTTTATAAAGGCGTGGGGAAAATGGTCTCCGAAATCATGGCTGTAAAAAGTGGCGACCACTTCTGCCCGCGCTTGCCCCGGAAAGAGGGTAAAAAGCAAAATTGAGAAGGCGAAAACCAATGATCGGAGGATTTGCATGACCGACCAAGGAATATCGGCCACCGGCGCAAGCTGCAAGTAAGGGTTGACCCGCCTTCGGATTTGCTGTGCTTACAGTGATGAAAATAAAGGGGAGAGTCGAAGCATGTCAGATAGTCGCAAAAGCATATTCGTTACCGGCGCTGCCTCCGGTCTTGGCCGCGAAGTGTCGCGTTATTTTGCTGCCAAGGGCTGGTTTGTCGGGCTCGCCGATGTCAACGAAGCGGGCCTGAAAGAAACCGCAGCCATGCTCCCCGCTGGGCAGTGGTCATCACACAAGCTTGATGTCACCAACCGGTCGCAATGGAAAGAAGCGGTGGCCGACTTCGCCAAGCATACCGGCGGCAAGATGGACGTTTTGTTCAACAATGCCGGCGTGGGTTCGGGCGGGCCGATCCAGGACATGGAGGATGAGGATATCGATCGGATGATCGCGATCAACGTCACTGGCGTGATCAACGGCATCCGTGCCTGCTTCCCCTATCTTCAGGCGACACCCGGTAGCTGCGTGCTCAACACAGCATCGGCAGCGGGCATTTATGGCTCGGCAGGCCTCAGCGTCTATAGCGCGACCAAATTCGCGGTACGTGGCCTGACCGAAGCGCACGACATCGAATGGCGCGAACTGGGAATCAAATCACGTTCGCTGATGCCCGGCTTCATCGACACCAACATCATTGGCGCGGTCGATCCCAATTCCAACCAGACGGGCAAGGAACGGCTATTGGAGGCTGGTGTTGAAGTTAGCCCGGTCTCAATCATCGGACCGGCGGCGTGGGAGGCTATTCACGGCGATAAGGTCCATACTCCCGTCAACAAGTTAGCGAAGCAGCTGGCCTTTGCTGCCCGCTGGTTCCCCGGCCGCCTGCGTAAGCAGCTGAACCGGATGCAGGGAATCGAAACCGTCGTCAAAAACTGACGTTCAGGCAAAACCGTTAACTGCAGTGGCGAGGTCGATGTCGCGCGCCGAAAGGCCGTTGGCATCGTGCGTGGTCAGCAGGATTTCGACGCGGTTGTAAACGTTGAACCATTCGGGGTGGTGATCGGCCTTTTCGGCAAGGATCGCCACCCGGCTCATGAAACCAAAGGCTTCGGCAAAATCGGCAAAGCGGAAACTGCGCCGGATACCGCGTGCTTCTGCATCATAGGACCAGCCGTCCAATTGGGCCAATGCCGCTGTGCGTTCAGCTTCATCCAGTTCGCGAACAGCCATCACATTCTCCTGCCTTTGCTTTTTGCGCGCGCCGTGCCTATGTCGCCGCATGCCGGACAGTCAAGCCGCATCGCCGACCATCATTCTGGACCGCGTCGCCATAATACGCGGCAGCCGGTTGATCCTGCGCAATTTTTCGCTTGAAGCGGAAAGCGGCGAACTGATCTGGGTACGCGGCGCCAATGGCAGCGGCAAATCGACCCTGTTCCGCGCGCTATCCGGGTTGCTCCCGATAGCTTCCGGAACGGCGGAAACGCGCGGCGCAATTGCCTTGTGCGACGATAATCTGGCGCTTGATCTGGACCAGCCGCTCGAAAAGGCCATTGGCTTTTGGACAACCTTGGATGGCATAAGCCCGCAAAGGCTTTCCGTCGCGATGGAGACGCTGGATCTGGGCTCGCTGGCCGGACTGCCGGTCAGGCTACTTTCGGCGGGACAGAAAAAGCGCGGAGCATTGGTACGCCTGCTAGCGTCCAATGCTTCGATCTGGTTACTCGATGAACCCTATAATGGGCTGGACCAAGCCAATGTGGCGCGTCTCGATGCCGCAATTTCGCGCCATTGCGAAGCGGGCGGTATCGCGCTTGTCGCATCGCATATAGCGCCTACCGTCAATGTTAGTAGCAGCGTCGTGATCGACAGGCCGCTGGTTGAGGCCGCAGAATGAACGGTTTTGCCCGTATCGCATGGCGCGAAGTGCGCCTTTCCTGGACGGGTGGCGGTCTATGGTTGCCTATTGTGTTCTACCTTGCTGTCGCAACATTGTTCCCGTTCGTTACCGGGCCCGACAAGGCATTGCTTGCGCGTGTCGGGGGAAGCATTTTGTGGATCGCAGCATTGCTGGCGAGCCTGCTTCCGATCGAGCGCTTGGTCCTTCCCGACCGTCAGTCGGGCGTGCTCGATCAATTGGTGCTGCGCGGCTGGGCTGACGAATGGATCGCTGCAGCAAAGATTTGCGGGCATATCATCGGCTTCGGCATCCCCTTGCTGCTGGCAACGCCAGTGGCGATTGCCCTGCTGGGTGTGCCGGATGACAAGGCATTGGCGCTGGTACTGGGCCTTGCACTTGCCCTGCCTGCCTTTGCAGGTTTGGGCGTAACCATCGCAGCACTGACGGCGGGTCTCAATGGCGCATCGGCCTTGGGCGGGTTGCTGCTGGTGCCGCTCGCCATTCCGATACTGATTTTCGGTGCCGGGACGCTCGACGATGGCGCAACCAATGCAATACAGCTTCTGGCAGCGACGAGCCTTGCCATGACCGCCTTGGCGCCATTCGCTGCAGGGGCGGCATTACGCGCCGCCCGCGACTGATTCAGTTGTTTTCGGCTGCCATTTTCTGGGCATAGCCCTGCGCAACCATCGCCTCGACCATATCGAACAATTTGTCGGGTTCCTGCGCGCGCATCACGGGGATAGCCGCCTCCATCCCTTCGGCAACGACAATTTCGCGCTTTCCGGCGTCGAGCGCATCCCAGATAGTTTTGGCGACATCAGCCGGATCAAGGCCATTGTCGATCGCTGCATCGCTGACTCCGCGCACCGAACCATCTGATGCAAGGGCATTGCGCGAGACATTGGTGCGTACCGAGCCCGGCGCGACAACCAGCACCTTTATCCCCTGCCCCGCAATCTCGCTGCGCAGCGAATCCGCATAACCGACTAGGCCATGCTTCGCCGCACAATAAGCGGTGCGCATCGGAACGCCGGCTTTGCCCGCAACGCTTGAAATCATCACAATCCCGCCGCTTCCACGCGCAAGGAGGTGCGGCAGCAAGGCCTGTGTCAGCGCGATTGGGGCCAGCAAATCGACGTCGATGATTTTGCGATAGACCGACATGTCGGTATCCACCGCCAGCGAGCGCTGCGAAATGCCGGCATTGTTCACCAGCACATCAACATTGCCGCTGAAACCGACTGCCTTTTCGACCAATGCGGGTATCGCGGCATAGTCGGTGGTTTCAAACGGAAGGACCAGGCAACGATCGGGCGCATTTGCGGTAACTTCCTCCAGCGCAGCAACGTTGCGCCCCGAAAGTACGCAGCGGCCGCCGCGCGCCAGCCATTCCTTGGCAAGCCCCTCACCAATTCCTGACGATGCACCGGTTATCCAGGCAGTCTTACCGCTCATTTGCTTTTTCCTTGTTTAGCGGATGCTTCCGCATCGATTGCCTTTTGTACGACCTTATAAAAAGCTTCGCGTCCGTCCTGCCCGGCCGGATCGGTTGCGCGGGGCCAATTGCTGTTTGATGCGATTACCAGTTTGCGTTTCGGATCGATGAAGATGCCTTGGCCAAAAATGCCTTGAGCCGCATAACTGCCATCATCATAGGTCCACCATTGGAAGCCATAGCCATGGCCTGGTTCACCAATATCGGCACGCTTTGTGGTCGCGGCTTCGATCCAGCCATCGGGCAAGATGGACTCGCCCTTAATCTTGCCGCCACCCAGCATGAACAGGCCGAACCGGGCAAAGTCCCGCGTAGATGCCTGGACGCAGCAACCGCTGATTTCATGGCCGGTAGAACCCAGCAACCAGCTTGCATCCTGCTCCATGCCGAACGGTGCCCAAACGCGCGCCGACAGATAATCAGACAATGTCTTGCCTGTTGCCCGGCTAACCAAAACCCCGATCAGGTTGGTCTCGCCGGTTTTGTAGACCCATTTGGTGCCTGCTGGAGCTTCGCGCGGAAGCTTGCGCATATAGCTGACGGTCACGTCAACGCCGGGTTCAGCCTTATGCTCATTGAAACGGGCAACATCGGAATTTGGATCTTCATAATCCTCGTTCCATTTGACACCCGACGTCATGGTCAACAGCTGAGCGATGGTGACGTCGTCGTAAGCCGAGCCCTTCATCTCCGTGAGATATTGCGAGACCTTGTCATCAAGGCTGCCGATATAGCCATCCTTGATTGCGACGCCGACCATTGTCGATGTGAAGGACTTGGCGACCGAAAAGCTGGTCCATTTTCCGTTGGCGTCAAAATCGAGACCATATTTTTCCAGCCGGATCTTGCCATCCTGCACAATGACCAGCCCGGCCGTGCGCTGCGCCTTCATATAGGCATCCACGTCGGTATCGAGTTTGAGATCAGCCCCTTTGGGCATCGGATAGACCCAATCCCCCGTCCGGATCACATTTGCCTGCGCAAGTACCGGAAGGCGATCCATCGCCCGGAATGCCGCATCGCGTTCGGGAATTGTCCAGAACAGGACATTGCGGTTGGTCGGCAGATTTGCCGCCAGCGCCCGCATATCCTTGTCGATGGCCAGCCAGCCTATTCCCAACACAGCTGCCGCCACGACCAAAAGGCCGACGAGCCACTTCTTCATAAACCCAAACTCCCCACCTGCATTTTTCACAGCTATTTTTTTACGAGCGTGACCTGCGCTACATTGATTCCGCCTCCACGGAACCCTCCCTCGCAATACATGAGGTAAAAGCGCCAAAGCGCAACGAATTTTTCGTCAAATCCGGCGGGCAACCTGCCTTCCGTAACGGCAAGGTCAAAGCGTTCGCGCCACTGCTTCAGCGTTTCGGCATAGTGGATGCCAAAATCGACCTGGTCCCCCCACGCGAGTCCCCGCTCATCGGCAAGGGCACGGAACCGGCTTTCAGAAAGCAGCATGCCGCCGGGAAAGATATATCGCTGGATGAAATCCTGCCCGTCGGCATATTGTTCGAAGATATCATCCTCTATGCGGATATATTGCAATGCTGCGCGCCCGCCCGGCTTCAAGCAGCGCGCGATGCAATCCAAATAGGCAGGCCAATATTCCTGCCCGACAGCCTCGACCATTTCGACGCTGGCAATGGCATCATATTCACAAAGCACATCGCGATAATCGGTCAGGGTGATGGTCCAGCCCGATTTCCCTTCGAGCCTTGCTTCAGCAAAACCAATCTGTTCGGGCGAGAGGCTGATGCCATGATAGGCAATCGCAGCTTTTTCCAGCGCCGCTTCGGCAAGGCCGCCCCAGCCACACCCGATCTCGAGCAGGCTGTCGCTCGCTTTCAAATCCAGCCGATCAAGTATCAGCCCAATCTTGCGCCGCTGTGCAGATTCCAGCGGCTCGTCCGGCGGGAGTTTTTCGAAAACCGCGCTCGAATAGGTCATCGTGCGATCGAGCCATGCCGCGTAGAAATCATTTCCAAGGTCGTAATGCGCCTCGATATTCCCGCGCGCATGGGTCGGGGTGTTGCGCCGCATCCACTGCGCGATGCGGCCTGCAATGCGAGCAATACCCGACGCTCGCCCGACACTTCCCAGCGAAACGCGGTTGCGCATGAAAAGGTCGAATATCGGTACAAGGTCGGGGCTATCCCATTCCCCGGCCGTCCAACCTTCGTACCAGCCGATCGAACCGCCCCGCACAAGGCGAAGCAATGCATTCCATTTGCGGATGTTGACTTGCGCAGTGGGCCCCTCGCCCCGCGCACCCAATGTTCGCACACTGCCATCGGGCAAATTCCCGATGATCCTGCCATAATCCAATCCCTGATCGATGCGGTCGAGAATGGCATGGAAAAAGCGCGAACTGGCGCGGCCATGCAAAACAGCAAAAAGGCCGCCACCCGAACCCGGCAGGCTAGGCTGCTGGACGAGGTGGCGGCCCCTTTGATGTTCTGGCGCGTTCATCGCGCCAGTTTATGCCCGGTTTACTTCTTCTTCAACTCATCGCGGATTTCAGCGAGCAGATCGACTTCGGTCGGCCCGGTGGCTGCCGGTGGCGGCGGCATGATCTTGTTCGCTTGCCGCACGATCAGGAAGATGACGAACGCCAGGATCAGGAAATTGATGATCGCCGTTATGAAGCTACCCCAGGCGAGGACATTCGCACCCGCCGCCTTTGCAGCAGCAAGCGACATGCCGGCCTGTACCTTTTCGGCGCCGCCGAGCACGATATACTTCGCCGAAAAGTCCGTCCCGCCGCCCGTAATCAGCGATATGAACGGCATGATCAGGTCGTCGGTCAGCGACGTCACGATTTTGCCAAACGCCGCGCCGATAATTACACCGACCGCAAGGTCGAGCACATTACCACGTGCTATGAAAGCTTTGAATTCACTCAACATCTACTGTCTCCCCATTATCTGCCAAGGGTATGGGGATGCTAGCCGAAATGCGAAAGCTGTCGAGTAAATCATTGAAACAATGTGACCGCTGACCTATGTAGATAACACACATTGCTTCCGGGGAAGGAGTTACCCTCATGCGTTCCGATCTTGCCAAATTCCTACTGGTGCCCGTTGCGGCGGTTTCGCTTGCCAGTTGTGGTATCAACAGCGTCCCGACAGCCGAGGAAAATGCAAAGGCCAAATGGGCCGATGTACAAGCTGCATTTCAGGAACGTGCAAACCTGATCCCCAATCTTGCCGAAGTGGTAAAGGGCGCGGCGGCGCAGGAAAACAAGACACTGACCGAGGTGATAGAGGCGCGCGCAAAGGCCACTTCAGTAACGTTGGCGCCGGGCGACTTGAGCGATCCAGCAAAAATGGCCGCGTTCCAATCAGCGCAAAACAATCTTTCCGGCACCTTGTCGCGCCTGCTCGTTTCGGTGGAGCAATATCCGCAACTGAAAAGCCAGGAAGGTTTCCTCCGCCTGCAAGACCAGCTTGAAGGTCAGGAAAACCGCATCCGCATCACCCTGCGCGATTATAATGAAGCGGTACGCCAGTATAACACCACGATCCGCACCTTCCCCGACATCATCGGTGCAAAGGTCATCCACGGCGCAAAACCGATGGTGCCCTATGAAGCCTCCACACCGGGGGCCGAGGTTGCACCCAAGCTCGACATGGCCCCGACGCAGTAACGCCGCTGCTCAGGAACAACGCCATGTTGCGGGCCATCGCCCTATTTGTCGCCGCTTTGTGCATGGTGGTCGGCAATCCTGCCGTAGCGCAGGAATTTCCGAAGCTGACGGGCCGGATTGTCGATCAGGCCGACTTGCTGACACCTGAGCAGGAAGCATCGCTGACGACCAAGCTGGCAGGGCTTGAAACCCAGTCCAACCGGCAATTGGTTGTTGCGACAATCAAGGACCTGCAAGGTTATGAGATATCCGATTATGGCTATCGCCTCGGCAGGAGCTGGGCGATCGGGCAGGATGGCAAAGGAGAAAGCGAAAAGGATAATGGCGTTATCCTGATCGTGGCACCCAATGAGCGCAAGATGCGGATCGAGGTTGGCTATGGTCTGGAGCCAGTGCTTACCGATGGCTTGTCCTCAAGCATCATTCGCAATGACATCACGCCCTTTTTCAAGGCGGGCGACTTCAACGGCGGCATTAATGCTGGCGTCGACCGCATCGTTACCCAATTGACCCTGCCGACCGAAGAAGCGACCAAAATAGCTGAAGAAGCGGCATTGGCCGATCAACGGTCGAGCGATGACGGCGAAGCCATTTTCCTTGTCATCTTCTGGCTGTTCGTTTTCTTCTTCTTCATCCTGCCAATCATCATTTCAGTGGCGCGCGGCGGCAAGAGACACCGGCGCGGGCGCAACCGGCATTGGGGTGGCCCCGTGATCATCTGGGGCGGTGGTGGTTCCAATTGGGGCGGCGGAAGTGGCGGCTTTGGCGGCGGAGGTTTTGGCGGCGGTGGATTTTCGGGAGGCGGCGGCAGCTTCGGCGGCGGCGGTGCCTCGGGAGGATGGTGAGCATGGCCTTGCGCAAAATAAGCCATGTCAGCGCGGCCGATCACCAGTTGGTGAGCGCGGCGGTAGCCGAGGCGGAGCACCATAGCAGCGGTGAAATCGTAACCATCGTTACCGACCTCTCCGATGATTACAGCGACATCGCGCTGACTTGGGCCAGCATTATCGCTTTCCTGGCGTTATCGGTCGTCGCGATATTCCCAGATTTTTATCTCGGCCTGCTCGACCGCGTGCTCGGCGGGTGGGAGCATGAATGGACTGCGAGTGAATATCTGGCCGCGCTGTTCCTCTTCATGGGCGGCAAATGGCTTGGTAGCTGGTTGCTGCTGCAATGGACGCCGCTACGCATTGCGCTCACCCCCAAGCATATCAAGATGCGTCGTGTGCGCGCCCGGGCGATCGACCTGTTCAAGGTCGGCACCGAAAGCAAGACAACCGGACGCACTGGCGTGCTGCTCTATCTTTCGATGCGCGAACATCGGGCAGAAATTGTGGCTGACGAAGCTATCGCAAGTAAAGTCGCCCCCGAAATATGGGGTGATGCCATGATCGTCTTGATCGATAACGTCCGCGAAGGGCGACCCGGCGAGGGCATGGCCGAGGCCGTTCGCCAAATGGGTGTTGTGCTGGCCGAACATTTCCCCAAGGGTAGCGAAAACCCCAACGAGTTGCCCGACAGGCTGATCGAGATTTAATGAGCGAAGAAGATATCGAAGAAATCATCTGGCAAGGCAAATTCGTCACCGCCAAGCGCAAGGGCAAATGGGAATATGTCAGCCGTTCGCGTGGGATAAAGGCGGCGGTGATCCTTGCCGTCGAAGACGGGCATGTAATTCTGGTCGAACAATATCGCGTGCCGCTGGGCCGCAATTGCGTCGAGCTGCCCGCCGGGTTGATCGGCGATGAAACCGAGGGCGAAGACCCGCTGGAGGCTGCCGGCCGCGAACTGGAGGAAGAGACCGGATACCGCGCGGCAAAGCTCGAATCGCTCGGCGAATATTATTCGTCACCCGGAATGGTGAGCGAGAGCTTCACCTTGGTCCGCGCATCGGACCTTACCAAGGTCGGCGACGGCGGCGGCACCGACGGCGAAAACATCACCGTGCACCGCGTAGCGTTGAGCGAACTAAAACAGTTCCTCGAAAGGAAGCGCGCGGAAAATATCGGTGTCGATGTGCGCCTGCTACTGCTGCTGGGATCGCAGCTTATCTGAAATTGTCGGCGTAAGCCTGCAGCTTGAGCACTTTCGGCGCGGCAGGAATGACTGTGTAGCTGATGCCATTCTTGTCGGCATAGGCCTTGGCGGCTTCCAGCGTCGGAAATTTCAGGTTGAGCTGGCGGCGCGTATCGCTCGACCCTGCCCAGCCCATCAGCGGATCGGGTCGCTGCGGATCAGCAGGAATAAATTCGAGAACCCATTGCCCCGTGCCAGCGCGGCCCGATTGCAACGCATTTTTCGATTTCTGGATGATCCGTGCCTGAGTCATGCAAGCGCCTTTCTGAGATTTTGCGCCGTTGTTCAACCCCAAAACCGTAGTGCTGAGCCTGTCGAAGCACGTCCTGAGGAAAGTCGCCCTTCGACAGGCTCAGGGCTACGGTTAAATTTAATCATAACCCCTGCTTTTTCTTGGTCTTCAAACTTGCCACCGCAGCTGTTGGATCGTCGGGCCAGTTATGCTTGGGATAGCGGCCACGCATTTCCTTTGCCACATCGGCCCAACTGCCCTTCCAGAATCCCGGCAAATCCCGCGTCGTCTGGATCGGTCGCCCCGCAGGTGAGGTGAGCGAAAGCACAAGCGGCGTCCGGTCGGGGCCGATGGTCGGATGCTCCGCAACACCGAACAACGCCTGCACCCGCAGTTCGACGGTCGGGCCACCCTCGGCAGAATAGTCGATGGGATGCGTGGTTCCGGCAGGCGAAGTGAAGTGCGAAGGCGCCAGGCGATCAATCGCCTGCTGATTATCCCAACCCAGGAGGCCCAGCAGCGCATTGTGCAAAGCCCCGGGATCCATTTCCGATAGCCGTCTTTTACCCACCAATGCAGGTGCGAGCCATATTTCGAGCGATCCCAGCAATGCGACATCGTCCAACCCATCGACACCCGCCCATGAGGCACGTTCGCGCAAGCGCAGGCTCGCCTCGCTCCATGGAAGCATTTGCAAGCCATGGTCTCGTACACCTTGCAACAACGCCGCAGCAATCGCCTCGGGATCGGCCTTTGCATCCTGCCCCTTGGAAAGGGTGATAGCACCCAGTCGCCGCCCGCTCTCGGTGCGCACGTCTCCGGTGGCCGGATCGAAACTGACATGCGCTCCGCTGATGATCCGGTCACCATAAAGCGCCTCTATGTCGGCAAATTCGATGGCCGCTGCCGATATAATCCGCGCGCTCGATGCCGCACCCTGGATATCCGCAACCGCGAGCCATTCCTCTTTGGCCAATGGATGTGCAGGATCGAGCCGAAAGCCCCTGCCCCCGACACTAATCCAATTCTCGCCCTTCGCGTCGCGGCGGCGAGCTATGCGATCGGGAAAGGCGAGCGCGATGGCTGATCCAATCCCCCGCCCGCTTGCGGGAGGGGTTATGGGAGGGTGTGTCGGTTTCGGGCCCTCCGCCTGCCCTGCCCGCGAGCGGGAGGGGAGAAGACCAATCCACCTTTTCACCAAACCCCGGGCGGCCTCGGCCCGCTGGCTCCGTTCACCCCGCCAACGTTCAAGCCGCCTTTCGATGTCGCTATCATTTCCGCCCAGTCCGCGTTCAGACAGTAAAACAGCAACCTCGGCGGCCAGCGCGGCAAACCCTAGTTCGGCGGCTGCTACCAACATATGCGCCAGCCGTGGGGGAAGCGGCAGGCGTGCTATCGCATGTCCATGCTCGGTGGGTCGCCCGCTAGCATCTATTGCGCCCAGGTCGAGCAGCCGTGTCCGGGCTTCGTCAATTGCTGCCTTTTGGGGCGGGTCGAGCCATTGCAGCGTCGCGGGATCGCCGACGCCCCACAGCGCGCAATCGAGCAGCAAGAGCGAAAGATCTGCCTCCAGAATCTCAGGCGGGTCAAATGGCGGCAGGCCTGCGGTCGCGGCTTCTTCCCATAACCGGTAGGCGACGCCTGGGCCCTGCCGTGCGGCGCGCCCTGCCCTTTGTGTCACCGCCGCTTGGCTGGCGCGTTCGGTAACCAGTCGCGTCGATCCAGCCGCCCGGTCATAGCGGGCACGGCGTGCTAGGCCGCTGTCGACGACGATACGCACGCCATCGATGGTCAGGCTGGTCTCGGCAATCGAAGTGGCGAGGATCACCTTGCGCCGTTCGCCTTTGCGAATGGCGGCGCGCTGTTCGGCGGGATCAAGGCTGCCATGCAGGCGATGGATTTCGGCCAAAATGCCTTCCAGCCGTTCCGCCGTCCGTTCGATTTCCGCAACGCCGGGAAGGAAGGCCAGCACATCGCCCTCCCGTTCATCGGCAAGCGCACGGCAGATGGCCGCAGCCATTTCATCTTCGATCCGCGCCTCGGCTTTGCGGCCGATGTGCTGCAATGTAAGCGGCCAGGATTTGCCCTCGCTCTCAATTACCGGCGCATCCATCAGCTTTGCAAAGCGTCCGCCATCGAGCGTCGCCGACATCGCCACCAGCCGCAGATCTGGCCGCAAGCCGCCTTGGGCATCGAGCGCCAGCGCCAATCCGAAATCGCTGTCGAGGCTGCGTTCATGGACTTCGTCGAACAGAACCGCTGAGACACCCGCCAATTCCGGATCATCCTGTATGCGGTTACGGAAAATGCCCTCGGTCAGGACGAGGATGCGCGTCTTGGCCGACTGCTTGCTGTCCATCCGGGTTGCATAACCGACCAGCCCGCCGACCGGTTCACCCATCAGTTCGGCAATCCGTTCAGCAGCAGCGCGTGAAGCGAGGCGGCGTGGGGAAAGAAGCAGTATCTGGCCGTCGCACCAAGGCTCCCCCAGCAAAGCAGAGGCGACCATTGTTGTCTTGCCAGCACCCGGCGGTGCAATCAGCACGGCATTGGAGCCTGCGGCGAGCGCAGCCTTTAATTCGGGCAGTACAGCTTCGACAGGAAGGGTCACGCCGCCTTAATAGGCGCGGGCAATGGCAAACTCCACCGCCTCAACCAAGGCATCCTTTGCAGCGCTGGCAGCAAAGGGCCCGAGCGCATCAATCGCGCGTTGGCCATAATGGCGTGCACGTTCCAGCGTGTCGTCGATGGCGTTATATTTGCGCAGCAGGCTGGTGGCATAGGCCAGATCGTCGGCACTGACCCGATGGCCGAGCATGGCGTTGTGCCAGAAGTGCTTTTCCTCTGCATCGCCCCGGCTGTGCGCCAGAATGACCGGCAGCGTCACCTTGCCATCGCGGAAATCATCGCCCGCATCCTTGCCCATAGTTTCGCCATCGGAAACATAATCGATGGCATCGTCGACCAACTGGAAGGCTATTCCCAGATTGCGTCCATAAGCGTCGAGAGCCAGTTCGTCGGCCTCGGGGCGTTCGGCAACAACTGCGGCGATCCGGCAGGCAGCGGCAAAAAGTGCAGCCGTTTTGGAACCGATAATGTCGAGATATTTTTCCTGGCTGGTCGTGATCTGCCGCTGTGCGGTCAATTGGTTGACCTCACCTTCGGCAATCACCGCCGATGCGTTGGAAAGAATCTTCAGGACCTTGAGCGAACCATCTTCGACCATCAGCTCGAATGATCGGGAAAAGAGGAAGTCCCCCACCAAAACTGCTGCCGGATTTCCGAATATCAGGTTGGCGGCGGTCTTTCCGCGGCGCATGTCGCTGCCATCGACAACATCGTCGTGCAGCAACGTTGCGGTGTGAATGAACTCGACGGCGGCCGCCAATTTGTGGTGCCGATCGCCCGGATAATCGAGCAAACGCGCGCAGGCGAGCGTCAGCATCGGCCGCATCCGCTTTCCACCGCCAGCAATCAAATGCCCAGCCAGTTCCGGAATCAGCGGGATTTCGGACTGCATGCGATCGAGAATGACCGCATTCACGCGGTTCATCTCCGGCGCGACAAGGTTCAGCATTGGCTGGAGCGAAGGCGTGCGTGCGCCGCCAAGCTGGTGGATGGTTGCAGTCATAATGGCTCGCCTTGGCAAGCGGTACGCCCGCGCGCAAGTGCAAAAGCTGTTATCCTGCTTGCCTGTTGCGACTTGGCGCGGCATGGAACGCGCGATGGCACAAGATGAAAAACTGACCCGTTATCGCGAGAGCATCGACAATATAGATGCAGCGCTGGTGTTCATGCTGGCCGAAAGGTTCAAAATCACACAGGCGGTGGGCGAGTATAAAGCGACCACCAAACTCCCTCCCGCCGACCCGGGACGCGAGGAGCGACAGATTGCGCGGCTGCGCCAATTGGCCAAGGATGCCAATCTCGACCCCGATTTCACCGAAAAATTCCTGCGCTTCATCATCGATGAAGTGATCCGCCACCATGAGCGGATTCGCGACGGAGCGGCTTAAACCGCCTTGGGCAGTTTGAGCCGCACGAGCAACCCACCCATATCTTCGCTTTCATCAAGTTCGATGGTGCCGTTGTAGATTTCGGCGACGTCGCGAACGATTGCCATGCCCAGACCTGTCCCGGGCTTGCCGCTATCCAAGCGGACACCACGATCGAAGATGCGGGCACGGTCCTTTTCAGGGATACCCCGGCCATCGTCCTCGATAATGATCGCCACCATCTCACCCTGGTCCTCAACCGTCACAAACACACTGCCCCCGCCATATTTGGCAGCATTCTCGACCAGGTTGCCGATCATTTCATCGAGATCCTGCCGCTCGACGCGCACCGCTACTTCCTTGTTGCCTGCCATGTCGAGGCGGACGTGGCGATAGAGGCGGCCGACTGCGCGTTCGACCGACTCAAGGCTCTGCCAGACCTCTGCCCGGCTGTGGCTGTGCCCCCTGCGGCCCACGGCACGCGCGCGGGCAAGGTGGTGATCGACCTGCCGCCGCATGGTGGTTGCCTCGCGTATGACCGTCTCTGCCAAGTCGGGCGCCTGTGCGGTTGCGCTGTTCATAATCACGGTCAGCGGTGTTTTCAGAGCGTGGGCCAAATTTCCGGCATGGCGCCTGGCCTCTTCAGCCTGTTTCTCATTATGATCGAGCAAGGCATTGAGTTCATTGACCATTGGCATAACTTCATCAGGAAGCGCTTCCTGGATGCGACGCTGCTTCCCGCTCCGCATCGCGGCAATTTCTCGCCGAACGTCGCGCAGCGGCCACAGCCCGTAAAAAGTCTGGAGCGCGGCCATGATGATGAGGCCGAAGGCGAGCACGGCAAAGGCAGTCGCCAACACGGTGCGTAATTCAGTGATCTGCGCGTCCAGACTTTCACGGCTTTGCGCGACCATGAAAATCCATCGCGTTTGGCTGTCGGGAAGAACAATCGCGCGCTCGACAATGCGCAGCGGCTCACCGGCAAATTCACTGCTGTTGCGGAAATGCGGTTCGGAATCGGTGTGGCTGAAATCGACGCGCAATGTTCGGTCCCACAGCGAGCGCGAGGGGAACGGCATCTTGTTCCGGCCGCTGATCTGCCAATAAAGACCGCTATTAGGCTCTAGGAATCGCTGGTCGCCCAAGGGCCGGTTGAGGCGCACCTCGCCATCAGGCCCGATTTCGGACGAAGCGATCATTGCCGTCAGGACATACTCCATCTGGTCGTCGAAATTGTCTGACACCGCGTTGACGAGCACGCGGTCGAGCGCCAGCCCGCCTGCAATCAACAGCAGGGTGATCCAGCCTGCAGCGATGATGATCATGCGCCGGCTCAACGAACCGGTGCCGCGTGCGGGCTTTTCTGTTGTCGTTACCGGAGCAACCTGGCCCGCCTCATCCGCCATGGTTTCAGCCGCGCGGTTCTTCCAGGCTATAGCCAAGGCCGCGAATGGTTGAGATTACATCCTGACCCAATTTTTTGCGGATACGGGTAACAAACACCTCGATAGTGTTCGAATCGCGGTCGAAATCCTGGTCGTAGATATGCTCGATCAGTTCGGTGCGGCTGACGACCTTGCCCTTGTGGTGCATCAGGTAAGACAGTAGCTTATATTCCTGTGCGGTCAGCTTCACCGGTTCGCCATTGAGCGTCACCCGGCCCGACCGCGTATCCAACCGTACATCGCCTGCGGTGAGTTCGGATGAGGCATTGCCCGAAGCGCGGCGGATCAACGCGCGCAACCGGGCAATCAGCTCTTCGGTCTGGAAGGGTTTGGCAAGATAGTCATCCGCTCCGGCATCAAGCCCGGCCACCTTGTCTGACCAGCTATCGCGCGCTGTCAGCACCAGTACGGGGAATTTGCGTCCTTCGCGCCGCCAGCGGTCGAGCACCGTCAGTCCGTCAATCTCCGGCAGGCCGAGATCGAGGATGACGGCATCATAATTTTCGGTGGAGCCCATGAAATGGCCGTCTTCGCCATCGGTCGAGAGATCGACGGCATAACCGGCACCCTCAAGCGTCGATTTCAGCTGCTGGCCCAGCGTCGGTTCGTCTTCCACGATCAGGATGCGCATTTGGCTTCCTTGCTCCCTATGGTTATGGTGAATTTATGAGAGATAACAGATTGAACGGCAGGCGCAAAGCAAAGCCGGTATCTCAATCGGTTGGCCGTCAACGCTGGCGAAGTACGCTGCCCGATCGGGCGTCCACATCGACAAAGATTACGCGCCCGGAATCGATAAATTTCAGGCGATAGACTTGCGCATTGCCATCATATTCGGGGCCGAGATATTCCATGCCGCGCATCCGCGGCACCACGCGCCCTTCGATTTCACGTAGAGAAAGCACCTTGCCCGAATTCATCTGCTCACGCGCTTTGCCCTGGTCATCTCCCTTGCGGGCATGGACAGGTGCAGAAACGCTGGCAGTACCCAGCGCGGCGGCGAGAAGGAGCAGGACGGCTTTTTTCATGCGAACCCGAATAATTGCGGCGCATTGAACCGAGACTGAACGGCGCGTCAAGGATTTGGTAAGCATGATACCGTCCCGCAGCGCGATTATTTGACCATTTCGAACGTGAAATTCATCGTCGAACCAATACGGATCTGCCCCGGCGCGATGGGTGTTGCCTTGCCTGCTGCATCGGCTGCGCGCATTTCAATCATCGGCATCGGATAGCCGGGCTCACCCGATTGTTCTTCGACGCGCAGGACTCGAACATTAGCATAGCCTGCCTTGCGGGCAATTGCCTCGGCACGGCGCACCGCGCTGTTCCATGTCTTGTCGCGCGCTGCTTCACGCAGTTTGCTATCATCATCGACCGAGAACATCGGACCATTGAAATTGGTTGCCCCGTCGCTCGCCAAAGCATCGAGGAACTGCGGTAATTTCTTCAAATCTCGCAGCTTGGCCGAAACCGAATTGCTGGCGATGAAACCGCGGAACACCTGCCGGCCATCGGCATAGTCAAATTGCTGGTTCAGCGATATCTGGGTCGTCTGGATATCCTTGTCGGCAATTCCCAGCTTTTTGAGGCGCGCGATCACTGCCGACATCTGGGTGTTGTTCTGGCGAATTGCCTCGTTTGCGGTTGGGGCAAGCGTCTGGACACCGGTTGAAAATGTCGCTACGTCAGGCGTGGTTTCGACATATTCGGTAACCGAAAGGTCGATCACCGGATTGGTCGCTATGATACGGACTTCGGTTGCAACGGCCGGGGTCGCCAGACTGCCGGTTGCGAAAAGCGCGGCGATGATAAGCTTGCGCATAAAAACTCCTTCTTGCGATCAGATCGCGGAGTTGCGCGCAAACTCGATATAGGTTTCGCGCAATTTCCGCGTGATAGGACCGCATTTGCCATCGCCAAGCTGAACGCCATCTATACGGGTCACCGGAAGCACGAATGCCGATGCCGCCGTCACCATGGCTTCGGCCGCATCTTTCGCCTCTTCGACTGTGAAGGCTCGAGTTTCAATCTCCACCACCCCTTGCCGGGCCAATTCCAGCACCGACGCCTGGGTGATGCCGTGCAGGATGCTGCTATTGAGCGGATGGGTGACGAGTTTTCCCTGTTTGGTGACGATATGCGCGTTTTGTGACGTGCCCTCGGTGACGAAGCCATCACGCACCAGCCATGCATCGTCGGCGCCGTGCGACTTTGCCTCAGCCTTCATCAGCGATGCATAAAGCAGCTGCGTCGTCTTCACGTGCGCCATCTGCCAACGCCGATCTGGCAGCATAACCACCGAAAGACCGGATTCAGCTTGCGGCCGATCGACCAATGATGCCTTTTGGGTGAAACCGACAATGGTCGGCTGCAAATCGCCTGCGGGAAACAGGAAATCGCGATCGCCGGGATTGCCTCGGGTCACCTCGAAATAGATCATACCCTCGACAAGGTCGTTGCGCGCCACAAGTTCACGACACATGCTGAGCAAGGCTTCGCGTGTGGGCGGGTGCGGCATCTTCAATTCGGCCATCGACCGGTGGAGCCGGACGACATGCCCCTCAAAATCGATCAGCTTCGCATCGATGACCGAAACCACCTCATAAACTGCATCGGCAAAGAGGAAGCCCCGGTCAAAGACCGACACCTTTGCTTCGGATTCGGGAACAAATTGGCCGTTAAGATAGACTGTGCGCATTCGCGGGCTTTGCGCCAGCGCTTGCATCGCGTCAACCTTCCCCCTATCCGCGCCTCCACCATGTCAGCTCCTCCCATCCTCTCTTATGAAGGTCTTTCCCTGCAACAAAGCGCAGGATGGCTGTTCAGCGACATCGACCTGTTCATTGGACCGCGGGATCGGCTGGCGCTGATCGGGCGCAATGGCGCGGGCAAGACCACGCTGATGAAGCTGATTGCAGGAAGTATCGAACCGGATCGCGGCAAGCGCACGGTCGTTCCCGGCACCAATATCGTGATGCTCGAACAGGACCCTGATTTTGCGCCTTTCGACAAGTTGATCGACTATTGCCTGTCCGGCGAACGGGCACCGCCCGAGCATGAAATTCGCGCGATCGCCGACCAACTGGGTATCGACCTTGATCGGGAAGCAAAGACCGCATCAGGCGGCGAACGCCGTCGTGCTGCCATATGCAGGGCACTCGCCAGCGAACCCGACTTGCTGTTGCTCGATGAGCCGACCAACCACCTCGATCTTGGGGCGATCGAATGGCTTGAGGACTGGCTGACCCGCTACAAGGGCGCCTTTATGGTCATCAGCCACGACCGAACCTTTCTGACCCGGTTGACGCGCCAGACGCTGTGGCTCGACCGGGGAAGCCTGCGCCGTAACGAAATCGGCTTTGGCGGCTATGAGGCGTGGATGGAGGCAGTCTATGCCGAAGAAGCGCGTGCTGCCGAGCGCCTCGATGCCAAGCTGAAGATCGAAGCGCATTGGCTTGAGCGTGGCGTTACCGCGCGGCGCAAGCGGAACCAGGGGCGGCTCGCCAAACTGATGGAAATGCGCGCGCAGCGTGCAGCCATGCTGGGGCCGCAAGGCACGGCAAAACTTGCTGCAGCCACCGATGACGTGAAAACCAAGACGGTGATTGCCGCCGAGGGTGTGTGCAAGAATTTCGGCGACCGTCGCATCATCCGCGATTTCACGCTGCGTATCCAGCGCGGTGATCGTATCGGTATTGTCGGAGCGAACGGCACAGGAAAGACCACGCTGATCCGCATGCTGACCGGCGAGATGCAACCCGATGAGGGCAAAATCACGCTGTCGAAGACGCTGACAGGGATCATCATCGACCAACAGCGCAAATTGCTTGCCCCTGAAAAGCGCGTTCGCGATGTCCTTGCCGATGGCAGCGACTGGATCGTGGTGCGCGGCCATAAAAAGCACATCCAGGGCTATCTCAAGGAATTCCTGTTCGATCCCAATCTGGTCGAGGCCCGCATTGGCACCCTTTCCGGAGGCGAGCGCTCGCGCTTGTTGTTGGCGCGCGAATTCGCCCGCGAGGCAAATCTGCTTGTGCTCGACGAGCCCACCAACGACCTCGATCTCGAAACGCTCGACCTTTTGCAGGAAGTGATCGCCGATTATGAGGGCACTGTGCTGATTGTCAGCCACGATCGCGACTTCCTCGACCGCACGGTCACCCTCACCCTCGGCCTCGACGGATCGGGCAAGGTCGATATCATCGCCGGCGGCTATGCCGATTGGGAAGCAAAGCGCGACCGGCGCACCCAGAATGTAGCCAAGGTCCAAAAAGCAGCCCCCGCGCCTGCTGCGCCGCCTCCACCCAAGGCCGCGAAACTATCTTACAAAGACCAGCGCGATTATGATTTGCTGCCCAAACGGATCGAAGAGATCGAGGCGGCGATCGCCAAGGCCGAGGAGGAGTTGTCCGATGCCAGCCTCTATAGCCGCAATCCTGCGCGCTTTTCCGATTTGACAGCGCAGATCGAGAAACTGCGCGCGGAAAAGGACGCCGCGGAGGAACGCTGGCTCGATCTTGCTGAAATGGTCGAAACGCTGTCGTCCTAATCAACCCGGTAAGCGGTAATAAGTCCCGAGCCTGTCCAGCGCGATCCTGAGCACCAGCTTGCCTGATCGAAGAGGCCAGCCCATCGCTTTCTCGGCGACGGGAACCCCCTCCCCCGCGCAAATAACCCGCCAGGCAATATCCGATAGGTCGCCACCCAGCGCCGCCATGGCGTCATCGAAACGCTGCTTGGCATGCAAGGCGCGCTCGCCAGGCATAGATGGCGAAGGTGCGCCCCGTCTTGTCTTCGACACCGGGGTCGGATCCCAGACCATCGTCGTGCGCGGGCCAAGGCAAGCCGTCTCATAGTCTCCGCGCAGTTTCTCCCCCGCCAGCAATTGCCGGTCGGATAAATGTCCATGCGCGTGCAGCCACGACAATGGCGACTCCGACAGGTTGACGGTCACCGTCCGCCGCGGCTTCACGCGACCTTGCGTGCAGTTGGGGTCAGGCAAGGCCCGTTCCACAAGCAAACGCGGATCGGAATGGCTGGCCATTTTGGCTGCGGCATCGGCTCTGGGCATAGGATCGTCCTTTCGAATCACGAAATGCCCTATTGCCATTTGGAAAATTATGTAGGACAGTGAAAACCTATTTGGTTATCGAAAGCACTGCCATGTTGCATCGTATTCGCGAAGTTCGCCGTGCCAAGGGTTATACCCTGCTCGATGTTGCCGAACGCTGCAATCCGCCCACAACCGCGCAAACGATAGGTCGGCTTGAAACCGGTGTGCGAACGCTTTCGCTCGACTGGTTCAATCGCATTGCAGATGCATTGGGCGTGGACGCCAGTGAGCTGGTACAGCTTCCTGACCAGGAGGAACTGCCGGTCGCTGCGCATCTGGGCATCGATGGCGTCTACGCCCCGACACAGGCGGACAGCATGGTTGCACCACGGTTGCTGGGTGAAATGGTCGGATTGCGCGTTGTCGACAGCATTGGCGATTATCGCCGCGGTGATGAGTTGTGGTGCGAGCAGATGCCGCCCGAGCGTTTCGCCGAAGCACTGAACTGCGACGTCCTCGTTCCGCGCCCTGCCGGGCGTTTCCTCTTCGGCAGGCTGATCGGCCGTGAAGATGGCAAACTGCACCTGCTTCCCCTTGCTGCCGGGGCGCGGCAACAGGTGGTCGCCGATCCGGCATGGATTGCACGTGCGGCAAAACTGGTGCGTGTGCTCTGAGCGGAATCGTGCGGATACTTTCGCTCTCCACTTTATATCCAAGCGCAGCGGCGCCCAATTTCGGTCGTTTTGTCGAACTGTCGCTCGATGCCGCCGACGCTTTTGGAAGAGCCGATATTGTGCGCATCAGTGCCAATGGCCTTCCGCCATGGCCGCTGTCGAAACTGCTGCCAAATTATCGGGATCGTGCTTCCCTGCCCGAAGTCGATCTGTGGCGTGGAAAGACGGTGTACCGGCCGCGCTTTCGCTTACTGCCGGGGATGGCGCCGGCACGCAATGCCTCGTCGGTTGCAACGGCTGTGCTCCCGCTCGCGCGCAAATTGCACGCGCAAAAGCCCTTCGATCTGGTCGATGCGCAATTCTTCTGGCCTGATGGCCCAGCTGCGATGGAAATTGCCAATGCATTGGGCTTGCCATTTTCGATCAAGGCACGCGGGGCCGACATCCATTATTGGACCGGCATTCCCGGTTGCCGCGAGCAGATTATTGAAGCGGCGCAAAAGGCCGCAGGCTTGCTCGCGGTGTCAGAAGCGATGCGGGCCGACATTGCAGCGCTCGGCGTGGACGCAAGCAAAATCAGTGTCCATCGCACCGGCATCGACCGCACGCACTTCGCTGTACCGGCAGAGCCGAAATCGGCGCTTCGGGAGCGCCTGCCATTGCCAAAGGATGGTGCTTTGCTTGTCAGTGTGGGTGCGCTGATTCCGCGCAAAGGCCAGTCCTTCGCCATCGAAGCGATTGCCCAACTGCCTGAAACAAGGCTGGCGCTGATCGGTGATGGCGAAGATCGTTCGATGCTGGAAAAGCTGCCCAGCGATTTTGGCATCGCCGATCGCGTCCATTTCCTAGGTACTTTGCCGCATCCCGAAATCGCCACATATCTGCAGGCCGCCGATGCCGCGGTGCTTCCCTCGTCCAGCGAAGGCTTGGCCAATGCATGGATCGAAGCGCTGGCCTGCGGCACGCCGCTAGTAATTACCGATAGCGGCGGCGCACGCGAAGTGATGTCGGGCCCCGCGGCAGGCAGGATAGTGGAGCGCAACGCCGATGCGATAGCCGAGGGACTTCGGGGAGTCCTTGCCTCCCCGGTCGATCGTGACAGCGTGGCGCGAACGGTCGCAGACTATAGCTGGGACGCAAATGGCGCCGCGCTTATCGCGCATTGGCGCCATATGCTTGAAAGCCGCGCTTAAACTGTTCCTTCGTTCAGACGTTCTGCTTTGCCGTCCGCCACTTTTTCAGCGGGTACAAAGCTGTCCGAGCTGACACCGAACCAGATCAGGAACGGTGCCGACTGATAGACCGAAGAGTAAGAACCCACAAAGATACCGAAAGCCATCGCGACGCTGAAACCGAAGATCACGTCGGGGCCAAACAGCACCAGAACGACCAGCGGCGTCAGGATCGTCAAGCTGGTCATCACTGTACGCGACAGCGTTTCATTGACCGAAAGATCGAGCAGCGCCGGCATGTCCATCTTTCGATATTTCATCAGATTCTCACGGATGCGGTCGTAAATCACGATGGTGTCGTTCAGCGAATAACCGATGATTGTTAGCAAAGCGGCGATGGTGTTGAGATCGAACTCCATTTGCGTCAGCGCGAACAAACCGAATGTCAGCGTGATATCGTGCACCAGTGCCCATATCGCGCCGACCCCGAACTGCCATTCGAACCGGAACCAGACATACATGGCAACACCAAGCGCTGCGGCAATCAGCGCGAACAGACCTTTGTCGAACAATTCGCTGGAGACCTTGCCGGAGACCGAGTCCACGCCATCGATGCGCGCCTTGGGATGGTCTTCCTTCACCTTGGCGATGATCTTTTCTGCCATTTCATTGGCAAGTTCGGGATTCTTGTCAGCGCCGTCGGGAAGTTTCATGCGGATCGAAACTTGATTTTCCTCGCCGAAACGCTGGATCGTCGGATCGCCATAACCGAGCTCGCCAATGCTTTCGCGCAGCGCCTCGACCGGTGCCGATTGCTCGCCAACGAAAGTGGTGCGGATCATCTGGCCGCCGATGAAATCGACACCAAAGTTGAGACCGCGGGTCGCGACCAGCGAGATCGAAGCCACCATCAACAAGATGGAGAACCCGAAAGCGATGTTCCGCCATTTCAGGAAGCCGATATTGGTGTTGTCGGGAACGAGCTTCAGAAGTTTCATGGATCGAACCCTCGCCTCAAATATTGATGTCTTGCGGACGGTTGCGCTTCACCCAGCCGGCAACCCACATGCGTGTGAGCGTGACCGCCGTGAAAACCGATGTGACGATGCCGATCATCAAGACCACCGCAAAGCCGCGGATCGGGCCGGAGCCGAAGATGAAGAGCAGCACCGCGGCAATCACGTTGGTGATGTTCGCGTCAAAAATTGCGCGGCTGGCTTCCTTATAGCCATTTTCCAGCGCCTGAATGACGCGTCGGCCCTTGCGCCGTTCTTCACGGATACGTTCATTGATAAGCACGTTGGCGTCCACAGCCGCACCGATGGTGAGAACGAAGCCGGCGATGCCCGGCAAGGTCAGTGTCGCATTGAACAGCGACATCACCGCAAGGATCATTGCGACGTTGATGACGAGGGCATAGCTCGCATAGATGCCGAAACGGCCATAAGTAAGGATCATCCACAGAAGCACGCCAGCGGTTCCGATCAACGCGGCCAGAATACCACTCTTGATCGAGTCTGCGCCCAGATCCGGACCGACCGAGCGCTCTTCGACAACCTTCAGGTCAACCGGCAGCGCACCCGAATTGAGCGCGATCGCCAGCTGGTTCGCGCTTTCTACGGTGAAGCTGCCCGAAATCTGCGAGGAACCGCCTAGGATGGGCTCGTTGATGCGCGGTGCGGAAATCACCTGCCCGTCGAGGATGATTGCGAACAGCTTACCGGTATTCTGCTGCGTCATGCGGGCAAAACGCTGTCCGCCTTCGCCGTCGAACTGGATGTTGACGACAGGCTGGTTATCTTGCGGGTCAAAGCTCTGCTGTGCCCCGGTCAGCTTGTCGCCCGAAATGCCGCCCAGACGGCGTACCGCAATGTAAGGGATCCCCGTCGGGTTATCGGGATAGGGCAAAACCTGGCTACCGACGCGGGCCTTGCCCTGCGCGGTCTGTTCAGGATCGGCATTTTCGTCGACCAGCTTGAATTCGAGCTTTGCCGTCTTGCCGATCAGGTCTTTCAGCGCTTGCGGATCCTGCAGCCCCGGAACCTGCACCACGATGCGATCTGCACCCTGGCGGATAATCGTCGGCTCCAGCGTGCCCAAGGCGTTAATGCGGCGATCGATAACGTCCTTTGCCGAATTCATCGCCTGATCAAGGACAGTGGTGTTGCCTGTCCCCGAAGGAACGAGGGTGATACGGTTGCCGTCGGTTACTTCGATCGACCAATCGCGGCCACCCGTGCTGTTGGCAACAACCGGCAGCAACGCTTCCCGTGCTGCGTCAATCTGTGCACTATCGGGAACTACAAAGCTCAACCGACCGTTGGTGCGGGTGACGCTGTCGATCGAAATCCGCGGTTCGGCCCGGCGCATCGCAGTGCGTACGCTGTCTTCGAGCGACTCCAGACGGTCACGCTGCAACTGTGCGGTATCAGCCTCGAGCAGGATGTGGCTGCCGCCCGCTAGGTCAAGACCCAGGCTGATCGTCTCTTTCGGCACTCCTGCCGGGATACGATCAAGCCATGCTTTGGGCAGGAAACTGGGAATTGCGAGCAAGATGCTGAGCACAATAAGTGCATTCAGCATCGTTACCCGCCAACGTGGAAAATCGAGCATGAAGCTTCCCCAAGCTCTGGTCTGCGTTACCGCAGGCTCAGTCGTTTGCCGGTTTGGTGGTGCGGCTCTTCACGTCAGCGAGAGTCGATTTGAGCGCCTTGACGCGCACATTGGGGGCCAGTTCGACTTCGACATGATCGTCGGCAACCTTGGTCACCTTGCCGATCAAGCCGCCACCGGTGACCACTTCGTCATTCTTAACCACGGCTTCGATCTTTGCCGCATGCTCTTTCGCGCGCTTTTGCTGCGGGCGGATGAGCAGAAAGTAGAAGACGACAAAAATCATCAGCAACGGCAAAACCTGCACGAAAAAGGCCGCGCCGGTCGAGCCGCCGGCTGCACCGGTGGCTGCTGCGAAAATCATGGACGATGTCATTATTGCTTTCCCCGATTGTTCTTGCTGGAGGGCAGATAGGAAGTGCCTCCGGAAAATCCAAGGCGCGCGGTTACCATCATGGCAAATCGCGCGCAACGGGAAAGCGATTGAAGGGCGATAACGCCCCTTGCTTTTACACTATGGCCGCCATATAGGCGCGCTTCCATCGCCTGCAGCGCAGGCTTTGGCGGTCGGGACGTAGCGCAGCCTGGTAGCGCATCACACTGGGGGTGTGGGGGTCGGAGGTTCGAATCCTCTCGTCCCGACCAATTTTCCAAAACCCCTGTTAAGCAGCCACCTTTTTCCGGACAGCTTCGGCCTGTGCCATGATGTTCTTCACAAGGTCGGCACAGGTCGGGATGTCGTGGATGAGCGCCTGGCTCTGTCCGCTGGTCCAGATTCCGCCATCGGTATCACCGTCACGCAACACATTATCGCGGCCACGCTGGCCGGCCATCAATGCCTTCACATCTTCGAAGGTCTTGGTCGGATCGCGCTGGATTTCAGCAACCTTCTCCGACACCGCATTGCGGGCGACGCGGGCGGTGTTGCGCAGCGTGCGGCCGACAAGGACTGTATCGAGCTCGTTATTCTCAACGATCTTTTTCTTCACATTCTCGTGAATCTTGGCTTCAACAGTCGCGCAGAAGCGGGTGCCCATGTTGACACCATCGGCACCCAGCGCGAGCGCCGCAACAAGGCTGCGGCCATCGGCCATGCCGCCCGAAGCGATAATCGGCGTATTGGGCAATGCATCAACGGTGGCAGGAAGCAGGACGACAAGGCCCACATCGTCTTCACCCGGGTGGCCCGCGCATTCAAAGCCGTCGATCGAAATCACGTCGACGCCCTTGTTCACGGCAGACACCGAATGGCGCACGCTGGTGCATTTGTGGATCACCTTGACGCCATTTTCCTTGAAACGCGGCAGGTGGTCGGTCGGCGCACGGCCAGCGGTTTCCACAATCTTCAGGCCTGATGCGATGATCGCTTCACGATAATCGTCATAGGGAATGGGGTTGATCGAAGGCAGCAACGTCAGGTTCACGCCGAACGGCTTGTCGGTCAGTTTGCGGGTCTTTTCGATCTCGTCAAACAGCGCCTGCCCGCTTTCAAACATGTGTGCGGTGATGAAGCCAAGCGCGCCTGCATTGGCGACAGCGGCCACCAGTTCACCATAGCCAACGCCAGTCATCCCACCCATCACGATGGGGGTTTCGATGCCAAACATCTCTGTGATGCGGGTCTTGATTGCCATTTTTCCTTCTCCTGATCCTGTTATTTCTGAATTAGTTACGCGCGCTCTGTCCGTCATCGACGCGGATCACCGCACCGGTCACGCATTCGGATGCGGGCGAAACGAGGTAGAGCAAAGTGCTGTCCATCTGTGCCGGATCGCAGATGCGCTGGCGCACCACATGCTGGCTCAGGTCACCCACCCGCTCCAGCATTCCATCCAGCATTTCCGTCTTGAACATGCCCGGGCAGATCGCGTTGACGTTGATACCATATTTCGCCCATTCGAGCGAAAGCGCCTCGGTCATCCGTGCCACCGCGGTCTTGGTGATGGCATAAAGCGCTGCGCCATTACCCGAATAGCTGTAGTGCGCGACCGAGCTGATATTGACGATGCGCCCCGGCTTTTTCGCGGCGATCAATCGGCGGGCGAATTCGCACGACAGGATATAAGGCGCGCGCAGGTTGACGCCCAAGACCCGGTCGATCAGCTCAACCTCCATCTTGTGTGCGCGCTGCGCATCGGGAATGCCGGCATTGTTGATAAGGATATCGACCGTGCCATAGGCTTTTTCGAGCGTATCGACCGCTGCAAACAACTGGTCGGCATCGGTCGCGTCCATCGAAATGCAAATTGCTTCGCCGCCAGCGGCGCGGATTTCCTCCGCGACCGCCTCAAGCCGGTCGGTTCGGCGAGCTGCCAAGCCGACCTTGGCTCCGCAAGCAGCTAGAGTCTTCGCAAAGCGGACGCCCAACCCCGACGAGGCACCGGTAACGAGCGCCACCCGCCCGCTGAGATCGTTAGACACATTGGGCAGAGGGAACGTCATCGGTTAATCCTCCTCAGCGCCCGGTGGGCAAGTCTTTGAACGGAATGTTCTTGTCCACCCGGATTTCACCCGGCAGGCCAAGCACACGTTCCGCGATGATGTTGCGCAGAATTTCGTCGGTACCACCAGCGATACGACCGCCCGGCGTGCCGAGGAACATTTCCTGGAAGTCGGCATTTTCAACCGCATGCGCCGGATCGCGAATGATGCCGGCCTGATCCTGTAGATCGACCATGAAATCGGCCAGATCCTGCATCGCGGATGCCTGTACCAGCTTTGAAACCGACTGTTCCGGTCCCGGGGTCTTGCCCTGCGATAATGCCGTCAGCGAGCGCATGCCGGTGAAGCGGAGACCTTCGGCGCGAACATAATGTTCGGCGATCTTTTCACGCACGGTGGTGTTGTTCGACAGCGGATCGCCATTTTCGTCGCGGATTTTCTGCGCGACCTGCAACGCCTTGAGGGCACCGCCCCCGCGCGCACCGCCACCACCACCGACCGAAGCTCGCTCGTTCATCAAGGTGATGATCGAGACATTCCAGCCGTCGTTCAACGCACCGAGGCGCTGGCTGTCCTTCACACGAACGTCGGTAAAGAAGACTTCGTTGAAACCGCGTGCACCCGACATCTGGTGGATGTTCTTGCACTCAATCCCGGGCGATTTCATGTCGATCCAGAACATGGTGAGGCCCTTATGCTTCACCGCATCGGGATCGGTGCGGACAAGGACGATGCCATAATCGGCATAATGCGCGCCCGAGGTCCAGATTTTCTGGCCATTGATGACCCAATCGAAATCACCATTCTCATCGACGCTGCTTTCATCCTTGATTGCACGCGTGCGGATGGCAGCGACGTCTGAACCACCTGCGGGCTCTGAGAAGAGCTGGCACCAGATGGTTTCGCCGCGCACGGCGGGGCCAACGAAGCGCTTCTTGGTTTCGTCATCAGCGGTCGCCATCACGGTGGGGATGCACATGCCTAGGCCGATCGCGAACGGTCCGCCAAGTTGCACACCCATGCGCGATTCTTCCTGTGCGAAGATCACGCTCTGGATGGTGGTGCCGCCACCGCCGCCCCATTCCTTGGGCCAACGGATCTGCGCATAGCCGGCAGCCGCTTTCTTTGCCTGCCATGCTTTGCAGGCATCCATCTGGCTTTCATCCTCGTCACCGAGCGATGCGCCTTTGACGCCGCGCGGCGCATTTTCTTCGAGCCACGCGCGAACCTTGGCGCGATATTCGGCTTCTTCGGGAGTGTCGTTGAAATCCATTTCTGCTCTCCTCTAAAATTCAGGCCGCGTTGCGGCGTTCAAGCATGGTCACCAGCCGGTGTTTCCAGCTACGCGCCGAACCGGCAACAAGGCCAAGCTGACGGCTACGGCGATAATGAAGGTGACAATCGACTTCCCATGTGAAGCCCATGCCGCCGTGCACCTGCACATTTTCGCGGGCTGCAAACCAATAGGCGTCGGATGCGGAGATGCGCGCGCCTGCTGCCGCAATCGGCAATTCAGGAGCATCGCTGTTGAGCGCCCATGCGCCATAATAGGCATTACCGCGCGCAAGCACATTCTTCGCATACATATCGGCAAGGCGATGCTTGATCGCCTGGTAACCGCCGATCTGGCGACCGAAGGCAAAGCGATCGAGCGCATAGTTTTTCGCCATTTCGAGGCACATGTCTGCGCCGCCGACCTGTTCAAACGAAATCAACACCGCAGCACGGTCATTGATCGCTTCAAAGAGTGCGAGGCCATCACCTACTTCGCCAAGACGCTCGACCGGGGCATCCTTGAATTCGACGCGGGCGGCTTCGCGTGAACGATCGATAGTGTTGACCGCTTCGCGGCTGACACCCGGACCGTTCAGATCGACAATATACAAAGTGGGCTTACCGCCCTCTTTCGCCAGCACGACTGCATGGTGCGCGACCACGCCATCGGTGACAGGCATTTTCACACCGTTCAACTTGCCGCCGGAAACTTCTGCATTGATATTGGCGGCTGACACCGGGCCCGCCTGTTCGGCGCTGGCGATCGTGCCGATGATTTCACCGGTAACAACCTGCGGCAGATATTTCGCCTTCTGCTCGGCGGTGCCGGCACGCAGCAATGCTTCGGCGAAGAAATAGACGGTTGAGGCAAAGGGCACCGGCGCAACCGCGCGGCCCAGTTCCTCGGCGATGCAGCACAATTCGAGATAGCCAAGGCCAAGGCCGCCATGCTCTTCAGGAATTGCGGCACCCAGCCAGCCCTGTTCTGCTACCTGTGCCCACAGTTCGGGATCAAAACCCGGGCTATCCTCGTCCATCAGTTTGCGGACGTGATCGGGCGGGCATTTGGCGGCAAGGAATTTGCGCGCCTCATCCTTCAACGCCAATTGCTCGTCGGAAAAATCGAAATTCATCTGCGTGCCTCTCCTAATTCGCCCTGCGGCTTATCGATTCTTCATTACGCCATTCAGTCTATCGGGCAACAAGATTTAATCGCGCGATTAAAAAAAATCCGCATTACCGGAAAACACCTGCATCTCCGCAATTGGAAATAATTCTGTCCTACATTGTTCCGATTTGGTTATTCGATTCGAATGATGAAGGAACGTAATCGAACTATGGCCAATATCGACGAGCTGATTGAAGACGTAATCGAACGCGAGGGCGGATATGCGAACCATCCGGCGGATCGAGGTGGTGCGACAAACTGGGGAATAACCGAGGCTGTTGCCCGGCGGCAAGGCTATGTAGGCGACATGCGCGCCCTTCCCCGCTGCGAAGCTGCTGCGATCTATAAAAGGCTTTATTGGTTCAAACCCCGGTTCGACAAGGTTGGCGCCGTCGCGCCCATGCTGGCCGCCGAACTGTTCGATACCGGGGTGAACATGGGCACCGGAACGGCGATCGCATTCCTGCAGCGGGCATTGAACGCGCTCAACCGCGAGGGACGTGATTATCCGGATCTTGCCATCGACCGGCGGATCGGGCCGCGCACCCTGCACGCCTTGCAAGCGTTTCTAAACCGACGCGGAAAGGCGGGCGAGACAGTGCTCCTAAAGGCAATCGAGGCACTGCAAGGCGCGCATTACATCAGCATCGCGGAGGCGCGGCCATCACAGGAAGCCTTTGTCTATGGCTGGCTGGCGAACCGGATCGGCTGAAGCATCCACCGCCAACGATTATCTGAAAGGACGCATAATGGCGATTATCGAAACGCTTATCGGCCCCATTGCGGCGTTGATCGACAAGTTGATACCCGACCCCAAGGCGCGCGACGCGGCCAAGATCGAACTCATCAAGTTGCAAGGTAGCCAGGAACTGGAAACGTTGCGCACGCAGCTATCGGCCATATTGGCAGAGGCGCAATCGCCCGATCCATGGACAAGCCGCGCGCGCCCTTCTTTCCTCTATGTGATGTACGCCATCATTCTCTGGTCGCTGCCGATGGGCCTGATCGCCGCATTCCGGCCACAAGCCGCGCTCGACATCGCCGCAGGGATGAACGCCTACCTCAATGGCTTGCCGGAGCCGCTCTACGCACTTTTTGGCACCGGCTATCTGGGCTACACTGCGGCGCGCCAATGGGGGAAAGTAAAAGGCGTCGAGAAATAGGCTCTATTGACGGAGCGATTGCGTCGCCCTATCCGCCCACCTCGTAACAGGTGCCTCGGGAAACCGGGGTGAAAAGGGAAGCCGGTGGCAATCCGGCGCTGTACCCGCAACTGTGACCGGCGAGCGAAGCCCAGAATGACCACTGTGCAAACGGGAAGGTCGGGCCGAGCTAAGACCCGGGAGCCAGGAGACCTGCCTGTTGCGGCCAGTCCTTCGCCCGTGCGGGAAAACACGGTCGATCGAGGGATTTCCTTCGTGTGACGGCATTTGAGTGCAACGTCATGCGAAGGAGAAGATCATGACAGTCTTGAAATATGCGGTCGCCGCACTGGCGATCCTGCCATCTGCGGCCTGGGCGCAAGATGGTGACGAAAATTTTGAAATCGTGGTGACAGCCACCGGTGCGGAAACGTCTGACGACCGTGTTGGCCTTGCCATCACAAAAATCGACGATGACACAATCGAACGACTGGGCCTGTCGACTGTCGATCAACTGCTTGCCACCACCGTAGGAGTGACTGCGACCCAGACCGGGCCGATTGGCGGTTTTTCGGCCGTTCGCATTCGCGGGGCAGAGGGAGAGCAAACGCTGGCCCTGCTCGACGGTGTCAAGATCAACGACCCTTCAGCCCCGGGTGGCGGTTTTGATTTCGCCAACCTCCTCACCGGAAATATCGAGAGCATCGAAATCCTGCGCGGTGCCAATTCCGTGCCATGGGGCAGCCAGGCAATCGGTGGCATCGTCAACATCACCACGCGCCTGCCGGATGAAGGTATCGGCGCGGGTGGTCGTATCGAATATGGCGCAAACGAGCGCTTCGTAGCCGTTGGCCATGCAAATTATGGCGCTGGAGCCCTCCGCGCGAGCATTGGCGGCGGCTATTTCAGCGATGAGGGCATTTCCGCTGCGGCCAGCGGCAACGAGGCCGATGGTTATCGGCAATATGCCGCCAATGGCCGCATCGAATATGATCTTTCACCTGCGGCAACCATCGACCTTCGCGGTTATTATGCAGATAGCCGATCCGAACTCGATGGTTTCCCGCCGCCGTATTACGAACTCACCGACACGGCCGAATATTCAACGGCACGGCAAGTGGCCGGCTATGCAGGGCTGCGCCTCCAAACTGGCAATGTGGCGCATCGCTTGTCAGCGACCATCAACGATATCGACCGCGACAGCTTTGATACGCCGGGAAGCGATGCTCCTGCCTTTTTCTCGCGCGGGAAGGCTACGCGCTTCGAATATCGCGGGGATTGGGAAATTTCACCCGCGCTGCGCACTTTGTTTGGCGCAGAGCATGAACGCACCAAATTTGACGACGGTTTCCTGACTGCAAAATCGCACATCAGCGGCGGCTATATCCAACTGGTAGCTGAACCCATCGCAAATCTCACACTCACGGGCGGTGCACGCCTGGACGATCACAAGACCTATGGCAGCAAAGCGACCTTCAGCGCCAATGCTGCCTGGCGGGCAGGAGCACACACAGTCGTGCGTGCCGCCTATGCCGAAGGCTTCAAGGCCCCTACCCTGTTCCAGCTTTTCAGCTTTTATGGTGATGCAGGCCTGCAGCCCGAAGAAGCCAAAAGCTATGAAATCGGTGTGGAGCAGTGGCTGCTCGATCGCAGGTTGCGCTTCGCCCTCACGGGTTGGCAACGCCGAACGGTCAACCAGATTGACTTTGACCTATCGGCTTATCGCTACAACAACATCGCTCGTTCGCGCGCCAAGGGTGTCGAGGCCGAAATCGAGTTGCGACCCAGCGACCGTCTGACGCTTTCTGCCAATTACAGCTATACCGACAGCGAAGGGCGACAGGAAGATATTGCCGACTACAGCCGGCTCCTACGTCGGCCGGTGCACAGCCTCAATGTGGCCATGGACTGGAATGCATTTGATGCCGTCAAACTGGGCGCGTCCTTGCGCATCGTCAGCGACAGCCGCGATGGTTTCGGCGGAAGCACGCGCATCGATGGATTTGCAATTGCATCAGTGCGAGTTGCCATCCCTGTGACGGAAAATCTGGAACTTTACGGCCGGGTCGAGAACCTGTTCGACACCGAATACCAGACGGTTGCCGGTTACAGAGCCTATGGCCGCAACGCGCATTTCGGCCTTCGGGCAAAATTTTAGGGAATTGACGGTGCGGCAAAGCCCGCTACCGTCGGATACAAGTGGAAGGGAATTTTATCATGGCAAATGAATTGCTGAATCCGAAAACCGCAGCATGGCCAGCGACATTGGCTGGTGCAACCGTGCTTGGCAGCCTTGCCTTGGCATGCATTTTTCCTTTCGCCGCGATAGCAGCTTTGGCCGCCCTCACCATGGTTCGCCGCAATGGGATTGCCCTTGTTGGCGCAGTCTGGGCAGCTAACCAGGCTGTGGGCTTCCTGCTGATGAACTTCCCCTGGGATGCACAAGCTGTCGGCCATGGCGTCGCCATCCTCGCCGCGACACTGGCCGGATTTGGCATTGCCCGTCTCGTTGCAGGCAAGGTTGAAGGCAGCGTCCTTCGCAGCGTCGCCGCGCTCGTCTCGGCCTTCGTCGTCTATGAAGTACTGCTTCGGGCCTATGCCCAGTTCGGCGGCGGTGCGGAAAACTTCTCGGCGGAAATCGTCACGGGCGTCGCGATCAACGATGCGATGTGGTTCGCTGGGCTACTGGCACTTCGCTGGGTCATCGGCCAAGCAACTGGCGAAAAAGCCTTGCTCAGCGTCGCCCGCTGAATTTCCAATCCTGAATAAATTCCCACGGGCCGCCGCGATAATAATGCGCGGCGAGCCCGTTTATTTCAATCGGACGCGGTTCGAAATCCGATAGCAGTTCGGCGAAGAGAGCCTTTGCGACAGCCGGCTCCTCCTTGTTTTGCACCGTGATGTGCAGGCGCGGTTTGGCCTGATCCTGCGGGGTCAAAAGTCCTTGCAGGTCATCCGCCAACTCCTCGCGCATCATCAGCAAGTCAGGGCAATCGATCCGATATGCGACCCCCCTTCCCAAGAACATCACGTCGCTCAGCATAGCCTTTGGCGCGGCATTTTCGCGCGCCAGCGATGAAAGCCGGGACTTGATCTCAGGCCAATGCATCGGCGGAAGATGGTGGAACAATGTGATGTGCGCCGACAGAAAATTCCGTTCGGGTGGGAAATGCGCTTGTCGCATGCGATCGGCCCACGCCTGGTCTGCCTTGCCCATGGTCGCAGTGATGATGATTGGCGCGTTGTCCATTTCCATCGCCTAAGGCCCAAGCTCGTTTCGGGCAACCCGAACTGATTGGGCCCACCGGGGCGGAGCGGGATTTGGAGGGGGTTTCGGCTGATCGCCCCGGTGGTGGAGGCGCATTAGTGCCATCCACATCAAAGCTGAAACAAACTGTGTCGCATTCACTAATCGACACCGCCACTTGCAATCCGGCTTGCGGCCGAGCGCCTTACTGACCTAGGTGTCAGTCAAGGGAGAGAATATATGCGACTGATTCCGCTTTTGCTGCTGGGCGTTGCAACGCCTGCGTTCGCCGCCAATCCGGCCTTGGAACCCAAACCCGCCAGCGAGGCGACGATCGCCGCACAAAAGGAAGCGGCAGCCAGTTTACCCTCTGATGACGGCCGAGACCTGGAATTCTCGCAGCGCGGATTTGTCGCGACCCGCAGCGATCCAATCATTCGTGCAAAGGATGGTCGCCCCGTCTGGAACGTGGAAGCCTATAGCTGGATGCAGGGAGATGCGCCGGCGACGGTTAACCCGAGCCTTTGGCGGCATATGTCGATCCTGCGCCACCACGGCCTTTACAAGGTCGCTGACAATGTGTGGCAAGTGCGCGGATTCGACGTTTCGAACATGACCGTGATCAAGGGGGAGACAGGCTGGATTTTGATCGACCCGCTGACCACCCGCGAAACCGCATCGGCCGCACTCGAGCTTGTGAACAAGGAACTCGGCGCACGACCCGTCACCGGCCTGATCTACAGCCACAGCCATGGAGACCATTTTGGTGGCGCACGCGGCGTCACCAGTGAAGCAGACATCAAGGCCGGCAAGGTCGCGATCATCGCACCTGCGCATTTCATTGAGGAAACGGCATCCGAAAATGTCATGGCCGGGGCCGCAATGGGCCGCCGTGCCAATTACCAATTCGGCACAGGCCTTACGCCCGGGGCACAAGGCCAAATGGGCAGCGGTATCGGCAAGGGCGTCGCTGGTGGCGAAATCACCCTGCTGACCCCGACCGATACCATCCTGAAGACAGGTGAAAAGCGCACCATCGACGGCGTGGAGCTGGAGTTCCAGATGGTCCCCGAAACCGAAGCGCCTTCGGAAATGAATGTCTATTTGCCGGCCGCACGCACCTTCCTGGCGGCGGAAATTGCGACCTGCACCTTGCACAATATCCTGACGCCGCGCGGCGCAAAGGTGCGCGATGCACTGGCCTGGTCGCAATATCTGGGAGAAGCGGTGAACCTGTATGCCGGACGTAGCGATACAATCGTATCGAGCCATTGCTGGCCGCGTTTCGGGCAAAAGGAAGTCGAAAGCTGGCTATCGGGCCATCGCGACAATTACCGCTATCTCCACGACCAGACAGTGCGCCTGATGAACAAAGGCTATACCCAGACTGAAATTGCCGAGAAGCTGAAGGCACCGCCCGCGCTGGCCAACCAATGGTTCAACCGTGGTTATTATGGCACCTACAGCCACAACTCCAAGGCGGTCTACCAGCGCTATCTGGGCTGGTATGATGCAATCCCCGCCAATCTCAACCCCTATCCACCCGAAGAACGCGGCAAACGTCTGGTTGCAGCCATGGGCGGAGCGAAGAAGGTGCTGGCCGAGGCAAAGAAAGCCATGAAGGCCGGTGATTATCGCTGGTCATCCGACTTGCTCCACCAACTCGTCTTTGCTGAACCCAAAAATGCGGAAGCCCGCGCCTTGCTTGCCGACAGCTACGAGCAACAGGGATACCAGGCCGAATCTGCCATCTGGCGCAACCAGTTCCTCACTGCAGCACGCGATTTGCGGCAAGGGATGACGCCCAGCATTGCTTCGCAAAGCGTCGACATGATTTCGGCAATTGCCACGCCGTTGCTGCTCGATTCGGTGGCAACACGGCTTAACCCTGAGATCATTCAAGACCGGAAGCTGGCGCTCAATTTTGTCATTCCGGATCGACAGGAAAAGGCAAAGATCAGCGTGGGAAATTCGGTGATGATCACCGAAATGAATTCCGCGCATAGCGCACCAGATGCGACGGTTACTGGCCCGCGCCAACTTTACCTTGCCATGCTGTTCCTCAAAATGCCGCTGGCGCAATTGGAAGCGGCAGGATTGAAGATCGAAGGGGACAAGGCTGCAGTCGAAGCATTGCAGGCGGCACTCGATCCCATGCCGGCAGCCTTCAACATTGTGGAGCCATAAGCGGGGGTTACATTTCCCCCCGCTCGCGGCGGATGGCGTACCAGCGCTCTACATTGGCGTTATGTTCTTGAAGCGTTTTGGCGAAGATATGGCCACCTGTGCCATCGGCAACAAAGAACAGATAGTCGGTCTTTTCTGGATTGAGCACCGCCTCAATCGCTGCGCGTGACGGATTGGCAATCGGCCCTTTTGGAAGCCCGGTCATCGAATAGGTATTATAATCGTTGACCGAGGCGATTTCCGATTGGCGGATGCGCCGCCCCAGCGGTTTGCCCTTGGTTATCGGATAGATAATCGTTGGGTCCGCCTGCAGCATCATCCCGACGCGCAAGCGGTTCGAATAAACGCCTGCGACCATCCGCAGTTCCGATTTCTTCGAGGTTTCCTTTTCAACGATCGACGCCAGCGTAATCGCCTCTTGTGGTGTTTTCACAACCGTGTCGGGGCTGCGCTTGGGCCACAGCTCATCAATCGCCTTTTTCATTGCTGCCTGCATACGGGCAACAACCGCAGCGCGTGGTTCACCCTTTTGGAAGGCATAGCTATCGGGCAGGATCGATCCTTCGGCAGGAACAGGAATTTCGCCGGTGAGCCGATCATTAGCCATCAGCCGCTCATAGACCATGATCGAAGGCATCCCTTCAGGCACCGTGACCATGCGCTGAACTGTTTTGCCACCCGTAAGGATAGAGAGGATATCGGAATTGGAAGCCTGCGCCGGGATCAGGAACTCACCCGTCTTGATCGTGCTCGATGCCCCGAAAATGCGGGCGCGATTGACGAACGCATCGGCGGATTTGATCGCGCCAATCTCTTCCAACTGGCTGGCAGCCGAACGGATGCTTGTGCCCGGCTTGATGACTACCGCGGTTTCCTTGGTCAGCGGCCCTGCAGCCGTCCAGCCATAAACGAAATTTCCCGCGATAATCAGGAACAATAGGCCGCCTGCAAGCAGCAGCCCTTTGACCAGCCGGTTCATGCCGTCAGACGGCCTTTACGATTAGGCTGGCATTGGTTCCGCCAAAGCCGAAGCTGTTGTTGAGCGCTGCCTTGACCTCACGCTTGCGGGCAACATGCGGGACAAGGTCGACGCCTTCGGTACCTTCATCCGGATTGTCGAGATTGAGCGTCGGCGGCACGATCTGGTCACGGATGGCGAGGATGCAGAAAATCGCTTCGACCGCACCGGCACCGCCCAAAAGGTGGCCGATGGCCGATTTGGTGCTGCTCATCGATGCGCCGCTAAGGTCATCGCCCAACACGCGCTTCACAGCCGCCAGTTCGATTGTATCCGCCATGGTCGAGGTGCCGTGCGCGTTGACATAATCGATGTCGCCAGCCGCAAGCCCGGCCTTGCGCAATGCCATGCGCATCGCAAGTTCGGCACCCTTGCCTTCGGGGTGCGGGGCGGTGACGTGGTAGGCGTCACCCGAAAGGCCATAACCTACGACTTCGGCGTAGATTTTCGCACCGCGCGCCTTGGCATGTTCATATTCTTCGAGCACGACAACGCCCGCGCCTTCGCCCATAACAAAGCCGTCGCGATCCTTGTCATAAGGGCGGCTTGCCTGTTCGGGGCGATCGTTAAAGCTGGAATTGAGCGCGCGTGCCTGGGCGAATCCGGCAACGCCGAGCGGGTTGATCGTGCTTTCGGCACCGCCGGCAAGCATGACATCAGCATCGCCATCCTTGATCATGCGGGCGGCGTCGCCGATCGAGTGCGCGCCAGTCGAGCAGGCGGTCACCACAGCATGGTTGGGGCCCATCAGGCCATATTTGATCGAAACCTGGCCCGAGATAAGATTGATTAGCCTGCCATGCACAAAATGTGGCGAAACTCGACCGGGGCCCTTTTCATGGAGCACGATCGATTCGCTCTCGATACCCGGAAGCCCGCCAATACCGGAACCGATCGAGCAGCCAGTGCGCGTCTTCAGATCATCATCCATATCAGCGAGACCGGCATCTTCGAGCGCCTGGCCGGCGGCATCAATGCCATAAACGATGAAGGGATCGACTTGGCGCTGAATCTTGTGATCGACGCGCTTGTCTGGATCGAAACCCCAAGGATGATCCTTGGGCTTCACTTCGCACGCGATGAGGCATTTCTGGCCACCGGCCTCGGCATCAAAGCGCGTGATCCGGCCTGCGCCAGACTTGGATGCCAGCAAGTTCGCCCAAGTCGTTTCGACATCGCCACCCAGCGGCGTAACCAGACCCAGACCTGTAACTACAACCCGACGCATGTGAAGCTCTCCATCGTGCAATTTCTTTGCCCCCATTAAGGCGAGCGCGAGCAAAAAAGCAAACGGCTTTCCAGCAGGTTCACGCCTGTCCGGAAAGCCGTTTGAAAAATCCGTTCATTCAGCTGCGCAAAGCAGCCTCAACTCAGCTGTTCGAGTTGATAAAATCGATCGCGTCCTTGACGGTCGAGATCTTTTCGGCCGCATCGTCGGGGATTTCGACGTTGAATTCTTCTTCGAAAGCCATGACCAGCTCAACGATATCGAGGCTATCTGCGCCCAGATCGTCGATGAAGCTTGCAGCTTCGGTAACCTTGTCAGCTTCAACGCCGAGATGTTCGACGACAATCTTCTTAACCCGATCCGCGGTGTCGCTCATTTTATGCCCCTTCTTGTTTGGGATTCGAATAACGAAATCCGCCCCTAATGCCCAGCAACGCGGCTGGCAAGGGGGGAGTGATTTTGTGGCCGATGAAGCGCGTCAGAGCATCGCCATTCCGCCATTCACATGAAGTGTCTGGCCGGTGACATAGCCTGCTTCCTTCGAGGCAAGATAGGCAACAGCGGCGCCGATATCGCTGCCTTCGCCCATGCGCCCCATCGGGATTCGTGCGTTGAGCGCTTCCTTTTGCGCATCAGGCAAAACGTCGGTCATGGCGGTACGAATAAAGCCTGGCGCCACGCAGTTGACGGTAACATTGCGGCTGGCAAGCTCCGCTGCCAGTGCCTTGGACATGCCGACAAGGCCCGCCTTTGAGGCGGCATAGTTGACCTGCCCCGGATTGCCTGTTGCGCCAACGACGCTGGTGATGGTGATGATACGGCCAAAACGCGCCTTCATCATCGGCTTGGTCGCCGCGCGCATCAGCCGGAATGCTGCTTCGAGGTTGATGCGGATCACCTCTTCCCACTCCTCATCCTTCATCCGCATGGCGAGGTTGTCGCGCGTGACGCCTGCATTGTTCACAAGGATGTCGATTTGGCCGAGCTTTTCGAGTGCGGCGGGTACCAGTGCTTCCACACTATCCTTGTCGCCAAGGTTGCACGGCACCGCGACATGATCAGCATTTTGGTATTCATTGGCCAGCGACGCTCGAAACGCCTCCAGTTTCTCGACATTGCTGCCCGAAACCGCGAGCCGTGCCCCCTGCCCCGCCAGCGCTGCGCAAATCGCGCTGCCAATTCCGCCCGAAGCGCCCGTCACAAGCGCCGTCATGCCTGAGAGATCGAACATCTTATTCTCCTGTGAAAACCGGTGCGCGCTTTTCGATGAAGGCGTTGATCGCCTCATCATTGTCGCGGGTGTTATGTGCCAAGCTCTGCATTGCGGCTGACATTTCGAGGATATTCTTGAGGTCCGCCATCTGCCCTTCGCGCAACAGGCGCTTGGTCATGCGCACGGCGTGCGGGGGATTGGCGGCAATCTTGGCAGCGATTTCGCGTGCTTTTGTCAGCAGGTCTGCATCGGGCACAACATGGCTGACCAAACCAATCTTGAGCGCTTCGGCCGCGTCGATCATTTCACCGGTCAGCGCCAGTTCGGTCGCGCGGCTGAAGCCGACGATACGTGGAAGCAACCACGCACCGCCATCGCCCGGAATGATGCCAAGCTTGACGAAGCTCTCCGCAAATTTGGCGCTTTCTGCCGCGACGCGCACATCGCACATCGTCGCAAGGTCCAGCCCGGCACCAATGGCGTGGCCATTCACGGCAGCCACCACAGGCACTTCCAATGCCTGGAACATCAGCGGCAGGCGCTGGATACCATATTTGTAATTGCGCCGTGTCTCGACCGGATTGCCCGAACGCAGTCCGCCGCTATCGGGGCGCATCTGTTTCAAGTCTCCGCCAGCCGAAAAAGCTGTTCCTGCGCCGGTCAGGATGACGCAACGCACCGAAATATCGCGGTCTGCTTCTTCAAATGCTTTGCACAACGCATCGACGACGCCGACGTCGGAAATCGGATTGCGCTTTTCCGGCATATTCAGGGTGATGGTCAGGATCGAACCATCGCGTTCTTGCAGCAACATGGCTTAGAGCTCCTTCAGGGCAGCTTCGATATCGTCCATCGAAATGATGCTGGTGGTTGCAACTTCATCACCCGCGCTGCGTTTGACCATCGGCGAAAGAACCTTTCCGCCAAACTCATAGAAATGCGTCACACCGGCATCGCGCATCGCAATCGCCGATTCCCGCCAGCGTACGCGCCCGGTAACCTGCTCGACCAGCAGCTTGCGAATTTCATCAGGTTCCGAAACAGGCGCGGCGAGCACATTGGCAAATACCGGCACATAAGGTGCATTGGTCGTGGTTTGCCCAAGCGCATCCGCCATACGGTCGGCTGCGGGCTGCATCAGCGGACAATGGAATGGTGCGGAAACCGGAAGGAGAATGCCGCGCTTGATGCCATGGTCTTTGACCAGCTCAACCGCGCGGTCAATCGCGCCCTTATGGCCCGAAATCACAACTTGCGTCGGGTCATTGTCATTGGCGACGGTGCAGGTTTCGCCTTGCGCCGCGGCAGCCGCAAGCGCCTCTGCCTTTTCGATATCGGCGCCGAGCAAGGCAGCCATTGCGCCCACGCCGACAGGGACTGCGGCCTGCATCGCCTGCCCGCGCAGCTTGAGCAACTTGGCGGTGGTCGCAAGGTCAAAAGCACCCGCCGCGCACAGTGCTGTATATTCCCCGAGGCTGTGGCCCGCGACGAAATGCGCTTTTTCGGAAAGCTTCACACCGCCTTCCTTCTCCAGCACACGCAAAGTCGCGATGGCGTTGGCCATGATCGCGGGCTGCGCATTTTCGGTAAGAGTCAGGTCGACTTCGGGGCCTTCGCACATCAGCTTGAACAGGCTCTGCCCCAATGCGTCGTCGACTTCCTGGAACACCTCACGTGCAACCGCGCTCGCCTCGGCCAGTGCCTTGCCCATGCCGACAGCCTGACTGCCCTGCCCCGGAAAAATAAAAGCCCGCATGTTTGCTCCCTCATGCAATTCGTCGTTTCTTGCCGCCTATGGCCGGATGGCGAACGATGCAAGCGGGACTGCGCAAAGGCGGCAACAAAAAGCTTCGAGAACTTGGTAAGCAACCGCTTATTCTGGCGCATTAAGCAACTGTCGGATGGACGACGAATGCTCCGGTGCGCGATTTATTGTGCGACACACCAATTCCAAACCGGAGACTGATATGCCAAACCCTGCCCTTCCCAAACGCTGGGACCCTATCGTCCAGCTGACCCATTGGGGCGTTGCTGCCGCAGTCATTGCCAACGCGCTTTTCACCAAAGAAGGCTCCGGATGGCATGTCTGGGTAGGATATGCCCTCGCCGGATTGCTGTTGCTGCGCTGGCTTTGGGGATTTGTCGGCACGCGCAATGCGCGCTTTTCGGCATTCCCGCCCAATCCATTCCGGGCTGTGCGTTACATCGCCAGCGCGCGAAAGGGTGAGGCACAACATCACACATCGCATAATCCGCTCGGGACGATGATGGTATATGCGCTCTGGGCCTGCCTCGCGCTGATCATCGGCAGCGGGATTGCAATGTCAGGGCCGCCACCTGCCAATCCGAACGTCCGCGAAGTCGGCGAAGCCTATGAAGCAGCTTCTTACCAAGTCGGGAACGAAGAAGAATCGGAGGAAGAAGAAGAAGAGCATGAGGGCGACGAAGGCGGTGAGGAACTCATGGAGGAAGTCCACGAAACCGCGGTGAACCTGCTTTATGCGCTGATCGCTCTGCACATTTTGGGTGTCCTGTTCGAAACAATGCGGCATGGTCGCGGCACATTGGGGGCAATGATTCCCTTCATGAACCGAAAGAAGCAATGACGGATAAAGTCGCCAATCCAGTAACGACCGGCCCCGCAAGGGCCGGTCTCGTTGCGATCATTGTCGGCATTCAGGCAGTTGCGGCCATTTTCTTCATAGCTGATGCCATTGGCGATCTTGCTGCGGGCGAGATGGATTTTCACATATTGATCGAGGCATTGATTGCCTTTGCCTTGCTTGCGGGTGTTGGCATTGGCGCCTGGATGGCGAGGCGGCTGCTGGCCGAAGCACAAGAACGGGAGCGGATTTTGACAATCGCTTCAGGCGCGCTTACCGATCATATCCAGATGCGCTTTCGCGACTGGAAACTGACAGATGCCGAAGCCGAAGTGGCACTGTTCGCCATAAAGGGTTGCGACGCCGCCGAGATAGCCCGATTACGTGGCGCCGCGCAGGGCACCGTCCGTGCCCAGCTGAGCCATGTCTATGCCAAGTCCGGCGTTGCGACACAGGCCGAGTTGGTCAGCCTGTTCATTGACGATCTGCTGCAGGTGGATTTGCGCAATCCCGTTTAGCCAACAGTGCCGAACGGGACGATCTTGTTTTCGATATCGTGTCCGATATCCGCTTCGCCAAGAAATGGTATCCTGAAGCGCGCGCACCAACGCTGTGCAATTTCCTCTGCCGTCTCGCCAAAGGGGCGGTCATTTTCTGGCACATCGCTAACCCGGCCAAGCCGCAGCCCGGCAAGACCTGCGTCCTTCAAATGCTCCCCGACATGGAAAAAGGCGCGGTCGAAAGCGTAGAGATATTCGCTGACCTCCTCGACCATCAACACATGCCCTTTGAGGTTTGGCATCAGGGGCGTTCCGACGAGCATGGCGAGCGTCATCAGGTTGAATGCGACATAACTTCTGCCACTTTCAATATTTGATTCCAGAGACTTAGTGTCGCCTTTTACCAACCAGTATAAAGACCGCTTGACCGCGCCGTCGCCACCGTCTCGGCGAATATCCGTCGGCATCGGGCCATGGACAGGCCAACCAATCCCGGCCTTGTAGAGCGCTGCCAAAAGGTTGCCCTGATCGCTATACCCCAAATAGGTTTTCGACCGCGCAGGTGCCTTGAGCTGCCGAACAGCCTCCTCGGCAATCCGGCATGCGCCATAGCCTCCGCGCACAAACCAGATGGCGTCGAATGCGGGATCGTTGGCAAGGCGCACAAAGGCTTCCAGCCGCTGCTCGTCAGTACCCGCGAAATGGCCATTTTCGATGAAACATTGCTCATCAAAGACCAGTTCAGCCTCCGGATGGCTGTGCGCGGCGAGTGTGATTATCCGCGCAGCATCGTCTCGGGTAAAAGGGGTTGATGGTGCGCAAATGCCGATCCTCATTGTCCCTCCACCGATAAGCGATTGCCAAAATTGCCCCTGCGCAATAGCGGGGCCGGATGTCAAAAAACAAATCCTATTTCTTTTGCGGTATTGGCGGCTCGGGAATGTTGCCGCTCGCGAATATCGTGCGCGACGGCGGGGCGCAGGTTGCAGGATCGGATCGTGCGCTCGATCAAGGTCGTCTCGCCCCCAAGTTCGAATGGCTGAAAAGCCTCGGCATCGATATTTTCCCGCAAGACGGCAGCGGCCTGAAAAGCGCTGACCAGATACTGGTCGCATCTGCCGCCGTTGAAGACAGCGTTCCCGATTTAGCAAAGGCAAAGGAGCTTGGCTGCGCACGCATGACCCGCGCCGATCTGCTTGCCGAACTGTTCAACGCGGCACCGCGGTCCGTCGCTGTAGGCGGGACCAGTGGCAAATCGACCGTCACCGGCATGATCGGCTGGATCCTGACCGATGCAGGTTTGGACCCAACCATCATGAATGGCGGGGTGATGAAGAATTTCGTTTCGGACGGAACACCCTTCGCCAGCGCGCGCGTTGGCCATGGCGGGGTATTCGTGTCGGAGGTGGACGAAAGCGATGGCTCGATCGCCCTATTCCGCCCCGAAGTCGCGGTACTGAACAATATCAGCCTCGATCACAAATCGCTCGACGAACTGCGGCAGTTGTTCGGGGATTTTGCCCGCACCGCAAAGCGCGCTGTCTGGAACGCAGACGATATTGAAAGCGTTGCCCTGCTCGCCCCGATGGGCCTTGAGGACGCCATCAGCTTCGGCTTTACCGATCGGGCAGATGTACGCGCGGTTGATGTCGTCGAAATGCCTTTGGCCAGCCGCTTCACGCTCAAGGCGAATGGGCAGAGTTGGCCAGTGACGCTGCAAGTGCCCGGTCGGCACAACATATCCAATGCCCTTGCGGCGATCGCCGCGGCGCTGGCCCTTGATGTTCCACTGGCTCAGGCGGTGCATGGGGTGGAACGCTTTGCTGGCCTCGCACGCCGATTTGATATTGTGGGTATTGCTGGCGGGATCACCGTGATCGACGATTTCGGCCATAATCCGGATAAGACTGCGGCGACCCTTGCGACGCTCAAAGCCTTTCCGGGCCGCGTCATCGCCTTTTTCCAGCCACACGGCTATGGTCCGATCCGCGTCATGGGTAGCGAACTGGCCGCGGTGTTTGCCAAGCACCTCAACCGCGACGATCATTTGATCCTGTGCGATCCGGTCTATTTCGGTGGCACGGTCGACAAGACTTTGGGCAGCCAGTCGATTACCGACGCTGTCGTCGCAGCCGGCAAGCAGGCCGAATATATCCCCTCGCGAGAAGACTGCGGCAACCGCATCGTCGAAATTGCCCAGCCGGGCGACCGCATCGTTATCATGGGGGCACGAGATGACACGCTGAGTGCTTTTGCGGCCGACATATTGGCGAAACTGGTCAAATCGAGCGTATAGGCGCTGCTCCATTCGCTGGCAGGACGCTGCGGATTCAACGACCACAGATATCTGCCGTTAACGAAGCCATGACGATGTTACATGGCAATTTCGAAGGCCAAGCTGCGCCTCATAATCCCGGGCTGTTCGAATGGCTATTTGGGCAGCGAAAGCATGCCCCCGACAAACAGGCGAATGATCGAGACAATTTGTCCGTCGTGGAGCGCTTCCGCGTCCGCCACCTGCCACTTATTGAGCAAGTGTGCGAGTTTCTGGCCAATGCCGGGCTCAATCCAATTCCGGATCATTATGAGCTGGGCTGGCTTTATGTCGCCGGCACTTCGGGAATGCAGCGACTGAAAATCGAAACGCACCTGCTGGAATATGGACGGATCGATCCGGTCGATGCAGTCAAATTGCTCGACGACATTCGTGCCACGATGAGCGAACGGGCGCTTTCGGACATGATTGAGGAAGCGAAGCACAAAATTGGCGAAGCGCGGGCAACCACCGAGCAGTCGAGCCGCGATGCTGCAAGCTTCGGCATAAATCTGGGGATTTCGCTATCCGACCTTGGCGATCCCGAAAAGAGCAAAACGGCTATCGTCAAATTGCAGAAAATCACTGCACAGATGATGGAACGTACTGCACGGGCAGAGGCTGAACTGAAGAACCGTGCGAAGACCATGGGTCAGTTGCGCAGCCGCCTTGTGCAAAGCCAGAAACTGGCGCTGAGCGACCCCTTGACCGATTTGCCCAATCGCCGCGCGTTCGACATCAACATCAAGGAAACGATCGAGCATGCCCGATCGAAACGACAACCATTGTCGATCGGCTTTTGCGATATCGACCATTTCAAATCGATCAATGACGCACATGGCCATGCCACCGGGGATCGCGTCATCCGCTATGTTGCCGATACGCTGAAAAAGGTCGTCGGCCAGTCTATCCATGTTGCCCGGCACGGCGGCGAGGAATTCGCCCTGATCTTTCCCGACAAAACGGCGGAAAAGACCGCCGACATTCTGGACAATGCCCGCCTGGCGCTGAATGATCGGACCTTATACGCCCGGAATACATCGGCAGAGATCGGGCATATCAGCTTTTCCGGCGGCGTGGCGGAGCTTCGGTGTGGAGAGAATGTTTCGGCATTGCTGATGCGCGCGGATAATGCGCTTTATCGGGCCAAGGAAACCGGCCGGAATAAAATCCTGATTGCCCCCTGAACCGGCCTTAACACGCGCTTGAACGCGCGCCACCGCTTTGCCATGGAGCGGCATGAGAAAAATCTACTCGACCGTCGCGATTCTCGCATTGTCCGGATGCGCCAGCATATCGGACCGCGAAGCTGCCATTCAACCCGTCGACATCCGCATAATCGGCATCAATGATTTTCACGGCCATCTCGATCCACCACGCACAGCCACCGAGGCACTGAATCCTGCTGGCGAGAAGGTGCGTATTCCATCGGGGGGTGCTGCCTATCTTGCGTCGGCTATAGACTCGCTTAAGGCGGGCACACCCAACAATGTCGTGGTCGCTGCTGGCGATTTGATCGGTGCATCGCCGCTTTCATCATCGCTGTTCCTCGATGAACCCGCGATCATGGCGATGAACATGGTCGGGCTGGAGTTCAACGCCGTTGGCAATCACGAATTCGACCGCGGCACTGAAGAATTGCTGCGCATGCAATCAGGCGGGTGCGAAAAGTTCACCCAGTCCGAACCATGCCGCATCGACAAGCCCTTCACAGGTGCCAAGTTCCGCATGCTCGCCGCCAACACCAAAAAAGCTGACGGCGGCACGCTGTTCCCACCCTATGGCCTCAAGAAATTCGGCTATGGCAGAACGCAGGTGACAGTCGGTTTTATCGGCATGACGCTGGAGGGCACCGCCAATCTGGTTTCGGCTGGCCGCATCAAAGGCATCAGCTTCGCCGATGAAGCGGACACCGCCAATGCGCTGGTGCCCAAATTGAAGGCGGAAGGAGCCGATGTGATCGTGGTGCTGATCCACGAAGGTGCCAGCAACAGCGGTGATATCAACAATCCGAAATGCGATGGCGTTTCAGGTACGTTGCTGCCGATATTGGACCGGCTTGATCCCGCTGTCGACGTGGTCGTCTCTGGCCACACCCACCAAAGCTATGTCTGCGAGTATGGCAATATCAATCCGGCAAGGCCGATTTTGCTGACCAGTGCGGGATCGCAAGGGCGGCTGGTAACGGGCATCGACCTGAAAGTGGATCCGGTTACGGGCAAGGTCATCTCCAAAACCGCACGCAATGTGGTGGTGCAGAGTGAGGCCTTTACCGGGTCGCGCGGCCCTGTCCCATTGGTCGAAGGTTTCCCCGTTTTTGGCCCCCGCGCCGATCTTGCGACTCTGGTTTCGCGCTATCGCGATGCTGCCAAGGCAGATGAAAGCCGCATTGTCGGTACGTTGGCCGGCCCCGTAACGCGCGACGGCGGCAAAACAGGCGAAAGCCTCCTTGGCAATCTGATCGCCGATGCACAACTGGCTGCCACAGCCGGGCCTGATAATGGCGGGGCGCAGATTGCCTTCATGAACCCCGGTGGATTGCGTGCCGATATATTGCCCGGTACCGATGGCAAGGTGACCTTTGGCTCGGTCTTCGCGGCCCAGCCTTTCGGCAACACACTCGTCACCAAGACGATGACCGGCCGGCAGATTCGCGAATTGCTCGAACAGCAGTTCAACGATCCCAATTGGGTAAGGGTGCTCTCGCCATCGTCGGGCTTCCGCTTTGGCTTCGATCTGTCGCGGCCGGTCGGCCAACGCGTGCTTTTTGCCACATTGAATGGCGCACCGCTTGATGATGCCGCATCCTATCGCGTCACCGTCAGCGATTTCCTTTCCAATGGCGGCGATGCCTTTTCGCTGTTCAAGGAAGGAACCGCACCAGCAGTTGGACCGACGGACCTTGAGGTATTGATCGCATGGCTTTCGCGCGGAGGGGTAACTGCGTTGCCGACACTGGACCGGGTTGAAAACCGGACACCGCAATAAATCGGCCAAAGTCCTTGCATTTCGGGGCAATCCCGCCTAATGGCGCGCCTTCGCTCGGGATTGCCCGGCCGAAATGAAGAAAGCCGGAGGGGCGTTCGCACGGGGCGGCGTCAGCGATCGGTAAGAGAAGGAAGACGTCCATGCCGTTGTACGAGCATGTTTTTTTGGCGCGTCAGGACCTGTCACAGGCACAGGTAGATGCGCTGGCTGAAAACGCCACCAAGATCGTCGAAGAGAATCAGGGCAAGGTCGTGAAGACCGAAACCTGGGGTCTTCGCAGCCTGGCCTACAAGATCCAGAAGAACCGCAAGGCACATTTCGTGATGCTTGACCTTGACGCGTCGGGCGAAGCTATCGCCGAGTTGGAGCGCCAGACCCGCATGAACGAAGATGTGATCCGTTACATGACCGTCCGCGTTGACGAGCATGAAAAGGGCCCGTCGGTGATGATGCGCAAGCAGGAACGCAGCGACCGTGGTGAACGCGCGCCGCGCGCTCCGCGTCGTGAAGAGGAGTTTTAATCCATGGCACGTCCGTTTTTCCGTCGCCGCAAATCCTGCCCCTTTTCAGGCAAGGATGCTCCGCGCATCGATTATAAAGATACCCGTCTGCTCCAGGGCTATGTCTCTGAACGCGGCAAGATCGTCCCCTCGCGCATCACCGCCGTTTCGGCCAAGAAGCAGCGCGAACTCAGCCAAGCCATCAAGCGTGCGCGCCATCTCGGCCTCATGCCCTACGTCGTGAAGTAAGGAGAAGACCCCATGGAAATCATCCTGCTTGAGCGCGTGGAAAAGCTTGGCCACATCGGTGATGTTGTCACCGTTAAGGACGGCTATGCCCGCAACTACCTGCTTCCGAACAAAAAGGCGCTTCGTGCCAACGAAGCCAACCGCAAGGTGTTCGAAGCCAACCGTGCGAAGATCGAGGCAGATAACGCCAATCGTCGCAGCGATGCCGAAAAGCATGCCACCAATGTCGAAGGCAAGCAGATCGTCCTGATCCGCGCCGCTTCGAACACTGGCCAGCTGTACGGTTCGGTTTCGGTGAAGGACATTGTCGACGGCCTCAACGCGCAAGACGCAAAGGTCAGCAAGTCGATGATCGTTCTCGAACGTCCGATCAAGACGCTTGGCGTGTTCGACGTCAAGGTCGTCCTGCATCCGGAAGTTTCGGTCAACGTCACCGTCAACGTCGCCCGCTCGGACGACGAAGCCGAATTGCAGAAGGATGGCGTCAACGTTATCGATCAGATGTTCGAAGACGAACAGGCTGAGCTTGCGGCACAGGCTATCGAAATGGCTGAAGCTCGTGAAGCTGCTGCTGACGAAGCCGACGCTGCAGAAGCTGCACGTATCGAAAAGCTGAAGGCTGACCAGGAAGCTGCCAAGGCTGCCGAAGGCCTTTCGGCTGACGCAGGCGAAGACGAAGCCTGATAGCTTTTAAAAAGCCAAACAAAAGGCCGCCCCGTCGCAAGACCGGGCGGCCTTTTTGTTTGCGGGCCGGAACTGTCGCCCCGGCCCGCACAGTTCGGGAGCACCCCGGGAGACTGCTTGGAGATACCCCGAACTTTGCGCTTGGCTAAAATTCCCCAGTGAAGCCGACGCGTGCCGCGGTGCTCTTCCCGCCCGAGTAGGAAACGCCTCCGGTAATCGCGAACGGGTTTTCCATATTAGCCCGCAAGGCAACCGAAACACCGATGGCCTGCTCGCCTCGATACGTCGCCGCGTGGACGCTGTAGCTGAACTTTCCAACCTCGGTCGGCATCGGAGCGGCAACCAGCGCGACCGCAGCCGCAGTTCCCCGACGGGCGTCGCGCCGATCGCGGTCAGACAGTGCGAACAACTCCCCTATCTGCGCGCTGTGCGTCGCGGTGATGGACTGCAGGGCGGGAATTGCGCCGATGCTAAGCGACTCCAGAGCTGTCAGGCGGCTGTTCTGGGTGGTGTTGACGACTTGGATCGCCGCGATTTGCGTATCTTGGACCGTGTTTTGTGCCGCTGCCGCATTGGCGACCGTCAGCGCATTATTGGCAGTCGTTTGCGCTGTGCCAGCATTGGCAAGCGCCGTATTGGCAGTAGCCTGTGCCGTGGCGGCATTTGCGAGAGCCGTATTTGCAGTAGCCTGCGCCGTCGCAGCACTGGCCGAAGCACCGCCGACAGCAGCATTCAACTGCGAAACATTGACCGCATCGGTAGCCGCCGTTCCCGCTGCAACATTGACAACCCGCCGTTCCGAACCGGCCGCACCGACCGAGACGGTGTTGGCCTGATCGGCTATCGAACCAAGACCCAAAGCAACGGAATTATCCGCAGATGCAGTTCCACCTAGTGCGACAGAACTGGCCCCACCAGCATTTCCCTGGACGGCTACCGAATTTGCTCCCGATGCGGATGAGAAACCACCGATGGCGATTGAAAAGCTGCCTGTTGCCTGTGCGTTCGGGCCCAGCGCAATGTTGCTAGCCTGATTGGCGAATGCACCTGTACCCATGGCAACGGCGTCTGTGCCTTGTGCTATTGCTCCACCAACCGCAACGGCGCCCTGACCGCGGGCTGTCGCCGCCTGCCCCAATGCCGTTGCATTAGCGCCGATGGCACGGCTTGCACTGCCCAGGCTGGTAGCGCCGACCCCAGATGCCTGCGCAGTGGCACCAAGGGCTACGCCGTTATTCGACAGCGCAATCGCGCTATATCCGGCGGCGAGTGCGTTTTCGCCTGACGCAACAGTAAGAGGGCCCAAGGCAGAAGAGAATGCCCCTTCCGCGAGCGAACCGTCGCCATAGGCGACGGACGACGCTCCAAGAGACTGCGATCGAGGGCCAATAGCAGCGGAATTGGGACCAATCGACTGCGCAGTGAAACCTACTGCGATGCTTTGATCGCCAGCCGCCCCGGAATTGTTGCCGACTGCCACTGATTTGACGCCAGCGGCTATCGAAAGAGTGCCGACTGCAGTGGATTCAGTCACGCGGGCTTGCGCACCAGCACCGACTGCAGTTGCCAGAACTCCGGTAGCTCTTGCCCCCCTGCCAAGCGCCGTCGCGTCAACGGCATTGGCGTTGGACAAGCCTCCTACAGCGACAGCGCCTTGGCCAGTCGCCTGCGCCACCGTGCCCATAGCAACCGAGTTGCCACCATTAGCTGTGGTTTGAGTCGGTGTGCCGACCGGCGCAGCGATACCGAACACGGACTGATAGCTGGAGCCGATGGCAATATTGCCATTGGTATTGTTGGTGGTCAAACCGTCCGTTCCACCTGCCAATGCCGCCGAGCCGGTGGCAATATCTCCATTGCCGAATGCTCTGCTGCTGAACCCGTTCGCTACGCTGACAAGCCCGGCCGCCCGGCTGAATGTCCCGGTAGCAGTGCTACTGTTGCCGCTGGCTTCACTGGCAAAGCCGTTGGCTGTGCTGAGCTCCCCACTGGCCGTGCTAGTGTAGCCGTTTGCCGTTGCGCCTTCGGCGCTGGCTGCCGCACCGAAACCTGTTGCTGTTGTATAGTTCGCTGTTGCAAAACTCGAGCTGCCAGTTGCAGTGCTCGCCGTTCCAGTTGCCGCACTGCCGCCGCCCGTCGCGGTACTGGAAATTCCGCTTGCGGTGCTGTTCGTACCCGTGGCGGTGCTGAAACCGCCGCTGGCGTTTGTGCCATTGCCGGTCGCTGTTGCGCCGATCCCGGTTGCCGACGAATTGCTTCCGCACTCGGTCGATAACGGATTTGGCCCATCATTACATTCCGGTGTCGCATCCGCCCATGCTGGCGTTGTCATTCCCACACCCATGACCGCCGTCGAAAGCGTAAGGATCAGTTTTAGATTTTTCATGGTCAGTCTCCCATTCAGAAAACGGCGGAGAGGATGAACGGGTCGGATCATGCCTCTCGCGCCGATGGATGGAGACTATTTTCCACCGACGTGCATCTCGCTGCCCAAATGGGTAGGAAATCAGACTGTTGTCACAAAATTATCGATCGGGCTTTGCCATTCGAGGGGCGCTTCGTGCAACAAAGCGGCAAGCTCTGCCTGCCTGCCCACTCCGGTCTTGGCGAATACGCCTTTGATCAGGAAACGCGCGGCATTGATCGACACACCCCTGTCGTTCGCATATTCCTCCAGCGTCCTGCCGTCAGCGATATATGCGGCGATCTTTGCCTCCGAAGGGGTCAGGTCAAACCAGTCTCGCAGCCGCTCGACAATCTCGACCGAGACGTCGCGCCGTCCACCGCCGACCAGCAACAATGCAGCGCCCCCGTTCGCTCCGGCAAGATCGTTTGCGACATTGGGTTCGACCCGCATCGCAACCAGAAACGTCGTGCGAGATTCATCGGTAATGGCAACCGTTTCAGTCCGTTTCGCTCCGTGACCCTTGGCCAGTTTTTCCAGCCGTGATCGAACTTGGCGGTCGGCAAAATGCAATCGGTGCTGAATTTGACGTACACCTTGCGTTCGCTCCAACCATTTCTGTGCTCTGGGGTTTGCGTGCAGCAGTTCCATATCAGGACCGAGCGTCAGGATGATCGACGGCGAAGCGTCTAGCCCTGCTTCGGCGTTGGCTGCACGCAAATCCGCTTCGCCGATCCGTCGACTGATCCGGGAAGCGCGCTGGATATGTGGCACCAGCCGCGTCACCGCATGGCGCAATATCGATGTATCGCCCACATCGGGCGCTGGCATGCACAGGCCCAAATGGTCCTGCCCGTGGCGATCAAGCGACGCGATAATCGCAACCTCATCCTCCCAGTTGGCAAGAAAATTGGTATAGAAATCGTGCTGTTTGAATAGCTCGCGCGGGACGATTTCATCGCTGTGCACAACCTTGCCAACCGGAAGGGCGTGGCCGTTTACGCTCCAAGGCTGGCGGCCGGCGAACATCGCGATATACCCGGCGCGAGCGAACTCATTGACACCCGCCGCTCCGATAAACCGCCCTGTGGCAGGATGCAGCCTCTCCCACACCAACATGGCGACATCCCAACGGGGCGGGCTGAAATGGCTGATCAGCGAGGTAAGGGCAACATCCCAGTGCGATGGCACCAGTGCCGCTTCATAAACATCGGATACGACGGCATCAAAGGCCGCCAGCAACTTCTGTTCGCCCATGACCATAAGTTTATCACTGAGCAGCCCAGTTGGATAGCGACAAATCCGTTGAATTTCGAAAGAGTTAGTGGCGAGATGTGCCCGTCAATGCCTCTGGTAAATGTCCGATCACGCTCCGCAAAGCTGTTCCGCCAAAGCATGACCCATATCGGCCTCGGGAAAGACGACCTTCGAAACACCCAACCGGGTCAGAATCAGGCCGTGCTGGCGGGTCGAGGCCTTGGCCCAGATATCCTTTATGCCCAATTCTTGCAGCGCGAGAACCGAAAGGACGCTGCCTTCCAGGCTGGCCCCAATGGCAACCACGGCATAGTCCACCTCGTTCACGCCGAGTGCGCGCAGCGCCTCCGCCTCGGTGGAGTCTGCCTGCACGACATGCGGAAGGTCATCGGCAAGTTTCTGGACGATTTCAGCATTGCCATCGATGCCGACCACCTCATGCCCCAGTTCGACAAGCCGCAGCGCGACGGCTTCACCGAAGCGGCCAAGCCCGATCACGGCGACGCTTTTCTTCTCCGCGTTTTTCGATTTCCTAGCCAATGAGAACCTCCTCTTTGGGGTAATGATAGAATACCGGCTTGCCGCGCGATGCTAGCGCAGCAAACAGCGTAATCGGGCCAACGCGCCCTACGAACATAAGGAAAATCAAAAGATATTTGCCGGAATCAGTGAATTGCGCGGTGACGCCGGTAGAAAGACCAACAGTGGCAAAAGCTGAAACTGCTTCGAACATTGCATCGCGTGGGGCGATTTGGGGGGAAAGCGCAACAAGCAGGTACCCCAACCCCAAAACCAACACAGCAGCCAATGCGACCACCGAAATAGCGCGGCGCTGGTTATGCTCGCCGATGCGGCGGCCAAAAGCTTCAACATCCGGCTTTCCCCGGATTTCAGACCAGATGATAAGCAAAATGACGACCACCGTCGCCACTTTGACACCACCCGCCGTGCCCGCGCTGCCACCGCCGATAAACATCAGGATAGAGGTGAGCATCAGCGACTGGTCGGACATCTCGCCGATATTGACCGCATTGAATCCCGCGGTTCGGGCAGTTACCGACTGGAAAATGCCATTGAGAATGTGCGCGTGCGGCTCCATGGCCCCCATTGTTTCGGGATTTCGCCATTCCAACACAATGAATAACAGCGCGCCCGCCACCAACAGGAACGCATAGCCGTAAAGCGTTAAGCGGCCATGGAGCGAAATGCGTTTCCAGCCGCGCTGCGTCCACAAGTCGCGATAGACCGGATAGCCGATACCGCCCGCAATTACCGCCGCCATGATTGGCGTCAAAAACAACCAGTCCGATTGGAAGCCCATCAAATTGTCGCTCCACAAGGCAAAGCCAGCATTATTGAACGCGGAAATGGCATGAAACAGCCCGTTCCACGCAGCATCGGCAATCGGCTCACCATGGCCGAGCCACAACCATCCAAACAGCCAAAGCGCGACAATGGCTTCGAAAGTGAAGGTAAAGGCGACGATGATCTTGAGCAGCGGGCGCACATTGCCCGGCGTTATCCCGCTATTCTCGGCTGCCAGCCCACGCCGGATACCAAAACCGAGCGTCCGGCTGAACAGTGCGACCAGCAAAACCGATGCGCTCATGATGCCTAGGCCGCCCAGCTGGATCAGCAACAGGATAATGAACTCTCCCTGCCCCGACCAGTGATTGGGTACATCCAGCGTTGAGAGCCCGGTGACGCACAACGCCGAAATCGCAGTGAACCATGCATCGACAAAAGGCGTCGCTTGGCCGCTCTCGGTTGCCGATGGAAAAGACAAGGCTAACGCGCCCAGAAGCGACACAAGGAGAAACAGCATCGGAACGATTTGAACCGGCCGTGCGAACAGCAAATTAAGCAGTCGGTCCAGCGAACCGACAGCAAGGCGTTCTACCAGATGTTCAGGATGATGTGGTCGACCGGCCAAGACTTTCCCCCGCAACGCAATAGCTTAATGGCTATGCGTGCATAGGGGAAGCATCAATACCCCATCAGGCTCATCACTTCCTTGCGACTGCGGGTATCATCAAGGAAACAGCCGAGCAGTTTCGAGGTGACCATGTTTACACCATGTACCTTCACACCACGCCCGGTCATGCAGCCATGCTGCGCCTCGATTACTACGGCAACACCCTCAGGCTTCAGGTTCTCCCAAATGCAGTTGGCAACTTCTGCGGTAAGTCGTTCCTGCACCTGCAGGCGACGAGCGAATCCGTGGAGGACACGCGCGAGTTTGGAGATACCGACTACTCGATCGGTGGGCATATAGGCGATTGATGCCTTGCCGATAATCGGTGCCATATGATGCTCGCAATGTGACTGGAACGGAATGTCCTTCAGCAGCACCAGTTCATGATAGCCGCCAACCTCTTCAAAGGTGCGCGAAAGGTGCAATGACGGATCTTCTGCGTAACCAGCGCAATATTCGCGCCATGCGCGGCCCACGCGGCGCGGCGTATCGAGCAAGCCTTCGCGGCTTGGATCATCACCGGTCCAGCGGATCAGTGTTTTGATCGCGTCGAGAACTTCATCGGGAACGACAACCTTGCCGCTCTCGTCTATCTCGTCTTCATAATGGATGTGCGCGATGGGAAACACCATTTCGGGCTTGTTCATTGGTTTTGTCCTTGCGGAAGAGAATTCTCGCAAGACTAGGCCGAGCCCGCCTTTCTATACTATACAGCCATTAACCCTTAAGGCGATGTCCGCAAGATGGCTATTGGTTACGCGCCTTGTAGCGGCCTACAACCACTCCGAAAATGATGCCGAGTGCAAGATATAAGGCGAGATTGCCTGTGGCTACGCCTAGTCCTGCTCCCAAAGCAACGCCCACACCCAAAAAGCGCTTGTCGATCTTTTTCATCGCCATTCTCCTGTACCCAAGAGAAGTAACTCACAGATACAATGTAAAATCAACCAATTGCTTGGCCAGTCTTCGCCCAATCGGCGAGGAATCCTTCGATACCCTTGTCGGTCAGCACATGCTTGAACAGGCCTTTGATGACCGAGGGCGGTGCAGTCATCACATCGGCACCGATCTTTGCAGCTTCGAGCACATGGATACCGTGACGTACACTGGCGACCAGAATTTCGGTATCAAAGCCGTAATTGTCGTAGATCAGCCGGATGTCACTGATCAGCTGCATCCCGTCGAAACCATTGTCGTCATGACGGCCAACGAAAGGCGAGATGAAGGTTGCACCGGCCTTCGCCGCGAGCAGCGCCTGGTTGGCAGAGAAGCACAAGGTCACATTGACCATCGTGCCATCGCTGGTCAGCGCCTTGCAGGTTTTCAGGCCATCGATGGTCAGCGGCACCTTGATGCAGACATTGTCGGCAATCTTGCGCAACACTTCGGCCTCTTTCATCATGCCCGCATGGTCGAGCGCCACGACCTCGGCAGATACCGGGCCATCAGTCAGCCCGCAGATTTCCTTAGTGACTTCCATGAAGTCGCGACCAGATTTCATGATCAGCGAAGGGTTGGTGGTCACACCGTCGAGCAAACCGGTTGCGGCCAGTTCCTTGATGTCATCAATCTCGGCAGTGTCGGCAAAGAATTTCATGGGGCAACAGCTCTTTCATGGAGGTTGGAATCACTCCATCGCCTATAGGCAAAAGCACCGGCCTTTGGACAGCGATTATTGCCCGCCCTGCTCTAGCGGAGCAGGCCAAACACCCCGATCAACAATGGATCGTTCGTCTTTTGCGGATTGGCGCGAATTGCTTCCTCTTCAAGGCCTATGGCGGCCCAGATTGCATCATCGGCCTTGCGGGTAATATCCTGCCCCAACGCGGCCATATCAAAGCCGGTTACCGATTGGACCGCGCGATTGATAACCTGGTCATCGAAAATGCGAAGCCCCTCGGCCACGCCAGGCAACATTGAATCGAAAAGTGCGATCCCAATCTTGCCGCGCAGGAACTGCGTCGCCGCGCGCGGGCCGCCGCGTACAATCTGGTCTGCTGCCTCAATGCTCATCATCCGGATCGTGTCCGCCACCAATGGCGCTGCCCGTTCGGCGCCCCTTTCCGCCGCCCGGTTCAACTGGCGCTGTAACCGGTCGCGAAAGGTCTGGCTTTGCAGGATAGCGGCCAACAGGGTGCCGCTGCGGCTGCCAAAGCGATCAGGCAAGGCAATGCGTGCCACCGAATGGTCGTAGAAACCGCCGGGTTGCAGCAACAGCGCGAAAGCGTTTTGCGATGCCAGTGTCAAAAGCCTGCGGATTACTTCGGTAAGGCTATAGCGCGGCCCCATCTGGCAACCGGGCAGCGCCAGTGTGATTCCGGCAGCCCCCGCCAACAGCAACTTGCGACGGTCGAACATCATGGTCATCGCGCATCTCCTATTTTTCTTTTGCTATAACGCCAGAATATCAAAAGAATTCCATCTCTAACATGAACAAGAGGTTGGAGGCGTGACGCAGGCCATATGCCACCCTATATCGACCGCATGAATCGCCCCAAACCCGCTGGCAAACGCGTTCGCGTGATACTGCTTACGCAGGTCATCGGGCCGCTCGACTATCGCCTGCCCGACTGGATAGACGCGCACGTGGGTTCGGTGGTGGTGGTGCCGCTGGGCCCGCGCAAGATGGTTGGCGTGATCTGGGATGAAGGCATATTCGGCGATGAGGCAGTTGAGGAACACCGCCTGCGCAACGTGCTGGAGGTGGTCGATGTGCCGCCAATCAAGACCGGATTGCGCCGGCTGGTCGACTGGGTGGCCGACTATTATCTTTCAAATCATGCCGCGGTGCTGCGCATGGTGCTTTCCTCATCAGCAGCACTGTCGGCAGGGGGGACGGTCACCGAATATCGGCCATCGGGGGTTGAACCAGCGCGGTTGACTCCGCAACGCGCCGCCGCGCTCGATGCTTTGGTCGATGCGCAAGGGCTTGTGCGGGAACTCGCCGATCAGGCCGGCGTCAGCGAAGCAGTGATCCGCGGCCTTGTAAAAGCGGGCGCGCTTGAGCCGGTGACGGTCAGCATCGATGCACCCTTTGTCGCGCCTGATCCGGATCATGACCATCCAGAGCTGACCGAAGCACAAGAAGCCGCCGCGCAAGTGATGCGCGATGCGGTTGGGGCGGGCGGATTTGAACCCATTGTGCTTGATGGTGTCACTGGTTCGGGTAAAACCGAAACTTATTTCGAGGCAGTTGCAGAAGCTTTGAAGAATGGAAAGCAAGTCCTTGTCCTTCTTCCCGAAATTGCCCTGACCCAACCCTTTCTGCAACGTTTTGAAGCGCGCTTTGGCGTTGAGCCTGCAACCTGGCATTCGGGCATGAAGCAATCGCAGCGCCGCCGCGTCTGGCGCGGGGTGGCAGAGGGGCGTGTGCAGGTGGTGGCGGGTGCCCGATCAGCGTTGTTCCTTCCCTTCGCCAATCCGGGGCTGATCGTCGTCGATGAAGCGCACGAAATCAGTTTCAAGCAGGAAGATGGGGTTCGCTATCATGCGCGCGACGTTGCAGTGATGCGCGGCAAGTTCGAAGGCTTCCCTGTCGTGCTGGCAAGCGCAACTCCTGCGCTGGAGAGCCGCCACATGGTGTCCATCGGGCGGTATAAAGGCCTTGAAATCCCCTCCCGCTTCGGCGCGGCCAAGATGCCGCGCATCGCGGCGATTGACCTGACGCAGGACCAGCCCGAACGCGGCCACTGGATCGCGCCTACCTTGCTGAAAGCATTGGAGGCGCGACTCGAGCGCGGCGAACAGAGCCTCTTGTTCCTCAATCGGCGCGGTTATGCGCCGCTTACCTTGTGCCGAAATTGCGGGCACCGGTTCGAATGCCCCAATTGCACTGCCTGGATGGTCGAGCATAGGCTGGTCCGCCGCCTCGCCTGCCACCATTGCGGGCATGTGATGCCGCCGCCTGATGCCTGCCCCGAATGCAGCGCAGAAGACAGCCTCGTTCCCTGCGGGCCCGGCGTTGAGCGCATATGCGACGAGGTCAACCGGCTGCTACCCGAGGCACGGACGATTGTCGCAACCTCCGATACCTTGTGGTCCCCGGAAAAAGCTGCCGAATTTGTCGCACTGGTTGAGAACAAAGCCGTAGACATCATCATTGGCACGCAATTGGTCACTAAGGGATATCATTTTCCCGAACTCACGCTGGTTGGCGTCATCGATGCCGACCTCGGCCTTGAAGGTGGCGACCTGCGTGCTGCCGAACGGACATTCCAGCAAATCGCGCAAGCGGCGGGCCGTGCCGGGCGTGCTGAAAAGCCGGGTGAAGTCTACATCCAGACACGCAATCCATCGCATCCGGTTATCGCTGCACTCGTCGATGGTGATCGGGACGGATTTTACGACGCGGAGACCGAGCAACGCCGCCGCGCGGGTGCGCCGCCCTTTGGGCGCTTTACCGCGATCATCATCAGCTCCGAAGATGAACGCGAAGCGATTGAGGCGGCGCGCGCGGTGGGAGGCTCCGCCCCGGAAGTCGAAGGCATGCATGTATATGGCCCCGCCCCTGCCCCGCTCGCCATGTTGCGCGGGCGTCACCGGCAGCGGCTGCTGGTCCACGCCCAACGCTCGGTCGAGTTGCAAGACATCATGCGCGCATGGCTGGGAGGCCTCGAATTTCCGCGCGGGGTAAGGGTCGGTGTCGATGTTGATCCATACAGCTTCCTGTAATTTGATTTTTGCTCTACCCTAGACCGTCTTATTCCTATAATACAGCGTATCGATGCTTTTCAGGCGACCCAAAACTCCACCCATCACCGACATCGACAGCAAATTGGCTGCGTTCGACCGCGCCTATGCCGGCATGTTCCCCAACGAACCCAAACCGTGGGAGGAAGCTGCGGCTGCGCCAGCGGCGACGCCCGGCAAACCATGGCTGATGGGCAAAACGCGCTGGTGGTGGTTCAGCCGTGCCGGTGCGGCTTTGATGCTGCTTTTCATCCTGATTGTTTTCTGGCTGGCGGTAACCGCACCGCTTTCCAAATCGCTGCAGCCGATCGCACCGCCGCGCATCACCTTGCTGGCATGGGATGGCACGCCGATCGCGCGCAACGGAGCCATCGTCGACAAGCCGGTTGAGGTGAAGAAGCTGCCCCCGCATGTCGTTCAGGCATTCCTTTCGATCGAAGACCGGCGTTTCTATTCGCACTGGGGTGTCGACCCGCGCAGCATCGCGCGTGCGTTGTGGAGCAATACCTTTGGCAGCGGTATCCAGCAGGGTGGCAGCACGATCACCCAGCAGCTTGCCAAATTCACCTTCCTAACACCCGAAAAAAGCCTGACGCGAAAGGCCCGCGAGGCGCTCATCGCTTTCTGGCTGGAGGCATGGCTGACCAAGGACGAAATTCTCGAACGTTACCTGTCGAACGCCTATTTCGGCGACAATATCTATGGCCTGCGCGCCGCATCGATGCATTATTTCTATCGCAAGCCCGAAAATCTGACGCTGTCGCAAGCAGCGATGCTTGCCGGATTGGTGCAGGCGCCGAACCGGCTTGCCCCCACCCGCAATCCCCAGCGCGCGGCTAAGCGGGCCAAGCTGGTCCTGAATGCGATGGTTGCAACGGGCGCAATAAGCGAAGCGAAGGCCGACGCCACGCCGATCGCGAAGATCGACGTGCGCTATAAGGAAACGCTGCCCACCGGCACTTATTTCGCCGATTGGGCGATGCCGCAGGCGCGGCTTGATGCCGAAACCGGCTATTCGGATCAGGTCATCCGCACCACGCTCGATTCCCGCTTGCAGAATATCGCCCGCAAGGTCATCGCGCGCGCGCCGCTAGGCAATGCACAGGTGGCGCTGGTCGCGATGCGCCCCAATGGCGAAGTCGTCGCCATGGTTGGTGGCAAAAGCTATAAGGAATCGCCCTTCAATCGCGCTACACAGGCCAAACGCCAGCCCGGTTCCACGTTCAAGCTGTTCGTTTACACCACAGCCCTGCGCAGCGGGATGACACCCGACAGCAAGGTCGATGACAGCCCGATTATCGAGGGCGATTACCGCCCGAAAAACTACAGCGACCGTTATCGTGGGCAGATTACCCTCAAACAGGCATTCGCCCAATCAAGCAATGTTGCTGCGGTCCGCCTCTACAACCAACTTGGATATAGCGCTGTCGCGCGCGCCGCGAAGGATCTGGGTGTGCAGAGCCCGCTGACCCGCGATGCCAGCCTTGCCTTGGGCAGTTCGGGCATGACCTTGCTTGAGCTAACGTCAGCTTATGCTGGGGTTGCCGGCAACAAATGGCCCGTCGAACCGCGCGCCTTTGTTGCAGAAGAAGAAGGCTGGTTTGGCTGGCTGCTCTCTGCTCAACGCAGCTTCAGCAATGCCCAGCACAAGGCCCTGCTTGAACTATTGGGTGCCACGGTGAACCAGGGAACCGGGCGCGCGGCGCGGCTATCGATACCTGCATATGGCAAAACCGGAACCAGCCAGGACTATCGCGATGCGCTGTTTGTCGGCTTTGCCGGAGACCTGGTTGTCGGGGTCTGGATCGGCAATGACGACAATACCCCGCTGCGCAACATCACCGGAGGAGGCCTGCCCGCCCGCATATGGCGCGATTTCATGAGCCAGGCGGTGAAGGGCGCTGGACCAAGGCCAAAGCCCAAGCCCGCGAAAGAGCCTGATCCCACCGGGCCGATCGAACCTCTCGACCTTCCGGATATTCCCGAACTGCCCGTGAACATCAACGGTACCGAGGTGCGCGTTGATCCCAACAAGGGGGTGACGGTCAGCGGCCAGATCGAAGGCGTGCCACTCGATGTGACCGTGGGCCGGAACGGTATCGATGTGCGTCCGCGCGAAGAACCGGCAAGGAAGCAATAGGCAATTCGGCACTTGGCATTGAACGAAGGCTCGATTTGTGGTCGATGTCGTCACGGGGCTGAGGAGATTCGCACGTGCGGAAGTTTTTGATCGGCCTTTCTATTCTGGTTTCGGCATTGCTGATGCCGTCACTCGCCCATGCCGATCCCGAAGATATCGCAGCCGCCAGCCGCAGTGTGGTGCGCGTCGTGGTGTTTCCAGCCTCGGGCGGAAACATCCCCATCGGCCACGGCTCTGGCATTGTCGTGACGCCCAATCGCGTACTCACCAACGCCCATGTCGTTTCTGACGAAGAATATGATGGAGCGATCCGCCTTGTCATCGTCCCCTCAGATGGCGGCCAGGCAATTTCGGCAGAGGTGGTCGACCGCTCTCCAAGAAACGATCTCGCGCTTGTCGCGTTGAGCGATGGCAACCGCCTGCCTCCGGCAACCTTTTTCAGCGGTCCGGTCGGCGATGGCGCCGATGTGTTCGCCATCGGCTATCCGGGCGGGGTCGATATCGCGCAGGGCCTCAACATGGATGATGTGCTCCGTCCGCAGATACCCGTAAAAACGCGGGGCAATATCTCCGCGGGGCGATCGGCCAAGGATTTTGAAACCCTGCTCCACACCGCAGCCATTGGCGGTGGCAACAGCGGCGGGCCACTGGTCGATGCATGCGGGCGGGTGCTGGGCGTCAACAGCTTTGGCAGCCTTTCAGATGGCAGCGACGCCGAATTTTTCTTTGCCATTGCGCAAAGAGAAGCAGCCGCATTCCTGCGCCGCAATAATGTCGCCTTCCGCAGCGTTGATGTGCCTTGCCTGTCACGCGCCGAAATGACGCGGGCTGAAGCCGAACGCGAAGCGGCAGAACGGGCACGCATCCAGGAAGAAAACCGCCTCGCTGAATCCGCGCGGAGCAAGAGCTTTGCCGAAGCGCGTCGGCACGTCGAATATGACATCATCGAAACCCGCGACAATCGGTCGATGCTGACGGTTATTCTGGTCTTCTTGGCCCTGGGTGCTGCCGGCAGCGCATGGCAATTGCTCGAACGCGAACGGCGTGAGCATGCAAAGATGGCCGGCGGCGCTGCCGCGGTGATGGTGATCGTAGCGTTGATCGTCTGGTTCACCCGCCCCAGTTTTGCCGAAGTCGATGAACTTACCAAAGCACGCCTGACCGATACCGAAGACCCTGCAGCTCCGGCAGAGGTCGCACAGGAAGGCAAGCTCACTTGCGTCATCGACCGCAGCCGCAGCCGGATCACCGTATCCGACACCAATGACGTTCCATTCGAGTGGACAAACAATGGCTGCGTCAACGGCCGCACCCAATATGTCGAAGATGGCAATCGTTGGGTCCGCACTTTCGTGCCGAGCAATGAGGAACAGGTCTCGATTGTCAGCTTCCAGCCGGGCAACAGCACTTATCGCATCGAACGCCACCTGCTTGGTGCCGAAGCGATGAAGCAGGCACGCGATGCGCGTAACCAATATGATGTGAAAAGCTGTTCAGCCGATCCGGCAACGATCGAAAAGGTGCAGGCCATGAACAGCGCAGTCCGCCAGTTGTTGCCGCAGCAGCCCAACGAACTGCTGACCTATAACTGCAACTGAAACTTTGCGTCGCTGGATTTTGCCGTTAAGGCCCTGAGTCGAAAATGGCAGACAATTCTCCCCTCGAGCAGTTCAAGCAGGTGCTTACCGGCACGGCGCGCGCGATTGCGCAGGAGCCGGAGATCGAGCTTGCATTTACTGCGGACGCACCCACCCAAGCGGGCAAGAATTTCCGCGTACCGATGCCGGGCCGTTCGCTGCCGCCCGAGCAAATTGCCGAAGCGCGCGGTTTCGCAGACAGTTTCGCCCTGCGCCTCAAGCATCATGATGCCGCACGCCATGCGGCTTTGCGCCCGCACGAGGCGATGGCAGGCGCTGCATTCGATGCCATAGAAACCGCGCGGATCGAGGCGCTTGGATCGCGCGCGATGGAGGGCGTCAAGGGCAACCTGACCCATTCGCTCGAAATGCGGCTGCGCACCGACCCGATTTCGCGTGCGCAGGCTGCAGAGGAAGTTCCCATCTCGACCGCGCTTGCCTTGATGGTGCGCGAACGACTGACTGGGCAAGCCGTGCCTGAAGGTGCAGCTCAGGGTGTTAACCTGCTCCGCGACTGGATTGAGGAAAAGGCAGGCAAGGATCTTGATGCGCTCGGCCTCGCGCTCGACGATCAGACCGCCTTTGCCTCGCTCGCGCAGACGATGCTCGAGCATCTCGATCTTACCGAAGGCGAGATTGAGCCCAATGACGCCGATGAAGGCGGCGATGAATCCGAGCAGGAACAAGAACAAGACGGCGAGAGCGAAGACGAGGGCCAGGGCGAAGCCGGACAAGCCGAAGCCCGCGCGCAACCGCAAGAAGGCGAAGGCGAGGAATCCGAGGCCGACTATGACTCGACCGACATGGACGACATGGACGATGCCGACGGCGACATGGGCGAAGACGGCATGCAGCCGGTCAACCCGCAACGCCGCAACTGGGATCACATGCCAGAGAGCGACTATAAGAGCTGGACGACCAAATATGACGAGGTTGTCGGCGCGACTGATCTGGCCGATGAAGATGAACTCAACCGGCTGCGTGCTTATCTCGACCAACAACTGTCAGGGCTGCAAGGTGCGGTAACGCGCCTTGCCAACCGCCTGCAGCGCCGCCTGATGGCGCAGCAGAATCGCAGTTGGGATTTCGACCAGGAAGAGGGGCTGCTCGATGCCGCGCGCCTCGCCCGTATTGTTGTCTCGCCGGGAAGCTCGCTGAGCTACAAGGTCGAGCGCGATATTGAATTCCGCGACACGGTGGTCACGCTCTTGATCGACAATTCGGGCTCGATGCGCGGCCGCCCGATCAGCATCGCCGCGATCAGTGCCGATATCATGGCTCGCACGCTTGAACGTTGCGGGGTGAAGACCGAGATTTTGGGCTTCACCACCCGCGCATGGAAAGGCGGGCAATCGCGTGAGGATTGGCTCGCCGCCGGACGCCCCGCGATGCCCGGTCGCCTCAACGACCTGCGCCACATCGTTTACAAAAAGGCTGACGAACCCTGGCGGCATGCCCGCCGCAACCTCGGCCTGATGATGCGCGAAGGGTTGCTTAAGGAAAATATCGACGGCGAGGCCCTGCTCTGGGCGCACAACCGCCTGATCGCCCGCCCCGAAGACCGCCGCATCCTGATGGTGATCTCCGACGGTGCGCCAGTCGATGATTCGACCCTCTCGGTCAACCACGGCGGCTATCTGGAACAGCATCTGCGCCGTGTGATCGAAATGATCGAAAGCCGCAGCCCGGTGCAACTCGTCGCCATCGGCATCGGCCATGATGTCACCCGCTATTACCGCCGCGCCGTCACCATCATGGATGCCGAACAATTGGGCGGCACAATGATCGAGCAATTGGCAGGACTGTTCGACGAGGAATAAGCTTGCAATTCTGCCACGGCATGACATTCATTTAATCAAACGATTAAATCGATGGGAGCCGGATATGAATGTAAGCGAAGCCGTTGCCAGCCGCCGGTCGGTGCGTGAATTTCTGGATAAGCCGGTGGACAAGGCTTTGCTCGAACGCATCCTGCAAAAGGCCCAAAATGCGCCGTCAGGCGGCAATACGCAGCCGTGGAATGCCGTAATGGCGACCGGCGAACCACTCAAGAAATTGCTGGCAGCGGTCGCTGAAGTCGTTCCCCAGGGCCCTGCCGCTCATAAACCCGAATATAACATCTATCCTCCCGAACTCGATGGCCGGTACAAGGACAGCCGCTTTGGCGTGGGCGAAGCGATGTATGCCGCACTCGATATTCCCCGCGACAACAAGATGGCGCGGCTGATGTGGTTCGCGCGAAATTTCCGCGCCTTTGATGCACCCATCCTGATGCTGATCCACACCCCGCGCTATATGGGCCCGCCGCAATGGTCGGATATCGGCATGTGGCTGCAGACCGTAATGCTGCTGCTGCGCGAAGAAGGGCTTGATAGCTGCGCGCAAGAGGCGTGGGCGATCTACACCCCGCAAATCCGGCAATGCTTCCCGATCCCCGATGACCATATCTTTTTCTGCGGAATGGCGATTGGGTATCGCGATCCCGATGCACCGGTAAACAACTTCCCCGTCCCAAGGGCGCCATTGGAGGAAGCAATCAGCTGGGAGGGTTTTTAAGCCTCCCCCGGCTGAGCTTGGCAGACGAGTCACTTGACCTTGCATCGGGCGTAAGCCATCGGCTTTTGTCATGTCCGACCTGAAGCTCTTCAACAGCCTGACCCGCCAACTGGAAACTTTCCAACCCGTCCACCCCGGCGAGGCGCGCGTTTATAGCTGTGGCCCCACGGTCTATAATTATCCGCATATTGGCAATATGCGCGCCTATGTCTTCGCGGACACTTTGGGCCGCGTGCTGAGCTACAAGGGTTACAAACTAACCCACATCATCAACATCACCGATGTCGGGCATCTCACCGACGATGCCGATGCGGGTGAAGATAAGATGGAAAAGATGGCCGCTGAAAAGGCGCAGTCCATCTGGGATATCGCGCGCCACTATACCGAAGCCTATTGGACCGATGTGAAGGCGCTGAACATCCGGCAGCCGGCCAAATGGTCGATTGCCACAGACTATGTGCCGCAGATGATCGAATTCGCCAAAAGCATCGCGGACAAGCATTGCTATGAACTCGATAGCGGGCTGTATTTCGACACCTCGACTGTATCCAATTACGGCGCGCTCGCACGCGCGCAAACCGATGAAGGCGAAGGCCGGATCGAAGCAGTAGAGGGCAAGCGCCACGCGGCGGACTTCGCCATCTGGCGCAAAACACCACCAGGTGAAAACCGCCAGATGGAATGGGACAGCCCATGGGGCCGCGGCGCGCCCGGCTGGCACCTTGAATGCTCGGTGATGTCGGGTGATCTGCTGGGCTTTCCCTTCGATATCCACACCGGCGGCATCGACCATCGCGAAATCCACCATCCAAACGAGATCGCGCAGAACCAGGCGCACACTTGTTCCGACCATTCGGGCGCACGTATCTGGATGCACAACAATTTCCTGATCGAACGCAGCGGCAAAATGAGCAAGAGCGCGGGCGAATTCCTGCGCGTACAATTGCTAATCGATAAGGGCTTCCACCCTCTCGCCTATCGCCTGATGTGCCTGCAGGCGCATTATCGCAGCGAACTGGAATTTAGCTGGGATGGGCTGGTTGCGGCATTCACGCGGTTGAAGCGGATGGTGATGGCGGTTTCGCCATTAAAGGGAACCGAAACCGCCAGCGAAGTAACCGACAAACGGTTGATCGACCTGTTTGCAAAGTTCGACGCGGCGGTTTCGGATGACCTGAACACCGCCATTGCCTTGACGGCATTGGAAGAGACGCTGTCACTCAAAAAGATAGACCAAGGCCAAAAGCTGCTTGCCATCGCGCAGATGGATGCGGTGCTGGGCCTTGAGCTTTTGCATATCGAACGAGCTGATCTGCGCGTTCGTCCCAAGAATGCAGTTGTCACGGAGCCGGAAATCGAAGCCATCCTTGCCGAGCGCAGGGAAGCCCGTGCGAACAAGGATTTCGCGGCCTCAGACCGCATCCGCGATGCCCTTACCGCCAAAGGTGTAGACGTGATGGATGGTGATCCGCTGGGGTGGGACTGGAAGCTGGAAATCTAGTTCCAGCTACCGCAAGTCATTGGGGAGGAAAGATTAGTGACCAAAACCAAGTTCGTAGCGTCCAGCCTGATCCGTTCGATGATGGAGCCGCGCTTGCCTGACTGGATCGAGCCGCATTGGTATGTGACCAAGGAAGAAGCGCTCGAACTTGCGCCACTGGCCGAAATCGGCTGGTTCGACATGTATGACAAGAAAGACATGGCGGCGATCATCACCGCCGCGACCAACCTCAAATGGCTCAACAGCATCTATGCAGGTGTTGACGGCATGCCGCTTGCTGAACTCAAAAAGCGCGGCACCAAGGTCACCAATGGCGCAGGTATCAATGCGATCACCATCGCCGAATATGTCGTCATGGGCATGCTCAACATGGCCAAAGGATATCGGGAGGTGGTGCGCGCGCAGGAACGGCATGAATGGCTGATGGATTCGCCGGGCAAGGTCGAACTCTACGGATCGAAAGCCCTGCTGCTTGGCTATGGTGCCATTGGAAAGCTGATCGAAGAACGGTTGAAGCCCTTCAATGTCGACGTCACGGTAGTGCGCCGCACACCGGGGCCATTCAGCCTTGCGCCCGATGCTTGGCAGGCGCGGTTGGGCGAGTTTGACTGGGTCATACTTGCCGTTCCCGCGACTCCGGAGACGGAGGAGATGATCGGCGCAGACGAACTTGCAGAGATGAAGCAGAGTGCGGTGCTGGTGAATATCGCCCGTGGATCGGTGGTCGACCAGGATGCATTGGTGCAGGCACTGCGCGACAAGCAGATTGGCGGCGCCTTCCTCGATGTCACCACACCCGAGCCGCTGCCCGCCGATCATCCGTTGTGGGACCTCGACAATTGCCAGATCAGCATGCACCTGTCTGGCCGCGCGCAGGACAAGATGTTCGTTCGATCCGCCGAGCGCTTCCTCGAAAACCTCAAACGCTATCATAAAGGCGAAAAGCTTGAGCCATTGGTGAATTTGGACTTGGGTTATTAATTACCGCAGTGCTGAGCCTGTCGAAGCACGTTTTACGGACAAGCGCCCTTCGACAGGCTCAGGGCTACGGTTTGGGAGGATAGAAAACATGCCGCAAAACCCCGCAGAAATATGGCACCGCGTCGCGCTATCCAAGGATGTCGGTGAGATCGAAAAAGTCCTGCACGACGATTGCGTTTTCGAAAGCCCTGTCGTGCACACCCCGCAGCGCGGCAAGGCGATCACATCCCAATATCTGGCCGCTGCAGGCCATACGCTGGGAAACGATACCTTCCGTTATGTCGGTGAATGGCATCGCGAAAACAGCACGATCCTTGAATTCACGGCAGAGATTGACGGTATCAAGATCAACGGCATCGATATGATTTCGTGCGATGACGACGGCCTGATTACCCATTTCAAGGTGATGGTGCGCCCGTTGAAGGCCGTGAACATGCTGCACCAGAAAATGGGCGAGATGCTCGAAAAAATGAAAGGCTGATGCAGCGCCTGCGGATTTTTGTGCCTCTGCTTGCCGGGGCCAACTTGCGCGACCGGAGCGGCGCAGCCTTTGGCGCGGCTTTGGGCGTGCTGGTTGCAGGGCTGGTCGGATTGCTCGTTGCGCGTGCGTTGCCGGATTTTCCCTTCCTTATCGCGCCCATCGGGGCATCGGCGGTGCTCGTCTTTGCCGTTCCCGCCAGCCCGCTCGCCCAGCCTTGGCCGGTATTTGGCGGAAATATCGTTTCGGGTTTGGTGGCAGTGGCGATCGTGCATGCCGTCAGCAACCCCATATTGGCGGTTGGCCTGGCGGTCGGGCTCGCCATCATGGCGATGTCGCTCTTGCGCTGCCTGCATCCGCCCGGCGGGGCAGTCGCAATAACTGCGATCATGGGCGGCAAGGCAATCGTGGCTGCAGGCGTCCTTTATCCGATTACCTTGGTAGCCGCCAATTCTGCCGCGTTGTTGTGCATTGGATGGCTGTTCCACCGCTTTTCAGGCCACAGCTATCCTCATCAGCCCGTTCCCCTCGCAGCAGCCCCTGCCGCAACCGGCCTGCTGCGCGAAGATATCGACCAGGCAGTTGAGGAAATCGGCGAAACCTTTGATATCGACCTCAAGGACCTCGAAAACCTGTTGCTTCGTGCCGAAACGATCGCGGCGCAAAGGCGGGATGGGACCGGCGCAGAATATTCGATTTGAGCGGCTTCGCTTCGATACAGTTAAATTCCCAGTTGAAATTTACTGCATAATCCCTAAATGCACCCTCGATCCGGGCCCCTCTGGCGCATGCGGCGGCATGCGTGATGTCGGATTAATCATCCGAAAGCGCGACACGCGGCGCAACCTCCACCTCTAGGGGTGGATTGGACACATTAGGGGCCCTTTTGATGGATTTCCTGTTCGATATGTTTTTGGGCACGCCGGTCTGGTTCTGGCTCGCCTTCCTAGGCATTGTCGTCGTCCTGACGGCGTTTGACCTTGGCTTCCTTCACAAGGAAGACAAGGAAATGGGGATTTCCGAATCCCTCAAACTTTCAGCCTTTTACATCAGCATCGCATTACTGTTCGGCCTTTGGGTCTGGTATGCGAAGGGTGCTGACCTGGGGATGAAATATTATACCGGCTTCTTCATCGAAAAGGCGCTGTCGATCGACAATGTCTTCGTGATCAGCCTGATTTTCACCTATTTCGCTATTCCGGCAAAATATCAGTACCGCGCGCTCCTGTGGGGTATCATCGCGGTGATCGTGCTGCGCGGCATCATGATCGCGCTGGGCGCTGCGTTGGTTGAGCAATTCTACTGGACGCTGTATCTTTTCGCCGTCTTCCTTGTCGGCACCGGCGTTAAAATGCTTTTCACCGGCGACCAGGAAATGGACGTTTCCAAGAACCCGGTCGTGAAGTTCATGAACAAGCATTTCCGGGTGACCAAGGAACTGCATGGGCAGAAGTTCATCGTAAAGGTGCAGGACGAAAAGACCGGCAAGATGGTGCGCGCGATGACGCCGCTTTTGCTGGCGCTGATCGTCATCAACCTTGCAGACCTTGTATTCGCGGTGGATTCGGTTCCGGCGATCTTTGCGATCACCACCGACACCTTCATCGTCTACACCTCTAACATTATGGCGATCCTTGGCCTGCGCGCACTTTACTTCGCGTTGGCAGCGATGGTGCACCGCTTCCATTACCTGAAGTTCGCGCTGGCTCTTGTGCTGATATTCATCGGATCGAAGATTTTCATCTCCGACTTCCTGATGGGTGGTGCCAAATTCCCGCCCGTGCTTAGCCTTGCCGTCACCTTTGGCCTGATCCTCGGTGGCATCCTGTATTCGCTTTGGAAAACCAAAAGCGAAGAAGCTTCGGCGTCAGCGCATTAAGGGAGAACTCAAATGGCTTTACATTCAATTTTCCTCTTTGCGCCTGCCGAAACCGCAATAGCTTCCAAGGGGCCTGCAGCATTCGCGATAGCTCTTGCAAAAGCGCATGGTGCCAATTTGACGATCTTCTCCGTGGCGACTGACGTTACAACGCCCGGAAAAAATGTGGATGCAGGTGCGATAGCAGCTTCGCTGAAATCGGCGGCAGATGCATCAGGTGTTTGTTGCACATTGGTGACCGAACATTCACATGCAATTGGTGTTCATGAGGCTGTCGCCGAACATGCTCGGCTCCATGACCTGAGCATTACAGGGTGCAACAGCGCAGGTCTGCTGAGTGAAAAAATCATCGCTGAATATCTGATGTTCGAAAGCGGACGTCCTGTAATAGTGGTGCCGGCAAACTATGAAGCCCCTTATCAAAAGGGCCCGCTCGCAATAGCTTGGGACAATAGCTCTGCAGCGGCACGTGCACTTGGCGATGCCATAGCATTATTCGCGCCTGATCAGGTGCAACTGCTATCGATCGAAGGCGAAAAGCCATTGCCGACCGATTTGGATACCGCGCAACTTGTGGAAGTGATTGGCCGTCGATCGACCAATGCAAGCCATCGTTTTGCGCCTCTGTCCGCTCGTAGCATTGCTGCAGCGTTGCAGGAGGAAGCGAAAGCGAATGGGTGCGGCCTGCTCGTCATGGGTGCATTCGGTCATACACGGCTGAGACGCTTTGTTCTGGGCAGTGCGACCTCCGATATTCTCAAGAACAACCAGATGCCGACTCTCCTCTCCCATTAACAGGTCGGCATAAGAACATAACGAAACGCGAGAACTTGGCCCCGCTCCATCATTGGAGCGGGGTTTTTCTTTCTTCCGAAACAGGAAAAGGGGTTGCCCTGCGCCGATGGCCTCCCCAAATGGCAAGCATGATCATCGAGACCGAACTGACGCCCAATCCGGCGACCATCAAATTCCTTCCCGGACGCACCGTGATGGAAGCGGGGACCCGCGATTTTGCCGACCCGGAAGAGGCCGAAGCCTCGCCCCTTGCCGAAGCCCTGTTTGGCCTTGGCGATGTTAGCGGCGTCTTCTTCGGTCGCGATTTCATTTCGGTCACCGCTGCCCCCGGCGCTAGCTGGGCCGATTTGAAACCTGATGTGCTTTCGATCCTGCTCGATCATTTTTCGGCAGACATGCCGTTGTTTCACGCGCCAAAGGCAGGTTTCAGCGTGCCCGCACCCGACGCCGAATATCCGCTAGATGATCCTGCCGATGCGGAAATTGTCGATCAGATCAAGGAACTGATCGAAACCCGCGTTCGCCCAGCAGTTGCCAATGATGGTGGCGACATAATCTATCGCGGTTTCCAGCGCGGCGTCGTTTACCTGCAGATGCAGGGTGCCTGTTCCGGTTGCCCCTCTTCGACCGCAACGCTCAAAAACGGCATCGAACAGCTTTTAAAACATTATGTGCCCGAAGTGACCGAAGTCCGCGCGGCCTGAAAACGAAACTGGGGGAATTTCCATGCCTGTAAACCAGCCGCTGAACGATGCTGCACTTGACCAGCTGTTCCGTACCGCGCGCACCTATAATGGTTATCTCGACACGCCATTATCCAACGAACAGTTGGAAGCGGTCTGGGAATTGATGAAATTTGGCCCGACTTCCGCCAACTGCCTGCCCGCCCGCATCATCTGGTGCGTGAGCGAAGAGTCGAAGCAAAAACTCGCCGCATTGGCCATGCCCGCCAATGGGGAGAAGATTCTCAGCGCACCGGCCACCGCCATCATCGGCATGGATATGGAATTTTACGAAAACCTGCCCGAGTTGTTCCCGCATACCGATGCACGCAGTTGGTTTGTGGGCAATGATACGCTGATCGAGAAGACAGCATTTCGTAACAGCAGCCTGCAGGGTGGCTATTTCATCCTCGCGGCGCGTGCGCTTGGTCTAGACACAGGACCGATGTCGGGCTTCAACAATGATGCGGTAGATGCAGAATTTTTTGCAGGAACGAAGGTCAAATCGAATTTCATCTCGACAATTGGCTATGGCGACCCGGCAACTATTTTCGACCGCAGCCCACGCCCTGAATTTGCCCGCTTTAACAAGATCGTCTGATCGTCTACGCGGCGTCGCGTGAGACGGCTGGTTATCGATACCGCTTCGCGCGCCTGCTCGGTTGCGCTGTTTGAAGGCTTGGAATGCGTCGCTGCATTTCATGATGTGATCGGCCGTGGGCATGCTGAACGACTGGTGCCGATGATTGCCCAACTGCCAGACCGCGGGCTGTCAGATTGTATTTCGGTAAATGTCGGACCGGGAAGTTTTACCGGAATCCGCGTCGGCATATCCGCTGCCAAGGCTCTGGCCCTTGCATGGAATGTGCCTTGCGAAGGCTACAGCAGCCTTGCCCTTTTGGCTGCGTTCGCTCGTGACAAAGTGGGTGCTGACAATCCGGTCGATGTCGCAATCCAGGGTGGGCATGGCGAATATTACTTCCAGCCTTTCGATCCACACGGCAATGCGTTGCAATCGGCGCAATCGCTGGAGCCTGAAGCGGCGGTGCAAATATCAAAAGCAGACATAGTGGTTGGTGATGCGGCTGACGCGCTGGTGGACATGAAGGGGCATGGCACCGCCATCGACGCCCTACCCGATGCAAGACGCTGGCCGCTTATAGCGGGCGTCGCCCCATTAGCAGCGACAGCCGCCTATGTGCGTCCACCCGATGCCAAATTGCCGGGAGGCAGATGACCGGCCTGCAGATCATGGAAGGCGATGCTCGCGACGTTGCGGCCATCATGCCGGTGATGGATGCCGCCTTTGACCCTGCATTCGGCGAGGCCTGGACTGCCGGGCAGTGCCTATCGCTATTGACGGTTCCCGGATCGACTTTGGTGCTGGCGGAAGTCGGGCCCAAAGTAGTCGGCTTTGCCTTGACGCGCTGGATACTTGACGAGGAAGAACTTCTGATGATCGGCGTCCATCCAGAACATCAAAGACAGCGCATAGCACATAATTTGCTATCCTTTATTTTGCGCCGAGCCCGCGAGCATAATCGTACCCGGATCTTCCTAGAAGTAAGATCAAAAAATCCTGCGTCTTTATTCTACAAAAGTTTCGGATTTGAATATTCTGGTACACGTAAAGGCTATTATCGCGGTGATAATGGCGTGCGCTATGATGCGACAACTATGACATTGAACCTTTGACATAGTTCCATTCTGGTTTAATCATCTACCCAAGCAGAGAATATTTACTAAGATTTGATATTGAATCTTATGTTGTAAAATGCTCTACTACCCTTGCTGTCATAAAACAAAACAACGGGTATGGGAGAATAGTTGTGTCCGAAGATACGAACGATTCAAATGAAATGTTGATTACGCTGACTGCAGACATTGTTGCTGCGCATGTCAGCAACAATAGCGTCGCGGTCTCTGACTTGCCGTCGCTGATTTCCAACGTGCACGGTGCGCTTGCAGGCCTGTCTTCGGGCGGATCCGCACCGGAAGTGGCACTGGAACCTGCAGTTCCGGTCCGCTCGTCGGTGAAGCGGGACTATATCGTCTGCCTTGAAGACGGTAAGAAACTGAAGATGCTCAAGCGCCACTTGATGACGCATTACGGCATGACGCCGGACGACTATCGCGCAAAATGGGGACTTGCTGCCGACTATCCGATGGTCGCGCCAGCTTATGCCGAACAGCGCCGCGATCTTGCAAAAGCGATCGGCCTTGGCCGCGCTCCGGGATCGGGCCGGAAGAAAAAGGTGAAATAATCGCAATCCTGATGTGATTTTTAAGGGGCCGGCAGGGTGTAGCCGGCCCTTTTCATTGACGAATCCCGGCACGAGACTAAATATCGTTCCATGGAAACCAGGATTGACCTTGAAGCGCTTTGCGCTGAACGCGGCCTCAGGATTACCGATCAGCGTCGCGTTATTGCGCGCGTGATTTCTGACGCTGACGATCATCCTGATGTGGAAGAATTATATCGCCGCGCGTCGGCGATCGATCCCAAGATTTCGATCGCAACCGTGTACCGCACAGTGCGCCTGTTCGAAGAAGCAGGCATTTTGGATCGTCACGACTTCGGTGACGGACGTGCGCGCTATGAAGCCTCTCCCGAGGCGCATCATGATCACCTGATCGATGTCGAAACCGGTAAGGTTATCGAATTTGTCGATCCCGAACTCGAAGCTTTGCAAAAGGTGATTGCCGAGAAACTGGGCTATCGCCTCGTCGACCATCGCATGGAGCTTTACGGCGTTGCTATCAGCCGCGACGATTAAGCAACGCAACCCGATTGCCCTGTTGTTGGGGCAATTGATGTTCGCAGCCCGCCTGCTGCTGATGGTGGCATCGCTTCTTGTTGGGTTGCTCCTTCATAATATCTGGCGCTTGTTCCGCCTGCCCTCCCCTTGGCCACGGCTTTTTCTGCTGTCGATCAGCTGGACCGCGGGGATTGCAACCGCAACGCGTGGTGAGCGTATCCGCAAAAATGTATTCTACGCGGCCAACCATCATAGCTGGATCGATATCCCTGTAATGTCCGGCGTCACGGGCTGCACCTTTGTCGCCAATGATGGCATCGAAAAATGGCCGTTGATCGGCTGGCTCTGCACGATCAACAACACCATCTTCGTCAGTCGCGAGAATAGACTGAGCGTTGGCGACCAGGTTGATGATTTGCGCGAAGCGATGAGCGGCGACCAGCCTGTCACGATTTTCCCTGAAGGCACCACGCATGACGGCTCAGGCCTGCTGCCGTTCAAGCCCTCCTTGTTTGCAGCGCTCGTTCCGCCGCCCAAAGGTATGCTCGTCCAGCCGGTGTTCCTGTCTTATGGGGAGCATACCCGCCGCCTGTCCTGGGTCGGCGAAGAGGGCATTGTTGAGAATTTCTGGCGGATCATGACCTATGTTATGCCGGTCACGGCTACGCTGCACTTCCTCGAACCCTTTGATCCTTCGCATTATCCCGATCGCAAGGCGATTTCCGCCGAAGTTCGGCACCGGATTGCAGAGGCAATGCAGGCTGGCGACCGCTATGGCCGCGATGTATAGCGCCGCGCCATGAGCAACGAGTCGCCCAAGACCTTTCACGTTAAAAATTACGGCTGCCAGATGAACGTCTATGATGGCGAACGCATGGCAGAGATGTTTGCCGCGCGCGGCATGGAGGCATCGGACAAGGAGGATGCCGACCTTGTCATCCTCAACACCTGCCATATTCGCGAAAAGGCGGCCGAAAAGGTCTATTCGGAAATCGGTCGTCTGCGCCGCGATGACGGCAGCAGCCCGATGATCGCAGTCGCTGGCTGCGTCGCACAAGCCGAAGGCGGAGAGATCAGCCGGCGCGCACGCGAAGTCGATATCGTCGTAGGCCCGCAGGCCTATCACAAGCTGCCTGATATGGTCGATGCAGTCGCGAAGGGAGAAAGCAGCGTAGACCTCGACCTTCCCGGTCTCGACAAATTCGCCGCACTGCCAAAGCGCCGCAAGACTGGCCCGACCGCATTCCTGACGGTGCAGGAAGGCTGCGACAAATTCTGCACCTATTGCGTGGTGCCCTATACGCGCGGCGCGGAAATCAGCCGTCCCTTTGCCGAGCTGGTTGATGAGGCCAAGGCGCTGGTCGATGCAGGCGCAAAGGAAATCACGTTGCTCGGCCAGAATGTGAATGCCTGGGGTGATGGCGATCAGGATCTGGGCACGTTGATCCGCGCGCTCGACAAGATCGACGGCCTGCACCGCATCCGCTACACCACCAGCCACCCCAACGACATGACCGACGGGCTGATCGCCGCGCATGCCGAGGTCGAAAAACTGATGCCTTACCTTCACCTTCCCGTGCAGGCTGGCAATGACCGCATCCTGAAAGCCATGAACCGCAGCCACTCGCGCGACAGCTATTTGCGGATCATCGAGAAAGTCCGTGCTGCGCGACCCGATATTGCGCTTTCTGGCGACTTCATTGTCGGTTTCCCCGGCGAAACAGATGCAGAGTTCGAAGACACGCTGAGCATCGTGCGGGAAACGGTCTATAGCTACGCCTATTCGTTCAAATACAGCCCGCGCCCCGGCACCCCTGCAGCGACGATGGATGGTCAGGTTGCCCCGGAAGTCGCCGATGAGCGGTTGCAACGGCTTCAGGCGTTGATTTCCGAGCAGCAGGCAGCCTTCAACCAAGGCACATTGGGTAAAAGAACCTCGGTTCTGCTCGAAAAGCCGGGCAGACTGGAAGGCCAGTTGATCGGCAAATCGCCTTGGCTACAATCTGTGCATATCTTGGCACCGGGGCTTTCCATCGGCGATATAGTCGAGGTAGACATTGTCGAAGCAGGACCACTGAGTCTCAAAGGAGAAATGCTGATGAAGGTCGCAGCCTGAATGGCCAAAAGGGCGCAAGCGCAAGCCGGCGATATGTCGCGGCTCGAAATTACCTTCGACCGCCCGCACCTCATCAACACCGTATTTGGCGAATTTGATCGCAATCTTGTTGCCATAGAAAACCGATTGGGCGTCTATATTTCCGCGCGTGGCAATCGCGTGCAGATAGAAGGCGAAGCCAGCGCCATTGCCCGCGCCCGTGATGTGCTGAACGACATTTACAGCCGCGTGATGCGCAATGAGGAGATTGATCCTGAAGCCGTACAAGCGATCATTTCGATGAGTGCCGAGCCGACACTCGACGGTATCGTCCGCAAGGATGACGGCGGCGCGCCAGAGGTGATGATCCGCACGCGCAAGAAAACGCTCGTGCCCCGCTCGGCAACCCAGGTGCCCTATATGCAGGCGCTTGCCCACGATGAAATCATCTTTGCGTTGGGCCCGGCAGGAACCGGTAAGACCTATCTGGCTGTCGCGCAGGCTGTCGCGATGCTGATTACGGGTGCGGTTGACCGCCTTATCCTATCACGCCCAGCAGTTGAGGCGGGCGAACGGCTCGGTTTCCTTCCTGGCGATATGAAGGAAAAGGTCGATCCCTATCTGCGGCCGATTTACGACGCGCTGCACGATACATTGCCCGTCGAGCAGGTCGAGCGGCGCATCGCCAGCGGTGAAATCGAAATCGCTCCCCTCGCCTTCATGCGCGGACGCACGCTTTCCAATGCCTTCATCATCCTCGATGAAGCGCAGAACACAACGCCTGCACAAATGAAGATGTTTCTCACCCGTTTCGGCATGGATAGCCGCATGGTGATCTGCGGCGACCCCAACCAGGTCGATATTCCCGGCGGTGCAACCTATTCCGGGCTCAACGATGCTGTGCAGCGGCTTGAGGGGGTTGAGGGCATCACGACCATCCGTTTCAACAGCAGCGACGTCGTCCGCCATCCATTGGTCGGACGGATTGTCGACGCCTATGAGGGGCCGAATGCTTGAGGTCGATATCGACCGGACCCGCGATTGGGATGGCCAGACCGATTGGGAACGCATAGCGGAAGACGCTGTAAAAGCAGCCTTTTCGGTTTCTTCACATGGCGATTTGGCAGATGCTCCTTTCGCGATTTCAATCAGCATCCGATTATCCGACGATGGCGAAGTCCATGAACTCAACCGCAGTTGGCGCGGCAAGGACAAGCCGACCAATGTCCTCAGCTTTCCCATGCTCGAGCAGGACGAACTCGATGCACTGGCCAACACCGATGATGGCGAGGTGCTGTTGGGCGACATGATATTGGCACATGGCGTCTGCGCCGCTGAAGCGGTCGAAAAGGCCATTCCGTTAACGCAGCATGCCACGCACCTGATTGTACATGGTACGCTCCACCTGCTTGGTCTCGATCATATCGAGGATGCCGAAGCCGAGCATATGGAGGCACTGGAGGTAAAAGCGCTTGCATCGCTGGGCATCGGCAATCCATATAGCGACCATTGAAAACAGCTGGAGGCAGCAAAGCCAATAATATGCCGGAGGGCGAGAGTAGTAACGGTTTACGACCGCGCAAGGACGAAACCGAGGAAGGCCGAATATGGCTGCGCTTGAAGGCGCTGCTTTTCGGACGCAATCATGAACCGACGCTGCGCGAGCAGCTCGAAGAAAAAATAGCAGAACATGAAGAAGATGTAGAGGAAGGCGAAGCGCCCGATTCCGAAGGCGACCTTTCGGCGATCGAGCGCGAGATGGTTCGCAACCTCCTCCATTTTTCAGAGCATCGCGTCGACGACGTGATGGTTCCGCGCGCCGACATTTTGGGCATCAAGGACGATGCCAGTTTCGATGAAGCCGTCGCGGCCTTCGCCGAACATGGCCACAGCCGCATGCCGGTCTATAAGGACACGCTCGATAACATCACCGGCATGATCCATGTGAAGGATATCTTTGCCGTGCTGGCCGAGGGCAAGGAAAAGCCCGAGAGCCTGGAGGCGTTCATCCGCCAGCCACGCTTCGTACCGCAGAGCATGGGTGTCATGGAACTGCTCGACGAAATGCGCCGCACCCGCACCCACCTCGCGATCGTGATTGATGAATATTCGGGTACCGAAGGCCTCGTCACCATTGAAGACCTGGTCGAGGAAATCGTCGGTGAGATTGAAGACGAGCATGACGATGAGCCCGAAGCACTGTTCACCGAAACTAACCCCGGCATCTGGGAAGCCGATGCGCGTGCCGAACTCGATGACCTTGCCGAAGCGCTGGATGAAAAACTCGCCGAGGTCGACGAAGATGTCGATACCATCGGCGGGCTCGCCTTTGTGATTGCAGGCCAGGTGCCCGATGTCGGCGACATGCTTGTGCATGCCGAGAGCGGCTGGAAAATCGAGATTGTCGAAGGCGACGAACGCCGCGTCACACGGGTGCGTTTGCACCGGCCAGAGGTAATCGGCGCCGCAGCGGGCTAGTCATTTCCCCCACACTTCCGCCAGCCGATCATCGCGGCCACAGCGGCTGCGATAGTATCGATAGCGGAGGGGGCTTTTCTTGTAATAGTCCTGATGATAGTCCTCGGCGCGATAAAATGGTGCGCGGGTTATGATCCGGGTGGCAAGATCGCGTTTGAAATGCGCGACCAGATATTCGCGCGATGCATCAGCCGCTTTGCGTTCAGCCATGCTGGATGGGAAGATCGCCGCGCGATAGCTTTCGCCCTTGTCGCAAAACTGGCCCTCGGCATCAAAGGGATCGACATTGCGCCAGAAAACCGAAAGCAGGTCTGAATATTTCACCTTTGAAGGGTCGTAGGTCACTAGAACCGCTTCATAATGCCCGGTTCCCCCTGCACTCACCTGCTCATAGCTCGGGTTGCGCACGCGCCCACCGGTATAGCCCGATACAACATCGACGACGCCATCGACCTTTTCGAAATCCGCTTCGGCGCACCAAAAGCATCCCATCGCAAAAATGGCGGTCGCGCGTTTGTCTGTCTCGGGCTTGGCGGAAACTGTCGCGGACGACACCACCATCAAAGCAGCCAGAAAGATACTCAGTCTCTTCATCACACCACGCTCCGCTAGATATTCGCTGGTGGCGAGGCTCAGGTTATAGCTTCGCTATTCATGTGATGCGAGCAATTGCTGCGCACGCCACCGCCAATGGACCGCGAGCGTCTCCATATCCGCCAATTCTTGCAATGCGGCATTTGCCCCGTCCATCCGGTGCAATCCACCGATCAACAGCTGGAAGGCGCGCTCAACAGTCCAGCCATGGCGCGCACGTTCGACTTGTTCGATGGCGTCATCAGGTTTGACATGGCCCACCTCGATCACCCTGAAATAATAGCCGCTCCGACCTGTTTGGATGACCGCCGCAGTCATACCCTTCATCCCGAAATGATGGTCAATTTTCCAGCATGGTTGGCGCCCCTGGCTGATTTCAACCAAGGCTTCACCGATCCTGAACCGGTCACCTATCTGCACGCGGTCCTCGGTCATTTCGAGGGCCGAGATATTCTCTCCAAAGCCGCCCAAACGGCCAAGATGGGGATGCGGCTCGTGACCTGCCTTGGCAAGGTCTGCCTCCCACAGCGGATAATGTTCGCCAGGGTAGAAATGTACCGCCTTGTCCTCTCCGCCATGCACGGTCGGGTCACCCACGCGATCGCCCTCAAATCCTGTAAAGGTCAGATAGACGGGTCGGTCGACCGGACGCCGTGAACCGATCGCACTTTCCTCCCCTTCCCCCCTGAACAGAACGGGTTTTCCTACCAGGAGCGCATCGATGCTGGTCGTAATCATGGCGAAAGCTTAACTCCGGGCGCGCGGCTTGGCCATTGGCAATCGCGATTGCGATGTCTAATAGGCTGCGGATGCAGACGGCGGACCTTCGCATAGCCCTGTTCAGTGGCAATTATAACTATGTGCGCGATGGAGCAAACCAAGCGCTCAACCGGCTGGTAGGCTATTTGCTGCGGCAAGGTGCACAGGTTCGTGTTTATTCCCCGACGGTCGACGAACCTGCATTCCCTGCCACAGGGGACTTGGTCAGCGTGCCTTCGATGGCGATTCCCAACCGCCCCGAATACCGCATCCCGCTCGCCCTATCGGGCGCGGTGAAAAAAGACCTTGAGAATTTCGCACCCAATGTCGTCCATATTTCTAGCCCGGATCGCGTTGCACGCAAGGCGGTGAAATGGGCACGCAAACGGCAACTGCCGGTTTTGGCGTCGGTCCACACCCGTTTTGAGACCTATTTCCGTTATTACAACATGTCGTTCCTCGAGCCATTGGTTGAGGCGTGGCTGCGCACATTGTATCGCAAATGCGATGCGCTGGTCGCTCCATCGGAGTCGATGGCGCAAGTGCTGCGGCAACAGCGAATGAATTACGATATCGATATCTGGTCGCGCGGTGTGGACCGCGACATTTTCGATCCCTCGCGCCGCGATCTGCAATGGCGGCAAGCCTTGGGAATTGATGATGACATGCCGGTGATTGGGTTCCTTGGCCGATTGGTGATGGAAAAGGGCCTTGATGTCTTTTCGGATACGATCGACCAGCTAAAGCGCCGCAATGTGCGGCACAAGGTGGTTGTGGTGGGCGAAGGCCCCGCGCGCGGCTGGTTTGAAACCCGGCTGCCCGATGCCGCCTTTGTGGGTTTTCAGGGCGGAGCGGACCTTGCGCGCGCAGTCGCCAGCATGGACATGCTGTTCAATCCCAGCGTGACCGAAACATTTGGCAATGTGACCCTGGAAGCAATGGCCTGCGGCTTGCCCGTGGTAGCCGCCAAGGCGACCGGTAGCCAAAGCCTTGTCGACGATAACCGATCGGGCCGGTTGATCACCCCCGGCGCGATTGCGCAATTTGCCGAAGCATTGCGCAGCTATTGCGAGAGCCCTGCCCTGCGCGCCGAACATGGCAAGGCGGGCGAGCAGCGCAGCCTCGACTATAGCTGGGATGCGATCAACCAGGCAGTCGCAGACACCTATATCCGCCTGATCCGCCAGCGCCGGACCGAGGCCAAAGGCGCGTGAGCGACCTTTTCGGCGATACTCCAACAAATACACCCCAGGGCATTTCCGCAAACAGCCCGCTTGCCGATCGCATCCGTCCGCAATCGCTGGCTGAGGTTGTCGGGCAGGAACATTTGACCGGGCCCGATGGCGCAATCGGGCGCATGGTGGCGGCCGGGCGGCTTTCGTCGATGATCCTTTGGGGGCCACCGGGAACCGGCAAGACCAGCATTGCACGCCTTTTGGCCGATGCGGTCGGCATGCATTATATGGCGGTGTCAGCGGTTTTTTCTGGCGTAGCCGATCTTAAGAAAGCTTTTGCCGAGGCCGAGCAGGTGGCCCGCACCGGCAAGGCAACCCTGCTGTTTGTGGACGAAATCCATCGTTTCAACCGTGCGCAGCAGGATGGGTTCCTGCCCTTTGTCGAGCGCGGCATCGTGACGCTGGTCGGGGCGACTACCGAAAACCCCAGCTTTGAACTCAACGCCGCCTTGTTGAGCCGCGCGCAGGTGCTGGTGTTGAAGCGCCTTGATGACGCGGCGCTCGCCAAGCTGCTCGACCGCGCGGAAACGGTTGAAGGCAAATCCTTGCCGCTGACCGAGGATGCACGCGCCGCCTTGGTTGCGAGTGCCGATGGTGACGGGCGCTTCTTGCTCAACCAAGCCGAAACACTTTTTGCCATAGCACCGCCGGATAAGCCGCTCGATCCACAGGCGATGGCCGCGCTGCTCCATCGCCGAATGCCGGTCTATGACAAGGATCGCGAAGGGCATTACAATTTGATCTCTGCCCTGCACAAATCGATGCGCGGATCGGACCCACAGGCGGCGCTTTATTGGCTGGCACGGATGCTGGTGGCGGGTGAGAAACCGCTTTACGTGCTGCGGCGGATAACACGCTTTGCCGTGGAGGATGTCGGCCTTGCCGATCCGCGCGCGCTCGAACAGTGCATCGCGGCCAAGGATGCGTATGAATTTCTCGGGTCACCCGAAGGCGAATTGGCGATCGTGCAGGCCTGCCTCTATTGCGCCACAGCGCCCAAATCCAACGCAGCCTACAAGGCGCAAAAGGCCGCATGGCGATTGGCAAAAGAAACGGGTTCGCTGATGCCGCCTGCCAACATTCTGAACGCGCCAACAAAGCTGATGAAGGATATCGGTTATGGCAAGGATTATGCCTATGACCATGATGCCGACGAAGGTTTTTCCGGGGCAAATTACTGGCCGGAGGAAATGCAGCCAGCCGAACTTTACAAACCGGTCCAACGCGGGCTGGAGGCCAAGATCGCAGAGCGACTGGCCTATTGGGAAGGGCTGCGCAGGGAGAGGAAGAGGAAATGAGTTATCGCGCCGCCGTTTGCACGGCACTGACCGGGCCTGACAGTATCCAGATTGAAACAAGGGATCGCAGCCCGCTCAAACCCGGTGAAGTGCGCATTGCGATCAAGGCGGCGGGGCTCAACTTCCCCGACTTGCTGATGACCTATGGCAAATACCAGTTCCGCCCCGATCCGCCGTTTGTGCCGGGCATGGAGTTTTCGGGTGAAGTGATCGAAGTTGGCTCTGAGGTGACCGGATGGAAGCCTGGTGATGCCGTGATGGGTGGCGGCAAAGGAGATTGCATCGCCGAAGAAGCGGTCGTGCCTTCGAGCGCGCTGGTTTCAAAACCCGACGCACTTTCATGGGAAGAAGCCGCGTGCTGGCGTGCGGGTGGGGTTACCGCCTGGCATGCATTGCACGACAAGGCCGATTTGAAAGCTGGCGAAACATTGCTCGTTCTTGGCGCCGCTGGCGGCGTCGGCATGGCAGCGGTTTCGCTGGGCAAGCATCTGGGTGCCATCGTTATCGGCACGGGCTCCAGCCCTGAAAAGCGCGAAGCGATCTTGGCGGCTGGCGCTGATCATGTGCTCGATCCTGCCGACCCCGAACTGGCCACCGAAGTGAAAGAACTGACGGGCGGCAAGGGCTGCGATGTCGTGTTCGATCCGGTGGGCGGTGATTTGTCGATCACGGCGACGCGTGCCATCGGCTGGGGTGGTCGCTTCCTGATTGTCGGCTTTGCCAGCGGGGCGACGCCCAGCTTCCCCGCCAACCATGCCTTGATCAAGGGCTATAGCTTGATTGGCCTGCGCGCGGGCGAAGCCAGCCGCCGCGATGCCGACCTCGCGGCGCGTACTGCGGTCCACCTTCGCAACCTCGCCGAAGCCGGCGTCATGCGCCCCCATATTTCCCACCGATTGGGATTGGATAAAACGCGCGAAGCTTTGCTCGTTCTGGAACGGCGCGAAGCGATCGGTCGCGTTGTTGTAACAATGGAAGACTGAACCCGGCGGGTCGCTAGCCGGGTCCAGTCTTGTCGCTCGCAACACTGTTATCGTTCGAGTGCGGCAGGCTTATCTTGTTACTGGTTGGTACGGATTTGACCGCTCGTCCGGCGTTGTCCTTCACCGGCTTTGCGCGGTGTCAGCTTCGCATCCCTGAAATGCTTGCCACGTGGCGCCTGACTGGAGTTTTCCAGCGGTTTTTCGCCAGCCTTGCGGACGCTCATCGTTCCTTGGCGGATATGCGCATCCGCCCGTCCATCGCCATTGATATCGCCAGCAGCAACCTGCGGCTTTGATCGGGGTGCAGGTGGCGGAACATCGGGCGATATATCCGATGCCTTTTGCACTGCAGGAAGTAACAGGCCCTTTTGTGGTTCAGCGGGTTTTGGCGCGATATCCTTGGGCGCCTCAGCTGTCGACGCGGCCGCGTCACCTTTGATGCCTTCATATTTCATATAAATCGCGCTGTGCGCTGCACCGATCATGCCGAATGACAAAGCCACAGCCACAAGCCAATCCTTTTTCCTGTTCATATCAACTCTCCTTGAATTTCCTCCCCAACCGGGAATGAGATTAAATTAGAGTAATACTCTAGAGTGTCAATCCACTTTTTCCTTGCTTGTTTTTCCCGACCGTTTGATAAGGGAGGGATAATGACTGCCGCCAAGCCAAAGACCCGCGACCGTATCCTTGCCTCCGCACGCGAACTGTTTTTTTCCAAAGGCTTGGATGAAACCTCGATAGCCGAGATCTGCAAACATTCGGGTGTCTCAAATGGCAGCCTGTTTCACCATTTCCCGACCAAGGAAGCGATCGCACTCGAAATCTTCGTCAGCATCCGCCGCCATTATTGGGAACATGTGATCGCAGCGATGGAGGCCGAGTCGACTGTTCCCGCAGCCGCCGAAGCTTCGGTGCGCGCGGCCTTCGACTTCCAGAAACGCTTTGCCGACGAATATACGTTCATGCTCGACACCGCCGCAGCTCCCTGGGTACTCAAGCATACGACCGCATTGAAGGACCTGAACGCCGCCTTTGTCGAACGCGCCATGGGGTGGGCGGCACCCTATTTCATGAAGGGCGAATTGCCGGCACTTTCAATACACACTTTTGGCGCTCTGATCTTTGGCCTGCCGCAATGGATTGCCCGCGAAGCACGGGCCGGATTGTCGGTGCCCGACATAGAGATTGTGACCGAAGAATTGGCCGGCCTGATGCGCAAGCTGTTTACCGTTGAGGGAAAATAGCGAGTCAAATCATTGCTTTGACTCATAAAATTGCTGCGCAGCATAAAGTGCAGCAAAAATTTGCCAGAGTCTTGATTCTATGGTAAATTCCGTTCGCTTCTAGGCCCTTTGGGTCGCATTATGGGGGGAGCGAAAATGGATAGTTTCCAAATAGCGGGTTACGCATTCGATCGAGTTCTATTCATGGAGTGGGCGGAGAAGATATTCTTCGCCCTTGTTATTTTGGGAGTGACCTGGGCACTGGCAAAAGGCGCAAAATGGACCTTTGCCAAGATGGTGGACCAGATACCGTTCCTGCGACGCGGGACGTCGAATGGCGAAAGCGTCGGCATGGCGCTTGGCAAGATCGTATCACTGCTCGTCTGGCTGTTCGGTCTGCTGGCGGTGCTGCAGCAATTGGGCTTTGATAGCGTCATTACGCCGGTTCAGGGGCTTTTGGGCAACTTCATCGGCTATCTCGATAACATCGTCTTTGCCGCAGCCATCTTCTTCATCGGTTCGATGATTGCAGGCATTGCCCGTGACCTGGTGGTGACGGCATTGGGAACGGTGGATTTCGACAAATGGGCTAATAAGGGCGGCGTCGAAGCTGTGACAGGTAACAGCGCCATCACCAAGACGATCAGCACGATTGTCTATGTGCTGGTGATCATTCCCGTCGCAATTGCATCGCTACAAATGCTCGAAATCTCTGCCATCACAGAGCCGGCGATGAACCTGCTCAACATGGTGTTCAAGGCCATTCCGTTGATTGTCGGTGCCTGCCTGTTGCTCGGCATCGGCTTCGTCATCGCACGCTGGGTCGCTTCGTTGATCCGTGACTTGCTGCCCAGCCTAGGTGCAGACCGTGCAATCAACGAACTGGGCATCCTTCCCGAAGGCCGAACGGCTTCGGGCGTGATTGCAGCCATCGTCACTATCGCAATCATGATCTTCTTTGCCATTGCGGCAACCAACATGCTTGGTTTCCCGCAACTGACCAGCATCCTTGAAACGGTGTTGGCGCAGGCTGGCAATGTCGTCTTTGGTGCGGTGCTGATCGCACTCGGCGTATTGATCGCCAATATCCTACGTAACCTGATTGCCGATGCGACCGGGCCGGGGATTGCGTCTAACGTGACCTACTGGATCACAACGGGCCTCTTCGTCTTCATCGGCCTGAAACAGATGCAGATTGGCGGGATGATCGTTGACTACGCCTTTGGCGCGCTCGCCATCGGTGCAGCAGTTGCCTTCGCCCTCGCCTTTGGCCTTGGCGGCCGCGATGCCGCCGCGCGGATGCTGGCAGACCTGCGGGCTCCTGCAGCGCCAGTGGTCAAGAAGCCTGCGGCCTCACTCGCCGCCAAGACGGTGAAGCGAGCCCCGGCGCGCAAGGCACCGACCAAGAAATAAGCTGCCTTTACCGAAGCAGCCAATTGGGGCGGGGGAAACCTCGCCCCCTTTTATTTGGGCCTTCCAATCATGGCGCGCAGCGCACATATCCAGCCCATGCGCCGCTTTTCCCGCTTCGTTTGTATCGATTGGTCCGGCGCAGTCGGCGAACATCCACCCGGGCTGGCTCTTGCAATGATCGGACAGGAGGGCGCACCTGAACTGATAGCGCCCAAGAAGCGCTGGTCGCGCCAAGCCGTGCTCGAATGGCTGCATAGCTTGGCGGATGCACGCGAAGACATTCTGATCGGTCTCGACCTGTCGCTCGGTTTTCCCTTTATCGATCGCGGCAGTTTCTTTCCGCAATGGGATGGCAGCCCCGATAGCGCCCGGTCGCTATGGGCATGCATCGACAGATTGTGCGCCGATGACCCGCATCTGGCCGCTACCAGCTTTCTGCGCCATCCCGAGGCGCGCCGCCATTTTCGCCATGCAAAAGGCGATACAGGCGATCTGTTCGAAGGCAGCATCGGCCGCCTGCGCGAAGTCGAGCGCCACCAACGCGTGAGCAAGCAGGCAAACAGCTGGAGCTGCTTCAATCTGGTAGGCGCGGGGCAAGTCGGCAAAAGCTCGCTCACCGGGATGCGGATGATGCACCGGTTGGAAAAGCGCATCCCTGTCTGGCCGTTCGATCCGATACCCGATTCTGGCCCCGTGATTATCGAGATCTATACCAGCATGGCGGCGCGCGCTGCTGGCCTTCCTGCCAATACGAGCAAGATTCGCGACCTCGCCACGCTGGAACGCGCGCTCTGCGTTTTTGAGGCAGACACGCCCGCGCAACTCGACCGGGTGGACGACCACGCCACCGACGCCCTGCTGACCGTGGCATGGATGCGCCAAGCCAGCACCGTTCCGGCGCTGTGGACGCCGCAACTGCTGACCCCTGAAATTGCGCAAACTGAGGGCTGGACCTTTGGGGTGCTATGACGCTAAAGGGCCAGCCATCGGTGTGCCGGCTTAGCTCAGTTGGTAGAGCACCTGATTTGTAATCAGGGGGCCACGGGTTCGAATCCTGTAGCCGGCACCATTTTCCCGTCAGCATGATTTTGGTTTGAACCGCCCACCGGCTCTCCGGCCTGTCCTCCCCAACCTATGTTCGTTCGCTGCATCACCAGATATGCATCAAGCATTTGGAAGCACTGGAGCATGGCTCCTTTGAAAAAGTCTGCTATGAGCAATGTAATAGGAGAAGTTGAAGGGGCGAGATGTGGCGATCGATCTGAATGTTAATGGAAAAGCGGTATCGGTAGAGGCCGAACCGGACACCCCGCTTCTCTGGGTTTTGCGAGAGGATGTTGGCCTGACCGGCACCAAATTTGGTTGCGGTGTTGCGGCGTGCGGCGCCTGCTCTGTCCATGTGGACGGCCAGATCACCCGTTCGTGCAGCATCGCAATCGCCGATGTTGCAGGCAAGAATGTGACAACGATCGAGGGCCTGAAATCTGCCGATGGAACGCTCCACAAGGTACAGCAGGCGTGGATCGACGCGCAGGTGCCGCAATGCGGCTATTGCCAGTCGGGCCAGATCATGGCTGCGGTTGCGTTGATCCAGCAGACCGGCCGTCCCACCGACGCGCAGATCGACGAAGCGATGACCAATATCTGCAGGTGCGGCACCTATCCGCGCATCCGCAAGGCAATCCGCGCAGCCACCGGGCAGGCAGCGGCAGCGGTGAAGGGAGCGGCATGATGGCAGATAATCCCAATCCAGCGATGGAAGATACCACGGCGGCTCCCGCCAAGAAAAAAGGCGTAAAGCGCCGGGCTTTCCTGATCGGCGGTGTTGCCGTGGTCGGTGCCGGGCTATTCGGCATCAAACTTGCGGACAGCAATGCAGCGAAAAAAGCGGTCGAACTGACGACCGGCAAGGGCGAGTACAATTTCGCGACCTGGCTGAAAATCGCCGAGGATGACCAGATCACTATCTATTCGCCGCACACCGATATCGGACAAGGATCCAACACCGGACTTGCCCAGATGCTGGCTGAGGAGCTCGATGCCGCTTGGGACAAGGTCAAACTGGTCTCTGCACCTGCCGAGCCCGCCTTTGCCAATACCGGCCTCGGCCGCGGTTTCCTTGCCGAAATGACCGGCCAGCCGGGCATTATCGAGGGCATCCCACAATCCTTCCTGTCGTTCATCGCGCGATCAATGAACCTGCAGATCACTGGCGGGTCGACAGCCTTGCGCTTCACCGGGCAAAAAACTTTCCAAATGGTCGGAGCGGCAACGCGTGCAGCGCTGGTCGAGGTTGCGGCCAAACGGCTGGGCGTGCCCGCGACCGAACTGGCCACCGCTGACAGCAAGGTGATCCATGCCAAATCGGGCAAGTCGCTGCGCTATGGCGAACTGGCGGCAGAGGCAGCGACGCTTTCGCTCGACAGCAATCCGAAGCTCAAAAACCCCAAAGATTACAAGATAATGCGCCAATCGATGCCGCGGCTCGATTTGCCTGCAAAGGTCGATGGCAGCGCGCAATATGGCATGGATTTCAAAGTGCCCGACATGCGCGTTGCGACAATCATGGCCGCGCCGGTGCGCGGCGGAAAGCTGACGTCGCTCGATCCTGCACCGGCAATGGCGGTGAAGGGTGTCGAAAAGGTCGTCAAGCTCGACAATGCCGTTGCTGTGATCGCCAAAGGCTATTGGCCTGCGCTCAACGGATTGCGTTCTCTGTCACCGCAGTTCAGCGACGGCGGCAATGCCGGCTTCTCGACCGCTTCCATCTTCAAGGCCTATGACGACCTGATCGCCAAAGGCGAACCTGATGGTGAAGCAGGCGAAGGCGAAGTCCAGGCAGCACTTGGCGCCAACCCTATCCAGGCGAAGTATCAGGTGCCTTTCCTCCACCATGCAATGATGGAACCTTTCGCGCTCACCGCGCATCACAAGGATGGAAAGCTCGACATCTGGGGCGGGATGCAGGATCCGCTCGCCACGAAAATGCTTGCGGTTGAGGTGTCTGGGCTTGATGCCGACAATGTCACTTTCCACCCGATGCTGATCGGCGGCAGTTTTGGCCGACGCCTTCCCATGTATATGGAAATCGTAGAGCAGGTGACCCAACTGGCGATGCAATTGCCCTATCCGGTAAAGCTGATCTGGAGCCGCGAAGAAGAGGTACAGCAAGGTGCCTATCGCCCGCAAAGTGCGGCAATCCTGAAGGGCGCAATTGGTAAGGATGGCAAGATCGCCGCCTATCTCAACGACTATGCGCAAACCGAAAGCGCAGAGAGCGAGACGACCTTCATCTACGACCTGCCGGTCGTGGCACGGCGGCATTATGAATATGCGTCGAACCAGCAAAGTGGCGCTTGGCGCTCAGTCAATTCGACGCAGCAAGGCTTTTATAACGAAAGCTTCATGGACGAACTGGCGCATGCTGCGAAGGCTGACCCGGTCGAATTCCGTCGCCGGCATCTGAAGCCGGGTTCGCGTCACCTCAACGTGCTTGATGAAGTCGCGAAACGCAGTGGCTGGGGCACGCCAACGCCTGAAGGAGTTGCGCGTGGTGTCGCGATTGTCGAAAGCTTCAAGACGATCGTCGCGCACGTTATCGAAGCGTCGATCAAGGAAGACGGCAGCCCCAAGGTGCTCAAGGTAACGACCGTTGTCGACGCAGGCAGCATCGTCAATCCCGATGGGGCGGCGGCGCAGATTGAGGGCGGGACGATCATGGGCCTGTCCTCGGCGATTGGTGAGGCGATTACGCTCGACAAGGGCGCGGTGCAGCAAAGCAACCTCACCGATTATCCGATCCTGAAGCTGGCCGATGCTCCCCCGGTGCACGACATCCATTTCATCGAAAGCGGCGCACCTATGGGCGGAATTGGTGAACCGGGCGTTCCCCCGGCTGCCCCGGCTTTGGCCAATGCGCTATTTGCCCTGACAGGCAAGCGCATCAGGTCGCTACCGCTTTTGACGCAGGCGAAGGTTTGAGCGCACTGCCCGGCACGGCACTGAACAACTGGTCCGCAATTGTCCTTGCAGCTGGTGGCAGCAGCCGTTTTGGCGCGCACAAACTGTTGGCAGATCTGGCCGGAGGGCCGGTGATCAGGCGAACCGTGGCCGGCATATGTGCCGCTGGATTCTGCGAAACCATAGTTGTCGCCGGTGCAGAACATAGCGCCGTTGCCGCCTCACTCCAGGGGTTGGCTTGCAAATTGGTCAAGGCCTCAAACTGGTCCGTTGGCATGTCCGCGTCGATCCGTGTCGGCATCGAAGCCTTGCGCCACGATGCTGACGGCATTTTCCTTTTCCTGGGCGACATGCCGCTGGTGCCGGTTGCCCTTTGCGAAGAGTTGGCCCGATTAGCTGAACAGTCGGGCTACGCTGCCCGCCCACTACACGGCGATTTGCCCGGGCATCCGGTTGCTTTTGCGCGTTCTGCCGTACCAGATCTCACCCGATTAAGCGGCGATACGGGTGCGGGATCGCTCCTCCGGCGATCGGACGCAAAAATCGCCTATCTGCCAACCAATGATGAAGGCGCGATACTCGACGTTGATACGCCTTCCGATCTCGCTCGCGCCGAGCGGCTGTGGAAATCGCGTTTCACTTCAGACATGATGGACAATGCGATGTCTCGCGGCGATTTGCCAAAGCCGTGAAGCCCTATCGGCGCACACAACCTTCCAATGTCATTCTCGCTGACGCCCAATTGCTGCAATCGTTCGATCCGCCCTTGCAGTCGGCTGCGCGCTCCGATCGCTCCCACATAAAAGGCATCTGAGGAAAGCGAGGCCGCCAGCAAAGTCTCATCGCTTTCCCGGTCATGCGTAACCACGGCAACCGCAGTCCAGCGATCCAGCGGCAGGTTTTCGGCTGTGGCCGAACGCAGATACTCGATACCGGCAATCGGAGATTCTGCGTGTCCGCCCGGGTCAACCAACACAGTTTCGATTTCGAGATGTACGGCAAGCGCCGCAAGCGCAAAGGCCGTCGCATCGCTGCCGATGACGACCAGCCTTAATGGCGGTTCGATAAAGGCTGAGAAGTTGATGCCATCCCATGGCTGTGTTGGCACCCCGGAAACATCGGAAAAGCTGGCTTTACGGATCTCCCCGTCGCTCTGCCAGAATACGGGCTTCCTCTCCCGACACCCCGCCAGCAGTGTGCAAATTGGAGGATCATCGATGTTCGCAGGCTCCACCAAGACCGAAATGCCTGCACCGCAAGCCAGCTTTATATCAAACCAGGGGCTACCTTCGCCATAACGCAACAGCCGATGGGTGTTGGTGGCGATGACTTCGCGCCCATGGCGGGCAATATCGTCCTCGACGCAGCCACCGGACAGGAATCCCCAATGTTGCTGCTGTGTAATCAGCATCTGCGCGCCTACTTCACGCGGCGACGGGCCATCGGTCGCAACCAGGGTGGCGATGGCAAAGCGATTGAGGCCGTTTGCCTGCCCCAGCAATAGCGGACGGATATCGTCAGCAATGTCTTCAGCGCGGTAATGTGTCAAAGCTTGCTGTTCCCGTATCCCAGGCAGGATGCGTTGTTTACGACAAACGGGAATGCTGTCCAGCCATCAGATTTGAGACGCCAGATGCAGGGCAGCCGAGCGGCCGCATTTTCCCGTGAACGGCGCTGCATACCTCCGCCTGATGCCTCTTTCGTAATGAAGCATCAGGCATTGGCAATAATCAGTACCCAAGCGGAAGCTTAGAAGCGGAACAGCAATTGCACCCCGCCGCCAAGATCGGGGCTGCCATCGGCAAAACCGGTATATCCATAGCCTTGCAGACGCAGTTTATCGTTGAGCTTGTAGGTTAGGGAGGCGGTCGCCTCGCTTACATCTGGAGATGTTAGCGTTGCGCCTTCGCGCCAGTCATAATCGAGGCCGATGGTAAGGTCATTCGCGCCGAAATAAATGCCACCGCCGGCCAGCCAGACGTCGCGCAAGGCGAGGATATCGCTTTTGCCATTGAAACGTCGGCCGCCATAGGCAGCGATGCTGACATCGCCAAAGCTGTGCAACAATTCGCCCTGCGCGGTGAAATCGGTGCTGCCGGTGCCGAGGAATTTGGATTCCGAGGCCGTTGGCAGCTTCGCCTTGCCGACAAAATCAAACCAGGTCGTTTCGGCAATCGGCAGCGAATAACCAGCCGTCAGCCAGAGGTCACCAAGGCCACTGCGCGAAGTGGTCGCGCCGCCGGGGGTCGACGTGCCGCCACCTTCACCGGGGATGACACCCGAAGGCCCTTCAGCATGCACATAGGAAATCGCCGCTTTCACATAAAAGCGATCAGCCTGATATTTGATGCCGACTGGAACCGACAGGTAATCGGTATCCTCAACATCGCCATAATCACCCGATGAATAATCGATGCCGGTGTTGATCTGGATATAGGGATCCTCGGCCTGTGCCGGGGTTACGATTAGCATTGTTGCAGCGAGTGCGATTGCCGAAGCGGCTGTTGCTGGATTTTTCATGATATTCCCCCTGAATGTCCTGATGGGATGTAAACAGTCGTGCGCCCCGGTTTTGAGGACGCACGACATGAAGCTTGGGTGCGAAATCCGATTAGTTCGGACGCCCGGGCCTATCCGGCTTTTCCGGCTTTTCGGGCTTCTCCGGTTTCTCGGGCTTTTCCGGCTTCTCTGGTTTTTCAGGCTTTTCCGGTTTCTCAGGCTTTTCACCCTTTTCCGGGCGATCTGCGCGTTCATGGGTTACCACAGCGCGGCTGCCATCTTCCTTGGTGATCGTGTGCACATTGCCCGAAGGCGTAGTGACAGTCTGCACCGTTCCGGTTTTCACCGTTTCGAGGACAGGCGTTCCATCTTCGTTGAACAGAGGTTCGCCATTCTCATCGACGGCCTGTCGTTCTTCGGTAATATCCTCTCGTGTGACGACTGCACCCGGCTTGGTTTCGGGCTCATCAGGCACCCCGGTATCCTGCGCCTGACCAGCGGCAAAGGCCGCAAAGGCGAGCATGGTTGCGCTACCCGTCAAAATTATCTTTTTCATATTGATATCCTCTTGCTTGGGAACGCGTTTTCGGTCGCGTACACAACCTTAACCGCAGCTTTCATCGCATCATTAACGCGACGGCCGGAAGATGAACTGCGACGAGTTGTTACATTATGTGACATTTGCTGATTAAGCAAATTGCATCGCCGCGTTGAGAAAATTGCCTTTGGGGCTTCACGAATCCCTTCGGCTTCGCCAAGGCTTAATCGCTCGCTTAAACCAGCAGCTATGGAGAGACTTGCGATGGGAATGCTTGAAGGCAAGGTCGTGGCCGTGACGGGCGCAGGGCGCGGGGTTGGCCGAGAAATCGCCCTGCTTTGCGCCAAGCATGGTGCGGCGGTGGTGATCAACGATCCCGGTGTCGGCGGCGGCGGTGAAGGCGGCGATGCAGGGCCAGCGCAGGAAACCGCAAACGACATCATCGCGGCTGGTGGTAAGGCCATCGCCAATCTTGCCAGTGTGGCCGATCCTGCTGGCGCAACATCCATCATCGAAGACGCGGTGAAGAATTTCGGCCGCATCGATGCAGTCGTCAACAATGCCGGCATCCTGCGCGACACCATCTGGCACAAGATGAGCCATGAGGATTGGCGCGCGGTTATCGACGTGCATCTCAATGGCAGCTTCAACGTCTCCAAAGCAGCAACGCCCTATTTCCGTGAGCAGCAGTCGGGCAGCTTCATCCATTTCACATCAACCAGCGGCCTGATCGGCAATATCGGGCAGGCCAATTACTCGGCGGCCAAGCTGGGTATTGTCGGCCTGTCACAATCGATCGCGCTCGATATGGCCCGCGTCGGCGTGCGCTCGAATTGCATCGCGCCCTTTGCCTGGAGCCGGATGACCGCCTCGATTCCGGCCGAAACGCCCGAGCAAAAGGAACGTGTCGAGCGGTTGAAGACGATGAGCGCGGACAAGATTGCGCCTTTGGTCGTCTACCTTGCCTCGGACGCATCGAAGGATGTGTCGAACCAGATATTCTCTGTGCGAAAGAACGAGATCGTGCTCTACAACAAGCCGCGCCCCATCCGTTCGATGACCAAAGTCGAAGGCTGGACGCCGGAGAGCATCGCCGATGAACTGATACCTGCTTTCAAACCCAGTTTCGCCCGTGCCGATGAAGTTTCGGCGCATGTATTCCCTTACGACCCCATCTGAGGAGCAAGTGATGAGCAACCCCGGCCAAGGTAATCCAGGGATGGATCCAGAAATTTTCGAACAGTTCATCGACCAGCTTCGCCGTTATGTGCGCGAACGGCTGATCCCCGCTGAAGAAGATGTGATCGCCAACGATGCGATCCCCGACGATATCCTTGCAGAGATGCGGGAAATGGGGCTGTTCGGTATCACCATCCCTGAGGAATTTGGCGGCGCCGGGATGAATATCAGCCAGTATATCGAAACGGTGAAGCAGCTCGCGTATGCGGCCCCGGCCTATCGCTCGACCATGTCGATCAATGTCGGGATGACGGGAAGTGCGATCAAGAATTTCGGCACGGCGGAGCAGAAAGCCCATTGGCTGCCACGTATCGCGAGCGGAGAGATTGCCTGTTTCGGCCTCACCGAGCCCGGAAGCGGATCCGACAGCGCGGCGATGCAGACCTTCGCCGCCCGTGATGGCAATGGCTATGTCTTGAACGGCACGAAGCGCTACATCACCAACAGCCCTCACGCCAAAATCGGCCTGATCATGGCGCGCACCTCAAAAGAGGCACTGCCCAAAAACGCCCATGTCTCCTGCTTCATCATCGACATGGACAACCCCGGGATCAGTGTCGGCAAACCCGACAAGAAGATGGGCCAGGCCGGCGCGCATATTGCCGATATCATCATGGAGGATGTCAAAATCCCCGGTGATGCACTGGTCGGTGGCGAGGAAGGTCGCGGTTTCCAGATCGCTATGCAAAGCCTCGACAATGGCCGCCTTTCGGTTGCCGCGATGGGCGTCGGCATGGGGCGCCGCATCCTCGACACCGCAATCCGTTACGCAACCGAGCGCAAAGCCTTTGGCGAGCCTATCGCCAATTTCCAGCTCATCCAGGCGATGCTGGCCGATAGCGAGGCTGAGCTATACGCCGCCGAGTGTATGATCGCCGATGCCTGTGCACGTGCAGATCGCGGCGAAGTGATCCTGCGCAAGGCCGCTGCTGCCAAGCTGTTTGCAACCGAAACCTGCGGCCGCGTCGCCGATCGCTGTGTGCAAATCTATGGCGGCGCGGGTTATCTGGCCGAATATCCTGCCGAGCGTTTCTTCCGCGATGCCCGCATCTTGCGCATCTACGAAGGTACCAGCCAGATCATGCAGTTGCAGATCGCCAAGCACCTGCTGCGCGAGTTCGAACGCGAAGGCGCAGTCTGGTAATAAAGGCAGATGTATAATCTCCTCAACGGCCTGTCGGTAATCGAAGCGTCCAGCTTCGTCGCCTCCCCCACCGCTGGATTATATCTGGCGCAGATGGGGGCAGAGGTCATCCGCGTCGACCAGATTGGTGGCGGACCGGATTTCCGCCGCTGGCCTGTGACCAAGGGGAATGACTCGCTCTATTGGGAAAACCTGAACCGCGCGAAGAAATCGGTCGCGCTCGATCTGGGTTCGCCGCAAGGGCGCGAGTTGCTGCAGGAACTGGTGCGCAAGACGGGGCAGTTCGTCACCAATTTCCCGGCAGAAGGCTTCCTATCGCACGCCAAATTGGCCGAGGGCCGCGCCGACCTGGTTACCGTGCGCGTCATGGGCTGGGCCGATGGCTCGCCCGCGCTGGATTATACAGTGAACAATTCGGTCGGTTATCCGATGATGACCGGGGCCGGACCGGATCCGGTCAACCATGTGCTTCCTGCATGGGATTTGCTCACCGGGGCCTATGCCGCCTTTGCGATGCTTGCAGGCATCCAGAAGCGTGCGCAGACCGGCGAAGGCCTTGAGGTGCGCATACCGCTTTCGGACGTCGCCATTGGCACCGTCGCCAATCTGGGCGGCATTGCCGAGGTGCTCTACACGGGCGCAAACCGGCCCCGGCTCGGAAATGCCGTCTATGGCCTGTTCGGGCGCGATTTTGTGACCGCCGACAGCGTGCGCACGATGATCGTTGTCGTCACGCCCCGGCAATGGGCCAATCTTGTCGCCGCGCTCAAACTGGAAAGTGCCATAGCGACGATCGAGGCCGAGCGCGGAGTGAGTTTTGCAAAGGATGATGGCCTGCGGTTCAACCATCGCGACGCGCTTTATCCGCTGTTCGAAGCCGCGATTGGTGCGCGCACGCATGCCGATCTTGCAGCCGCCTTCGACGCAGGCGGGATTGTCCATTCGGCCTATCGGACCATGCTGGACGCTGCCAACGATCCTGCTCTGGTGGCAAATAACCCTATGTTCGGGACGGCTAAGAACCCATCGGGCTTCAACTATCCGGCAGCAGGCAGTTTTGCGACCGTGCCGCAGCTTGATCGCCAAGCCCCGCAACCCGCACCGCACAACGGCGCAAACAGCGAAGAGATACTTGCCGAACGGCTTGGCCTGTCGTCGGGTGCGATCGCTGCCCTGATCGATGCCGGAACCGTGGGGCAGGCATGAGTGACGCGCTGACCCTCGCCGAGAGCTATGCCGCCGCCGCGCGGGCAGAGGTGCAGGAAAGGGTCGCCGCCACCTCGCTCGATGCCGAGCAGCATATCGCCCATGGCTATGCTTGGATCGAAACCAGCGTCGAGGCATTGCGCGCTTTGCAAACATGGGGGGCGCGGCAGAGCGGTGAAGCGGAAAAGCTGGTTGTTGCCATCGGCACCGGCGAAACGCTTGCGCAACTGGCGGGCGGGCTGCCCATGGGGCAGAATGAATTTATCCGCCCCGGCGATTTCGGGCTAGACAGCCATGTCGCTGCACTGCTTGCGGCGGCACAGGGTAACAGCGCGGCCAACCGGGCGCGGCTGGTCGAACTGCTGGCCGAGGGCGCGACCATATCCGACCGGTTAGACGATGAACTGCTCGATACCATCCGCGATCAGTACCGCCGCTTTACCGATGACCGTATCCTGCCGCAGGCGCATGGCTGGCACCTCGCCAACGCGCTGATCCCCGACGATATAATTGCCGAAATGGCCGACCTGGGTACCTTTGGCGTCTGCATAGCCGAGGAATTTGGCGGTCTTGGCCTTGGCAAGCTGGTGATGTGCGTCGTCACCGAGGAGCTATCGCGCGGCTGGATCGGGACCGGTTCGCTCGGCACACGCAGCGAGATTGCGGGCGAACTCATCATGATGGGCGGCACCGAGGCGCAGAAACAACATTGGCTGCCGCGCATCGCATCGGGCGAGATATTGCCGACGGCGGTGTTCACTGAACCGGACACCGGATCCGACATGGCCAACTTGCAAAGCCGTGCAACGCGAACCGCAGATGGCTGGGAAATCAACGGCGCCAAGAACTGGATTACCCATGCCGCGCGCACCGACCTGATGACGATGATGGTGCGGACGTTGCCCGACGTGAAGGGCTATGCCGGGCTGTCGATGCTGCTGGTGCCCAAACCGCGCGGAACCGAAGCGAACCCCTTCCCTGCCGAAGGAATGACCGGCAGCGAGATCGAAGTCCTCGGCTATCGCGGGATGCGCGAATATGCCTTGCAGTTCGATGGCATGAAGGCCCCTGCTGACGCGCTTCTTGGCGGAGAGGAAGGCCAGGGGTTCAAGCAATTGATGCGCACCTTTGAAGGCGCACGCATCCAGACCGCAGCCCGCGCGGTTGGTGTTGCCCGGCGCGCTATCGAATTGACGTTCCAGTATGCGCTTGATCGCAAGCAGTTCGGTCAATCGATCATCCGCTTCCCGCGCGTCGTGGACAAGCTGGCGATGATGGTGACCGATATGGTGATGGCGCGCGAACTGACCTATTTTGCCGCCCGCGCCAAGGATAGCGGCAAGCGCTGCGATATCGAGGCGGGCATGGCGAAGCTGCATGCCGCCCGCGTTGCCTGGGCCAATGCCGATGCCGGGCTGCAGATCCATGGCGGCAATGGTTATGCGATGGAATATGAAATCAGCCGGGTGCTGTGCGATGCTCGCATCCTCAACATTTTCGAAGGCGCAGCCGAAATCCAGGCGCAGGTAATTGCGCGCGGCAAGCTGCAAGACCGCAATTAGCAAAGGAAGAAAATCATGACACTCCGTCGCGCTGCCATCGTCGCCCCCATCCGTACCGCCGTCGGAAAATTCGGCGGATCGCTGTCTTCGATGACTGCGGGCCAGTTAGGAGCTGTCATCCTAAAAGCCTTGATGGAACGTACAAAAATTGATCCGTCACGTGTTGATGATGTCATCTTCGCCCAAGGCTATGGCAATGGCGAGGCACCGTGCATTTCGCACTGGTCGTGGCTGTTGGCAGGCCTTCCCGAAGAGGTACCGGGTTACCAGCTTGACCGTCGCTGCGGCTCTGGACTGCAGGCAATCGTCAACGCGGCAATGATGGTGCAGACCGGCGTTTCGGATGTGGTGGTTGCGGGCGGCTGCGAGAGCATGTCCAATGTTGAACATTACACCACCGATATCCGCAAGGGCGTCCGAGCCGGAAACCTGACCCTCCATGATCGCCTCACTCGCGGCCGCGTGATGAGCCAACCAATCGAACGCTATGGCGTGATCAGCGGGATGATCGAGACGGCCGAAAATCTTGCCAAGGATTGGAATATCAGCCGCGAAGCTTGCGATGCCTATGCCGCGCGCAGCCACCAGCGGGCGACCGCCGCCTGGGCCAATGGCCTGTTTGCCGACGAACTGGTTCCGGTCGAAATCCCTCAGAAAAAGGGCGACCCGATCATCTTCAACCATGACGAGGGCTATCGCGCCGATGCCAGTGTCGAAACGCTCGGCGCGCTTCGTGCAATCGAAGGCGGCGTCGTGACTGCGGGCAATGCCAGCCAGCAGAATGATGCTGCGGCTGCCTGTCTGGTGGTAGCCGAAGACAAGCTTGAGGAACTCGGCCTCGAACCCATCGCCTATTTCCACAGCTGGGCCGCTGCGGGCTGCGATCCCAGCCGCATGGGTTATGGCCCCGTCCCCGCGACCGAACGGCTGTTCGCGCGCAACGGCCTGTCGTGGAACGACATCGGCCTCATCGAACTCAACGAAGCCTTCGCACCGCAGGTACTCGCCTGCCTCAAAGGCTGGGGCTGGTCAGATGATGACAGCCGCCACGAAATGCTCAATGTCAATGGATCGGGCATATCGCTCGGCCACCCCATCGGCGCGACCGGCGGGCGCATCCTTGCGAACCTGACCCGCGAAATGCAGCGCCGCGATGTGCGTTATGGACTTGAAACCATGTGCATCGGCGGTGGCCAGGGCATAGCTGCAGTCTTTGAGAAGGCATAAGCGCGATGCAGGATTATACCGCCATCCGCGAAGAGGTCGCTAAGCTTTGCGCACAATATCCCGGCGAATATTGGCGCGCAAAGGATAAGGTGCGCGAATATCCCTCTGAATTCGTCGCAGCGCTTGGCGAGGCAGGCTATCTCGCCGCGCTGATCCCCGAAGAATATGGCGGCGCCGGACTTCCCCTGTCGGCAGCAGCAGCAATCCTTGAGGAAATCCAGAAACAGGGCTGCAATGGCGGCGCCGTGCACGCGCAAATGTACATCATGGGTACCGTCTTGCGCCACGGAAGCGAGGAACAGAAGCAGCGTTACCTGCCCAAGATCGCAACCGGCGAACTCCGCCTGCAGGCCTTTGGCGTCACCGAGCCGACGAGCGGCACCGATACGTTGAGCCTCAAAACCGTGGCCAAGCGCCAGGGCGATAAATATATCGTAAACGGCCAGAAAATCTGGACGAGCCGCGCCGAGCATTCCGACCTGATGCTCCTCCTCGCCCGAACCACCCCGCGTGAGGAAGCCGCAAGCCGCACCGAGGGGCTTTCGGTTTTCCTTGTCGATATGAAGGAAGCGCTGGCTGCGGGCACGCTTACCATCAATCCCATCGACACGATGATGAACCATGCGACCACCGCAGTGTTCTTCGACAATATGGAGGTGCCCGCCGCCAATTTAATTGGCGAAGAGGGCAAGGGCTTTCGCTATATCTTGTCAGGCATGAACGCTGAGCGCTTGCTGATAGCGGCGGAGTGCATCGGCGATGCCAAATGGTTCATCGAAAAAGCGACCGCCTATGCCAAGGAACGCGTGCTGTTTGGGCGACCGATCGGCCAGAACCAGGGTGTGCAATTCCCTATCGCGCGCGCCTATGCGCAGATGCGCGCTGCCGACCTGCTGGTGCAGGAAGGCATTCGAAAGTACGAGGCAGGCGAGAATTGCGGCGAGGAGGCCAATATGGCCAAGATGCTCGCCGCCGAAGCAAGTTGGGCAGCGGGCGAGGCCTGTGTGCAGACGCATGGCGGGTTCGGCTTTGCCGCGGAATATGATGTCGAACGCAAGTTCCGCGAAACCCGGCTCTATCAGGTCGCGCCGATCAGCACGAACATGATCCTGTCCTTCGTCGCCGAGCATGTCCTTGGCCTGCCGAGGAGTTACTGATGGGCGCGTGGGATGCATGGATTGGCCGCCAAATGGTGCAGCAGGATCGGCTAACCCCTGCCCTGCTGCAACGCTTCCGCTCGACAATCGACAGCGATGGACGCGGTGATGTTGCGCCGCAAGCGATCCACTGGGTGCTTTGCACGCCCGAAGCGACCACCGCGCAACTGGGCATAGACGGCCATCCGCAGCGCAGCGACAGCCCGGACAGCTTCTTCCCGCCCGTCTCCCACCCGCGCCGTATGTGGGCGTCGAGCAAGGTAGAGTTCATCGCCCCGATCCCGGTTCATGCCGAGATAGAGCGCATCTCGACCATCGCGTCGATCAATGAAAAGTCAGGCAGCACCGGTAGCCTCGTCTTTGTCGATGTAGCGCATGAAACCAAAGCCAATGGCGAATTGGCCATCAAGGAACGGCAAACGCTGGTCTATCGCGAAGCCAATACCGCAAAGCCGGCACCAGCGTCTGAACCTGTCGCCATCGATTTCGGCCAATGGGATTTCCACCGCACTTTGGTGCCTAATGAGGCGTTGTTGTTCCGATTTTCGGCGATCACCTTCAACACGCACCGTATCCATTATGATGCGCCCTATGCGATCAACGAAGAGGGTTATCGCGGATTGGTCGTGCATGGCCCGCTGACATCGTCGCTGCTCCTCGACCTCGCGGCCCGTCAATTTGGCGCAAATGCAGTCAGGCAATTCGCGTTCCGCGCCCAAAGCCCCGCTTTTGCAAGCGAACCGCTGCATCTGGTCGGGCGGCGCGAGGGGGATGCGCTTACACTGGCGGCACTCAATCCGGCGGGGCAAACCGTCGTCGCAGCGGAAGGTAGTCTATGACCGAGTTTGTGACACGCGAAGACCGTGAGGGCATTGCCATCCTTTCGTTGAACCGCCCTGACAAGCGCAATGCACTCAACATCGCGCTGTGGGTTGAACTGGAAGCGCACATAGATGCGATCCGTGCAGCGGGCGAAGCTATCGGTGCCGTCATCCTGCGCGCCAACGGGCCCACATTCTGCGCAGGCAATGACCTGAAGGAGCGCGGCGTCGAACTGCCACGTCCCAATTTTCAGGCTTCGATCGTGACCGCGCTTGCCTCCCTGCCCCAGCCCGTGATCGTCGCGGTGCAGGGCGGCTGCTACACCGGCGGGCTTGAGCTCACGCTGGCGGGTGACATCATTTTGGCGAGCGAAAACGCCGTCTTTGCCGACACGCATGGCAAATTTGCGCTGGTTCCCATCTGGGGGATGAGCCAGCGCCTGCCGCGCCGCGTCGGCCAGTGGAAAGGACGCGAGATGAGCTTCACCGGACTTCCGGTTTCAGGCGCAGAGGCTGCGCGTATCGGCCTTGCCAACCACGTTGTGCCCGACGCCGAACTCGATGCCAAAGCATATGAGCTCGCCGCCGCCATCGCCGCGCAAAGCCGCCACAGCGTCTTTGCCTATAAGCGTCTTTATCAGGAACAGGCTGACCTGCCACTCAATGCCGGCCTAGCCCACGAAGTGTTCAGCAGCGTGGGCGTCGGGTCGGATTTCCTTGAGCGGGTGAGCGGCCAGTTCGGGAAGTGATCCGGCTTAGGGCCGGATCAGATATTTCTCGCCTGTTTTCTTGGCGTTGTAAGCCTGCATCGTCGCGACATCGACTGCCTGCTCCAGGCTGACTTCATGGCTGTAATGGCTCTTGAAGGTCGTGGTCAGTTCAGCCGCAACGCGGGCGCGCATCCGACCGACGATTTCGGGGCCAGCTTTCGCCATGAACGGTGTAAGCAGCCAGCCGCTCAGGCTCCAAGTCAGGCCAAAATTGCGGTTGAGGATGGTTGGCCCCACATCGAGCGCACCATAGATATAGACCTGCTTCATCTGGTCTGACCCATAGCGGCTATAGGTAGACATGCGGCGTACCGCAGCAGCCTCCATCGCGCCCAATATCTGGCCGGAAAGCTTGCCGCCGCCAATCGGATCAAAGCCAAGGAACGCCTCGGTTTCGGCGATAGCTGCGGTCAATTTTTCGACAAAATCATCATCGTTGGAATTGAGCACGATTTCCGCACCGATGCCCTTCAGAAGGTCAACCTGCGCCTGGCTGCGCACGATATTGATGAGGGGAATGCCATCGGCCTTGCAGATCTTGACCAGCATCTGGCCAAGGTTTGAAGCTGCGGCAGCATGGACGATTGCCTTATAGCCCTCAAGCTTCATGGTTTCCACAAAACCGAGCGAAGTCAGCGGGTTGACGAAGCATGATGCGCCATCTTCGGGTGCTGTTCCATCGGGAAGCGGCATGCACATTTGCGCGGCAAGGCAGCGATATTGGGCATATATCTCGCCACCGATCAGTGCGACAGTCTTGCCCATTAGCGCCTGCGCTTCGGACGCTGCACCGGCGGCAACGACAACACCGCAGCCTTCATTGCCGATTGGCAAGGCTTGCCCGATGCGGCCTGCCATAAAGCGCATTCCCGCTTCGGGCACGTTCATCGCAATGCCGGGAAGGCCGGCACGCTCGATCGCACGCGCACTGGTCACATCGGCTGCACCGACCATCAGGCCCAAATCCGACGGGTTGATCGGGGTGGCCTGCACCTTCACCACCACTTCATGGTCCTTCGGCGTAGGCATGGGTAAGTCGGCCAGATAAAGCTCCAACACCCCTTCCGGCTTAACTTCGGTCAGCATGGTGCGATTGGTTGCGGGCAGGTCAGACATGTTTCTCTCCTCTTGCGCGTCCCGGATTCGGTTCGCGTTTGAAACTGGGTTAGCCCAACCCAGCGCCCGCTTCAACGACGCACTTTCCGATTAAAATCAGCCGGCTTTGACCGCGAGAACCGCAGCAATCAGCGTTAACCCCATGGCGAATACGCTTAGGCCCGTCCAGGGAACGAAGCCCACATGATCAAGGCGGTCACGCTTTTGCCGCCTTCGGTCTGCCAGCACGAAAAGCACCGATGCGATTGCAGACAGCACCGCGATCACGCCCCACATGTGGAAATTCCAGTTTTCCGACAACCAGTCTAACATCGCCGCCAAATGGCCAAGCCCGCCCGCCATTGCAAGGGGCTAGACGCAGGCCATTATCTGCCTATGCACGCGAAGCATGGCGGCGAAGTTTTCCGATACCGAGACATCCCCACGACCGGTGCTCGGCATCCTGTTGCGGCTAGCCGCAATGGCCATACTCAGCCTGATGTTTGCGTTGGTGAAACTGGCGGGTGAGCGTGGAATTCATCTCACTGAAAGTCTGTTCTATCGCCAATTGGCGGGCCTGCCGGTGGCCATTGCGTGGTTATGGTGGACGGGTGCCTTGGCATCGATCCGTACAACGCGACCCTTGCAGCACGGGATAAGAATGATTTTGGGTGCCTCCGCAATGGCGCTCAATTTCTCCGCCATGCTTTTGCTACCCATGGCCGAAGCCACGACCTTTGGTTTCGCAGCGCAGATATTCGCAACGATTCTGGCAGCATTGCTGTTGGGCGAACCAACGGGGCGCTATCGCTGGGGCGCTGTGGCACTGGGATTTGTAGGCGTTTTGATTGCGCTGCAACCTGGCGGAGAGGCCATTCCGCTGCAGGGCGCAGCGGTCGCGCTGGTGGGTGCGCTCGTGACAGCCGGCGTCATCATCCAGCTGCGCCGGATGGCGCAAACAGAGCCTGCCGGCGCGATTGTCTTCTGGTTCAGCCTGACTTCGCTGGTACCGTTGGGAATTGCAGTTCTGCTTTTCGGGAAAAACCATGACGCCGAAAGTTGGGCCATATTGGCTGGATTGAGCCTTGCCGGGGCTGTCGCGCAAATCCTGCTCACAGCTTCGCTTCGCCACGCTTCGGTCGCTGCAATCATGACGATGGATTACAGCGCCCTGCTCTGGTCTGCATTCATGGGCTATGCCGTATTTGGTGAGATACCGAGCTATTCAATATGGTTAGGTGCGCCATTGATCATAGGCGCCGGCCTCATCATTGCATGGCGCGAACAATATCTGGCGCGCAAGCGGGCTATGGAAGCGGCGGAATATCCCTTCGGTTGAGGTGGACCGGGATTTGCGCCCGCACTTCGGTAACGCGCGAGAGATCGAGGTCGGCAAAGCCCACCCCCTCGCTTTCGCCCATATCGAGCAGAACTGTTCCCCACGGATCAACGACGAGCGAATGGCCATAGGTTTCGCGGCCGTCCTCATGCTTTCCGCACTGTGCGGCGGCAATCACGAAGGCAGCGGATTCAATCGCCCGCGCGCGCAGCAGAACATGCCAATGTGCCTTACCGGTGGGAACGGTAAATGCAGCTGGAACTGCAAACACGGTCGCGCCCGCTTGTGCCAACCGGCTGTAAAGATCAGGAAAGCGCATATCATAGCAAATGGTCAGCCCCATTTTACCAAGCGGCGTGTCAGCCAGTACAGGACCGTCGCCACCCTTATAAGCCGATGATTCGCGCCACGATTCGCCGGTGGAGAGGTCGACATCAAACAAGTGCATCTTGTCATATCTGGCAACGATGTGACCGCTATCATCAATGAGCAGCGATCGGTTGGCCCGTCGCCCGTCCGCTGATTCCAAAGGTAGCGAACCGCAATGAACCCAGATCTGCTTGTCCTTTGCCGCCTGACAGAGCAGCTTCACAGCCGCACTCGACTCTTCCGCGACGATGCTTTTTGCCGAACGAACTCGATCGCGATCTATCAGTACCGACATTTCGGGCGCAAAATATATCGACGCTCCTCCCGCCTTGGCCTCTGCAATGCCACCTAACATCGCAATGCAATTGTGCTCCGTGTTGATGCCGCTGTTCATTTGGTGGACTGCAATTCGCATTTTCAGCAACTCCTGATCGGCTCGTCGCCGGTTTAAGTCAGCTTATCCCAACTATTCGAATGACGGTAATATGGATGCAACAATTAGTTGGATTTCGACTTGGCAGACGTCGCGGCGTTGCTGTGTCACTTGTGCAACAATCATTCAAGTCAGGCAGAGAAAATGAATTTTTTCAAATTGATTGCCGATTCCCGGGTTGCGCCAAAACAGAGTTTGTGCCAGTAAGGTCGCGGTGTGTTTAAAACCACATTCAAAAAGGAGCCAAAAAATGCGTTTCGGTAAAGTTTCGCTCGCTGCAGTGGCTGCTGTTGCTCTCGCCGGTGCCCCGGTGGTTGCTCAGGCTGCTGCTCCTGCAAAACCGGTCGCTGCAAAGGTGCAGCGCGCTGGTGCCGCTAAGGAAGAAAGCAAGCTCGGCGGTGGTAGCGGCGTTATCGTCGCCGTCCTCGCTGCTGCTGCAGTTATTGCAGGCATCGTCATTGCCGCTGGCAACGACGACGACGCTCCGACCAGCCCCTGAGCTCGGTCTGAGATTGAAAGGAAAGGCGGCCTAGAGCCGCCTTTTTTTTACTTTTGCAGACGTAATTCTCGGTTTTCTGAGGGAATCAGGACGTAGATGTTAACCAAAGAATCATCGTCTGCCGCTATCGGAATCGCATGACCAAGCAGCTCAAAGTTCTCGTCACCGGTGGTGCAGGCTATATCGGTAGCCACGCCGTCCTCGCCCTCAAGGATGCCGGCCACCAGCCGGTGGTGATCGATAATCTTGTCACCGGATTTCGCTGGGCGGTGCCTGATGATGTACCCTTTGTTGAGGGCAATATTGCCGACGAGGAACTTGTTGCATCGACGCTGCGCACACATGCCATCGACGCCATCATGCATTTTGCGGGTTCGATCATCGTCCCCGAATCGGTCGAGAACCCACTCAAATATTATCGTAATAATACCGCCGCGAGTCGCAGCCTGATCGATTCGGCTGTGCAGGCGGGGATCAGGCATTTCATCTTTTCATCGACCGCCGCAACCTATGGCATCCCCGAATCGAGCCCGGTCCGCGAAGACATGCCCAAATTGCCCATCAATCCCTATGGCATGTCGAAACTGATGACCGAATATATGCTGCGCGATGTCGCAGCCGCGCATGATTTCAACTATTGCGCGCTCCGCTATTTCAATGTCGCAGGCGCAGATCCGCAGGCGCGCACCGGCCAATCAACCGCCGGCGCAACGCATTTGATCAAGGTCGCGGTCGAAGCGGCCCTCGGCAAACGCGATTCGGTCGCCGTGTTCGGTACCGACTATGCCACGCCCGATGGCACAGGCGTTCGCGACTATATCCATGTCAGCGACCTCGCAGCAGCTCATGTCAACGCGCTCGAGGCATTGGTTGCCGATCCCGGCACCAGCCACACACTCAACTGCGGCTATGGCCATGGCTATTCGGTAATGCAGGTGCTTGATGCGGTTGATCGCGTTACCAACCTGACGATCACGCGTAAAATCGAGGGCCGCCGCGCAGGCGACCCCGATGAGCTGATTTCGGACAATCGTGAAATAAAGGCGCGCTTTGGCTGGCAGCCCAAATATGACGATCTCGACACCATTGTCAGCCACGCGCTACAATGGGAACGTAAATTGGGCGAGCGCAGCTAGTCTTGCACTGATGGCCCATGCGCCCCATATCCGGGGCCATGGACAATCAAGCACATAGCAACCCCTCTACCTGGTACGGCACGACGATTCTCTCGGTCCGCAAGGGCGGCAAGGTAGTGATCGCAGGCGACGGCCAGGTTTCGATGGGCCAGACGGTGATGAAACCCAATGCCAAGAAGGTCCGCCGTCTGCATGATGGCAGCGTGATCGCGGGTTTTGCGGGTGCCACCGCCGATGCCTTCACCCTGTTCGAACGACTGGAAAAAAAGCTGGAGGCGCACCGTGGCCAATTGATGCGCGCCGCGGTCGAACTGGCCAAGGACTGGCGCACCGACAAATATCTCCGCAATCTGGAAGCGATGATGATCGTCGCCGATAAGGAAGTGACGCTGATCCTGACGGGCAATGGCGATGTGCTGGAGCCGTTGGATGGCATTGCTGCAATCGGATCGGGCGGCAATTATGCGCTCTCCGCGGCCCGTGCACTGATGGATTATGAAGCCGATGCCGAAACGCAGGCGCGCCACGCGATGAAGATTGCCGCCGAAATCTGCGTCTACACCAACGACCAGTTGACGGTCGAAAGCATGGACAGCGTCAGCTGATCCGCAGGAACCCCATATAATGAGCCAGAACCTTACTCCCAAGGCGATTGTCGCCGCATTGGACGAACACATCATCGGCCAGGCCGATGCCAAGCGCGCGGTGGCTGTCGCATTGCGCAATCGCTGGCGCCGTCAACGGCTTCCGGCAGAATTGCGCGACGAAGTGACGCCCAAGAATATCCTGATGATCGGCCCCACGGGTTGCGGCAAGACCGAGATCAGCCGTCGCTTGGCCAAACTGGCCGACGCGCCCTTCATCAAGGTGGAAGCGACCAAGTTCACCGAGGTTGGCTATGTCGGCCGCGATGTCGAACAGATTGCCCGCGATCTGGTCGAAGAGGCGATCCGGCTGGAAAAGGACCGCCGCCGCGAAGTCGTGCGCGAAGCCGCCGAGGCGGCTGCCATGGAGCGCATTTTGAAGCCCTTGGCCGGTGAAACCGCAAGCGAGGCGACGCGCGAGGCATTTCGCCAGCGCATCCGCGACCGGCACATGGACGATGTCGAGATCGAAATCGAAGTTACCGATGCCCCGCGCATGCCGATGGAAATCCCCGGAATGGGCGGCGTCGGCATGATCAACATCGGCGAGATGATGGGCAAGGCGTTCGGCCAGAACAACCAGAAGCGCCGCAAGATGAAGGTACCCGAAGCCTGGGCCAAGCTGGTAGATGAAGAAACCGAAAAGCGCCTCGACCAGGATGATGTTGCGCGCACTGCCATCGCAGATGCAGAGGCAAACGGAATTGTCTTCCTCGATGAAATCGACAAGATTGCCGTCAGCGACGTGCGTGGCGGATCGGTCAGCCGTGAAGGCGTCCAGCGTGACCTGCTGCCCTTGATCGAAGGCACCACGGTCGCGACCAAATATGGCCCGATGAAAACCGACCATGTGCTGTTCATCGCCAGCGGTGCGTTCCATGTCTCGAAACCGAGCGACATGCTGCCCGAATTGCAGGGGCGCTTGCCGATCCGAGTCGAACTGACCGCGCTGACCCAGGAAGACTTTGTCCGCATTCTTTCGCAGACCAAGGCCAATCTGCCGCACCAATATGTGGCGCTGCTGGGTACCGAAGATGTCGCGCTCGAATTCACCGATGATGCCATCGCAGCGCTCGCCCGTATCGCCGCGCAGGTGAATGAAAGCGTTGAGAATATCGGCGCACGCCGGCTGCAAACGGTGATGGAACGCTTGCTTGAAGACATCAGTTTTGACGCCGAAGACCGCAAAGGCGAAACGATCAAGATCGATGCCGCCTATGTCGAGCAACAGCTATCGGGCATTGCCAAGGACGCCGACCTCTCCAAATATGTTCTATAATTGTTCTCATTTTCCTGCTATATGAGTCGCTGCAGGAAGGAGACATTGCATGACATATCAAGGTGGCTGCCAGTGTGGCGCTGTGCGTTATGAAGTGAGCGGCGAACCCCAACATGTGGCGCTTTGCCACTGCAACGATTGCCGCAAATCGTCCGGCGCCCCGATGGTCGCATGGGCGGCCTTTACCGATTCACAGTTCGAGCTGGTTCAAGGTGAACCGGTGACTTTCAACTCGTCGGGCTCTGCCATACGCAGTTTCTGCTCCATATGCGGATCGGGCCTCTATTATCGCAACGCGGAGTTCCTGCCCGGTATTGTTGACATCCAATCCGCAACTCTCGACGACCCCGATGCCTTGCCGCCATCGGCACATATCCAGGTTGCGGAACGGCTGGGCTGGATGGAAACCGCGCACAGCCTGCCGCTATTTGATCGCTTTCCGGAATAGGCTAACTCCCCCTTCCCGCAATCGGGAAGGAGGATCAGCGCGAAGCCACCGCCTCGGCATCAGGCTCGACCACCATCGTCCATGCCTTTGCATCGACCAGATATTTGCGCGCCAGTGCCTGTAGCTGTTCGGGGGTTACCTTGCTGTAATCACTATACAATCGCCCGAGCGCCTCGTAGCGTGCGGCATTGTAGGTCGCGCCTTCAAGTTCGTTCATCCAGAACAAATTTCCGGTAGTGGCACGTTCGACATATTGCAGGATCGGCTCGAGCGAGCGTTGCAACTCGTCCGGGCTAACCGGTGAAGCCGCAAGGTCGGCCGCGACCGATTTGGCGAAGGCAAAGAAGCGGTCGGCATCCTTGGGCTGCATTTGGCTATAGGCCATCAGGAACCCGCCCGAGGTGAATTCGTCGGGCCAGGTCGCAGTCGCATCCGGGCTGTAACTGGCCGCCTGTTCGGAACGGAATTTTTCGAACAATCGGTCGCGGAACAGCGCCGCAAGCACTTCGAGTTGCCGGGCTTCGGCGATCTGCGCCAAACCGGCTCCTGTCGGCCAGCCGATGACAGCCGCCATCTGGTCCTTGGGGCCTTTATGGATAAAGCGCAGCGGTGTCGCATTGGCCGCCGGAAACACGACTTGCGCGGCCTTTGCCGAAATGGCTGCGGCCGTACGTGGCTTCATCGCGCCAACAGTCGAACGCAACACTTCCAGCGCCTGTTCGGTTTCAAAATCACCGAACAGCAATACCTCTACGGGGCCGCTGGCAAGCAGAGGCTCCCAGAATGACCGAAAGCTCTTGCCATCCAATTTGCTGACTTCTTCGGGCGTCGGGATTTTCCAGCGCAGGTCGTTGCCCGACAGGCGGTATTGCAACTCGCGCTGCAGCACTGCGGTCGCCGACATATCGAAACTGCGATATGTCGATATGGCGAGCGCCTTTTCACGTTCGAGCGGCGCGACATCCCAATTGGGATTTTCCATCTTGGTCGCGATCATCCGCAACTGGTCAGCCAGATCCTCGGGTCGCGTCGTCGCGCTATATTCGAACGCGTCATTGTCGACATTGAAGCCCAGTTCGATACGTCGCCCATTGAGCAACTGATCAATCTGGGTACGGCTGAACTTGCCAACGCCGCTTTCGCTGATCACGCCCGGGCCTGACCACATCAGACCCGCCTTTGACGGATCAAGCGCCTGATAGCCGCGGCCAAAGCGCACAAGCACCCGAACCTGCCCGCTTTCCGCCTTGTTGGGGAACAGCAAGGCACGCACACCGTTGGAAAGTTCGACCGATTCCATCTCAAGCCGCTGCAGCCGGTTGCGCGCCACAATCTGCGACGGCGCCCCCAGCTTGGGCAAATCATCGAAGGTGATGGCATTGCCAGCAAGCCGAACCGACGATGCCGCCGATACCGGATCGGTCAACGCCTTGGCCAGACGGACGTCCGCATCGGCACCGTCGTCCACCGGCGAGGTACGCAAGATGCGCACGGCATCTGCGGAAAACAGCGCCTTGGTGGCCGCAAACAGTCGCTCTGGCGTGAACTTGCCGCGCATATTTTCAAACACGCCGACAACGGTATCGGGCGCGGCAATCGTTTCGCGTATGTCGACCGCCTTGACGATATCGTCAGCCTGTTTCGCCGCCGCCTCGAACGGATAGCTGTCGCGCATGGTGCGAAGCGCATTGCCGAAAAGCGTTACTTCGCGGTCGATATCGGCCTGCGACGGCGGCGTGCTGACCGCATCTTCGATGATCGCGCGCACATCGGCCACCGCCTGCTGCCAGTTGTCGCCTATAGGGGTGATGATGACGGTCGTCGTGTCGGCGCTGCGCGAAATATCCTCCTGCCCGACCTCGGCCAGGCTGAAGGTCGATCCGGCGCGCGCCTGCGCCACCAAGCGGCGGTTGACGATCTGTTGCGCGAGCCCATCGACCAGCAATTGTTCGTTATAGGCGATGGTATCATCGACCTTTTCCCAAGGCCGGGCATAGATGATCGCCACATTTGGTGGCAGGGTTGGTGCAACCACCGTCTTGGCTATGCTGCCACCCGGGTTGGGGCGACCGAAATCGGGATCGGGCACGGCAGCGCCCTTCCCTTTCCAGCCGCCGAAATGTTTTTGCACCAGCTTTTCGAGCTCTGCCGGATCGGCATCCCCCGCAATCGAAACCACCAGCTTTTCAGGCCGATACCAACGGCGATGGAATTCCCGCAGGCCTGCGGCTGTTGCAGAATCGAGGCTAGCAATCGAACCGATCGTCGAACGATTGGCCAGCCGCTGCCCTTGAAAGGCATGCTGGCGCATCGCTTCGCCCAGGTCCATTCCCGCACCAGCGGATTCGCGCAGTTCGGCCTGAACGATGGCGCGCTCTGCATTCAGCGCGCTTTCTGAAATATTGGGTGCGCGCACCATGCCCGAAAGCAGCTTGAGCGATTCATCGAGCGTCGAGGGTGAACTGTTCGGCAGGTCTAGCTTGTACACCGTCTGTGTCGGTGTCGTCTGGGCATTGCTGTCACTGCCAAAGGTGACGCCAAAGCGTTGCCAGATGCGCTTGGCCTCTCCATCAGGCACATGTTCGGACCCGCGAAAGGCCAGATGCTCCATCAGGTGCGCAAAGCCGAGTTCATTTTCTTCTTCATGCAGCGACCCTGCATCAACGCGCACGCGGATCGAAACCTGGCCTGCGGGCACAACATTGCGCTTCACCGCATAGCGTACACCATTGTCGAGCACGCCAAAGGTCCAGCTGGTATCAACCGGAACATCGCTATTCTCGTAAAGCCAAGGGGTCTGCGCCGCCTTGGTCGCAGTGGCTTGGGGCGTTTCCGCGAAAGCTGTTTGCGCAGGGATCAAAAGCGCGATTGCGGTCGCGAGGCGAAGGCTATGGTATAATTTCATCGCCTGCCGTCCTGTCGGCCAGCCGATTGATCCACGATGAACGAGACGTCAGATCCCGCCATCGACGGTTTCATAGCCAAGCCCCGCCAATCCCGATTTCAACGCCTCGGCGCAAGCAGCCAGTTGGTGCGGATCGGTTGAGCGGATAACGAAATTTGCCCCCACCCGGCCTTCGCGGAAAAAGGGATAGCTGCCGATCTGGCAGCCTTCGTGCGCCTTTTCGGTATCGCCGAGCAGCTTTGCAATCTCGCTTTCGGCCACCCAGCAGCCAATCTGGTGCGAAAGCAGAGGCGCGCCTCCTTCAAGCGTTCCGGTCAGCGCGTCGAGCATCCCGGCGGTGATATGCGGCACGCCTGCCATGATGAAGATATTGCCCGTCTTGATCCCCGGCGCGCCCGACATCTTGTTCGGGATAAGGTCCGCCCCTTCGGGCACGCGTGCCATGCGCAGCCGCTGTTCGGTAACGCCGCCACGGGTTTCGTAATAGCGCTCAAGGATTTCCTTGGCGATAGGATGCAGCACCACCGGCACGCCCAATGCCTTTGCAATCGCATCGACGGTGATGTCGTCATGCGTCGGCCCGATCCCGCCAGTGGTGAACAAATAATCGTTGCGCGCACGTAGCGTGTTCACCGCCTCGACTATCGCATCCTCTACATCGGGCACCACGCGCACCTCGCGCAGGCGAATGCCCTGCACATTGAGCCAGAGCGCGATCTGGCTGATATTCTTGTCCTGCGTGCGGCCGGAGAGGATTTCGTCGCCAATGATGACGAGCGCGGCGGTATAGATACGATCTGAACTCATGGACTCGGGCATAGCCGCAAAGACTCCCCTCGCAAAGCACGGATAAAGCGCCTATATGCGCCACATGAACCAATATGTTGCCGTTACCGCCGCAGAGGCCGCCATCCCGCGTGATGGGGTGATTAAACTGCATGGCGAGGAAGCCTTTGAAGGCATGCGCAAGGCGGGCCGCCTGGCTGCCGAAATTCTGGACGCGCTCACCAGCTTTGTCGTTCCCGGCATCAGCACGCAGGATATCGACGATCTTGTCCGCGAAATGACGCTGAAGGGTGGCGGTATTCCCGCAACGCTCGGCTATCGCGGCTATACGCACAGCTGCTGCACCAGCATCAACCATGTCATCTGCCACGGCATCCCTTCGGACAAGAAGCTGCGCGATGGCGATATCGTCAATATCGACGTCACCCCGATCATCGATGGCTGGCACGGCGATACAAGCCGCATGTTCCTTGTTGGCGATGTGCCCACCAAAGCGAAGCGGCTGGTAGACGTGACCTATGAATGCCTGATGCTCGGCATCGAACAGGCCAAGCCCGGAAACCGCATCGGCGATATCGCCCATGCGATCCAGACCCATGCCGAGGCGCACCGCTATGGCGTTGTCCGCGAATTTTGCGGGCATGGCCTCGGCCGCCTGTTCCACGATGCCCCCGAAGTCGTCCATGCCGGCCGCCCCGGCACAGGGCCCGAGCTGAAACCGGGCATGATCTTCACCATCGAGCCGATGATCAACATCGGCAAACCGCACGCCAAGGTGCTCGACGATGGCTGGACGGCAGTAACCCGCGACCGCTCGCTAAGCGCGCAGTTCGAACATAGCATTGGCATTACCGAGGATGGCTGCGAGATTTTTACCGCAAGCCCGAAGGGGCTGCATAAGCCGCCTTATTGAGGTTGGTTGTTGGCGCGAAAGCGAGGCCTATACCCGCAACCCACTCACCTCATCCAACCCCGCCATGATGTTCAAATTCTGCACGGCAGCACCGCTGGCACCCTTGCCCAGATTGTCTAGCATCGCCACGAGGCGCACCTGATCGCCCTTGGCTGAGGCGAAGACGAAGAGGTCGAGTCGGTCCGACGGCGCCTCTGCCTTGTGGATCAGCAATTCGGACGGTGCGGCGCTGGAATGCACCTTGACCACCGCCGAACCCGCATAATGCGCCTCCAGCGCAGCGCGAAGCGCATCGGCATTGGCGGCACCGGGCATTGCGGCCAACGGCAGCGGCACTTCAACCAGCATCCCGCGAAATGCCTGCACCACCGCCGGAGCGAAAATAGGCGCGTGTGCCAGCCCTGCATGTTGCTGCATCTCGGGCACATGCTTGTGGTTGAGATCGAGGCCATAGGCGCGGAAGCCGATATCGCTTCCCTCCCCCTCAAACCGTTCGATCAACGCTTTGCCGCCGCCCGAATAGCCAGACACCGCATTCACTGTATAGGGCCAGTCAACGGGGATCAGCCCTGCCGCCACCAATGGCGCGACGATGCCCAGAAAACCGGTCGGGTAGCAACCCGGATTGGAAACAAAACGCGCCGCCGCGATCGCTGCATGCTGGCCCTTTTTGAACTCGGCAAAGCCATAGGCCCAGTTGGGGTCGACACGGTGCGCGGTCGATGCGTCAATCACGCGGGTGCGATCATTGGCGATCATCGCCACCGCTTCCTTCGCCGCATCGTCGGGCAGGCAGAGGATGACGAAATCGGCATCGTTCAATGCCTCGCGCCGCGCGACGGCATCCTTACGCTTATCCTCGGGCAAGATGATTTGCGCAAATTCGCTGCGGCCTGAAAGCCGGTCAGCGATTTCGAGGCCGGTGGTGCCGACCGCGCCATCGATGAATACCGATTGGGTCACAGCTTTACGCGCTTCCGCGCCAGCACCGGCGCTTCATGCTCAGCAAAGCGCGCGGTTGCATCGGCCAGAGGCTCGATCGACACCGCCATGGCAGCGCCATTGGCATGAATCAGGTTGGTTTCATCAGCCATGATGCCGACATGGCCGGGGAAGAAGACGAGGTCACCGCGTTGCAGTTTCTCACTCGCGCCCAGTTCTTCGCCAAAGCCTGCTTGCTGCATATCCGCATCGCGCGGGGCTTTGATGCCTTTGAGACCAAAAACGAGCTGGACCAGCCCCGAGCAATCAAGCGCATCGCCGCTACGCCCGCCCCAGCTATAGGGCACGCCGACCAGCTTTTCGGCCAGATCGGCGGGTGATCCTTCGACCTTGCCGGGTTCTGAAAGATGCGCAGTTGGAAGCCAGCCACCTTCACAGGCAAGGAACTTGCCGCATTCGCTGGGTTCACCGCAGACGATCTGCGCCCCCATCGGATAACGCGCCAGCACAGGTGCCTTGATAGAGGGCTGCGTTACCAACAACGTCGCAGGTGCGCTGACCACATGGGTTGCGGTGAAATCATCGCCCAGATCGGCAAAACGCAGATAGCCGAGATAATCGTCGTGCAGGCAATAGCCCCAGGCCCATTCGCCCGCGACATCGAGTACGGCAAATTCCTCGCCATGCATCAGCGCGCTGACCGGCATTGAGGAGAGATGCGGTTCGGCATGGATTTCGGTAACTGGTGCAATACCGGTGCGCAGCATCGGCACCGCATAATGCGGCGCGAACAGTTTTCCGGCGAGCTTGATGTCCGCCAGATCGCCACGGATCGGCGTCGTGCGCTTGTCGCCTTCGATGCTATGCCCGCTCAGGCGATAGGTCGCGCGTTCTTTGGGTGCCATATCGGCCAATTTTGTTCCCCTGACTTTGCGCGCCCTTTAGCGGACGGGATAGGCCTGCGACAAGTAGCGATAAACGGCACGCAGCCCTAGCGCCTCCCCGCCCTTTGGCCGCCCGGCTTTCGCGGTGGGCCGCCATGCAAAGGTATCGAGATGCGCCCATCGCACCTCATCGGGCACAAATTTCTGCATAAACAAAGCCGCCGTGATTGCACCGGCAAAGCCGCCGCCTGCATTGGCCGTATCGGCAATGTCGCTATCGAGCATGTCGGCATAGGGTTTCCATAGCGGAAGCCGCCACAACGGATCGGCTACATCCTTACCCGCAGCCAGCAGGGCATCGGCCAGTTCATCATCATTGGCAAAAAGCGCAGGCAAATCAGGGCCTAGCGCCACGCGTGCGGCGCCGGTCAGTGTCGCGAAATTGACGATCAGGCCCGCTTTATCCTCCACCGCCTTGGCCAGTGCATCGGCCAGGATCAGTCGCCCTTCGGCATCGGTATTGTCGATCTCGACATGGATGCCAGCGCGGCTTTTGACGATATCGCCCGGGCGCAGCGCGCCGCCCGATACGCAATTTTCCACGGCAGCAACCAGCAAGTGCAACCGCACCGGCAAATGCGCCTTCATGATAAGGTCAGCGAGCGCCAGCGCATGCGCGGCTCCGCCCATATCCTTTTTCATCAGCCGCATGCCGACCGCGCTCTTGATATCGAGCCCGCCCGAATCGAATACCACGCCCTTGCCGACAATGGCGACGCGCGGATGGCGTTCGTCGCCCCATTCGAGCTCAATCAGCCTAGGCGCATAGTCGCGCGACGCTGCCATGCCAACAGCATGGATCAGCGGATAGCCGGTTTGCAGATCATGCCCCTTGGTGACATGCAGTTTACCTTTGTGCGCCTTGGCAAGACGCGCGGCATCGGCCTCCAGCTCTTGCGGCCCAAGATCGATAGGCGGGCGGTTGACCATGTCCCGCACCAGCGCCGTCGCCTCTGCCTGACTCACCGCATTTTCAATCCGCCCCGGTTCGCTCGTCAGCAGGATGCGCGCGCCCTTCAGCTTGGGTTCGCTGCGATATTCGTCAAAGCGATATTGCCCGAGCAACCAGCCGAGCAACGCGTCACCGGTTTCCGCACCTTTCAGCCGGTATGTACCTTCGGGCAGAGCCTCGGCGGCTTTGGCGAGCGACCAATGCTCGAGCTTTGCCGCATCGGAAACAATCAGGGCCGCTTTCCAATCCTCGCTGCCCGGGATGTGCAGGATGGCGAAATCCCCCACGCTGCCATCGAATTTCTGCGCCGAAGCCGCCGCACGCACCGGGCCGGGCTGGGATGAAAACCAGTCTGCAAAGCCTTCTTTTGAAATGATTTCTATTTCAGTTGCGGCTTGCCCGCTATCGGGCTGGATCAAATTGCTATAGTCAGTCATCCAGTCTTGATAGCGTCATCGATTCAACAGGAGAAGCATAATGGCCCCCAGCGCAGATTTTCTGAAGCGCTTGCCTCTCGTGCTGCTTTTCTTGCTAGCCGCCTGTTCGTGGAATGAACCAGCGGTTGTCGATGTTCCCAAGGAAATCGATGTTGCATCAGGAGCATTTGTCGCTGCGGTTCAGAAGGGCGACCAACAAGCCGCAGCCAAGCATGTGGCACCGACGGCGCAGGACGAACTGGTGGCGCAGTTCGCATCCGATTCCAAGAGATTGAAGGCCGCTCCCAAGCTTACCCCACGCTTCATAACCTACAAGCCCGCATCGATGATGGGCCCTGAGGATTCCGAAGTCACCATCATCTACGCCGCCCGCGCGAATGGCGAATGGGCAACGATGGAAGTGCGGTTGTTCCGCCTTGGGGATGAACGCTATGAGGTCGATTACTGGAAAATCGGCACTGATGCGCCGGTAGCCAAAAGCTACACGCCCGATTTGCGACCGTTGTTTGGAATATTTGCCGCAATCGCGGGCGTTATCGTGGTGCTAGGCATTGCGCTTATTGGCACCATTCTGTGGATTGTCCGCCGCAATCCGCACATCGTTTCCCCGCCGGTGGAAAGCGAGCGGCGAGCCGCAGCGATTACCACCCGCGAAACTAGCGAATAATGGTAAGTTTACTCAGCCGCCTCAAGCATAGGCTCTGATGCGCTGGCCACCGGCTTGGCGATTTCGCCTGCCTTGGTGAACTGCATCACACCATCTTCGATCGGATCCTCGGTCAGGATTTTCTTCTCGGCCTTGTAATCCTGCAGCACGCGCCAGGGATGGCGATCGCCATTTTTCGGCAGCTTGTCGAACGAGCGCGCAAAATAGCCTGCAGAGAAATCGTCGACCCACGGCAGGCGCGGCATATCAGCATCTTCGAGGTGCGGATTGGCGATCGGCGTGCCCTTTGCGTCCATCGTCTTGAGCAGGCGGCAGACATAATCGGCGACAATATCGGTCTTCAGTGTCCAGCTGGCATTCACATAGCCAAAGACACTCGCCATATTTGGGATGTCGTTGAACATCATGCCCTTATAGCTGACATGCTCGCTCGGCTTGGTCGCGCGACCGTCGATGCTGAGTTCGGTCTTGCCCATCATCACAAGGTTGAGGCCGGTTGCGGAAACGACAATATCGGCCTCCAGTTCACGGCCCGACTTCAGCTTGATACCGGTCGGTGTGAACCGCTCGATATGATCCGTCACGATTTCGGCTTTGCCAGCTGATATGGCATCGAACATGTCGGCATCGGGGACGAGGCAAAGCCGCTGCTCCCACGGCGTGTAGGGCGGCTGGAAATCCTTTTCGAAGCTCGGATAGTCCGCCGGCAACATTTTGCGCGCCATTTCGAGCAGGCGCTTGCTCACCTTCTCCGGCTTGTTACGCGCCATGTTGTAAGTGAAGCGCTGCATCGCGATGTTGCGCCAGCGAGTGATGTTGTACGCCCACATATCGGGCATGATTGCGCGCAGCGTATTTGCAAACCAGTCACGCGCCGGGCGCGAGACCATATAGGTCGGCGTGCGCTGCAACATGTGCACCTTCTCGGCGGTCTGTGCCATGACAGGCACAATCGTAACCGCAGTCGCGCCCGAACCAATGACGACCACCTTCTTGCCGGCGTAGTTCAGATCTTCGGGCCAATGCTGCGGGTGGATGATGCGGCCGGTATAGCTGGCTTCATCGGGGAATTCGGGGCGATAGCCCTGATCATAATCATAATAACCCGTGCACATGAACAGGAAGTTGGCAGTGAATTTGACCTCGGCACCGTCCTCTTCGCGGTGCGCGGTTACCGTCCAGCAGGCCTTTTCAGTCGACCAATCGGCGCCCATCACGCGGTGGCGAAACCGGATGTGCGGAGTGATGCCATATTCATCGGCGGTTTCATGGACATATTTGTGGATCGCCGGGCCGTCCGCAATCGCCTTTGCCTCGGTCCAGGGTTTGAACCGGTAACCCAGCGTGTGCATGTCCGAATCCGAGCGGATGCCGGGATAGCGGAACAGGTCCCAGGTTCCGCCCATATCGGCGCGCTGTTCGATTACCGCAAAGCGCTTGTCCGGGCATTGCATGGTCAAATGGGCCGCCGCCGCAATGCCGGAAAGCCCCGCCCCGACAATCAGGACATCAAATTCTCCACCATGCTGTTTTGCCGCCATCGGCCGTCTCCTCTACCCGTACTTTAACTGTGCGTTTAAAAGGAAACTTACTTACATGGTTGCAGATTGCAACCCACTTGCATCAGTTTGCTACAAGCGCTCCGAACAGATCGTGCTCGTCGGCATCTTCTATTGTAACTTCAACAATATCGCCGGATTGCAGGTGTGCGGGCACATCGCGCAGGAAGACATTGCCATCGATTTCCGGGGCATCGGCCTGGCTGCGCGCGGTTGCACCGATGCTGCCATCTTCGTCGGACTCGCCAACTTCATCAATGATAACGGGCAAAACGCGTCCGACCTTGGCAGCGAGTTTCGCGGCGCTGATCGCAGCGGTCTTTTCCATGATCCGCTGGTACCGCTCTTCCTTGATCTCTTCGGGCACGGGGTTGGGCAGCGCATTTGCCGCCGCACCTTCAACCGGTTCAAAGCGGAAGGCACCGACGCGGTCGAGTTGCGCCTCTTCCAGCCATTCGAGCAGATATTGGAAATCCGCCTCAGTCTCACCCGGGAAGCCAACGACGAAGCTCGAACGGATCGCAATATCGGGAGCAATGCTGCGCCAGTTGCGGATGCGTTCCAAAACCTTGGCTTCATTCGCAGGGCGCTTCATCGATTTCAACACCGATGGCGCGGCATGCTGGAACGGGATATCGAGATAGGGCGTCAGCAGCCCCTCCGCCATCAGGGGAATAACATCGTCCACATGCGGATAGGGATAGACATAGTGCAACCGCACCCATGGCGCCTTGCCTTCAGAGGTGCGCAGCTGGCCTAATTCGCGCGCGAGGTCGGTCATATGCGCGCGCACCTGGCGGCCTTTCCACTCGCGGGCTTCGTGCCGGGTATCGACACCATAAGCCGATGTATCCTGGCTGATAACCAGCAGCTCCTTCGTACCCGCAGAGACGAGCTTTTCGGCTTCGCGCAGCACGGCATCGACCCGGCGGCTGGCCAATTTGCCGCGGAGCGAGGGGATGATGCAAAAGGCGCAGCTATGGTTGCAGCCCTCTGAAATCTTGAGATAGCTGTAATGGCGCGGCGTCAGCTTCAACCCGCCTTCGGGGACGAGGTCGATAAACGCACCGCGGGCTGGCGGCGCGGCCTGATGCACGGCAGCGACAACATCTTCATACTGATGCGCGCCGGTAACGGCCAGAACCTCCGGGAAACGGGCGCGGATCAGTTCAGCCTCATTGCCCATGCAGCCGGTGACGATCACGCGACCATTTTCGGCAATGGCCTCACCGATCGCCTCCAGGCTCTCTTCCTTTGCGCTGTCGAGAAAGCCGCAGGTGTTGACGAGGACGACGTCCGCGCCTTCATAATCGGGCGACATTGCATAGCCGTCCGCGCGGAGCTTGGTGAGGATTCGTTCGCTGTCGACCAGCGCCTTGGGACAACCAAGGGAGACCATGCCGACCTTGGGTGCCGCTTCAATCTTTGTTGCCATGATGGGCGCGCGCATAGGCCTTTTTGCGCCGCTTGTCACCAGAGCGTTTGCAGCGCATTATGGCGTCGGGAGGAAACGATCATGGCAAATGCAAATCTGTTGGCAATTATCGTTGCAGCCGCGGCAGGCTTCCTTGTCGGCGGGATCTGGTACGGGCCATTGTTTGGCAAGGCGTGGCAGCACGAAATCGGGCTTTCTGACGAGGAAATCAAATCGTCGAACATGGCCAAGATTTTCGGAATCACATTCCTGTTCAGCCTGTTGTCGGCGGTCTTCCTGGGCCATTTGCTGGCGCATTTCGAAACCGATTTCCAGCGCACCATGATGATTTCAACCGGCATTGCCATCGGCTTCATCGCACCTGCTATCGGCACAAATTACCTGTTCGGCCGCAAATCGGGAAAATTGTTCGCGATCGACGCGGGTTACTGGATTGTGTTCTACGCCGCGATGGGGCTGGTCTTCGCGCTATTGGGTGCTTGAGCGGGCCGTTCAGGAAAAAGCGGCGCGCAAAGCTGCGAGCGAGTCGCGGTGCGTGAGGTCGAGTTGCAAGGGCGTGACCGAAATATAGCCGTCTTCGACCACCTCGAGGTCGGTGTCATGCCCTGAGGTGTGCTCCACCCCGTGCAGGCCGAACCAGTAATAGTCATAACCACGCGGATCGGTGCCTTTGACGATCGAACCGCGGCTGTAATCGTGGAAGCCCTGGCGCACGACCTGAATTCCCTTGACCGCTTCGGGTGCAATCGCCGGAAAGTTGACGTTCACCAATGTGCGTGGAACGAACGGCTGGTCGAGCAGCGGGGCCAAAACCTTCGCACCCCAAGCCTCCGCAGCCGAAAATGGCACCGCATCACCCATACCTTCCTTGCCGTAAACCTGGCTCATCGCGATTGCACGAACGCCGGCGAGAGCGCCTTCCATCGCGGCTGAAACGGTACCCGAATAGGTGATGTCATCGCCCAGATTGGCACCACGATTGACGCCCGAAAGGATCAGGTCGGGTTTTGCATCCTTCATCACTACGCCGAGCGCGATCATCACGGAGTCGGTTGGTGTTCCGGTCACCGAAAAATGCTGGTGGCCATGCTGGCGGATACGCACCGGGCGGGTCAGCGTCAACGAGTGGCCCGCTCCCGAGTTTTCCTCTGCCGGTGCAACGATCCAGATATCGTCGCTGAATTCGCGGGCAATCTTTTCAAGAACCTTCAGCCCTGGAGCATGGACGCCGTCATCATTGGTGAGGAGGATACGCATTTGGAATTCCGTTTCATTCATGACCGAGCGCTGAGCCTGTCGAAGGGCGCTTGTCGGCAAGATGTGTTTCGACAAGCTCGGCACTGCGGTGTTTATTGCGGCGTTAGTAACTCAATCCCGCCCATATAGGGTTTCAACACGTCGGGCACGGTGACACTGCCGTCGGCGTTCTGGTAGTTTTCAAGCACCGCAACCAGCGTGCGGCCCACGGCAAGGCCCGAACCGTTGAGGGTGTGGACGAAAACCGTGCCCTTGCCTTCTGCGGGGCGATAGCGCGCGTTCATCCGGCGGGCCTGGAAATCACCGCAGTTCGAGCAGCTCGAAATTTCGCGATACAGCCCCTGCCCCGGCAACCATACCTCAAGGTCATAGGTCTTGCGGGCACCAAAACCCATGTCGCCGGTGCACAAAAGCACCTTTCGATAGGGCAGGTTCAATGCCTGCAGCACACCTTCCGCCGCTGCCGTCATCCGCTCATGCTCGGCCGCGCTGTCTTCGGGGCGGGTGATCGAGACAAGCTCGACCTTCTCAAACTGGTGCTGGCGAATAAATCCCTTGGTATCCCGGCCTGCCGCGCCTGCTTCCGAACGGAAGCAGGGCGTCAATGCGGTCATGCGGATGGGCAGTGCCGCCTCTTCGAGTATCTGTTCACGCACGCTGTTGGTGAGTGAGACCTCGGCAGTCGGGATCAGCCAGCGACCATCTGTCGTCTGGAAATTGTCCTCGGCGAATTTGGGTAACTGCCCGGTGCCGAAAAGCGATTCCGTGCGCACCAGATAAGGGGTTGCGCACTCGGCATAGCCATTGGCCGTGGTCTGGTGGTCGAGCATGAACTGCCCCAGTGCCCGATTGAGCCGCGCCATCTGCCCGCGCAGGAAAGTAAAGCGCGCACCCGAAATCGCCACACCGGTTTCGAAGTCGAGTCCCAATTTCGGGCCGATTTCGCTATGGTCCCTGGCTTCAAAGTCGAATGCACGCGGGGTGCCCCAGCGACTGACTTCGACATTGTCATTCTCGTCTGAACCCTGCGGCACGTCGTCAAATGGCAGGTTCGGAATTGAGGCAAGCAAGGCATCAAGCTCGCCCGATACCGTTCGCTCCTGCTCTTCCAACTGCGGCAGCTTTTCCTTCAGACGGCTAACATCGGCCTTCAGCGCTTCGGCGGTCGCTGTATCGCCCTTGCCCAGAGCGACGCCAATCGCCTTTGACGCCTCGTTGCGGCGCGACTGCCCGTCTTGCAGCTCCGTCAGCACCGAACGGCGGCGTTCATCGAGAGCAAGGATTTCGGCAGATGCAGCCGCCGCGCCCCGGCGCGACAGTGCTGCGTCGAACGCGGCTGCATTTTCACGGATATATTTCAGGTCGTGCATGGCCAAGGCCTATGCCGAGCGGCAAGCCCCTGTGCAAGTGCGATATGTGCACGCGCGGCAAACGAAAAAAGGGCGGCCCATAGCCGCCCTTTGTCGATTTGAAGCTGTTTTGTCGCCGTTAGGCTGCATCGGTCTCTTTCTTCTTCGCATTGCGGCGGCGGGCGAACAGGCCTGCTGCCGCTGCACCGAACAGAAGGACCATCGGCGGTGCAGGAACGTCGGTTCCGCCGGTGCTGCTCGAACTGCCGCCGCTCGACGACGAAGATGAACTCGAGCTGGAGGACGACGAGCTTGAGGAGCTGCTGCTCGACGAAGAACCGCTCGAACCCGTCGATCCGGTGCTGGTGCTGCCGCCAAAGCTTGAGGAGCCGCCCGACGAACTGCTCGAAGAGCTTGAGGAAGACGAACTGCTCGACGACGAAGACGAACCGCTGCTTCCCGAGGACCCGCTAGAGCCGCTCGAACCGCTGCTACCCGATGATCCGCTCGATCCGGACGAGCCGTGTGAACCACCCGAACTGGTGCCAGGCTTTCCACCGGTGCTGCCACCACCCGATGAAGAGCTGGAGGACGAGCTGCTCGAGGATGAGGAGCTGCTCGACGACGAAGACGAGCTTGATGAGCTGGTGCTGTTATTTCCGCTCGAGGTAGAGACATTGCCCGACGAGGTGGAAACATTGCCGCTTGAAGTCGACACGTTGCCGCTCGATGTGGAGACATTACCGCTCGAAGTCGAAACATTGCCTGACGAGGTCGACGAAGAACTGCTTACCCCACCGGTTGACGTCGATACATTGCCCGAGCTGGTGTTGCTGTTGCTGTTGTTGTTGTTGATGACGATGTTGATGCCGCCCGAGGTGCCGTCAGGCGGAATTGTAACTTCGCCACCATCGCCATCGTCACCCCCATCATCTTCACCACCGGACGAAGTCGAACCGGTGCTTCCGGGATTGATGTTGATTGTGTTGGTTACGTTGGACGAACCACCACCGCCACCGCCTCCCGAAAAACCGCCGAAGAAGCCGCCGCCGAAACCGCCACCAAAGCCACCACCGATGACGACGGGTACACCGCCACCACCGCTGCTGCCGACATCACCCATTGGGGGGAGCGGCGCATAAGGGATCGGCATCGGCATGCCCTGCGCGATAGCGACTGGCTGCGGCATACAGGTGGTGGTTGTCGTACGAACGACCTTGCGGACCCGCTTCACCTTGCGGACAGGTGCATGGGCAATCTTGCGCGCCTTGACGACCTTTTTCTTGGCCTTGTGCACCTTGACCTGCGCAGGTGGCTGATCTGCAACCTGCACAGCGCCACCGCCGATAAGCGCGCCACCGCAAGTGCAGGCGCATAGCTTCGCCAATGCCATTCGTACTGACATAATGTTTGCCTCTTTAGTCCAAGGGGCGTTGCCACCGCACGCCCATGTGACGGTGGCTTTCCCCTATGCCCGGCCATCTTTCGGTAAGCCTTCGCATTCCGCAATTGCATTAACCCTACTGAAAGCAGCAATTCCCCAAAAAATCAGCGTTTCATTATGTAAAATAAGGAGAGCGTCCCGATGTGGAACTGTTTGACGCCCTATCGGTTAACTCTGATCACAGTTTGAAGGACTTATCCGTTGAGATTTCCACAAGCAGTTTGCCGATACGGAATTTGCCGCTTGTGTGGCCATAGGGCCGAGTCTATAGCGCCCGCCAAGAGAGGGATTGTGGGCGGAAACTCCCGCATATAGCCGTTTTTCGGTGGAGAAATTGCAATGCATGCAAGCACTCAAGTGCAAGATAAATCTGAAAAAATCAGCGAATTGGAGAGCGACCTAGACCCCGATTACGTTCCGTCTGACGACGAGCCGTTCATGAATGAAAAGCAGTTGCGGTTTTTTGAATTGCAGTTGCTTCGGTGGCGCAAGGAAATCCTCGATGAATCAAGGGGCACGCTGAACCAGCTGCAGGATGGACCCATCCGCGAGCCCGACCTGAATGACCGCGCATCGAGCGAAACCGATTGGGGAATCGAACTGCGCACACGCGATCGCCAGCGCAAACTCATTGCCAAAATCGATGCTGCGCTTCGCCGGATCAAGGAAGGCGAATATGGCTATTGCCAAGTGACCGGCGAACCTATTTCACTCGCCCGACTGCGCGCGCGCCCGATCGCGACCATGACGCTCGAGGCGCAGGAGCGCCACGAACGCCAGGAACGCATTTCGCGCGACGACTGATCTGGAATATCCGGCGCCTGCCTAGGCAAGAGCGCCGGATTTCCCTTTAATATGTAACGATTTTCACCTTCTGCCCGGCAGTCAGGCTTGCATTGCCGGATAGACCATTGAGCGCGAGGAAGCGCTCGGTCTGGTAATTCCGATAGGCCATGCGTGCAGCCAGGGTCGCAACCGTATCCGACCTTCCGACCGTCACCACGCGGATCTTGCGCGGCTTGATGGCCGCCGCCTCTCGATCGGTCAGGCGCGTCACGCTCTCAAACATCGAGGTGAAGGGCGTGCTGTTGGCGGGCGAAATGGTCACGAAGTGGAAAGCTTGGTTGGACTTCCATTCATAAGCGAATACAGTCAGCCGCACGACACCCGATTGCTGGGTCTGGACATTGGCAGAGGCATAGAATGCCGGAATACCGTTGATCGTGGTTTGCTGGATCTGGCCATAATTGACCTGCTGCTGTTCGCCGACCACCGCCTTGAAAGCCGCATCGATATAGGCCCGGCGGTCACCCGTATAAGCCTGTGTCGTAAACAACGCTTTCCCGCCATTGCCGTTGATCGACACGGCCTGTGAACTGTTTGACATGCCAAAGCCCGCAGGAACGGCGAAGCGCAGCCGCAGTTCGGGATGCATGAATTCCTGACCTTCGATCACGCCTTCCTTGGGATCGTCATCATAGAGCATTCCGTCGATCGCGCGCAGGTGGACATCGGCATTACGCACCGTGCTCGCCGGATATTTGCGGGCATTGGTTGCCGCACGCACCACGCGGCGGGCCGGATCTGGGTGGGTGCTGGCCCATTCAGGCACGGAATGGCTATTCAGCCCGGCAACACGCGTGTCGACGGCGGTTTGCAATGCCAGCGCATTGAGCATCGAAGACATTGCCAGCGGATCATAGCCAGCCTTGCTGAGATATTTGATGCCAAGGTCGTCAGCCTGTTCTTCCTGGCTGCGCGAATATTTGAGCGTAAATATCTGCGCCAAAGCGCCGGAATATTCGCGGGCGACGCCGCCCAGCGCCCCGGCTAGTCCGCCATTATCCCCCAGCATCGCACCGCCAATGGTGCCGATTGCACCAAGGATATTGGCTATAGTGGCACGTTGCTGGCGCTTTTTGCTGTGCCGTGCAGCCGTGTGCCCGACTTCATGGCCAAGGACACCTGCCATCTCCGCTTCGCTGTTGCTCAGCGCAACCAGCTGGCGGGTGATGTAGACATAGCCGCCCTCAATCGCGAAGGCGTTGTTCACTGCTGAATTCAGGAAGGTGACAGTGAATTCGCTTTCGCTGTTCGCAAGCCCCGATTGCAGCGCGATCCGCTTGCCGACGCGTTCAACATAAGCGGTTTGCGGGCTTTGATAGGCGCCGCCAAATTCCTTTAGAATCTCGGGATGGTATTTGGCACCATTGGCCTTTTCCTTGGCGGTGAACGGAAGGGGTTCGCTGCTCTTGGATTTGGCGGCTTGTGCATTTTGTGTCGACGCGCAGCCGAGAATGAGTGTCGAGGCTGCGATGCTTAAAAGCAGTTTGTTGGGCACGGCGGACTCCTTTCGCTAAACGTGCTTACTAACACGTAATAACCGGCCCGAACGTAAATTGTTGCAGCTGGACCGGCCATGAACCAGTCAAGAATTTGCTGTCAGAACTGCCCCATTGCGAGGAATTTCGCGTGACGTTGCCTGGTCACTTCCGCACGGTCCAGATTTTCGAGTTCACCCAGCGATTGCGACAATGCCTTGCCCAGATTCGCACAGGCTTCCGCATGGTCACGGTGCGCACCACCCATCGGTTCGGGGACAATCGCGTCGATGATGCCGAGCGATTTGAGATCGGCCGCGGTCACTTTCATCGCCTGTGCCGCGTCAGCAGCACGATCATTGGTGCGCCAGAGGATCGACGCGCAGCCTTCGGGTGAAATAACCGAATAAACGGCATGTTCGAACATCAGCACGCGATCGGCGGCGGCAAGCGCAACCGCGCCGCCCGATCCGCCTTCGCCCACGATGCACGAAACCAGCGGCACGCCCAGCTGAAGGCATTTTTCGGTGGAGCGCGCAATCGCCTCTGCCTGCCCGCGTTCTTCGGCCTGCACGCCCGGAAACGCGCCCGAGGTGTCGACAAGCGAAATCACCGGCAATCCGAAACGGTCCGCCAGTTCCATCAAACGGATCGCCTTACGGTACCCCTCCGGCTTGCCCATGCCGAAATTGTGGCGCAGGCGGCTTTCGGTATCATCGCCTTTTTCGTGCCCGATCAGCACGACGCGACGGTCACCCAGTCGCGCAAATCCGCCCAAAATTGCCTTGTCATCGGCAAAGGCACGGTCCCCCGCCAAGGGCAGGAAATCGTCGAACAAGGTTGCGACAAAATGCTTGAAATGCGGCCGCTCAGGATGGCGCGCCACTTGCGTTTTCTGCCAGGGCGAAAGCTTCGCATAGGTATCGGCCAACAGCTTGTCGGCTTTCACGCGCAATTTGCGAATTTCGCTGGCTGCATCGATTTCGGTTTCACCAGCCGTTTCTTCCAGTTCCTGGATACGGGCTTCGAGTGCGGCGATCGGCTTTTCGAAATCGAGATAAACTGTCATGCGTTGCCGATAGAAGTTGTAACGAGCCGGGTCAACGAGAGAGCTTGCGTTTGGCAAGCGGATGGCGCTGGTTCACCAGTTCGACCAGCTTCGATGAATCGACATGCGTGTAGATCTGCGTGGTCGCAATGTCGGCATGGCCCAGCATCGCCTGCAGCGCCCGAAGATTGGCTCCGCCCGCCAGCAGATGCGTGGCAAAGGCATGACGCAACACGTGCGGACTGACCTTTGCAGGATCGATGCCCGATTCCGCGGCCAGTTCGCGGATGATCTGGAAAAGGCGGATGCGGCTGATATGCACATCGCCCTTCCCCGCCGCCTGGGCCGCGCGCGAAGGGAAAAGGAATTTCGATTCCTTGGGCACAAATGCGTGCCAGGCACCGACAGCCTGACGGGCGCGGTCGGATATCGGAACCAGCCGCTCTTTCGATCCCTTGCCGATCAGGATAATATAGGGCCGATCACGCACAATCGATGCGCGCGGCAAGGCAACGAGTTCAGATGCGCGCAGACCGGACCCGTAAAGCAATTCGACCAGCGCCGCGAGGCGATAGTCGAGCGGCGAGGGCCTCGGTTTTGAAAGCCGGGCATCGATCGACGCAAAGATCGCCTCCACTTCGTTGATGTCGAGAATTTTGGGCAATGCCCTGCTCTGAACCGGGCGGGGCAATGCAGCGGACGGGTTATCCTCGCGAAACCCTTCCTCTTCGAGGAAGCCGAAAAAACCGCGAACCGCAGCGGCTTTTCGGGCGATCGAACTGTTGGCAAGGTGCGACCAGCCTGTGGTCAGCAGTTGAAGTTTGTCCTTGCTGGCCGAGGCCAGTTTTCCAGCCAGCATTTCAGACGCTGCTGCAAGGTCGCTGCGATAGGCGAGAAGCGTATTGCGCGCCACACCACGCTCTGCGGCGAGCATTTCAAGGAAGCGCTCAATCAGGTCAGCATCGGTGCCAAGCTGTTTATGGCTGGTCAAAGTGGCTTCAACTCCAGGTGACGGCCTCTGCAGCAATCATGCGTGCTTCGCCATCAAGGCCCACCTGCCGCAACGCACGCACAATATGGAACAAATGGTGGGGCGGGATATCCTGCCATCCTTCACCCTGCAATGCAGCAGCAGCCAACAGGACAACCGTTCCGCTTTCTCCACGCTGCGCCGCTGCGGTTATGGCGCGCGACCATGCGGTCTGCTTTCGCACATTGGTGCCCAATGTTTCGGAAAATCCGCCCACAGCGCCTGCCTCGACCCGACCAAGGCCAGCAAGGCCGGCGAGCAGGAATTTGGACTTTAGGTAATCGTCGCTGTCGTCGTTGCTGCGGAAATCATCAAGTTCGCCCTCGTCGACGCTTCCCTGCCAGCGAGGTGCGGCGCAGGCGAGCAAGCCCCAACCTAGCGAACCATCCTCGACAATCGAGGCCCAGCGGATGGCCTGCCGGTCAAAGCCTGCAGACAGCATTGAGGCTATCAGCCGGTCTGCATCGCCGGCATGGTCGGCACTTGGCGCAACAAGCGCGGCCGCACGCGCGGTCAACACCAATGCCGATTGCCGTTCAATCGGGTTTGAACCGCTATCCCAAATATCGGCCATTGCGCCAATCTTCGCGGCATCGTCGCGCCCGGCATAAGCGGTCTGCAGCAATTCACCGCGCGATTTGATCTGCGACGGAGCATCGGGGTCTTCAAAAGCGATGCTGTAAATATCTACCAGTGCGCGATTGGAAAGCACGCCCATCGTCGCTGCCGCCGGTGCCGAACGCATCTTGGATGCCAGCGTCGCGGTCGGCAATTGCGCGACCCAGCCATTCACCTGCTTTCCGGCCTCTGCATACAGCGATTCCGGCGGCTCGACCCCTGTGGCTTGGCCGATGCCATGCCGCCAGGTCGAAAAACCCTTGGCATTTTCCCATTCGATTTTCACCGAACGGCGCCCCTGGACCCCCGCCCCCACGGCCTTTTCGCCAAGCAGCAGATCGGTGCCCTTCATCCAGCCCTGCGCCCGCGCCTGGTTAATGAGAGCGGTTGCCCTGCCCTGTTCCCCAGCCAGCGATGCGCAAATCGGCTGCGCCATGCGCCATGTCGGGTCGCGGGTAACCCGCGCCCCTTCCTCTGCCACCGGGCACATTGCCGACAGGTCGGCATTGGCGAGGAAAATCGGCATCGAAACCTGGTAAAGCCGCTTGGTATAGCGATCCGGATCAACCTGCTGGACAAGCTGGCGCGCAACCACCGCGTCGCCCATCCGCAGCAGAAGCCAGCTGCGTTCCGCAGTCCAATCGGCTCCGTTGACATTGGCTGGTGTATCGGTGCGGCTGGCGAGCAGGCGGCGAACCATGATCGTGCCCCAGCGCGAAGCCAGCGGGCCATTGGTGCGCTGGATCACCTGCGTCAAGAACTTGCCATCCATCGCGCCAAAGGCGTCGGCGGGAAAACCGCCGGAAATGTCGGTAAACAGGCCGACCGCCTTCAACGAACGCCGCGCAGTCGGCGGCACGTCATAGCGCGGTTCGGTATCTTCTTCCTCTTCGTCCTCTTCCGCATCGGCTTCTTCGTCGGTCGCGCCGGTATCGGTCCCCGCAGCGGTGCCGCTGACGGGTGAACCCGGCACAGCCTCGGTCGGTCTCGAGGTTGAAGGGCTGGAAGCGGGCGGAGCGGGCCGCGCTGTTGGCGGCGGTGGCGGATCGTTAAAGCCGGGCGGCAGAAGCGATTCCGGTCCCTGCTGGCCGAGTACGGGTATCGTATAGACCAGTGCTGCAAGACCTGCCGTCGCGCACAGGAGCGTTGAAATCCGCTGCTTCGCCATGTCAGTCTTTTACACTCTCTCCGTCATTCACCGGCGGGATTCCCGGCTGAACCTCGATTTCGACCAGCCGTTGCGGCTGTTCGCTACCCAGCCATTCGAAGAAAAAAAACGCCGCGACAAGCACAATCGGCACCAGCAGCCACAGCCAGACGTATCTGCCTTTCGGCTTGTCTTGCACTTTTCCTCCTGAATCCGACATTTGGCAAAGGGCTTTCCGGCACGGATTAGCCGATATATAGCGCGCATCGCAATGGCTTCGCGACCGGATGACACAAGAGTTACAAATGGCGGCTTGGACCGTTCAATCGTGCTTGTCGGCATGATGGGCGTGGGCAAGTCCACCATCGGGCGTTTGCTTGCCGGAAAGCTCAATCTTGAATTTGTCGATTCGGATGAGGAAATCGAAAAAGCTGCAGGCATGCCGATTTCCGAAATATTCGAACGCTTTGGCGAACCGGGTTTTCGTGACGGCGAAAGGCGCGTCATCGGCCGCCTGATTGCCGAAGGGCCCAAGGTGATTGCGACAGGCGGCGGTGCGTTCATCAACGATGAGACGCGCGGGCTTATCAAGGAGAAATGCCGTTCTGTATGGATCGATGCAGATCTTGATGTGCTCGTCGATCGTGTATCGCGCAGGAACCACCGGCCGTTGCTCGTCGGCAAGGACCCCCGACAGGTGCTGACCGAGCTATCGGAAAAGCGCACCCCCTTTTACCAGGAAGCGGATATCCATGTCCGCAGCGATTCCGGGCCGCATGCCCGCACCGTGAACCAGATATTGGAGGCATTGGCCTGATGGACAGGATTACAGTCGGTCTCGAAGGGCGGCCTTACGACGTGCTGATTGGGCAAGGCTTGCTGGCGCAGGCTGGCGAAATGCTTGCCCCTTATGCGCGTGGCGACCGGCTGCTGATCGTTACCGACACCCAGGTTGGTCAGCATGTGCTGCCCCTATTCGCGGCTTCCCTGCAGCAAGCCGGGATTGGCTATGCAGCGCATCTTCTTCCTTCGGGTGAGGGCGCAAAAAGCTGGCCAGAGCTGGAAAGGCTGGTTGATTGGCTGCTTTCGGAGCATGTCGAACGCAGCGACCATATCGTCGCGCTCGGCGGCGGCGTTGTCGGCGATATCACCGGTTTTGCGGCGCATATCGTCAAACGCGGCTGCCATTTCGTGCAGGTGCCGACAACCCTGCTCTCACAGGTCGACAGCAGCGTGGGGGGCAAGACCGCAATCAACAGTGCCGCTGGCAAGAATCTTGTTGGCGCATTCCACCAGCCATCGCTGGTATTGATTGATCCCGACGTGCTCGACACGTTGCCACGCCGCGAATTGGGTGCAGGCTATGCCGAGGTGGTGAAATACGGCCTGATCGATGCGCCCGATTTCTTCGACTGGTGCGAAACCAATATCGATGCCTTCATGGCTGGCGACCCCGATGCCCGTCGCCACGCCATCGCACGTTCGGTAGAGGCCAAGGCGCGCATCGTGGCCGCCGATGAAAAGGAACTGACCGGCACACGCGCGCTTCTCAATCTTGGCCACACCTTCGGCCATGCGCTCGAAGCGGAGACTGGATATTCCGACCTGCTCCTACACGGTGAAGGCGTCGCGGCAGGAATGGCGCTTGCTTTCCGCTATTCCGTTCGCCGCGGCCATTGCCCTAGCGGCGATGCCGATCGCGTTTCAGCTCATCTGGAGAAAGCCGGATTGCCGACCAGCTTAAACGCCGCGCATGTCGATACCAGCGGCGAGAAGCTCGTCGAACATATGCTGCACGACAAGAAAAAGAGCGGCGGCACGCTGCCCTTCCTGTTGGCCAATGGGATCGGTAAGACTTTCCTTGCAAAAGATGTCGACCTGTCCGACGTCGCTGCTTTCCTCAACGAAGAACGTAGTCGCTAACCTTCATCGAGATAGAAATCGTCGGAATCGGTAACGCCAAAGCTGTGGCGTGATCCGGCGCGCAGGTTCCCGGTCTTGAATTGCGCTGTCAGCCGCTGGATGTCACGGCGGCGGAATTCGGCAATCGCCTTCTCCCGCACATCGTCACTGACATCGAGCTGGGTCAGGGCCTCACTCGCCATATGCACTGAAGATTCAAATACTTCGCGAACGATGTTGATATTCTCTGTTGGCATCAGTTCGAGCATCTGGCGACGATCGAAAGCCCGGACAAAGAGCCGCGCATTGGGGAAAATCTCGCGCACCGGCATCAGGCTTTCGGCATCGATCGATCGGTCGTCCATGCAGAAAAGGATGGCGTCCGCCTCGTCCGCTCCGGCACGGTGGAGAAGGTCAATCCGTGTGCCATCGCCATAGAAAACCTTGCGGCCGAATTCGCCCGAAACATCGATCTGCTCAGGCTTGATATCGATGATTGTGATTGAAAGCCCCGCAGCCTGCATGATCTGCCCGACCGTCTGACCAAAGCGGCCATGGCCGACAATGATCACGCTGGCCTGTTCCGCCAAGCCCGGATCGTCAAGCTTCACATCGACCGGCAATTTGTGCGCCGCCAGCCTGCCGGCCAGAATCATCAGGAAGGGCGTGGTTGCCATAGACAGGGTGACCACCGCACCGAAAAGGCTTGCCGCCTCCGGCTCGATCAACAACGCCGATTGCGACGCTGCGAACAGCACGAAGCCGAATTCACCGCCTTGGCTGAGCAGCAAGGCCATGATCATCGCCGCCCTGCTGTTGAGGCCGAAAAGGCGACCCAGCCCGAACATGATCGCGGTCTTCACAAGTACCAAGGCGGCTGCCAGCCCGAATATCAACAACGGCTGTTCAACGATGACATTGAGATCGAGCATCATGCCAACAGCAAGGAAGAACAAGCCCAGCAGGATCGAACGGAACGGGTCGATGTCCGCTTCCAGCTCGTGCCGATAGGGCGATTCGGCCAGCATCACGCCCGCGACAAATGCCCCCAGTGCCGCCGAAACACCGATCGATTGCATCAACGCCGCGCTGGCGCAGACCGCGAACAGCCCGGTCACGATGAACAATTCCCGCTCCGAAACCCGGCCGACGAGGCGCAGCAAGGGCGAGAGGATATAGCGCCCGGCAAGGATCAATCCGACAATGGCGAGCACCGCATAAATGGCGAGGGTCAGCCCGCTCGGCGCGCCTTCGGGTGCCGGTGCGCGCGACAGAGCAGCGACAATGGTCAACAAGGGAACGATCGAAATGTCCTGGAAGAGCAGGATGGCAAAGCTTTTCTCACCATAATCGGTCTTCAGGCGCCCACGCGATTGCAGCAGCGGCAGGACCTGCGCAGTTGAGCTGAGCCCCAAGGGCAGGCCCAGAACCAATGCCGCTTCCCAACTGAACGGCAGCACCGAATATATGATCGCGAACATCGCGAGCCCGCACAGCGCCACCTGCAGCGGCCCGAACAGCAATATGTCGCGCCGCATGAACCATAGTTGCGATGGCGACAGTTCGAGCCCGACAAGGAATAGCAGCAGGATGATGCCGACTTCGGCAAAACTCAGGATCGTTTCGGGATCGCCGGTCAGCCCCAATCCATCAGGGCCGATGATGATCCCGGCAACAAGATAGCCAAGCACGGCGCCAAGGCCGAGCTTGCGGAAAATCAAAACAGAAACCAATGCCGCGCCGAGCAGCAGCGCACCCATTGTCAATATATCGGCGAGGAAATGGTGCCCCTCTTCCATCAGCCTATCTCATCCAGTGCAGCGATCAGGGCGTCGAAGGGAAGCAAGATCGCGGCATGACGTGCAGGATGCGCGCGTGCAGACTGGAACACCGCAAGTTCGGGCCAAAGCCCGTCAAACTCACCCTCACCAGATAGCGCCGATGCCAGTCCAGCGCGCGTCGCTGCAATCGCACTCTGCTTGCTGCCGATCCCCAACTGCCGCAACAAAGCTGCAGATGCTTGCCCCATGGCGCACGCTCGCCCACGAAAAGCGAGTTCTGTGATGGCTCCTACTCCATCACAGCGTAGATCAACCGTCATCTCGCTGCCGCAAACAGGCGAGCGCTTGCTGGCGCTGGCTTGCGGGTTTTCCAGCCGGTCGTTGTGCGGAAGGCTTGCGGCGAGCCGCAACATGTCTTTGGTGTAAAGTTCAGGCTTTTTCGACATCGAAGGCGCGGCCATTTCAGCCGACATTTTCACCCTCGCCGGTCGCATCTTGCTGCCGTTCGCGAATGAAGGACGACAAGGCATCACCCGACGCATTGAGCAGCGGATAGGTGCGCGACTTGGTCATCCAGTCGGGGCGCTTCGATGCACTGCCATAAGCGACATCGTAAAGCAGCACGAGAAGCAGGAAGAGCAAGGTCGATCCGATCAAGCCTTTGACAGCACCAAATCCGAAGCCGAGGACACGATCAAACGGCCCAAGCACGGATTTTCGGCTTTTTTCTCCGATCTTCGCGGCGGCCCAGCGGCCCAGGGAATATGTGATTACGCCCACTGCAATGAAAGCCAGCACCGCGGCGCCAGCTTCGGTTCCTACGGGGCCATAAAGCCATTCGGTTGCCGGCGCGTGCAGGAACTTGATGGCAATAACAATCAGGAACCAGACCAAGAGCAGCAAAACCTCTTGCGTAAAACCGCGCATGAAGCCGAAGATCGCGCCCGAGCCGATCAGGAACAGCACAATGATGTCGAAAGCGGTCATGCCGCTTGGTTAGTCCCGCCCGAGTATATGGTCAACGAGATTGGCAAGCGTGCGGAACTGCTTGAGTTCCATTCCGCCCGTATCCTGAACCGACGGCGGCACCAACGCGCGCTGGAAACCGAGCTTTGCCGCCTCTTTCAGACGCAGCCCGGCATGCGCCACCGGACGGACTTCGCCGGACAGCGAAACTTCGCCAAACAGCACGGCATCGGAGGGTAGCGGACGCTCGGCCAGCGCAGACACCAGCGCCGCGGCCACCGCAAGGTCCGCCGCCGGATCAGAAATCCGATAGCCGCCCGAAATGTTGAGATAGACCTCTGCCGTCGAAAAGCTGAGCCCGCACCGCGCCTCAAGCACCGCAAGGATCATCGCCAGTCGCCCGCTATCCCAGCCGACAACCGCGCGGCGGGGCGTGGCCCCGCTCGACAGTCGCACGGTGAGTGCCTGAATCTCGACGAGCACCGGCCGCGTGCCTTCGAGTGCGGGAAAAACTGTCGCCCCGGTCACCTGCTCTGCCCGATCGGTCAAAAACAGCGCGCTGGGGTTGCCAACTTCGGCAAGGCCGCTGTCGGCCATCGCAAAAACGCCAATCTCGTCGGTGCCGCCAAAGCGGTTCTTGTTGGCGCGCAGGATGCGATATTGGTGGCTGCGTTCGCCTTCAAAAGCGAGCACGGTATCGACCATATGCTCAAGCACGCGCGGGCCTGCAATGCTGCCATCCTTGGTGACATGGCCCACCAGCACCAAAGCGGTGCCGCGTTCCTTGGCAAAGCGGATCAATTCCTGCGCCGAGGCACGCACTTGGCTCACCGTCCCCGGCGCGCCTTCAATGAGGTCGCTGTGCATCGTCTGGATCGAATCGATGATGAGCAAGGCCGGTGGCTTTGCCCCGCCAAGCGTGGTCAGGATATCGCGCACCGAAGTGGCCGCCGCCAGTTGCACCGGCGCATCGCCCAGCCCCAGTCGCCGCGCGCGTAGCCGTACCTGATCGACCGCTTCCTCACCCGAAATATAGGCGACGTCGAGCCCGCGCTTCGCAAGGTTGGACGCGGTTTGCAGCAGCAGGGTCGATTTGCCGATCCCCGGATCGCCGCCCAGCAATGTCGCCGATCCGGCCACAAGGCCGCCACCCAAAGCGCGATCAAACTCAGCGATTCCGGTTGATGCCCGATCGGGCAGCCTGATATCGCTGTCGAGCCCGACCAGCCCGACATCGCGCCCGCCATTTTGCAGATGATGCTTCAGCTCGAATACGGTCGCGCCAGCCTCTTCGACCAGGCTGTTCCAGCTTCCGCAATCCTCACACTGCCCCTGCCAGCGCGGCGCAACGGTGCCGCAATTCTGACAGACAAATCGCTTTTTGGGTTTCGCCATGCCCACCTATGTATCAGAACATAGGTGGAACACCAGCGTAAAAATCAAAAGCCGTGGAAGGTCACCTGCTCGTCCAAAGGCACGCGTTCGCGCAGGAATCCATTCACCGAGTCGCTTTCGTCGCGATAGCCGATGGCGAGGCCGCAGAAGAGGAGGACGTCTTCGCCAAGCCCCAACTGGTCTTTGATCGTCTTGCCATACATGCCCATATATTCCTGCGGACAGGTATCTAGGCCTTCTTCACGGCACAGCAGCATGATCGTCTGCAGCCACATACCGGTATCGGACCATTGCGCTTCCTTCATGAACTTCGGGAAGTGACACAGCAGCAGCACTGGCGCACCAAAGGAAACGAGGTTCGACTGGACGAAATCGGCACGCTGCTTTCCATCGTCGCGCGCAATCGCCATCGCGCCATACATGGCAGCACCAACGGCCTGCAGGCGCGCCTTGTACTTGTCATATTTTCCGGGCTCCGAAAAATCATAGTCCATCGGATCGTCGGGTTGGCTAGCCTGCAGCCTTTCCTGCAACGCCTTGAGCGGAGCGCCGGTAAGCACAGTCGCTTCCCAGGGCTGGAAGTTGCATCCCGATGGCGCCATGCGCGCCTTTTCAAGGATGCGCTGGATGACTTCGAACGGCACGGGCTTGTCTAGGAATGACCGGATGGAACGACGAGTGGCAACGGCTTCGGATACGTTCATAATTTCTCCCCTAATCTGCTTGGAGTGAGGCTTGCTTTGAACAGCGCCTCACTCTCCTCACGATTCGATTTAACCGATCGATTAAATCCCGCAACTGCTAAAACACCTGTAGCCGTTCGAACATCCCGGCATGCGATCAAACCGGGTTGGAGACAAAGGCTTGCACCCCCTGCCCCGCGCTGCCACATCTTGGCTATGCGCGAGAAGGAACTTCGGCTGGCCCTTATCTGCTATGGCGGGGTGAGCCTTGCGGTCTACATGCACGGCATCACGCGCGAAATCTGGCACCTTGTGCGCGCCAGCAGGGCATACCTCGAAGACCAGCCGGCAGGCGGCGGCAGCGAGGATGTGTATCGCGAACTGCTACAGCTCATCGAGGCGAAATCCGGAACCAAGCTGCGTGTACTGACCGATATCATCGCCGGGGCCAGCGCGGGCGGGATCAACGGAGTTTTTCTTTCGCAGGCAGTGGTTACCGGGCAATCGCTCGAACCGTTGACCGACCTTTGGCTGCAAAATGCCGATGTCGAGGTGCTGCTCGATCCCGATGCGCGCCCACTGTCTCGATTTTCCAAATTCTGGGCTGCACCGATTGCTTGGGCCGTGTTGCGCAGGCGGGGTGGAGCTGTCGAGCAAACCGTTTCAAGCGAAGCGCAAGACGAAGTAGCCACCAAGCTGTCAGGCTTTGTCCGCGCCCGATGGTTCCAGCCACCATTTGGCGGCACCGGATTTTCCGCGCTGCTGCTCGACGCGCTACAAGCCATGAAGCAGCAAGGCGTCACGCGGCCGTTATTGCCCGCCGGGCAGCCGCTCGACCTGTTCGTTACCGTCACTGATTTCCACGGCCATCGCGAGAAATTGCGCCTTAACAGCCCATCAGACGTCAGCGAGACCGAACACCGCATCACCATCGGTTTTTCGACCCGCGGGCAGGATCCGGGGCATCTTGCACCCCCCGCCGAGCTTGTCTTTGCCGCGCGCGCGACCGCAAGCTTTCCGGGGGCTTTTCCACCCTTTAACGTGAGTGAACTCGATGGCTTGCTGTTGGCTCGTTCGATTGCATGGAATGGTCGCGACGCATTCCTGAAACGCATATTGCCGCAACAGTTTGAAGCCGGAACGATCGAAGACAGCTTCCTGATTGATGGTTCGGTGCTCGCCAATGCGCCTTTCGCACAGGCGATTGGAGCGCTGCGCAACCGGCCTGCGCGGCGCGAAGTCGACCGCCGCTTCGTCTATATCGATCCCAAACCCGGCCTGCCCAGTTTCCGTGTGCGCGGACGAAATCGCGCCGCCGATGGCCCGCGCAAGGCACCCGGCTTTTTCGCAACAATCTTTGGTGCCTCATCCGATATCCCGCGCGAACAACCGATCCGCGACAGTCTGAACGCCATCGAAATGCGTTCCGAGCGCATTGCCCGCATGCGCGAAATCACCGACCATCTGGAGGTCGAGGTCGAGCATATGATCGAGACAATGCTTGGCAAGACATGGTTCCTGACCAAGCCGACGCCGCAGCGACTGCACAAATGGCGGCTGACGATGCTCGAAAAATCGGCACTGGCGACGGGTTATAGCTATCCCGCTTATGCCCATTTGCGAATGACGGGGTTGCTTGATGAAATCGTGGCGACCGCGCGCCGCGTCTGCCCCGATGCCCCGACTGACCATTGCCACCAATTGAGGGCCGCATTGTGGGGCGAGATCTGCCGACGAGGGCTAGACCGCATTACAGGTCCCAAGGGCAAGGTTATGGCCGCTGCATCGATGCGCTTTTTCCGTGAACAGGATGTGCGCTTCCGCATTCGTCGTCTGCGCTTCATCGCCCGCAAACTGGCCGAGGATGTTGAGGTGTTGGCCGACGTTCCCGTGGCAGTTGCAGACCGGTTGCGGCAAGCCATTTATGCCTCGCTCGCCCATTTCCTTGAGGTTGAAACCGCCGAATATCTGGGCGTCGATGTGGCAGAGGCCGTTCGCCATGGCGTCGATAACCCTGGCGCATTGCTAGACATGCTGGCGGCGCGACGCAATCTGGAGGCCGCCGACGCAGCAACCGACGCCGCGCTCAATGCTGCGCTCGCCAATGTCCCCGATGCAGCGACCCGCTCCATCCTGATGGGTTATCTGGGTTATATCCTTTACGACATTGCAACCCTGCCCTTGCTACAGGGCGAAGGGCTGGACGAATTCGACCCGATCAAGGTCGACCGCATTTCCCCCGATGATGCCACGACGATCCGCAAGGGCGGAGCCGCTGCCACGCTCAAGGGCATCGAGTTCAACAATTTCGGTGCCTTCTTCAGCCGCAGCTATCGCGAGAACGACTATCTGTGGGGCCGCCTGCACGGCATCGACCGGTTGGTCGATATCGTGCTTTCCTCGATGCCCGGTACTCTATCGGCCGAGCAGGCCGAGGTCTTGGCGCTGAAAAAGAAGGCGTTCGAAGCTGTACTGGAGGCCGAAGCCCCCAGACTGAAACGCATCCAGCCGCTGATCGAAGAGTTGCGTGCGGAAATCAGCACTATTGCACCGTAGTGCTGAGCTTGTCGAAGCACGCCCCGATGTTTAAGCTAACGCCGATAGGTGCCCTTCGACATGCTCAGGGCTACGGTTTGTCTCTCCCGCTTATTGCTTGAAAGTCCCATAGACCATCTCGACAAACCGGTCGGCGGTGATGAAACCGCTGGGATTCACACCAAAACCGTCCGCCGGTTTCATCGCTTTCACTTCTTCAAGCGATTTGCCCGCTTTTACCGCTGCCTCGATCTTGCCGACAATCGCCACCAGCATGTCGCGATAGGCCTGCAAGTCGGCCTTGCTGGCAACTGCGCCATGGCCGGGGATGATCTTGGTCTGGTCATTCGCCATGGCCAACACCTTGTCCGCCGCCGCGATTACGCCGCGCACGTCGCCGCCGCTGCTGCGATCGACAAAGGGATAGCTCATCTTGTGGAAGAAGAGGTCGCCCATATGGATGACGTTCGATTTGGTCCAGTGGACGACGCTGTCTCCATCGGTGTGCGCGGGCGGAACCGATATGACGCGAACTTCTTCGCCATTGAGGTGCAGCTTCAGCCCTTCGGCATAAGTGATAACGGGCAGTGCCACCTTGGGGCTCGCCTTGACCTCGCCAAAAGGTGTTTTCTGGTCGGTCGCCATGCGCACGCGGACATTGTCATGCGCCATGATCACGGCGCCGGCCTTCCCGAAATTCTCGTTCCCGCCGCTATGGTCCCCATGCCAGTGGGTGTTGATCAGGAATTTGACCGGGCTTGCACCCAGCGCTGCAACCGCTGCCTGGATCTTGGGGGTCAACGGCGCAAACTGGTCATCAATCAACACGGTACCGTCTTCACCATGTGAAACGCCAATATTGCCGCCTGCGCCGAACAGCACCGAAACGCCGGGTGCCAGATTTTCGGCCTTCACCTCAACCTTGCTGAAATCCTGCTGCGCCGCTGCCGGCGCGGCCAAGCAAGCTGCCATCGCTGCAGCCATCGAAACCTGTTTGAACATGTCGCACTCCTCAATCGCGAGTCATGCTGCGCTTTCTAGCCTGATATCGCCTGCATCGGCGAGGAGTTTCAGCAATACCGCCGCGCCGCATTGCTGTGAGCGTGCAGATGCGTTGAACTTGCCATCGGAAACGAACTTGCCGCGTTCATAATGGTTCGAAAAACTCCACAAATAGGGGGTCGGTACACCCAGTAAGCGATAACCCAGCCCATTATAGGCCTCCAACCGGAAGAGGGTGCGTTCAAGGGTCCAATCGCTTTGGTTGGTGTAGCCCAGCAGCCGCAATGCATCCTGCGCGCTCGATTCCCAATCGGATGGCGGCAGCCAGCGGGTCGGGCGACCAGCGGGAACCTGCCGGGTTCGCGCGGTCAGCGGGAAATCGCCATTGTGGAAATGCGCGCGAAAATTGAAACTCGCCTCCAGCCCGTGGGTTACTGCCACAAAATGCCAGGGAACCCCGGTCTGCGCCTCCACCTTTTCATAGCGGGCACGCGATTTGCGGATAAGCGCAAGGTGCCAATCGACACTTTCCTGATATTGCGGACGCACCACCAGCTTACGAAACAACCGCGCATATTCGGGCTTGAGCGCGGTAAAGTCGCGTGACCGGCTGATCGGAACTTCCACCTCCTCCGCTTCGTCATTGCCGTCCGATGACGTGGCGGGCATTTGGGCAGCGCTGGCAGGCGGAGCGCCCGGCACGTAAATGATGCCGCCTTGTGCTGGCTCTGGCTCTACCAGATATCTTTCGCGCCGCATGGGGGTGAGCAATCTGCCCAGACCCAATTGCCCGCTGGTCAACGCCTCGGGCAATTCGTGCTGGCTTTGATGCAACTCGGCCAGCAGCTCACCTGCCCGATCGGCGAAATCAGGGTCGATCGGTTCGCTGCGATCGATCAGCGCGACCAACCGCGGCATGGCGAACTGGTAAAGGGCCTCCGCCAGATCAACGAGCGATTGGGCCTTGCCAATTTCGAGCGGTGAGCCGGGTAGCCCGCGATGGTCGGCTTCATTTTCCAGTTCCACCACCGCCTCGGCGAACTGGATATAGTTTAGGGGCTTTCGCGGGATGAAATCGAGCACCTGCTTTGGCAGTGGCACACCGAACAATTTGCTGTCGCTGGCCAGCGCTCCCGACGCACAGGTCGACATGGCCATGCCGAGGCTGGCCAGTCTTAAGAATTCGCGCCTGCTGGAATCGTTGCCCACAATCGACTCGCTCCTGCCCGATGCACATACCATCGGGCATTGGGCGAGTCTTGGCGGCTGCCGCAGATTTTACTCGGTGAGGTCGTCCCAGAATTCCTTGACCTTGTCGAAGAAACCACGCGATTGCGGGCATTCTTCGCCGGTCTCGGTCTCGCGGAATTCGCGTAGCAATTCCTTTTGCCGTGCCGATAGCCGCGTGGGTGTTTCGACATCGATCTGGATGACAAGGTCACCCCTGCCGCGGCCTTGCAGCACCGGCATACCAGCCCCGCGCACGCGCAACTGCTTGCCCGACTGGATGCCCTCGGGAATGGTCACTTCATGCTTGCTGCCATCGGGCCCGGGGATTTCGATCTCCCCACCCAAGGCTGCGGTCGTGAAGCTGATCGGTGCGCGGCAGAACAAGGTTGTTCCGTCGCGTTCGAACACCTTGTGCCGCGCGACATGCATGAAGATGTAAAGGTCGCCAGCAGGCGCGCCATTCGGCCCAGCCTCGCCCTTGCCGGCCACGCGTATGCGGGTGCCTTCATCGACGCCGGGCGGGATGGTGACTTCGATTTTCTGCCGCACATCGACGCGGCCTTCGCCGCCGCATTTGCGGCATGGATCTTCGATGACTTCGCCGCGTCCATGGCAGGTCGGGCAGGTCCGTTCGACAACGAAAAAGCCTTGCTGCGCGCGCACCTTGCCGTGCCCGCCACACAAATTGCATCGGCGAGAGCCTGTTCCAGGCTTGGCACCGCTGCCATCGCAATCGTCGCATTTCGCGGCGACATCGATCGCGATTTCGGTGGTGCGTCCGTGAAACGCGTCTTCTAGGCTGATTTCCAAATCATAGCGCAGGTCGGCACCACGCACTGGCCCGCGTTGCCGACCGCCGCCAAAGGCATCGCCGAAAAAGCTTTCGAAAATGTCGGAGAAATCGCTGAAACCGCCGCCTTGGCCACGTCCGCCCATCCCGCCATTTTCAAACGCAGCCTTGCCATATTGGTCATAGGCTGCCCTTTTCTGCGGATCTTTCAGCACTTCATAGGCTTCGTTGATCGCCTTGAAACGTGCTTCAGCGTCGGCATCGCCGGGGTTGCGATCCGGGTGATATTGCATCGCCATGCGGCGATAAGCGGATTTCAGCGTCTTTTCATCCGCCGTCCGCTCGCATTCGAGCAATTCGTAATAATCTATGTCGAGGCTCACGACCGATGTCCCTCCATCGTGCAGCCGTCACCCCGCTGCGTGCGGGTGTGACGGCCACCGGTAATCATCAGTCTTTCTTGTCTTCGTCGACTTCGGAGAATTCGGCATCGACAACATTGTCATCCGCCGGGGCTTCTTCCGAAGGCGCAGCAGAGGCACCTGCCGCCTGCTCCTGTTCGTAAATCGCCTGGCCCATCTTCATCGCCGATTGGGCAAGGGCGTTCGACTTTTCCTTCATCGCTTCAGCATCGCCACTCTCGATGGCTGTCTTGGTTTCAGCAAGCGCAGCCTCGATTTCAGACTTCAGCCCAGCATCGATCTTCGAACCATGCTCTTCGAGCTGCTTCTCGGTCGTGTGGACAAGGCTTTCGGCGTTGTTCTTCGCCTCAGCTGCCTCGCGGCGCTTCTTGTCTTCTTCGGCAAACTGCTCAGCATCCTTGACCATCTGTTCGATGTCAGCATCGGACAGACCGCCCGAAGCCTGGATCTTGATCTGCTGTTCCTTGCCGGTGCCCTTGTCCTTGGCAGTCACGCTGACAAGGCCGTTGGCGTCGATATCAAAGGTCACTTCGATCTGCGGAACACCGCGCGGTGCGGGCGGAATGCCGACAAGGTCGAAATTGCCCAGCAGCTTGTTGTCCGCAGCCATTTCGCGTTCGCCCTGGAAGACGCGGATGGTAACCGCATTCTGGTTGTCTTCCGCCGTCGAATAGACCTGGCTCTTCTTGGTCGGGATCGTCGTGTTGCGGTCGATCATGCGGGTGAATACGCCGCCCAGCGTTTCGATGCCCAGCGACAGCGGGGTCACGTCGAGCAACAGCACGTCCTTGACGTCGCCCTGCAGCACGCCCGCCTGAATGGCAGCGCCCATGGCAACAACTTCGTCAGGGTTCACGCCGACATGCGGTTCCTTGCCGAAAAAGCCCTTCACGACTTCACGGACCTTGGGCATGCGGGTCATACCGCCGACCATCACGACTTCGTCGATCGCATCGGCCTTGAGGCCAGCGTCAGCAAGCGCCTTTTTGCAGGGATCGAGCGTACGCTTGATCAGGTCGTCGACCAGCTTTTCAAGGTCAGCGCGGCTGATATTCTTGACGAGGTGCTTGGGACCGTTCTGGTCAGCCGTGATAAACGGCAGGTTGACTTCGGTCGTCTGCGCCGAGGAAAGTTCGATCTTCGCCTTTTCCGCAGCTTCCTTAAGGCGCTGCAGCGCGAGCTTATCCTTGGTCAGGTCGATGCCTTCGGCCTTCTGGAAATCGGCTGCGAGGAATTCGACAAGCTTGCTGTCGAAATCTTCACCGCCCAGGAAGGTGTCACCGTTGGTCGACTTCACTTCGAACACGCCGTCACCCACTTCGAGGATCGAGATGTCGAAGGTACCGCCACCAAGGTCATAGACCGCGATGGTCTTGTTCTCATCCTTGTCGAGGCCATAGGCCAGCGCAGCCGCGGTCGGCTCGTTGATAATGCGCAGCACTTCAAGACCTGCAATCTGGCCGGCATCCTTGGTTGCCTGGCGCTGTGCGTCGTTGAAGTAGGCGGGAACGGTGATGACGGCCTGCGTCACGGTTTCGCCGAGATAGGCCTCTGCCGTTTCCTTCATTTTTTGCAGGGTGAAGGCGCTGATCTGCGACGGGGAGTAATCTTCTCCACCCGCCTTGACCCATGCGTCGCCATTCTTGCCCTTGACGATATCATAGGGGACGAGTTCCATGTCCTTCTTGGTCATGGGATCGTCAAAGCGGCGGCCGATAAGGCGCTTCACCGCAAAAATCGTGTTGTCCGGATTGGTCACCGCCTGGCGCTTGGCGGGCTGGCCGATCAGGCGCTCACCATCTTTCGCAAAGGCGACGATCGACGGCGTGGTACGCGCGCCTTCCGCATTTTCAATAACCTTCGGCTGGCCGCCTTCCATCACAGCAACGCAGCTGTTCGTGGTGCCAAGGTCGATACCAATAACTTTTGCCATTATTTATTACCCCGATAACTAGATTAGCCCTGTCTATGGCTGGCGGCCCCATCAGGCACCACTGCCAAACATGCGAGGGCGATATAGGTGGCAAATTGCTTGGCACAAGGCTTTGCCCTCCCTACATTGTCAAAAAGGCGGGCAATGCCCCGTTATTGAACGGAAAAGTCGAACCGGAGAGAGCGAGTATATGTTGAAGATGCGTGCAAGACTTGGCCTGCTGGCAGCGCCCTTGCTGGTCCCGTTCCTCGCAAGTTGCGGCCCTACCCCGCAGCTTCGGGTGCATGACGCCGTGATCAAACTGAACCCGGTGGATAGCAATCCCTCGGCAATGTACTTCACCGTCCGCGGCGGGCCGACCGATGTCTACCTGATGTCTGTCACTTCGCGTTCGGTATTGCGCACTGAAATGCACGAAAGCGCGGTCGATCCCGAAACCAAGGTGATGGCAATGCGAAAGCTGGACCGCGTGCTGATCCCGGCGGATGGCAAGGTCGAATTCAAGCAGGGCGGCAAGCATGTAATGGTCTGGGGCGTCAACCTGGTCGGTCGCCGATTGGGTGAAGTGGAGGCGCAGTTCCTCTTTTCCAACAATGAACGCATCGTCGTGAAGGCGCGAGTAGAGGAAATGGACGGCCGCGAGCCTGATGAAAAAACCGGCCATAGCGGCCACTGATGTTCGGGCCGCACCCTTCCGGTCGGCCAATGACAGCGCGCGAGATTGAACTTGCGCGCTCCATATTCCACCACGCGATTGATTATGCGCGGGTGCGGATTCACAAACGCAAATGGTGGTGGTTCCAGACGCGCAGGATCACCATGGCCCCCGACGGCCATTTATGGTTCCACCCCGGCAGCAACCTGTTCTGCGACGATTTCTGCGACCGCAACCTCAAGCTGCAGGGGCTTTTCATCCATGAACTGGTGCATGTGTGGCAGCACCAGAAGGGCATTTTCCTGCCGCTAAAGCGGCATCCCTTTTGCCGCTATGATTACAGCCTGAAACCGGGCTGGACGCTCGACCGCTATGGCATTGAACAGCAGGCTGAAATCGTGCGCCATTATTTCCTGCTCAAGAACAAGGCTCAGGTCCCCGGCGCGCCGCCCTTGGCCCAATATGAGGGGATATTGCCTTTCAGTAAAACTGCCCGCAATTAGCGTTGCAATTCAAATCGGTTTTGGCAGCAACCCCAAACGGTCACGCCACAGCCAGCGAACCAATACCAGCGCGGCGACGATTCCAAGGCCAAGGGCAAGGCCGATCCAGATGCCCACGCCGTCATAGCCGCGGTAAAAGGCCAGCCAGGCACCAAAGCCCAGCCCCACAACCCAATATCCGAACGCAGCAAACAGCATTGGCCAGGTTGTATCCTGAAGCCCGCGCAACATGCCGGTGCCCACCACTTGCGCGCCATCGACGATCTGGAAAATCGCGGCGATGATCAGGAACGAAACGGCAAGCCGCAAAACCTCTGCATTGCCTTTCAATTCGGGGTCGAGGAAGAAACCGGCCAGCGTTCCGGGGATCGCCCAGATCAACACAGCCATTGCTGTCATGAACCCCACGCCTAGTGCATAGGCCGTCCAGCCCGAACGGCGGATCGCTTCGACATCACGCCTGCCATAGCCCAAGCCGACCCGTACCGTCGCGGCCTGTGCCAGGCCCATCGGCACCATGAAGGTCATCGATGCAATCTGGATCGCCACCGCGTGCGCCGCCGCGGCCTCAATGCTGATATAGCCCATCAGGAAAATAGCGGCGGCAAAGACCATCGCCTCAAATCCCATATGCAGGCCAATGGGAAAGCCCAGTTTCCAGATCGTGGCAAAACGCTGCCAGTCCGCGCGCCACCAGCGGCCGAAAAGATGATAGCGGCGGAACTTCGGATGCCGCATCGCGATCACAGCGAGGAAGAGGAACTGGAACAGGCTGGTCAACGTGCTGCCAATACCCGCGCCCACCAATTCCAGACGCGGAAGGCCGAAATGACCAAAAATCAGGCCATAATTGACCACCGCATTGACCACCACGGCAGCAAAACCGGCTACCATCGTCCATTTGGGCAGCTCAAGCGCAGCCATGAAACTGCGCAGCGCGACCACACCCAATTGCGGCCATAACAGCCACATGATGGCGCGCATGAACTGGCCAGTGTCGTCGGCAAGCCTTTCAGGTTGCCCCGCCCAAGCAAGGAAATCGCCGGTGAACCAAAGCACGGCCCAAATCGGGATACAAACAACTGTTGCTGACCACATCGATTGGCGGAAGGTGCGGCGGATATCGCGTACCGAATAGGATTTGCGGCCAAGCTCTGCCGCCATCAACGGCGACCCTGCGATGACGATGCCAATCCCGACCAGCATCATCGCGAACAATATGCCCGTGCCGAGGGCTGACGCGGCCAGCGCATCGGGACCGAGCCGCGCGAGCAGGAAAACGTCGGTCGAGTTGATCAGGACCATAGTCACATTGGTAAGAATCAGCGGCCAGGCAAGCACCATCGTCGCGCGAAGCTCGTCGCGCCAGGGGGACTGGCGGTCCTGAAGGATTGCCGCTGTGGCCATGTCGTTCGAATAGCGCAGCAAATTCCCTGCGGCTAGTGGGCCCTTGGCCTCCCGTTTTACAACTTGCGCTTTTGCTTGGCGTGTAACAAAAGCGCAACAAATTGGGGGTGGGCTGGAAGGATAAGAATAAGTGACCGCTCCAAAACGCATCCAGGAAAATCTGACAGCCGCCGTCGAGCGCCGCCTGCTCAATTGGATTTGCGCGCGCCTGCCGCTTTGGTGGACGCCGGATCGGCTGACGGCACTGGGCTTTTTCGGGGCGGTACTGATTGCTGCTGGTTACATATCGAGCAATTGGGGCCGCGATTGGCTTTGGCTTTCGGTCTTCGGTTATTGCCTCAACTGGTTCGGGGATTCGCTCGACGGTAGCGTCGCCCGCTATCGCAAGATCGAACGCCCCAATTACGGCTATTTCATCGACCACAGCCTCGATGCGCTGGCCAATACGCTGTTCATCCTGGGCATGGGCCTCAGCCCCTATATGCGGATGGATACCGCGCTTTTCGGGCTGAGCGGTTACCTGCTCCTGTCGATCCACACCTTCATCTCTGCCAAGATTTTCGGCGTGATGAACCTCACCTATCTGGGCGGGGGCCCGACCGAGGTGCGAATGATGCTGATCGTGCTGACCATCTGCATGTATGTTTTCGGGCCCGAAGCCGCCATTCACTGGCCGGTTGCAGGCCAGCTGTTCTCACCGTTCGACATCTTCGCAGTGGTGCTAGGTTGCCTGCTGGCGGGGATCTTTGTGTATCACACTACGCGCTCGGGAATGGAGTTATTCCGCAAGGACGGGTAATGACTATTTAGTAAATACTCGCTAACGCATTTAGTGTTGAAACACTGATGTTACGAAGAAAATGTCCGAAGCTCAGAATCTTGTAGCCCTTCCTAGTTCAAATGGGACTAGTAATTCAGAGCGAGATACCATCGCTCTGCATACAGGTCGCATACTGCAGTCTTGCTCGTTGGTAGAAAATGCACTTTTTAGAATGGCTGCTTCTCGAACTGACATTAAGGGATTTGCAGATTTAGAGCGGACAAAAGTACCCGCCCTTCGAAATGTGATCTCAAAAATCGTATCAATCTTGGATGCAGAAATTGCGGGTAAAGGAACGGGCTTCAAGAACCCGAAATCTTTAAAAGACAAACTAGTCGAATTTGACAAAGCCGCTTCACGTCGTTCCGAATTGGCTCATTCCGAGTTCATTGGAGTGTGCGAGATCGACGGAATAAAAGTCGCAATGTTGTCTAACGAAGGTATTGAAGGCTCGCGCTGGGAAAGTCGCCGAATCCAACTCTGGACATTTAAAGAACTAGCGGAAATCGACAAGTTGACGCATCAGCTTGCAAATTCTCTCCGCCAAGTCATCCAAAATCAGATTGACGCTATTCCATAGAAGAAAAGCGCATTTACTCCGGCTTCTTAGCCACCCCGACCATCGCGGGCCGCAACAAGCGGTCTTTGATCATGTATCCCGCCTGCATTTCGGCAACCACGGTGCCCGGCTCGGCATCCGCAGTCGGGATTTCGACCATAGCCTGGTGCTGGTTGGGATCAAGCGGCAGGCCCATTGCGGCGATGCGGCTAATGCCGTGCTTGGCGAAAACACTTTCCAGCTCGCGGCCGGTTGCTTCCAGCCCGGTGACCAGTGGCTTCATCTTCTCATCCTCGCGCATTTCGGCGGGGATGGCTTCGAGAGCGCGGGTGAGGTTGTCCGAAACCGATAGGATATCGCGGGCAAATCCGGTCGCGGCATAGGCGCGCGCATCAGCAGCTTCTTTCTCCATGCGGCGACGCACATTCTGCACCTCTGCCTGTGCATAGAGGATATCCTGCCGCGCGGTTTCCAGCTCGGCTGCCAGCTTGTTCAATTCCTCCGCTGCGCTGTCAGCAGAACCAGCATCGCCCTTCAGATGTTCGGGCACGCCTTCCAGTTCCTGTTCAGCCGCTGCGTCCATATTATCCTTGTCGTTCATAATCGCCCCGAATGTCTTTTGTTGAACGCGCATATAGGCGCTCGCTTCATTTCATCAAGCGGCTGAGGGCCTGTGCGGTGAAATCGACCATGGGAACGATGCGGGCATAGTTGAGGCGGGTGGGGCCGATTACGCCCACCACACCAACGATCTTGCCGCCCTGATCGCGATAGGGCGCAGCGATGACCGAAGAGCCCGAAAGCGAGAAAAGATTATTCTCCGAACCGATGAAGATGCGCGTCGCCTGCGCCTCACGCGCGCTATCGATCAGGCGGGCGATTTCTTCCTTATTCTCAAGCTCATCGAGCAATTGGCGGACGCGATCGAGATCGGCGGCGGCGGTTTCATCGAGCAGGTTGGATTGCCCGCGCACGATCAGCACCGGCCGGTCATTGGCGTCGAGTGACCAGACCGCCAGCCCCTTGCGCACCAGCTCCGCACTTGCCTGGTCGAGCGCTGCCTTTTGCCCGCGTATCTCGGCATCGAGCCGCGCAAGCGCTTCGGACAAGGTGAGCCCCGATAGCCGCGCGCTAATGTAATTTCCCGCCTCAACCAGTGCGCCATCGCTTACCGACGGTGTGATTTCGACCAGACGGTTCTCAACGCTTCCATCGGCACCGACCATGATCGCCAGCGCCTGCGTGCCCGAAAGGCGCGCGAAACTGAACTGCCGCAATACCGTTTCCCGTTTCGGCACCATCACCACGCCAGCACAGGCCGAAAGGCCGGAGAGTGCGGCTGTCGCCGCCGCCAATGCGCTTTCGATCGGGCCGCTGGTTTCGATGCGCGATTCAATCGCCCGCCGCTCGTCCGCCGTGGGCTCGGCCGCCTGCATCATGCCATCGACAAACAGGCGAAGCCCCTGTTCGGTGGGCATGCGCCCGGCACTGGTGTGCGGCGCGGCGAGCAAGCCAGCCTCTTCCAGATCCTACATCACATTGCGGATCGATGCCGGCGAAAGGTTGAGCCCGCCAATTTTGGACAGCGTTCGCGATCCCACCGGCGCACCCGATTCCAGATAGCTTTCGACGACGATCCGGAAGATCGTGCGCGTGCGATCATTAAGTTCAGATATGGGCTGGCTGTTCACAGCCTAATAGTTAGCGTGCCTGCTATGCAAAGCAAGGCTGCCAAGCTATGGCGCGCGCAAACCCCGTATCAGGAGAGTAAAATGCGTCCCTCAGGCCGTGCCGCAGACGAAATGCGCACCATTACAATCGAAACCGGCTTCACCAAACATGCCGAAGGCAGCGTCCTCATCAGCTTTGGCGACACCCGCGTTCTTGTCACCGCCAGCGTCGAAGACCGGCTTCCGCCATGGCTGCGCGGCAAGGGTGAAGGCTGGGTGACCGCCGAATATTCGATGCTCCCCCGCGCGACGCACACGCGTGGCCAGCGTGAAGCGGCGAAGGGCAAGCAATCGGGGCGCACGCAGGAAATCCAGCGGCTCATCGGCCGTTCTTTGCGCGCCGTTGTCGATCTCAAGAAACTGGGTGAATTCCAGATCACGCTCGATTGCGACGTGTTGCAGGCCGATGGCGGCACGCGCACCGCAGCAATCTCTGGCGCATGGGTTGCGCTGCGCCTCGCGGTCAACAAATTGATGGCCGAGGGCAAGGTGGCCGAAGACCCGATCACCGGCCGCGTCGCTGCGATAAGCTGCGGCGTCTATCAGGGCACGCCGGTACTCGACCTTGACTATATCGAAGACAGCTCCGCCGATGCCGACGCCAATTTTGTGCTGATCGAAGGCGGCAAGATTGCCGAGGCGCAGGCGACCGCCGAAGGCGCACCCTATGATGAAGAAGCATTGCTCCGTCTCCTGCGCCTCGCGCGGATGGGCTGCGACCGTATCTTCGCGGCACAGGCGGATGCGGTGAAGTGACACACAGAAAGCTGTCCCCCGGAAAACTGGTCATAGCCAGCCACAATGCTGGCAAGGTGCGCGAAATCCGTGCACTACTCGAACCTTTCGGGATCGAACCGGTGTCGGCGGGTGATCTGGGCCTGCCCGAACCGGAGGAGACCGGCACGACCTTTGCCGAGAATGCGTTGCTAAAGGCGCATGCCTCGGCACAGGCCTCCGGCCTGCCCGCTTTAGCCGACGACAGCGGTTTGTGCGTGGCGGCTCTCGGCGGAGCGCCGGGGGTCTACACCGCGGACTGGGCCGAGAAGCAATGGTTCGAGGCGCAGGCCCTGGGCGGGCCGGGGCGCGACTGGTATCTCGCCATGGGCAAGGTCGAGGGGAAACTTGCCGAGCAAGGCCCTGATGTTGATCGCAGCGCTTACTTCACCTGCACGCTCGCCCTCGCATGGCCCGATGGGCATGAGGAAGTGTTCGAGGGCCGGGTGCAGGGCACGCTTGCCTGGCCACCGCGCGGGACGATGGGTTTCGGCTATGACCCGGTGTTCGTGCCGCTGGGCCGCGACCAGAGCTTTGCCGAACTCGATCCCGCCGAAAAACACGCGATGAGCCACCGTGCCGATGCCTTCCGCAAGCTGGTCGAGGCATTGTTTTGAGCGAGGCACTGGCCCTTTATATCCATTGGCCATTCTGCGTTTCCAAATGCCCCTATTGCGATTTCAATAGCCATGTGCGTGATCAGGTGGACCAGGCGGCATGGCGAGAAGCCTTGCTCGCCGACCTCGCACATGAGGCGCGGCTGACCGAAGGACGCAAGCTGGGCTCAATCTTTTTTGGCGGCGGCACACCCTCACTAATGCCGCCCGAAACCGCAGCTGCGCTGATCGATGCGGCACAGCAGCATTGGGGGTTCGCGGATGATATCGAGATCACCCTTGAGGCAAACCCCTCCTCGGTCGAGGCGGCACGCTTTGCAGAGCTGGCGTCGGCAGGGGTAAACAGGGTGTCGCTCGGTTTGCAGGCGCTTGATGATCAGGTGCTCGAATTTCTGGGCCGCGCGCACCGGGTGGATGAAAGCCTCGCCGCGCTTGAAACCGCACAACGGCATTTCGGGCGGGTCAGCATCGACCTGATCTATGCCCGGCCCGACCAGTCGGCTGCGGTCTGGGATGCCGAACTGGCGCGCGCCATCAGCTTTGGCACCACGCACATGTCGCTCTACCAATTGACCATCGAACCCGGCACCCGCTTCGCCACCGATGTCGCCAAACGGCAATGGCAACCACTCGACGATGATGCGGCAGCTGATCTGTATGAGCTGACCCAGGCGCGGATGGAAGCAGCTGGCTTTCCCGCCTACGAAATCAGCAACCACGCCGCCCCCGGGCAGGAAAGCCGCCACAACCTCGCTTACTGGCGCTACCAGGATTATGTCGGCGTCGGGCCCGGCGCGCATGGACGGCGAACCGGAATGGCGACGCAGCGGCACCGCAAGCCGGAGAATTTCCTCTCCGCCATCGAACGCAACGCGCATGGCCTGCAAAGCGAAACCGTGCTCGATCCGGCCACACAAGCGATGGAGGCGCTGCTGATGGGCCTTCGTCTGCGCGAGGGTGTGGATATCTCCGCACTGAGCGACCGTTTTGCTATCGATTCCGGAGATTTGGTTGATTTGGCCGCTGTGGATAAGCTTGAGGCGCTCGGCTTTGCTGATCGAAATGCATATCATTTGTCGATCACCCCCAAAGGCTTCCCGTTGCTCGACGCCATCCTGCCACAAATCGTTGCGATTGAGCCGGCGCCCGACGCCTGATAGCATCGCCGCCATGGCCGACGCGCTGATCGCCGAATATCGTTCCTACCTTGCGGATAATCGCCGCCGGTCGATCCACAGCGTGCGCGCTTATGTGGCGACGGCGGAGCGATTGTGCGAATTCCTGACCGAGCATCTCGGCGAGCCTGCCAACCGCACAGTGCTTGCCAAGGCCGGTGCAGCCGACCTGCGGGCCTTCCTCGCCAACAGGCGGGGCGATGGGCTCACCAACCGCTCGACCGCGCGTGAACTATCTGCCGTACGCAATTTCCTGCGCTTTGCGCTTGGCGATGAAGCCGCGATCCCCGCGCTCAAAGGCCCACGCGTGCAGCGCAGCTTGCCCCGCCCGGTTGATCCCGAGGCGGTGCTGGCGCTGGCGGGCGATGCGGCCGATAGCGCCAGCGATAGCTGGATCGGCGCGCGCGACTGGGCGGTGCTGCTGCTGCTCTATGGCTGCGGGCTGCGTGTCAGCGAGGCGACCGGCCTTACCGGCGATGTGTTGCCGCTGGGGCAGACGCTGCGCGTCACCGGCAAGCGCAACAAGACCCGCATCGTGCCTTTGCTCGATGGCGTGCGCGAAGCGATTGAGGGCTATCTCGAACTTTGCCCCTACCCGCCTGCCAAGGGTGAACCGCTGTTTCGCGGGCGGCGCGGCGGGCCTTTATCCCCTGCCCTTATTCGCCGCGCAGTCCAAGGCGCGCGTAAACGGCTTGGCCTGCCCGAAAAGACCACGCCGCATGCGCTGCGCCACAGCTTTGCAACGCATTTGCTCGCGGGCGGTGCGGATTTGCGGAGCCTGCAGGAATTGCTGGGTCATGCCAGCCTGTCGTCAACGCAGGTCTATACCGCAGTCGATACCGCTATGCTTCTGGATGAGTATCTGAACGCGCATCCACGGGCTTAGGTTTCCACCGAACAAGCCGCCACACATAGGTCACGACAATCGCCACGATCACCAGCGTCGAGAGCGGCCCGAGCCATTTTTCGACATCGTCGAACTGCGAGCCGAGGAAATAGCCAGCGCCCGCCAATGCTGCGCTCCACCCCGCAGTCCCGATGGTGGAAAACACAAGGAAACGGCGCAGCGACATGCCGAAAAGGCCGGCCGGTATCGAAATCAGCGAGCGCAGGGTCGGGATCATCCGCGCGACCAGAACGATCGTCGATCCATAGCGTTCGAAAAGCCGTTCACCGCGCTCCACCTCTTCCCAATCGAGCGTAAGCCAGCGGCTATATTTATCGATGAAGACATGCATCCGCGCTTCACCGAACTTGATCGCCAGCCAGTACCAGAACCAGTTGCCGAGCATCGCACCGGCGGTGCCCGCGGCAATTGTACCCGTCAGCGTCATATTGCCGCGCGAAGCGGAGACACCGGCGACCGTCATGATCACTTCTGATGGCACCGGGGGGAAAACGGTTTCAAGCAGCATCAGGAGTGCAACACCCCAATAGCCGGCCCAATCGACCAGTCGGATTATCCAGTCTTCCATAGGAGATCAGCTCGCTTTGCGTTCCTTGAGGCGCAGCTCGATTGCATCCCAGATTTTTCCGGGCGTGTCGGTGCCGTTGAAACGATCGATGGCGACGATACCTGTCGGCGAAGTCACGTTGATCTCGGTCAGCCACTCGCCGCCAATCACATCGATGCCGACAAAGATCAGCCCCAATTCCTTGAGGCGCGGGCCCATCGCAGCGCAGATTTCCTGCTCGCGCGGGGTAAGTTCGGTTGCCTCGGCGCTGCCGCCGACAGCCAGGTTCGAACGGAATTCGCCTTCGCCCGGGCGACGGTTGATCGCACCTGTGACTTCGCCATCGATCAGCACGATGCGCTTGTCGCCCTTGGCCACATCGGGAAGGAAGGGTTGCACCATATGCGGTTCGGGCCAGGTGCTGTTGAACACCTCAAACAGCGCGCCCAGATTGTCGCCCTCTGCCGGCACGCGGAAGATCGCCTTGCCGCCATTGCCGTGCAGCGGCTTCACGACGACCGCGCCATGTTCCTTCTGGAAGGCGCGCACCTCGTCGGTCGAACGGGTGATTAGCGTCGGCGGCATGAAGCGTCGGTAATCGAGCACCATGACCTTTTCGGGCGCATTGCGCACGCTGACGGGATTGTTCACCACCAAAGTCTCATGCTCGATCCGCTCAAGCAAATGCGTCGCGGTGATATAGCCGACATGGAACGGCGGGTCCTGCCGCATCAGCACGACATCAACGTCCGATCCCAGATCGATCCTTTTGGGTTCGCCAAATCGGTAATGCGCGCCGGCGACCCGCTGCAGGTCGTATACCGGATGGGCAAAGGCAGTCAGCCGGTCATTGGCGTCGAGAGTGAGCGTGCCGACATCATAGTGCCAGACATCATAGCCACGCGACTGCGCCGCGAGCATCAGCGCAAAGCTGCTGTCGCCATTGATGTTGATCCCCGCCATCGGGTCCATTTGCACCGCAACGCGCAAGCCCATCTGTCGCCCTCTTCTTCTCTATCCGTGCCAGACGTTCACCAGATGGTGCGGCAAGCGCCAAGGTGCAACCAATATCACATCAATCCGCATATTTTCCGCACCCTTACCATAGCGCGGCAGCAATTGTTCGGCCGCTGCGGCGACGCGGCGCAGCCGCCAACCGTCAATCGCGGTCGCCAGATCAAGTTGCTTCGTACGGGCTTTGACTTCGATGAAGGCGATGGTCTTTCCGCGCCGGGCGATCAGGTCTACTTCGCCCCAAGGGGTTTTGAGCCTTTGGGCGACGATCCGCCAACCCTGCAGCCGCAACCACCAGGCAGCGATGGCTTCGCCGCGACGGCCCGTTTGTTCGGCACGTTCGCGACGCCCACTCATGCGCCCGATTTGAGGGCCATTGCGCGCTCGTAAACCTCTGCCCGATCAACGCCGAAGCGTTTGGCGATATCCTTTGCGGCCTTTGCGGGTGGCATGCTTTCCAGAGCTATCTTGAGCGCGTTTTCATAGTCGCCTGCCTCGTGCGCTGCTTCAGCGGGCGGGCCCACAACGACCACGATTTCGCCCTTTGGTTCGACCTCAGCATAAAGATCGGCCAATTCGGGCAGCGTTCCCGAAACCACTTCCTCGAATTTCTTGGTGAGTTCGCGGGCAACAACGGCGTCGCGCGGCCCTAATATCTCCGCCATCGATTGCAGCGATGCACCCAGCCTCGGGCCGCTTTCGTAGAACAGCAGCGTAGATTTTACATGGGTAAATTCTGCCAACACATCGGCGCGTGCCTTTGTTTTAGAAGGAAGAAATCCCGCAAAAAGGAATCGGTCAGTCGGCAGTCCCGAAATCGACAAGGCGGCAATCGCCGCGCTTGGCCCCGGGGCAGTGGTGACCGTTATTCCCGCCTCGCGCGCGGCACGCACCAATTTGTATCCGGGGTCGGAAATCAGCGGGGTTCCGGCATCCGAAACCAGCACCACGACCCCGTTTCGCGCTGCTGCGAGCAGGCTGTCCCGATCGGCCTCGCTGCTATGGTCGTGATAGGGCCGCATCCGCTTTTTCAGCCCCAAATGATGGAGCAATTTGCCTGTCACCCGGCTGTCTTCCACCGCCACCAGATCGGCGGCGCGCAGCATTTCTATCGCCCGTTGTGACATATCTGCCAGATTGCCGATCGGGGTCGCGACGATGTAGAGACCGGACTCGATAGCCTTTGCCGGTTTTTCCGGCTCAGATGCAGAATAATCATAAAGGTCGGAGGACATGGACATGACCATTGCAGCAAGCTTGGCTGCGCCGCAAGCGCAGTCGGATAGGATCTGGTCGACGGCGAAACGCGCCACTGCCCTTTTCGCCCTGATCTTCCTCGCCGCGTGCCAATCGGTCATTCCAAAGGGTGGGCAGCGTCCATCTGGCCCGCCGCCGGTTGAATCCCCTGATCCGGGCAATGTCGTGCTGTCTGACGGAGATCGCCACCGGGTGGCCCTGCTGCTGCCGGTAAGCGGCGCGGACGGCGATGTTGGCCAGTCGATTGCCAATGCAACCACACTCGCCCTTCTCGACACCCGCAACACCAATATCCGCATGACGACCTATGACACCGCGCTTGGGGTGGATGCTGCGGTGAAAAAGGCAGTTGCCGATGGCAACAAGCTGATCCTTGGTCCGCTGCGCAGCGACGATGTGGTCGCGGTCGCCAATGTCGCGAAGCCCGCTGGTGTTCCGATGATCAGCTTTTCCAACGATGTCGGCGCCGCAGGACAGAATGTCTTCCTGCTCGGTCACTTGCCCAACCAGTCTATCGACCGGGTGGTGAAATATGCCAAGGCGCAAGGCTATACCCGCTTTGGTGGTATAGTGCCCAAGTCGGTCTATGGCCAGCGCGCGCTTTCAAACCTCACCAACTCGGTGCGCGGCGCGGGTGGTACGCTGGTTTCGATCCAGGAGATTGACGGCAGCGCCGCCTCCATCGATGCCGCAGCGCGGAAACTGACGGCCGCCGGCGCGATCGACGCAGTGTTGATTGCGGACAATGGCCGCGTCGCCATCGCGACCGTCCCCGCTCTGCGCCGGGCCGGCCTCAACAATGCCAAGATCCTCGGCACCGATTTGTGGAATATCGATGCCACCGTCGCCTCCAACGCCGGGATGCGCGGCGCCTGGTTTGCCAGCGTTTCGGACAATATGTTCCGCCAATATGCCGACAAATACCGCGCACGCTTCGGCAAATCACCGTCGCGCCTGTCCAGCATGGGTTATGACTCGGTGCTGCTCGTCGCGCGCGTCGCGCAGGATTGGAAGGTCGGAACCCGTTTCCCGGTCGCCCGGCTGACCGATGCCGATGGCTTTATCGGCATCGACGGGGCTTTCCGCTTCCTAGGTAACGGCATGTCCGAACGTGCGCTTGAGGTGCAGGAGGCGCAGGCAGGCAAGTTTGTGACCATCGATCCCGCCCCGCGCGGTTTCACGCCGGCGAAGTAACCGCGCGGCCAATGCCGATCGAGCAAGCACGCCGCTTCATGGAAGCCGCGCTCGAACTGGCGCGCGCGGCAGCGGCTGCGGGCGAGGTGCCGGTGGGCGCGCTGGTCGTCAAGGATGGTGCGATTGTCGGGCGCGGGGCCAACCGCCCGATTGCCGGGCATGATCCCACTGCGCATGCCGAAATCATGGCGATGCGCGAAGCCGCCACGCATCTGGGCACCGACCGGCTCATCGGCTGCGACCTGTGGGTCACACTCGAACCCTGCGCCATGTGTGCCGGGGCCATCGCCCACGCCCGCATTGCCCGCCTCTATTATGGCGCCAGCGACCCCAAGGGCGGTGCGGTGGAGCATGGGCCGAGATTGTTTGAGCAACCCACCATCCACCACCGGCCCGAAGTCTATGGCGGGATTTGTGAAGACGAAGCTGCCGATTTGCTGAAAGCGTTTTTCGGCGCGCGGCGTTAGCGCAAATGCTTCCCGAAAAACGCCATCGTCCGGCTCCACGATAGCTCGGCTGCTGCCTTGTCGTAACGCGGGGTAGTGTCGTTGTAGAAGCCGTGCTGCGTGCCGGGGTAATAGTGCACGTCAAACGGTTTCTGGTGCGTTAGCAGTGCCGCCTGATAGGGCAAGGCCCCTGCGTTGATGCGCTCGTCATTTTCGGCATAATGGATCAGCAGCGGTGCCTTGATCGAAGGCACCTCGGCTGCGGTCGGTTGGCGGCCATAATAGGGCACCGATGCCGCAAGTTCAGGACAGGCCACGGCAAGCGCATTGCAAATGCCGCCGCCATAGCAAAAGCCGACGGCACCGACCTTGCCAGTCGATTTCGCGTGCAGGCGCAGGAAATCGAACGACGCCACCCAATCTTCGAACAACTTCCTGGGATCGAGCTTTGCCTGCAATTCCCGCCCCTTGTCGTCATTGCCCGGATAGCCGCCTACCGACGTCAGCGCATCGGGCGCAAAGGCAAGATAACCGGCCTTGGCAAGGCGCCTTGCGACATCCTCTATATAGGGGTTGAGCCCCCTATTCTCGTGGATAACAAGCACCGCAGGCAGCTTGCCCTTGGCCTTTGCCGGCATGGCGAGCAGGCCCGAAATCGCTCCATGGCCCTTGGGGCTAGGTACCGACGGCCGTTCGGTTCGGATGGCCGGGTCATCGGGCTTCACCTGCTGCGCCAGCGCATAATCGGGACGCAGTTGGTTGAAGATCATCGCGCCTGTCACACCTGCAGCGGCATATTTCGCTGCGCGCTCGATAAACTCACGCTTGCTTAGCTTGCCATGCACATAGCCGTCGAAAATCTCGAGTATCGCCGGATGAAAATCGGCGGCGGTTTTGCGCCCGGTCATCGTCAGTGCACGAAGCGGGCAACCACGTCGCGATAGCTGCGGCTGACCTTCACCTGTGCGCCCGATTCCAGGATAAGGAAGCATTCGCCATTAGTGTGCGGCTTCACCTGCCGGACGAGGTCGAGATTGACGATCTTTGAACGGTGCACGCGCTGGAAAGTGCGCGGGTCGAGGCGCTTTTCAAGGTCCTTCATCGTTTCGCGCAGGATCAGCGAATTGTCAGCAGTTATGATGCACATATAGTCGCCCGCTGCCTCGATACGCTCTATCGTGTCGACATCGACGCGGAAAATCTGGCCGCGATCCTTGACGTTGATCAACTTCTCGAACCGACCGCTCGAAACTTCTTCTTCCGCTGGCGGCAGGTTTTCGGCGGCCTCAGGCGCAACTTCACTGATCACATTACGCAGACGCTCCACCTCTTCGGCGGTGCGCTTGTCGGCAAGGCGCTGACGGACGCGCTCCATGGTATCGGCAAGCCGATCGGGTTCGACCGGCTTCATCAGATAATCGACAGCCTGCGCCTCGAACGCCTTGATTGCGTGCTCGCTATAGGCAGTCACAAAGACGAACAGCGGCGGATCTATATCCATAACCCCCTGCACCACCGAAAAGCCGTCAAAGCCGGGCATCTGGATGTCAAGGAAGACCAAGTCAGGTTTCAACGTCTTAATCTTGCGGATCGCCTCCCGTCCGTTGAGGCAGGTTGCGACGATTTCGACATCGTCAAAGGCTTCCAAGCGGAGTTGGAGGCCTTGGGTTGCCAATTTCTCGTCGTCGACGAGGATTGTGCGGATAGTCATGCGGTTACTGCTCCTTGAACACCGACGCCCGCTGCTGCTGGTGCGCCGATGGCTTTTGTTTCGCCCCCGCTGTTTTCGGTCTGGTAGGGAAATTCGATCACTACCTCAAATCCCCCACCGCTCCTTGTATAACTGTCAAAGCGCTGCTCATCGCCATAGGCCTGCAACAAACGCTCGCGCGTATTTGCCATGCCTACCCCTGTAGACAATTTGGGGTCTGGAGTGCTTCCCTGCAACCCCGGCCCCGAATCCGACACGATTATTCGCACCCGCTCGCCAATCCGGCGGGCGTTGATCGAGATATCCGCGCCCTCTTCCTGCGGCGTTACCGCATATTTAATCGCATTCTCGACCAATGGTTGCAGCAACAATGAAGGTACCAGCGCGTCTTTCACGCTGTCCTCAATATCGAATTCGGTACGCAACCGATCCTCGAACCGCATTTTCTCGATATCGAGATAGAGTTTGAGCGTTTCGACTTCGCTGGCCAGCGAAACCTTTGCCGTCGTTTCGTTGATCAAGGTGAAACGCAGGAATGATGATAGCCGCGACAGCATCGCATTGGCCTGCTCGGTCTGTTTGAGCAGCACCAGGGTCGAAATGCTGTTCAATGTGTTGAACAGGAAATGCGGATTGAGCTGGTAGCGCAGCATGGTGAGCTGGGCGCTGGTCGCCGCGGCCTCGAGCCGCAAAAGCTGGTCCGCTTGCTCTTCCGCTCGGACGAAATAGTTGATCGCATAATACAGCGCCGACCAGGCCACGAGCAAAACGCCGTTGATGAAGATCGCGCCGACCATCAATTGGGCGAAAGGCGTTTCATCCGCTCCTTCGCGGATCGTCTGCAGCACCCAGACGTCGATATAGGCGTAGATCAAGGTGGCGAGGATCACCGAGACGCCGGTGACGCCCCAGGTCAGGATCGGACGCCGATCAATGACGTTGCGGAAAACAACCGAAAGGATCAGCGAAACCGAAAAGCCGGTGACGGCCGAAATCAATACGGGGACGAGCGCGCTGAACGGTTGCCCGTTGGCAATTGTCGACGCGCTGCGGACCAACGCCGCCCCGCCCCAGCCTGCGCTGTGCAGGTTCCAGAACGCCCTGTTCTTGTCAGAAAAGAAGGGCTGGTCACCCAGTTCGAGTACGGCCATGGCCAATGTCTAGCGCGATTTTACGGCCGCATGAAGCCCTTGTTTCGCTTTTCGACCAACGTCACGGCACAGAAAAGGGCCGCTCCCGGAGGAACGGCCCAGTATGGCATATAGCCAGTTAGGGAGGAAAGCGTGCCCAATATCAATGGCACAATCCCCTTTTAGCAAATCATGGTTAAAATAGGCTTAACGCGGGCAAGTACCCGTGCGGCGACCTTCGACCGAGAATGAAAAAGGCGCGCCGTTGCGAATACCCTGCGACTGCATCTGGATCAGACGCGGCGATTCCTTGCGGATCGTCGTCAGGCCCTGCCCCGCACCCTTGCAGGTATAGCTGATGGTAACCGAGGTTTCACTGGTGCGGACGACAAAGTGGCTGCACTGCGCAGAATTGCCATGCTGGATTTGCACGAGCTGGCGGGGCTCACCAAGGCAGAGCTGGTTCGTCGCGATGGTCGAGGCACCGCCGCCAACCGCCCTGAACTGCCATAGTCCGCGCTCGAGCGTTTGCAGCAGGTCCGGCGCATCGGCCTGCGCAGCAAAACCTGCCGCGCCTGCGCCCGCCGCCAGCAACGTGGCGGCAACCAGCCTGATATTGGAAAATTTCATAGCGTGCGTTCCGTCGTTTCACTTTCCCCAGCGACCCGACCCGATCTTATGTTGTTCGACTATAGACGTCAGATTGTAACGATGCGTCCGATAAGGCGTTGTGTATGAACGACGAATGACATGAATCTGGTTAATCGCGGCTGAATGACACGAAAATTCAGTTGTTGAGACTGACCAGACTGATTGGGAATTTGCGCGAGCAGAACTCGCAATTGACGACGATGTCGCCGGCATCATCGGCCATTTCGGCACGTTCGCTGGCGGGGAAACGGGCAATAACGTCCCGGATATGGTCCGGATCGCAGCGGCATCCTTTCGACATATACTGGCCTTCGGAAATGCGGACCTCATCCTCGTCGTGGAAAAGGCGCCAGGCAATTTCTTCCAGCGGTAACGCCGGATCGGCCAGTTCTTCGGGCTTCACTGTTTCAGAAAGGATGCGGACATGCTCCCAATCCGGATGGTCGCCGCGCGCGGCAATGCGTTCGCGCCCCTCTTCGCCATCGGGAAGATGTTGCACGAGCATGCCACCCGCGATGCAGCGTCCATCGACATGGCTGATCGCAATGCGGATGAAAGTCGGGATCTGTTCCGACTGGTCGAAATATTGCATCGCCGCTTCGGAAAGATTGGCCCCTTCGAGCGGGACGATCCCCTGATAACGCCCGCCACCTTCGGCTACGGGAAGCGGCCGGTCGAACGTGACCGCGAGATAGCCTTTGCCGAACAGCGCGAACAGGTTGGGATCGGCCGGCACCTCGGCAAGGCGGGCCATGTCGAATTGCGCATATCCGCGCACTGCACCATCGATGTAATCGCAGACGAGCAGCGAAATCGGGCCATTTTCGGTCTGCGCCTGGATCGTCAACTGGCCTTCGCGTTCCTTCAGCGTGGTGCCAAGCAAGGATGTGAGCACGAGCGCTTCGGCAAGGATCTTTTCAACCGAAGGAGGATAGGCATGCGCCGACAGCACATCGTTAAGCACGGCATCGAGCCGCACCAGCCGCCCGCGCGCATTCAGCGCCGGAATCGAAAAGCGCAATGGCTGGTCGCAACGCGTTTCCGACTGCGTAGCCATCAGATCTTGCCAAAGCACCAGAGCAGGATCGATTTCTGGGCGTGGAGGCGATTTTCCGCTTCATCCCAGATCACCGACTGCGGGCCATCAAGCACATCGTCGGTCGCTTCTTCGCCGCGATGCGCGGGCAGGCAATGCAGGAATTTGGCATCGGCCTTTGCCCCTGCCATCAGCCGATCATTGACCTGAAACGGCATCATAGCGGCAATCTTGTTGTGGGCATGTTCTTGGCCCATCGACACCCAAGTATCGGTGACGACAACATCTGCGCCCGCCACGGCCTCTGCCGCGTCGCGGGTTATGGTGATGTTCGCGCCCTTGGCGCGGGCCTCCTCAATGAAGGTCGCATCGCTATCATATCCCTGCGGCACGCCGATCCGCACGTTGAACTTCATCAACCCGGCGGCTTCAACGATCGAATTAAGCACATTGTTGCCATCGCCCAGCCAGGCAAGCTCCAGCCCCGGCAGCGCCTTGCCATGCTCGACCAAAGTCAACAGGTCGGCGACGATCTGGCAGGGGTGCGAAAGGTCGGTCAGGCCATTGATTACCGGGACGCTCGAATAAGCCGCCAGTTCCTCGATCTTGGCATGGTCGTCGGTGCGGATCATGATCGCATCGACATAGCGTGAAAGCACGCGCGCGGTGTCGGCGATGGTTTCACCACGGCCAAGCTGCATCTGGCCAGAGGCCATGAACATGCTTTCGCCGCCCAGTTGCTTGATCGCCATTTCGAACGAGGCTCGGGTGCGGGTCGAATTCTTCTCGAATATCATGCCCAGCGTATGGCCGGCGAGCGGCGCATCTGCGTCTACCTTGCCCTTGGGCCAGCCTGCACGCGCCGCTTTGCGGTCGATCGCATCGTTGATCATCGCCGCAATGGCATCCGCCCCCGCATCAGCGAGATTGAGGAAATACCGGGTCATGCCTCTGGCCGGACATAGTCGGCAGCGCCTGCCGACAATTTTTCCATGAACGTCGCGATATGGCTTTCGTCGATGTTCAACGGCGGCAGCACGCGGAAGGTGTTGTCACCCGCCGCCACTGTCAGCAAGCCGTGATTGTCGCGCAGATGCGCCACAAAAGCACGCGCCTCATGCGTCATCATCACGCCAAGCATCAGGCCCTTGCCGCGAACGCCGGTGAACAGGTCGGGATAGTTGCCGATGAACTGCTCGATCGCCGTACGCAGTTTTTCGCCCGTGGTGCGAACCTGCGCGAGAAACTCGTCATTCGCGACAACATCCCAAACCGCCTGTCCGGCAGCCATGGCGAGCGGGTTGCCGCCATAGGTTGAACCATGCGTGCCGACGACCATGCCGCGCGCCGCCTTTTCGGTGGCAAGGCATGCGCCGAATGGAAAGCCGCCGCCAATGCCCTTGGCCGAGGCCATGATATCCGGGGTGATGCCATATAGTTCATGCGCGTAAAGCGCGCCGGTGCGCGCGACGCCGCACTGCACCTCGTCGAGGATCAGCATCAAGTCATTCTCGTCGGCCAGCTTGCGCAGGCCCTGCATGAATTCATCCGAAGCTGGGCGGATGCCGCCTTCGCCCTGGATTGGTTCGACGAGGAAGCCCGCCGTGTTCGGCCCCATCGCTGCCTTCGCACCTTCCAGATCGTCGAAATCGACATATTTGAAGCCCTGCAAAAGCGGCAGGAAGCCCTTGTGCATTTTCTCCTGATTGCTTGCCGAAATGGTTGCCATTGTGCGGCCATGAAACGCATTTTTGAAAGTGATCAGTTCATATTTATGATCGTTGCCGACCGACTGGTGATAGGCGCGCGCAGTCTTTATCGCGCATTCGACAGCCTCGGCGCCGGAATTGGTGAAAAAGACGGTGTCAGCGAAAGTGGTATCCACCAAGCGCTGCGCAAATGCCTCGCCCTGCGGGCTGCCATACAGGTTTGACACATGCATCAGCGTCGCTGCCTGTTCCTGGATTGCCTTGGTCAGGTGCGGATGGCCATGGCCCAAGAGGTTGACCGCAATACCGCTGGCGAAATCAAGTGCGCGGCGGCCGTCTTCGGAAATCAGCCAGGCACCTTCGCCTCGCACCGGCCGGAACCCGCAACGGGGATAGACGGGCATCAAGGGGGTGATCGACATGGCTGGGTCCTTTCCGTTTAGCCAAAAAGCGAAAAGCGGCCCCCTAGGAGGCCGCTGACGTCTAAAGCGGCGGTATAGAAGTGCAGACAGGGCAAATCAAGCCGCAGCGACATGGGCTGACCGAACCGGTTCTGCCGCAAACCATACAAGCCGTTACAAGTTTGCATTACGCGCCTGCTTCAGTTAGTCTTAACATAACGGGTTCGCAAAACATTCGCTGAATGGGGGATTTTCCATGAAGTCTTTTGCGCGCTCATTGCTTTTCACAGCAGCTCCGATCGTCTTGCTCGCAACCGCCCCAGCGGCGAGTTCGCGATACGAACCCGTATTTGACAGCCTGAAAGCGCTCGGATCGATTTGCGGCCAGCGATTGGCGCAAAGCCCGATGCGGCTGAGTCCAGCTCAATACCGCATGGCCTATGAATATGCGCAAAAGGCCAGCCCGGCAGCAGGTGCAGTGCCGCTGATCCGGGGTCTCGAAAAAGTCAGCATGCCCATCGGAACCAGCAACGAAAAGGCCCGGCAGTTTTTCAACCAGGGCCTCGCTTTGACCTACGGCTTCAACCATGAAGGCGCGATCCGATCATTCCGCGCAGCGCAAAAGCTCGATCCCGAATGTGCGATGTGTTTTTGGGGAGAGGCCTATGCCTATGGCCCCAATATCAACGCCCCAATGGATCCCGAAAGCATCGCCCGCACGATGGTCGCGGTTGAACGCGCGATGCAATTACGGGCCAAGGCGGCAGATTGGGAACGCGCCCTGATCGAAACGCTTCCCGTCCGGTACAGCCCCGATAGCAATGCCGACCGGGCGGCACTCGATTTGGCTTATACCAATGCGATGCAGATGTTGGCACAGCGCTTCCCAGGCAATGACGATATCGCCGCGCTCACCGCGGAATCGATCATGAACACCCGCCCCTGGGATTATTGGGAGGTCGATGGCCGGTCAAAAGGCGATATTGGAAAAGCGGTAGGCCTGATTGAAACGGTGCTGGCGCGCAATCCGGAACATCCTCAAGCCATTCACCTCTACATCCACCTGATGGAATCCTCGAGCGAACCGGCAAAGGCGGAGGCTGCCGCCGACCGGCTGGCCAAACCATTGATGCCCGGCTCGGGCCATCTGGTCCACATGCCGGCGCACCTCTACCACCTCATCGGCAGATATAAGGATTCGATCGATGCCAATGTGGCAGCTGCCAAGGCTGACGAGGCATGGTTTGCGCAATCTGATGACTCGGGCATCTACCGATTTGGCTATTACCCGCATAATGTACATTTCATCGTCATGTCGGCGCAAATGGGCGGCGCAAAGGATGTCGCGCTAGAACAATCAAAGCGGCTGAGCGGCATTTTAGGTGTCGAAGTTGCGATGGCTTTGCCATGGGTGCAGGTGATCTACGCCGCCCCCTATTTCGCGCATGCGCAATTCAGCTCTGCCACCGAAATCTTGGCCCAGCCGGCGCCCGATACAAGGCTGCCTTATGCGACGGCGATGTGGCATTATTCACGCGCAATCGCGGCGGCGATGAAGGCCGATGCCGCTGCGACCAATCGCGAAATTGCCGAAATCCGCAAATTGCGTGAAACGGTCGATTTTGCCCCGATGGTTGCGGCGGGCGTTCCTGCGCCGGATCTGTTGCTGCTTGCCGAAGAAGTTGCGCAGGGACGCATCGCCTATAGCCAGAAACGATATCAGGACGCGGTGGCACATTACACGACGGCAACCGAAATCGAGAGCCGCATTCCCTATATGGAGCCGCCTTATTGGTATTATCCGGTGCGCCAATCGCTGGGGGCGGCGCAGCTTGCAATGGGCGATGCTGCCGCCGCGCGCCAAAGCTTCCTGTCCGCGCTCGTCAAATCGCCGAATAATGGCTGGGCGCTATACGGGCTCGCTGAGGCACAACGGCGCCTTGGTGACAAGCCGGCCATGCGCGGCACATTGAACGCGCTCGACAAGGCCTGGATGGGCAAGGATCGCAAGGCACTGCGGCTGTCGAGGCTGTAATCACCCCTAGCCCAGCAATGTGTTGATATTGATCTGGTTGGTCAGTGTCCGATGTACCGGGCATTTCTCGGCGATCTCTATCAGCTTTGCCCGCTGTTCATCATTGAGTGGCCCTTCCAGGCGGACAACGCGGTCGATCATGTCGACGGGCTTGCCGTCATTCTCGCCGGCCCGTTCCTCCTTCGAATGCTCAAGCGTCACATGCACCTTTTCGAGCGGCCAGCCCTTGCGTGCAGCATACATTTCGAGCGTGATCGAGGTGCATGCACCCAGCGCCGACAGCAGCAGTTCATAGGGCGTTGGGCCATTGTCCGTGCCTCCGACATCTTTGGGCTCTCCCGCCGCCCATTGATGCACTCGCGCCTTGATCAACTGGGCGTAAGTCCCCTCAGAGCTTTCGACCGTGGCGCAGGGATTATCCGTCATTCTGTTGATCCTTTTCGCGTTTGGCAGCGTCAATCCGGCGCTGGAGATAACCGTAAAGCAACAGGTGCACGGCAACCAGAAGCAACACGACGATGATCACAATTTTGAGCATGCTCGCCTCCATCGCTCAGGCTGGCGGATTGAAGGGTTGGCAAATCGTCTGGAAAACTTCCATCGCTTCGCACCGATCGGCCAGATCGGCCAACGCCGGAACCGCCGTCCGGTCAATCACGCCGGGATGCGCTTCGCCAACAAAGCGGAGTGCGCAGGCCGTGGCGATATCGGCATGGCCGATCATCGCACCTCCCCAATAGGGGGGCGACTGCGCAGCCCGCTCGCTCTCCAGCATGGCAAGCGCGCCACCAATCTGCGCGCGGCAGCGATCGATCCAGACGTCGGACGCCACATCGTGCAGTTTCATCTCGTAGAACAGGCTGACTGCCTTGTCGGCAATTCCGCATGCCAGGGCACATATGCGCAAGGCATCGCGCCGTGCCGGGCCAGACGGGGCAATCAGCGCGCGGTCGGCGCCTGCGCATTCATCCAAATAGTCCAGGATCAGGTGGCTTTCCATCAGCGCCACCCCTTCGTCGCAGACCAGTGTCGGCACGCGGCGCAGCGGATTGATCTCTGCCAATCGATCGGCATCGCCGAATACCGACCAGGTACGATGCTCATAATCGATGCCGTAAAGCGCCATTGCGATGGCGACACGACGGACAAAAGGCGAGTCATATTGGCCGATCAGGATCATCGCGGCAGGTTACTCCAAATTCGCGCGGGCCGCATCCCAGTTTTGGCCGTCAAAGGAGCGGATCAAAGGCTCAATGCGATGCCCGGGATCAAGGCAGCGGTAATTGACGCTCCATGCTTCGGGATGCGATCGCGGCTGGTAGAATGATTTGACCCCGCAAATCGTGCAAAACAAATGCTCTGCCGCGCCGGTACCAAAGCGATAGGAAGTCAGCGCTGCGCGCGGAGCCTGCAATTCGAAATCGCGATGCGGCACGATCAGGTGCAAAAATCCGGTGCGGCTGCAGATCGAACAATTGCAGTCGAGCAGTTCGACCTGCGTGCTGGGCAATGTGAAGCCGAAACGCACCGCGCCGCAATGGCACCCGCCGGTGATCAAGCCTTCCTTGCCCATGCCGTGTTGTCACCCTGCACCCGTGCCGCGTCAAGCGCCGATGCGTTATTCATGTCCCCGTTAATCACTCGAACAGACTTCGCGCCTATAGCCGCAGGTGTCAGGAGTAGTTCCCATGAAATTCATTACCCTTCAATCGCGCGGCGGCAATTACCTCGTCGTCGCATCGAACATCGCATGGCTGCGCACCGCCGAAAATGGCCAAACCCAGATCGGCATCGTCGGCAGCTCACCCCTGCTGGTCACGGGAACGATTGAGGAAACCGCGGCGCTCATCCTTGCGGAGACCGGCAAGGCCATTACCTGAACCACAAAAGCGTAGATGGGGTTAGCTCGACCCGTCGGCGGCGGCGGGTGCAATCGCCTTGTTCAATGCAGCGCTCGGCAGGTTGAGCGCGCGCAGCATAGTCCAGATTTCCTCACGCGCATTGGGTTGGGGCTTGCCGAGTTCGGGTATCGCCTCAAGGTCGAACAAAGTCAGCCCCATCGGAAACAGCTCGCGATAGGTGACCCGTTCGCGAAGGCCCGGTACCAGCCGGAAACCGGCGACCGGTGCAATCTTTTCCAGCGCGTCGAGCACCTTGCGTTCATTCTTGGTGGCGAAGTTGCGCGAGCGGTTCTGCATCACCACCCAATCGAGCGCCTTCGGGCGGATCGCCATGCCCGGTTCCTTCAGATGCTCAACCAGCCGGGCAAAATTGCCGAGCGTACGCAGCTCTCCGGTGCGCGGATCGATACGGCCGAGCATGTCGAGATCGATGAAACTGTCGTTCACCGGCGTGATGATCGTATCCGCCATGAAGATCGCCTTGCGCGCGATCGGCGAGTCATGCCCACCAACATCGATGATGATAAAGTCATGGTGGATGCGCGCCATGCGCAGCTTTTCCTCCAGCTCATTCTCATTCTGCTGGGCGAGCAAAATCTGCTCCGGTCCGGGCAGTTTCACCCCATATTCGCGCTCGCTTTCCTGCCGCGCCCATAGCGCATGGTGCAGCGTCAATTGCCGCAGGTCGACGTCGAGCGCGGCAACGCTCTCCCCCGCATTGCACAAGGCGATGCAGGTGTGGAAGGCGCTTGTAGATTTGCCTACGCCGCCCTTTTCATTGGCAAAGACTATGATGTGGCCGCGCTGCCCCGATGCCGGATATTTCATCCATGCAGGCGTTTCCTGCACCGGATCGGGAAAAGCAGGCGTGCTGTCGAACGCCCTATATTGCGGCGGTGAAGAAATCGGTGGCGGCGGCCATTGGCTGGACGCAGTCGCATGCGGCGGCGGCAGTGCCAACCGCTTCGGCTTTCGCCGGAAAAGGCGCGCAAAGAATCCCAATGGCCATTACCTCCGAGACAGCGGTGATGGCGAATAGCCGGCCTTGTTTCAAGGCCGACGCGCTATCCCTGATCCGCCAGTTTCAGTTTGAAGCCCATATAGGCATTGGCCGCTATCGCCGCACACAGGTCGCGATACGCCCCGACGCCGCCGGCATAGGGCATGAACACGCGCGGCTTACCCGGAATGTTGGCGCCAAGATACCAGCTGTTGGCGTAGTTATAGACGGTGTAGTTCGACACCTCATTCACATGCTCGACCCAGAATTCCTGTGCATGTGCGGTGGGTTCGATCTCGACCATGTTGCTGTCGCGCATGAACACGAACAAGTCGGCCAGCCATTCGACATGCTGCTCAATCGACACCACCATGTTCGACAGCACCGACGGACTGCCCGGGCCGGTAATCGTGAACAGGTTGGGGAAGCCTGAAACCATGATACCCAGATAGGTCTTTGGCCCTTCGGCCCAACTATCGACCAAAGTGCGCCCTTCTCGGCCCCGGATATCCATGCGGGTCAACGCACCGGTCATCGCATCAAAGCCGATGGCAAAGATGATGGCATCGACCTCATATTCCTTCTCGCTGGTCGCGACACCCTTTTCGGTGATCGTATCGAGCGGGGTTTCATTGAGGTCGACAAGTTCGACATTGGGCCGGTTGAAATTCTGGTAATAGCCGGTGTCGACGCACAGACGCTTTGCTCCGAAGGGATAGTCTTTCGGCGTCAGCTTTTCCGCGACCTTGGGATCGCGTACGATTTCGCGGATTTTCTCCGCAGCGAACTGCGCGACGAGGGCGTTGGAGGCCGGATCGGACGATTGGTCGGCGAATGCCCCCAATATGGCAAATCCACCTTCGGCCCAGCGTTCTTCATAGACCTTGCGGCGCTCATTATCGCCGGTTTCCGAGGCTTTTTGTTCATTGGGTACCGACGAGAGGAACCCGCCCAGCGTCTGCCGCTGCGCCATCCGGTTTTCCGCACGGTTGGCTAGCCAATTCTTGCGGACCTCCGGATTGGCCGGACCATTGTGCGCGGGCACGCTGAAATTTGGGGTGCGCTGGAAGACGTACAACTGCCCCACCTGCCCCGCAATTTCGGTGATCGACTGGATCGACGACGAACCCGTACCGATGATCGCAACGCGCTTGCCTGAAAGATCGACGCCCTCATGCGGCCAGCGGCCGGTGTGGTAGGTCGGCCCGGCAAAGCGCTCCTGCCCGGGGAAATTGGGTTCATTGGGAACCGAAAGGCAACCCGTCGCCGAAACGCAGAAGCGGGCATGGACGCTGTCCCCATTTTCGGTATCGACCCGCCACAGATGGTTGGCAGCATCATAATGCGCCGATTCCACCCGTGAATTGAACTGGATATCGCGGCGCAGGTCAAAACGGTCGGCTACATGATTCAGGTAACGCAGGATTTCGGGCTGGCTGGCATAACGCTCGGTCCAGACCCATTCCTCTTCCAGCTCGGGGCTGAAGGAAAAACTATATTCCTGGCTCTCGATATCCACCCGGGCGCCGGGATAGCGGTTCCAGTACCAGGTTCCGCCAACATCATGCCCGGCCTCAAAAACCTTCGCACTCAGGCCAACCTCGCGCAGCTTGTGGAGCATATACATGCCCGCCATACCCGCACCGATGATGATGACATCATAATCGTATTTCATGTGTTTCCTCTCCCCTTGATCCAGCCGCGCCGGTTACAGCGCGACAGAATCACCCGGCAGGATACACAAAAAGGGCAGATGCCAAAGGGGTAGTTGCTACTCCACCGTAACCGACTTCGCCAAATTCCTCGGCTGGTCGACATCGGTGCCCTTCGCGCAAGCGACATGGTAAGCGAGCAACTGCACCGGCACCGCATAGACAAGCGGCGCGATCAGCGGGTGGACCGAGGGCATTTCGATGGTGGCTAGGCAACCTTCACCGGCTTCGGCCAGACCTTCGGCATCCGAAATCAGCACGATCTTACCGCCGCGCGCGCGCACTTCCTGCATGTTGCTGACGGTCTTTTCGAACAACGGCCCGCTGGGTGCGAGGACGATCACCGGCACAGCCTCGTCAATCAAAGCAATCGGGCCGTGCTTCATCTCTCCGCTGGCATAGCCTTCGGCGTGGATATAGCTGATTTCCTTAAGCTTCAGCGCACCTTCGAGCGCGAGGGGGTAATCGGGGCCACGGCCGAGATAGAGCACGTCGCGCGCCGGCGCGATCAGGTGCGCCATTGCGGCGATATCCTCATCATGTGCCAGCGCAGCATTGAGGGCAGCAGGGGCCTCGATCAGGTGGCGGACGATCTCGCGTTCCTCCTCCGCCGATAGCTTGCCCTTCACCAGAGCGAGGTGGGCGGCGAGCGCAGCAAGCACAGCGAGCTGGCAGGTAAAGGCCTTGGTCGATGCAACGCCGATTTCCGGCCCGGCATGGGTGGGAAGGAGCAGGTCCGCCTCACGCGCCATGCTCGATGTCGGCACATTGACGACGACCGCGATGGTCTGCCCATTTTCCTTACAATGCTTGAGCGCAGCGAGCGTATCGGCCGTCTCGCCCGATTGCGAAATGAACAGCGCAAGGCCGCCCTCTTCGAGCACCGGATCGCGGTAGCGGAACTCCGACGCAACATCGATGTCGACTGGCACGCGGGCGAAGGTTTCGAACCAATATTTGGCGACCATCCCTGCATAATAGCTCGTGCCGCAAGCGACGATGGTGATGCGCTTCACGCCCGCCAGATCAAAATCCATCTGCGGCAGCGCGACCGTCTGTTCGAGCGGGCGGATATAGGAAGAGAGCGTCTGCGCAACCACGGTGGGCTGCTCGAAAATCTCTTTCTGCATATAGTGGCGGTAATTGCCCTTTTCTATCGCCGCCGCCGATACGCCACTGGTAGTAATTTCGCGCTGGACCGGATTATTGTCCTTGTCGAAAATCTGCGCGCCTTCCTTGTAGATGATGACCCAGTCACCTTCTTCGAGATAGGCAATCTTCTGCGTCAGCGGCGCGAGTGCGAGCGCGTCCGAACCCAGATAGGTCTCACCATCGCCATAACCGACGACCAAGGGCGAGCCGAGCCGCGCGCCGATAAGGAAATCGGGATTTTCACGGAATGCAATCGCGAGTGCAAAGGCGCCGCGCAGTTGCGGCAGCACCGCCTTGACCGCCTCGGTCGGCGATTGCCCCGCCTCAATCTGTTCGCTGACAAGATGCGCGACGACTTCGGTATCGGTCTCGCTTTCGAACGTGCGGCCACGCGCAGTCAGTGCATCGCGCAGCGGCTTGAAATTTTCGATGATGCCATTGTGGACGAGCGCCACTTCGCCCGTTGCATGCGGGTGCGCGTTGCTCGTGGTTGGCGCGCCATGAGTCGCCCAGCGGGTGTGCGCGATGCCGATATTGCCGGGCGCGGGATTGCCGGCGAGTTCCTTGACGAGGTTGTTGAGCTTCCCCTCCGCACGGCGGCGGATCAGCTTGCCGTCAAGCACGGTGCACACGCCCGCGCTGTCATAACCGCGATACTCCATCCGCCGAAGGCCATCGACCAGACGGTCTGCGACTGCTTCCTTGCCGACGATACCAATAATGCCACACATTTATTTTGTTTCCTTTGGAGCTTTGTATGGAACGCGGATGCCCGGCATTTCAGCAGGGAAGTCCTTTGTATTTCTTGTTACCAATATCCGGCCTGAAACCTGCGCCGAAGCCAGGATGATTGCATCTGATGATTTCAGCGATTTACGCTGATGCCGAAGTGCTGCCGCGCGACGACCGATTTCTTCATCGATTTCGCACATTGCAAACAGACGAAGGAATTCCTCCGTTTCCTTTGTCGCTTCATCGGGAACGCCGGACATAACCTCTATCCATGTTATCCGGCTGATCCATGCACGGGTTACGCTGCGCACTTCAGCCCATGCTGCCGGCCTGTTATGCAGCATGTCGATAACGATGTTCGTATCGAAAAATCGCTCGCTCACGTGGCTTTTGATTTCTTTTTGGGCGGCGTCAGGTCGCTCACATCCGGCCATTCGCCGCGAAGCTTGCGTTCATATTCAAGACCATCCACGTTCGATCCATGTCGCTCCCATAGGCCGAAATATTTTTCAAACCCTTCCTTGCCACTCGCCTCCAAATAATTGGATACGGCTTCGCGCAAAACAGCCGCGCGTGACTTGCCTTCGCGCTTGGCGATTTCATCCAGCTTGCGAACATCTTCGGCCGGGACATCAACGAGGAATCTGCCCATAATGATATACTGATATCATATCATGATATCATGTCAAGCAATTCACTTCCCTTGCTTCTTTTTCCGCATCGTATCGTGGAAACGATCGGCCCAGCCGGGCTTCACCAGCTGCTCTGCACGCACCATGCGCAGTTCGCCATCCGCCACATCGCGCGACACCGCGCTACCTGCGGCTACAATCGCGTCGCGGCCGATCTTAACCGGCGCGATCAAAGCGCTGTTTGAACCGATAAACGCCCCCTCTCCAATCACCGTCTGATATTTGAAATAGCCGTCATAATTGCAGGTAATCGTACCTGCGCCGATATTGGCTTTCGCGCCGATTTCGGCATCGCCCAGATAGGTCAGGTGGTTGGCCTTCGCACCCTTGCCCAGATGCGCTTTCTTGGTTTCGACGAAATTTCCGATCTTTGCCTTTTCCTCGAGCACGGTGCCGGGACGGAGGCGAGCAAAGGGGCCGACTTCGCAACCCTCGCCAATCACCGCGCCTTCGATATGGCTGTTCGCGCAGATCTTCACATTATCGGCCACGCGCACTCCAGGACCGAAGAACACATTGGGTTCGATCGTGACATCACGGCCAAGCTGTGTGTCGTAGGAAAACCACACCGTTTCAGGCGCGATCAGGCTGGCGCCATCGGCCATCGCCTGCACGCGGCGGCGTTTCTGCCATTCGGCCTCCATCGCGGCCAGTTCGCCGCGGCTGTTGATGCCGGTCACGTCATAGGGATCGGTTTTGACGACATGGCAATGCCGCCCGTCCTGCACCGCGATGTTGACGATATCGACGAGGTAATATTCGCCCGCCGCATTATTGTTGGTGACGCGCGCGAGCAGCGCAAACAGATCCTGGGCGCGCACCGCCATCAGGCCCGAATTGCACAGCTTCGTCTGGCGCTGCTTTTCGGTGGCATCCTTGTGCTCGACCATCCATTCGATGCGGTCGCCGGTTGCAACGATGCGGCCATATTGCAGCGTATCTTCGGGTTCGAAGCCAAGCACGACAACTTCGGGGCGATCATCGCTGTGCAGCCGATCGATCATCGCTTGCATCGTTTTTGTCGGCACAAAGGGAACATCGCCGTAAAGGATCAGCACATCGCCATCGAAATCCTTGAGCGCGCTTTCCGCCTGCTGCACCGCATGGCCGGTGCCGAGCTGCGGTTCCTGCACCACCGTCTCCGCACTGTCGCCAAGGGCATCGCGCAGCTGGTCTGCCTTGTCGCCGACGACGACCACCTTCTTCGCAGGCTCCAGCGCATCGACGCTCGCCATCAGGTGCATCAGCATCGGGCGCCCCGCAATCGGGTGCAGCACCTTGTGCAGTTCGGATTTCATGCGGGTACCCTTACCCGCGGCGAGGATGATCGCGGCGATGTTGCTCATGGTCCAAGGCTTTAGAAGCAAATGGTTGCAGTTTCCAGATTTTGCGGACAGCTAAAGACGATATGACAAAATTCCCCTTCGACATTGTCGGTTTCGATCTCGATGGCACGCTGCTCGATACCAGCATCGAGCTTGCCGCCTCGCTCAACCATGCCCTGCAAAGCATCGGCCGACCGCCGATTGCCACCGATGGCGTCAAGGCGCTGGTCGGCATGGGGACGCGGCACATGCTGACGCTGGGGCTGCAGCAATCAGGCGAAGCGGAGGAAGAAGTGATCCGCGCGCTCCACCCTGTTCTGATCGATCATTATCGCGCCAATCTGGGCAGCAATTGCCCGCCCTTTCCGGGCCTGGTCACAGCGATCGACGCGCTAGAGGCTATGGGCGTCAAACTGGCGGTGGTGACCAACAAATTTGAAAGCCTCGCGGTCGAACTGCTCGGCAATGTCGGGCTGGCGGAGCGGTTCGTCACCATCATCGGCGGTGACACGATGGGGAAAGGCAATGGCAAGCCCAAGCCCGATCCGATCCACGAAATGATTGCACGCTGTGGCGGTGGCCGCGCCGCCTATATCGGCGATTCCATCCACGATGTGCATGCCTCACGTGCGGCAGGCATCCCCAGCGTGGCCGTAGCCTTTGGCTTTCTCAGCCAACCTGCGGAGGAACTGGGCGCCGATGCTGTGATCAACCATTATGACGAACTGGTCGAAACGCTTCACACGCTGGGCTAGCCCTTGCGCCACTTGACCCACAGGTGCCGCGCCAGCATCAATGGCGGCATTCGGAGCCAGTGCGAGCGGATGTAGAATAGCAGCCGGATAAACTTTCGCGTCGGGCGGCCCCAGCCGTCGCGCGCGGTCAGCCGCGCCACATACCATTTATCCTGCCGGTGCCAGCCCGCCCAATCCTTCGGAATTTGGGTTCCATACAGCTGGTGCGCCAGCCGAACGGCGCGTTCGACGGGTTCGGAAAGCTGGTGCAGCGAAGCGCGGGATCGCAATTGAACCCAGAACTCGGCGCTCGAAAATTGGCCGAGCAAGCAATGAATATCCCAAAGATTGCGCAAACCCCCGTCCAATTCACCATCGGCAAAGAGATGCGCTGCGCTGTGACAGACCATGTCGGGGGGGGAGAGGGTGTATAATCCTCCCCTCCCGCTTGCGGGGAGCCGCAGGCGATGCGAAGCAACAGCGGTTAAGGGAGGGTCTGATATATGCCGCGAGTTTGACTGACCCTCCCCCGGCCCCTCCCGCAAGCGGGAGGGGAGACAGTTGGCGTCGGCCAACATCGCCCTGGCATCCGGCCTGCGACGCGCAGTCAACGGCAGGATGGTGTGGTGCACGTCGATCATCCGGTCGCGTAACTTGTGGATCAGCGGCGGCAGTTCGTGCATATGATCGCGGTAATAGGCATCGTCATAGGGATCGGGTTTGACCCATTCCCAACCGGCAGCGAGCAAAGCAGCCTCCACCTGCGGCAGATCGTCGCGCGCCACCAATATGTCTAAGTCGCCAATCGAGCGGCCCTCGCCTGCCTTCAGGCCCGCCGCGACATAAGCTGTGCCTTTGAGCAACACGACCTTGCCGCCAAAACCTGCCAAGACCCGCCGCGCGCAATCGGCCTCCCACAGCGCGGAGCGGCGCAGGTAATCGGCATTGACCCGCGCTTCGGCAAGGATTTCTGCGACCTTCGGTGGCACCGACTCAATTTTGAATCGCTCGGCGAGCGTGCCAAGCAACTGTTCGGCGCGCGCCATCGAGAGCAATTCGGTCCAGCCCTGCGCATCGAGATTGCGCGTCGTTGCAGGATTGCGCAGCGCGTCGACCAACAACATTGCATCGCGGTTCATGCCAGCCGCTCCCACAGCTGTTCGACCAACGCGACCGCCTCTTCACCCGACTGATAATCGATCGCGCGCGACGGCACTGATCGGACGAAACGGGTCAGTGTGGTGAACCCCGCCTCCCCCAACGCGACATAGTTGGTGGACGCCTGGGTCAGCCGCATGAAGGTCTCGCCCGGGGCCACCTCGCGCACTTCGCCCGGATAACCAAAGCGCGGGAACAAGAGCAAAGCGGGCGCTCCACCCTGCCCCATCCGCGCGATCGCATCGCCAGGTGGAACCAGATGGCGTATATCGCCCTTGGGCGTGCCCGCCAGCAGCGGCCCAAAGTGACCATCGGGCTTTACCGCCTGCATCGCTGCGATAGCGCTGTTCTTCAGGCTGATCAGGCGCGGGAACGGAACGGCATCGCCACTCACAGGATCAAGCAGCACAAATTCGTCACCCATGAAACGCCAGCCGCGCGATCCGAGCAGCGCAGACAAAGTCGATTTGCCCGAGCCCGACTGCCCCGTCATCACCAGCACCCGACCGTCACGCTCTACCGCGCTCGCGTGGAGCAGCAGGTGCCGCCGCCAGCCCAGCGCCATCTGCAGGTTCATCGCCATTTCCGCCGCAAGCAGGCCCTGCGCCAGTGGCAAGGGCGCAGCATCGGGCAGCATATAATCGCCGCAAATCGCGACCGACGGCCGCAGCCAACGGCGCAGCAAACCGGTTGGCTCCAGCCGCACGCTGAAATCGGTGAATTCCGGCTGCGGATAGTCGCGGTAAAGCTCTGCCATCTGCGCCAAGGGTTCGCGCCATGCCGATCCGATGCGGAAAGCCGCCGGCCCCACCTGCACGCGAAATTCATGCATCGGTAATACGCTCTACCAGCCCGAGTTCGGCCAGCTCCTCCAGCCGCTCGGACAGCACCGCCACTGCATCCGCTGCTCCGCCAAGATCGAACGTCTTGGCCAGGCGTTTGGCCAGTATTGCCGCGTCCACAGCATCGTCACCCATCGCCGCGAGCATCTGCGGCACGGGCTCTCCCACCATATGCGTAATGCCTGAACGCCGCTGGTAAATGAGCGTCATCATGTCGAGTGGTTCGACAAGCCGCTGGTCGGCCGGTTCGGCACGGTAAAGGATTTTTGAACTGCCCACGGCCAATGCCTAACGCATAGCCGTTAAAATTCAATCAGCCGGTCAGCGCGGCATTTGCAGCGATGCGAAACAGGTAAATCCGCTTTGGCCGGCCTGCAGGCGGCGAATGTAGTTCACATAGGCCTGGCTTTGTTCGTAGGTCGTGCCCGGCAAAGTCTGGCCGGAAAGCGCGCGCTTCACTTCCTCACCACTGAAGCGCTGGCCGGTGGCGGTGAAAGAGCCGGGCGTATCGGGGGCAACAAGATTGCCGGTGGCATCGATATTCATGCCTGCGCCATGCGGGCCGGGCACCGGAATTTCGCAGTTCAGCACCGACCCTGCGGTCTGCGCAAGCGCCGGACGAACCGAAACCACCGCCGCCACGCCCGCTGCACCCAGCATCAACGCGCGACGGCGCGTCGGCATCTGCATCGCATCATCGTTGTCAGGGATTTCGCCACTCATCATGTGCACTTAGCAAAGACCGCGCAGGAATCCATAAGCCGAATTGTAAAGCCTTTGTGGCGTCTAGTAACGGGACAGGCTGCCCCACGGCAGTTAACGTGAAAAGGGGCGGAGCCAATGTCCGCCCCTTTTGAATGTCACACCGCTTACTTCGCCGTGTAAGGCAAAGACGAATGGTGCAGCACGATACGCAGCTTGCCTTCGCCATCGCGCACATAGCCCCAGGTCTTGTCAACGGTGGTGACATTGCCCTTGCTATCGGTGAGGCTAACATTGCCCATAGAAATGGCAGAATTGCCGGTGATGATAACACCCGCATTCTGCACCTTGTACGAACGCCAACTCTTGAGCGCGAAGCCGGTGTCATTCTTATATTCCGAATTACCGCCTACAAAATAGGCGAGAGCTCCGTCACGGGTCGTGCGGAAGGTCTGCGGAGCGAGCGTCAGGGTCGGTTTGAACAGCACCGGGCCCATATTATAGCCATAGGCGCTGTCGAGAACGGTTTCGGCGAGCTTCTTCGCAGCGGCAAAACCCTTATTGTCATATTCGGTTGAGATGGAGACCAGGGCGTTGCCCCACGCCTGCTGCGCAGCCTCAACTTCGGCCATGGTGATCGGACTATAGGGCGCTGTGTGAGCGCTCGATCCGTGATTGTGTTGGTGTGTGCCGTGCGACTGGGCCAGCGCTGGCGAAGTGGCCGACACCAGGCATGCGGCCACTGCTACCGAACGTGCGTAACGAAACATAAAACACTCCAATAACTTAAGAGCGTTTCCCCCAGCGCCTAAATGGCATTTTGATACAATGTATCAATGCCGCCATTTACTGCATGACTTCGCTTCGTCGCTCCTTTGGAACGGCTTGGCGTTGTTGATCAGAATTCGATCTGCATCCGAGCTTGGAACAGGTCGACGCCATAACCGCGCTGGTCGATCGCCACGGTCGATGTCGGATCGACAAGCGCTGCGATCGGGCCACCTTCGACATCGATGCGACCATAGTTGAGCATGAAGCGGATATAGTCGATCGGATACCAGTTGAAGCCCAGCAGGTATCCGGTTTGCGAGCCGCCACGGCCCAGACGGCTATTGAGCGCAGCAAGGCTGGTCGCACCCGTGGTGAAATTATTGGTTAGCCCGTTTTTGAGCGCGGCATCATCCAGATCGACATGATCAATGCGCGCCATCAATTGGAATGCGCCTGAACCGCCCTTGTTGATTGGATTGAGCACCTTGGTGCGGTTCCAGGTGCCATCACCACGCTTGTAACCGCGCGTTTCGCCGGTCAGGAAATAGCCAATCTCGCCATAAGCGCCGAAAAATTCGGGATTGGTCGCGGCAACGATCGCGGAGTTACCGCCCGAAAAGACATCGAGTCCCGAAGCCAGATCGCCTGCCTGATAGGCATCGGCTTTCAGCCATTGTGCTTCACCGGCAAGATACAGCCCTTTGAAGATAGCGGCGGCTTCGACGCCGATGATGCGGTCGCTCTTGGCAGCAAAACTGCCGGTGTCGACAAAACGCACGTCGGTCAATTGCGTGTTGGGCCGGGCACGATAGCGCGCCAATTGGCCGGTCGACGGGTTGTTGACCCCGGCTACGCCACCATTTGAGGCAAATTCGCGATGCTGGTAGCCAAGCCCGAAATGCAGCTGACCGCCCAGCGCCTTGGGCGCATAAACCAGGCGCGCCGCGCCGATCCAGCCATCATTATCAAAGCTGCTATCGATGCTGTGCGCGGTGAACATCGCAATCTCGGCGCGTACATCGTCATTCTGGCTGTGCCAGGCTACCGCGGCGCCAAGGCGACGGCTGTTGAGGAAGGCATCGTTGAACGCGGCACGCTCAAGGAAGGAGTTGTTGTTCGAACTGCTGACCTGCTCAAGCCCGTTCAGCGTTTCGAAATTGCCGATGCGCACCACAATCGGCGCGTTTGCCGGGCTGTAACTTAGGAAAACATCACCAAAATTGGTGCTGCTGTTGGCAAAATCAGCCTCAACCTTATAGCCGAAACCACCGGGCATCGTGCCTTCGGCACCCAGGCGCACGCGGCGGACACGGCTGTTGAACCCAAGGTTGCGGCTCGCGGCATAATCGCCGGGGATACTGACATAGCCCGCATCATAATGAAGGCGCCCGCGCGGCTTGAAGCTCCAGCCATCGGCGGTCTTGATTTCGGGGGCACCTTTGAAACTGATTTCAGGTGCTGGCTTGGCATCGGCCTTCTTTTCCGCCACCGCGACAGGCGCGGGCGCTGGTGCAGCGGCAGCCTTCTCAACCTTGGCGGAAAGATCAGCCAGTTGCGCTTTCAATGCCGCAACCTCGGCCCGAAGTGCCTCGATTTCGGCATCGTTCGATTGGGCAAGAGCCGGATTTGCAACCAGCATTGCTGCGGTTGCAACACTGCCCATCAATATTTTGCGCGCTGAAATCATGGTGTTTTCCCTGTCCTTTCCCGAATCGCTGTGACAGTTAGATTGCCAATTCGCGTCGTCTTTATGACGGCAATGAGTAGCTTTTGTTACAGTCGCCATTTCCACGCTTTACGCTTGCGTAAACGTAAACGTCATGCCAAGCCGCGCGTCGCAAAATTCCCGGGGTTTTGGAGTCGCTGCCTTGCGCTTCCCTGCCCCATAAATCTGGAGATTGTCGATGACCATCAACTTCAAGGATAAAGTCGCCATTGTGACCGGAGCCGGCGGCGGACTGGGCCGCGAATATGCGCTCGAACTCGCCAAGCGCGGTGCAAAGGTTGTCGTGAACGACCTTGGCGGTGCGCGCGATGGCACCGGCCATTCGGATGCCGCACTCAAGGTGGTTGAAGAAATCAAGGCAGCTGGCGGCGAAGCCATGTCGAACGGCGGCAGCGTCACCGAATATGAGCAGATGGTGGAAATGGTTGCCAAGGCAAAGGAAGCCTGGGGCGGCGTTCACATCCTGATCAACAATGCCGGCATCCTGCGTGACAAGAGCTTCACCAAGATGGAAATGGCTGACTGGAAACTGGTCGTCGATGTCCACCTCAACGGTTCGGCCAACTGCACCAAAGCGGTGTGGGATACGATGCGCGAACAGAATTATGGCCGCATCCTGATGACCGCCTCGTCGACCGGCCTTTACGGCAATTTCGGCCAGACCAACTATGGCGCTGCCAAGCTCGGTCTCGCTGGCTTCACCAAGTCGCTCTATCTCGAAGGCGCGAAATATAATGTGAAGTGCAACACGCTGGCCCCGATCGCGGCAACGCGCATGACTGAAGACATTCTTCCGCCCGCAGCATTTGCAATGTTCGATCCGGTCAATGTCGTTCCGGCTGCGCTGTTCCTGGTTTCGGAAGACGCGCCCGCCAATGTCATCATGGGCGCCGGTGCCGGTTTCTTCCACACCGCAAATGTCACCATGACGCAGGGCATGCTGCTTTCGGGCGATGACCTGTCGCCCGAAGGTGTGGCAGCCAACTTTGCCCAGATCAGCGACCGCACCGGCGAAATCGTGCCCCAGTCGGGTGGCGAACAGTCGATGCAGGCGATGAAACTGCTGCAGGCGAAAGCCGGCTAAAGCAGCAGCGCCCGGATTGCCCGGGCCGCATCTGCCATCACTTCTTCGCGATCGAGTTCGGGTTCGTCGAAAACGAGTTCGATCGCTGCATAACCCAGATCGACCGCCAGCCTGGCCCTAAGCACCAGGCTGGCGCGACCTTTTTGGGGGTTTAGCGCCAACGCACGTTCGGCCAAAGCCTCGGCCAATGCCCGGTGCGACGACAGCCGCACCTCTGCCAATTGCGGCACCGCGCGAAGCATGCGCATCACCCAAGGCCCGCCCGCGCTTTTGCGCGTCAGCTCGACATGATCGAGCAAAGTCTTTGCAATCGTCGCTTCATCCTGCGCCGGATCAAGCGCAACCAGCGCATTCTGCGCGTCCATCAACCGTTTGCCGAGCGCGGTCAGCACCGCATATTTGTCTTCGAAATAATGGTAGAGCGTGGGCGGGGTAACGCCTGCACGATCAGCAATCCGGTTGGTGCTGATTCGTTCGACGCCCTCTTCCGCCAGCAACTCCCCCGCCGCGTCGAGCAACTTTTCGTAGGTCGCGAGTGACCGGTATTGGACAGGTTTGTGCGGCATCTCGAAATCCTGCTTGACCTAATATAGTGATAACTATATTTTCTCGATTGGGAAAGGGAATTTATGCGCAAATATATAGCCTTACTGCTCCTGCCATGGCTAGGGGGTTGCGACGAACCGGTACCTTCCGTACAACCAATGACGCCCGAACTGAGTGCCCAACTCTCCCCTGCGGACCCGCGTTTGGCAGAGCTGTATGCAGGATCGTGCAAGGCGTGCCACACGGTGAAGGACTCGCTAGCGCCGCTGACCGGCGATCGCAGCGCATGGGATGCGCGCTGGGCACAGGGCGAAGCGGCCTTGCTCTCCGCCAGCATTCAGGGGAAGAATGGCATGCCGGCGGGCGGACAATGCTTCACCTGTACACCAGAGGATTTGAAGAGGCTGATCCGATTCATGGCCGGGCGGGAGGATGAACAATGAAGATAGGGCGTCGCGTCTTGTTGGGTGGGGCGGGTTTGCTTGCGCTTGGCGTAGGTGGTTTGGCTGGCCGCCGCATGTGGCTCAGTCGAGAGCTTGAACTTCCCGATGCGATCAATGCCGACGGGCGCGCGCTCTGGTCAAACTGGGCTGGCAACGCTTATGCTTATCCTGCCGCCCGGGCAGCACCAGCCAACGAGGCAGAGCTTGCCGCACTTTTGCCAGGGGCAAAGACGCCGATCCGCCCGGTCGGATCGGGGCACAGTTTCACCGAACTGGTGCCTACCGAGGGCACATTGCTTTCGCTCGATCGGTTGAGCGGGCTGGTAAGCCATGATGCGACGGCGATGACCGCCACAGTCAGGGCCGGAACCAAATTGTCGGCGCTTGGGCCATTGCTCGCGGGGATTGGGCAGGAGATGCCCAACCTTCCCGATATCAACAAACAGACGCTGGCAGGCGCACTTGCAACCGGAACGCATGGTACTGGCAAAGGCGTGAAAGCCATTCATGGCGAAGTGACCGCGATGAGGCTCGTCCTGCCCAATGGCGAAGTTGCAGAGTGCAGTCGCGAATTGCGGCCCGAACTGTTCCACACAGCGCGCGTTTCGCTTGGTGCCTTTGGCGTGGTCAGCGAAGTCACCTTGCAGAACCGCCCGCTCGAGCGGGTGAAGAAAATTGTTTCGCTGGTCGATACCGAAGACATGCTGCGCCAATGGCCGGCGCTGGCCGAAAAGCACCGCAACGCCGAATTCCTTGTGCTTCCCTTCACCGGCAAATCGGCGCTGATCACCCACGACACCACGACCGAACCGGTGCGCCCGCGCGGCCCGGATGGAGACACCGACACGCTGATGGACCTGAAATCGCTGCGCGACCTATTCGAATTCGCGCCCGAACTGCGCAAGAAAGCCGCGCAATCGGCAATGGCCGACATCCCACCGGATATCGCCATCGACGAAGGCTGGAAGCTATTGTCGAATGAACGCCCCGTGCGATTCAAGGAAATGGAATATCACCTGCCGATAGCCGAGCAGGTCGGGGCGCTGCGCGAAATCATCCGCCGGATCGAAAGCGATGCGCGCGGCGTCTTCTTCCCCATCGAAGCCCGCATCATCGCGCCCGACGATGCCTGGCTCTCCCCCTTTTACGAACGCGAAAGCGGATCGATTGCGGTGCATGCCTGGTACAAGGAAGACCATGACTGGATGTTCCGCTTGGCCGAGCCGGTATTCCGCGAGGCGGGCGGGCGGCCGCATTGGGGCAAGCTGCATTCGCTCGGCGCACAGGAATTCAAACAGCTTTATCCACAATTTGCAGAGGCCGACGCCATCCGGCGGTCGGTTGATCCCGATGGCCGGATGCTCAATCCTTTCCTGAAGCGCATTTTCGGATGAAGCGCCGCACCTTCTTCATCGGCGGCGGTGCCTTGATTGCGGCGGGTGCGGGTGCAATGCTGCTGCGCCCGGCAGAGGAGGGAGCGATGCACAGCGATTATTTCCGAAATTTGGCTGGCGCGCTTGGCCGTGCGGGATTGAACCGTCCCACGCTCGTGATCGATCGCCAGAGGTTGGTCGCCAATATCGCGGCCATCCGGCAAAGCGTAGACAAGGCCGGCCTGCCGCTCCGCGTCGTGGCCAAATCACTGCCCTCGCCCAAACTGCTCGATGCCGTACTGGCGGGCATGGGTAGCGACCGGTTGATGGTGTTCAGTGCGGAAATGTTGCTGCAACTGCTGCCAGCACGCCCGCAAGCCGACTATCTGATGGGCAAGCCCCTCCCCACGAGCGAATATGCGCGCGTCATCGACACCGCAGGCAAGGATGCCGTCGGAAACGTCCAATGGCTCATTGATACACCGCTGCGTCTTTCGGAATATGTCGCGGTTGCGAAGGCGCGCGGCGTTCCGCTTAATGCCAGCCTCGAAATCGATGTCGGCCTTCATCGCGGCGGCTTTGCCGATCCGGGCGAGTTGGCCGCAGCCGTTAAAAGCGCGATCGCGGCAAATGCGAAGATTTCCGGCCTGATGGGCTATGACCCGCATGTTCCCAAAATGCCCAGCCCGGACAAGGCCTATGCAGCGACGCAGGATGCTTACAAAAACGCCATCGGGATTTTGAAAGCTGCCGATCTCGACATTTCGGCGATAACACTCAACGGCGCAGGCAGCCCCACCTTCCGCCGCCATTGCAAGGGCACGGTCGCGAATGAAGTGTCGGTCGGCTCCGCCTTCGTCAAACCCGGCGATTTCGATTATGAAGACTTGGCCGATCTTGCGCCCTCTGCCTTCATCGCAACCCCCGTCCTCAAGGCGAGTGGCGACCAACAACTGCCGGGTCTTGAACCACTCTCGAGCGCGCTCCATTGGTGGGATCGCAACACCGAACGCGGCTTCTACATCCATGGTGGCCACTGGCTCGCCAAACCCGCCTCACCCGAAGGCCTCCAATATTCCAAGCTGTTCGGCCGCTCGTCCAACCAGGAATTGCTCACCGGATCGCGCAAGATCGACCTGAAACCCGGCGACACCATCATCCTGCGCCCTGACCAGAGCGAAGCCCTGTTCCTGCAATTCGGCGATATCGCGGTGTTTGATGGCGGGGAAATTGCCGAAAGCTGGCCAACACTCCCGGTGAGCGCCTAACCCTCAACCAGTTTGAGCAACTTTCGCTCCACCGGGGCCAAGACGGGCACCAGTTCGTGGCCGCGTTTCAATACCGCGCCGCCTTCGCCAATCAGCGCCCACATGCCCTGCTTGTTGCGCAGCGAAGGATCCTTGACGATGCGGTATTCGGGGCGCTCGGCTGTGCGGCGAAAGGCGGAAAAGATCGCGGTGTCGCGGCCAAGATCGATGGCATAATCGCGCCAGTTGCCCGCCGCGACCATTCGGCCATAGAGATCCAATATACGGGTGAGTTCGTCGCGTTCGAAACCGACCTGGCGGGCCTGGCGCGCCGCAACCGGAAAAGGCAGGATTGCGCTCAAGCCGACTTGCTACCCCCGCGCTTGCGTGCGGCACTTTTCGCGGCAGCCGCAGCATCGCGTTCCTCCAGCAGTTGCGCCAACCGCTTCTGCATTGTTTCCATTTCGCATTGCAGGATTTCGAGTTTTTGCGTTGCCGGATCGAAGCGTTCGCTGCACGGCGTGCCATAGGGCACAAAATTCTGCGTCTCGGGCTTAACCTCAACCAAGGTCGGCTTGGCCGGGATGCCAACCATGGTCGCGCCTTCGGGTACATCCTTGGTGACAACGGCGTTGGCGCCGATGCGGCTGTTAGCGCCGACGGTGATCGGGCCGAGGATCGCCGCGCCAAGGCTGATGATCACATTGTCACCGATGGTCGGGTGGCGCTTGCCGCCCTGGCCGCTGGTGGGATTGGTGCCGCCCAGCGTTGCGCCCTGATAAATCGTCACATTGTCGCCAATCTCGGCTGTCTCGCCAATCACGACAAAGCCATGGTCGATGAAGAAATTGCGCCCGATCGTCGCGCCGGGGTGGATATCGATCGCGGTCAGGAAGCGCGCGATGTGGTTTACCAATCGCGCGAGGAAATACATTTCGCCCTTGAACAGCCAGTGCGCAACGCGGTGCAGGCCAAGCGCCCAAACGCCGGGATAAAGCAAGATTTCCCAACGGGTGCGCGGCGCCGGATCGCGGGCCTTGATAGAGTCGAGATACTCGACAAAATTTCCAAACATGGCCTTTAACCTCCCGCAACCCGCAGCATGGGCATTTCGCCCGCATTGGCCATTCGTTCAATACATCTGTAAAGTTAAGCGATAGCGCAAATAATTCCAGACCTGTCGGCCTTGGTCAAAGGAAAAACATGGATTTTATCGACCATAACGATTAATTACGGCCTATTAATCGATTGGACCGAAAAATGTCGACCTATCTGCCTACGCTCAAACAGTTGCAATATCTGGTCGCGCTTGAGGAGCATGGCCATTTCGGCAAGGCAGCCGACGCCTGCTATGTGACGCAATCGACGCTGTCGGCAGGCATAAGGGAATTGGAATCGCTCCTCGGCTTGGTGTTGGTCGAACGCACGCGCCGCGTCGTCCGCTTCACCCCGCTCGGCACCAAAATGGTCGCCAAGGCGCACCGCATCTTGCGCGAGGCAGAGGAACTCGCCGATATGGCGCGGGCCGCGGGCAAGCCGCTGGCCGATGAATTGCGGATGAGCGTGATCCCGACGATCGCCCCCTTCCTGCTCCCCCGCCTGCTGCCGTCGTTGCGCAAGAAATATCCCGATCTCAAACTCTACCTGCGCGAGGAAACCAGCGCCGCTGCATGCGAAGCCTTGCACAGGGGACAGGTCGATTGCGTACTGCTCGCGCTGCCTTATGGCTGCGGCGATACCGAGCATGCCAAACTGTTCGACGACCGGCTGTTCGTTGCTTTTCCCAAGGGAGAGCCCGATAATCCGCCCAACACCATCGTTCCCGAAATGATCGATGAATCGCGCTTGCTGCTTCTGGTCGACGGGCATTGCCTGAAAGACCATGCGCTCGCCGCCTGCAACCGGCCCGAACTGCGCGCATCAGCGACGATGTTGGGCACATCGCTGCACACGCTGATCCAGATGGTCGACAACGGCCTCGGGCAGACCCTGGTGCCCGAAATCGCAGTGAAGAACGGGTTGCTCAATGGCACCGAAGTCGAGGCACGGCCACTCGATGCACCGCATGCCGGCCGCGAAATTGCGCTGGTCTGGCGCACCAACAGCCCGCGCCAGCCCGAGTTCGAATTGCTCGCGGAAACGATGCGCGAATTGGTTGTCGCTTAATCCCAGCGCGTAGCGCGTTGGGTGTCGCTGGCCTTGGCCTCAACCCAGACCGCATCGGCGTCACGATATTCCTTTTTCCAGAATGGCGCGTCGGTTTTCAATCGGTCGATAAGGTAGGCGCACGCCTCAAGCGCGGCAGCGCGGTGCGCGGCCGCCGCCAGCACGAGCACGATTGGCTCGCCCACCTCCATCCGCCCGACACGGTGGATAATCGTACAGCCTGCCAATCCCCAACGCTGGAGCGCCTCTTCGCAAATGTCCGAAAGGCTCGCCTCGGTCATGCCCGGATAATGCTCAAGCTCGATCGCGGTCACACCATCGTCGGCGCGCACGATGCCGGTGAAAGTCGCAACCGCACCAACGCCGAGCCGCTCGAGCATTGCAGCTTCGGCCGCAATGTCGAACGCTTCGGTCTGGATCGAGACGCGGATCATCCGCCTGTTACCGGCGGGAAAATGGCAAATTCGCTCGCACCGGAAATCGCGGCATCGGCTTTCACCATGCGCTGGTCGAGCGCAAAGCGCAGCTTCGAACGGTCGGCAAATGCTTCGGCATGGCTGGGGGATTGCGACGCCAGCCAATCGAGCGCCTCGGCAACGGTCTGCACTTTGCCTGGAAAGTCGATATCCTCGACATCGCGGCCCAGCGCCTCGCGGACGCGTGCGAAATAGACCAGCCGCATGGTCAATCCATATGCTTGATGCCGACGCGCAGATAGTCCCAGCCGGTGATGATCGTCAGCACCGCGGCGACCCACAACAGGCTGAGCGCGGCCGTTTTCAGAAGCGCCCAATCGGGCAGCGCACCTGCCAGGATCAGTCCGCCAAAGGCAACCAGTTGCGCGGTGGTTTTCCACTTGGCCAGTTGTGAAACCGGCACCGAAACCTGCAACCCGGCGAGGAATTCCCGTAAGCCCGAAACAGTGATTTCGCGCAGCAGGATGACGAGCGCGGCGATGACGTGCCAGCCATCTACATCGCGGGTGAACACCAGCAGCAGGATCACTGCACCGACCATGATCTTGTCGGCAATCGGATCGAGAAACACGCCGAGTTTCGAAACGGTACCCTGCGCCCGCGCCAGATAGCCGTCGAAATAATCGGTGATCCCCATCAGGCAGTAGAGCGCGAAAGCGAACCAGTAATCGATCGGCAAAGGCTGCACGCTTTGCGGCTTGGTACCTGGCCACAGCAGGAACACAAGGATCGGCACCGCGAAGATGCGTGAGAGCGTGAGGATATTGGGCAGGCTCAGCATGTCATCAATTCCTAACGCCAAATGTGCGGAAAAACATCCGCTATTTTCCTGTTGCGGGAACCGCCGGATAAGCCTGCCATAACCCACCGAGTGCATCCTTCAGCGGATCGAGCCATTGCTCATAGGGTTTCCATTGTTCGACACCGTCGCGGTTGATCGGGCGGCGGACCTGCTCGCTCGATGCAGTGCGCACCGCGCGCTTGTTCTGGTGGAAATTGAGGCAGGCCTCTTCGAAAGGAACACCCAGATAATCGAGCATCGCGCGGACTTGTGCCTCGGGCTCTTCAATCACCGCTTCATGAATGACGCGGTGGACGCGGCCCGGCAGCACGACATCGAAATGCGCCATCAGACGAACATAATCTGAATAATAACGCCCCATGTCAGACAGGCTGTAGCTGAAGGCTTGCCCCTTGGCGAAATGCTGGCGGAAATTGGAGAAGCAGCAATCTAGCGGATGCCGCCGCGCATCGATGATCTTTGCATTGGGCAGGATCAGGTGGATGAGGCCAGTGTAAATCCAGTTGTTGGGCAGCTTGTCGATATAGAAGGGTTTATCAGTCTTGCGCTGCACCGCGGTGCGGCGGAGGAACTCGCTCCCCAATTCGGCGAGCCGCTCGCCCGGCATCTCCTTCACCGCATCCACCCAGCCGCTTGGCACCGTTTTGCCCTCACGCAATGCAATTGCCGGCATATCGGGCAGTTCCATCGTGCCTTCGATCTGCGAATGGCTCGCCAATATCTGCTCGAGCAAGGTCGATCCTGCGCGCGGCATGCCGAGGATGAAGATAGGATCGGGGGTCGCATCGCCCTGCCCCGCACGGCTGGCGAGGAATTCGGGGGTCAGTGTGGCGATGATCTTGTCGACATGTCGGGTGACAATGTCTGGATCATAATCGAGCTGGCCGTGCCGGATGGCGTTGGCGCGATCATAATGGCCAAAGGAGGTTTCGGCCTCTCGCCGGTCGTCAAACGCCTTTCCAAGCGCGAAGTGCAGATGCAGCCTGTCATCGTCAGACAGCGCTGCCGTATCGAGCGCAGCCTCCATCGCAGCGATATCAGCCTCATCGAAACGCACCGTCTTCAGGTTCGCAAGGCTCCACCACACCTCGCCCAAAGTTGGCTCGACCTCCAGCGCACGGCGATAGGCGGCAATACCTTCATCCTGCTTGCCGACGGTTTTGAGGACATGGCCGAAACTCATCCACAACTTGGCATGTGTCGGAAAACGATCGGTCAGCGCGCTATAAAGCGCCAAAGCCTCGTCATATTCGCCGATCCGGCCCAGCGCCGCCGCCATAAGGCTCTGCCCGCTGGCATCATCGGCATCAACCTCGAGAACGGTGCCGAGCATCTCGACCGTCTCTTCAAAACGGTTCTGCCGGTACAAGATGCCGGCAAGATTGGACCGCGCTGCCGTGAAATCGGGCGCAAGTTCAATCGCACGCCGCAACAGCGCCTCGCTGTCCTTGAACCTCCCCAGCCGCGCCGCAAGCTGTGCCATCAGGCGGATAGCCGCGACATCAAGCGGATCCTGCCGCAGATGCGCCCGCAGCAACGGCTCTGCGTCGGCCAGCCGGTCCTCGTTGATGGCGAGCGCGGCCTCAATCAACTGCGGATTGCGCATGCCGCGCGCGATATAATGGCTGGCAAGATCAGGGGCGGTTTGCGTCATCGATCCTGCGCTTATCGCATTGCCCCGGCATCGCCAAGCGCGCTGTCGGCGATGTGGAGGCGCAGCGCATCGCTGCCGGCACTGTCAAACAACGCTTCCTCGGTGCCCGTCATCCAAACCTGGCTGCCAGTATCATGAAGCCGCTCGAAAAGCGCCGCACGGCGGCCTGGGTCGAGATGCGCCGCGACCTCATCGAGCAGCAATATCGGCGATGCGCCGCGCAATTCCGCCACCAGAGCAGCATGGGCGAGGATCAACGAAAGCAACAGCGCCTTCTGTTCGCCGGTCGAACAGCTTGCCGCCGGCTGCCCATGGCCATCATGGCGCACAAGCAGGTCGTTGCGATGTGGCCCTGTAAGGGTGCGCCCTGCCGCCCGTTCGCGCCCGCGATTGGCCCGCCAGCCTGCCGCCAGCGCCTCAGCATCAGACACCGTCGCATCCTCCAGCGCTAGCAAAGGTTTGGCAAAGGGTGATGGGGGCATCGCGGCTATACGCTCCGAAAGTTGCGCGACAGTGCGCGAACGGCTGGCAATGATTGCCGCGGCATATTGTGCCATGCTGGCCTCGATCGCTTCGAACCAGGCGGTATCGCCCTGCCCTTCGGACAGCATCCGGTTGCGCTGGCGCAGGGCATTTTCATAACGGCTGCTGTTGAGCGCGTGCGCAGGCTCAAGCGCGAGCACTAACCGGTCGAGGAAACGCCGCCGTGCGCCGGCACCATCCATGAATAACCGGTCCATCGCAGGCGTCAGCCATAATATGGAGAGCCATTCGGCCAAATCGTTGATCGCGGCATTGGCACCATTGATGTGGACGATGCGCCTGCCAGGTGCTTCTGCACTCACCGCGGTGCCCAAATTGCTTTCACCCAGCCGCGCCGAGACGGCAAATCCGCCCGATCCACCCTGCCGTGCCATTTCGTGCAGATTGGCGCGCCGCAGCCCCCGGCCGGGAACCATCAGCGAAACCGCCTCCAATATGTTGGTCTTTCCCGCACCATTCGCGCCATGCAGGATAATGAAGCGCCCCTGCGGGCGAACGCTCAACGCGGCATGGTTGCGAAAATCCGTAAGGTCGAGCCGATCGAGCGCCATAGCCTTGCCCTATCCGAGATGCAGGCCGCGTCAACGCCGATTTGGAGATGCGGCTGCGCGTTGGCGCAAATTTCGCCACAGCCATCCCAAAATATTGGCGTATTTTCCTAATATTCAGGTTCGTAAAATCGTGTTTTTCACGTCGGAAAATTCTATGTAATTGTTTTTAATGTATTTCCTAAAATTGGCACGCCTCCTGCAATAACCTTGGCATCCCCGGAATGATCCGGAACATGAACAAGGAAGGACTTTTAAAATGACCATTTCGACCCGTAACCAGTTCGCTTCGGTATTCGCAGCCATCGCATGTGCATTCCTGACCATCGGCGTCAGCGTTGCTCCCGCAGTTGCTCCTGTAGCCCCCTATCTCGCCTGATAGCGTCACCCAAGAAAGGAATTTGACATGAACGCTTCATCTCGCAACCAACTCTTCTCGATCGCAGCCGCTCTGCTGTGCGCTTTCGTCACGGTCGGGATGAGCATTGCCCCCGCGCTTCCGGGTGGTATCGTCTGATGAACCCGAAGTTCGATCTGCCACCTGTCGTCAAGCCCGTTACTTCAAAGGAAAGCAAAATGACCAAATTGACGCTCGACCGCGCCAACAAGAAAATCTGGGGCGTATGCGCCGGCCTCGCCAACTGGACCGGCATGGATGCCACCGTTGTTCGCGTGATCTTCGTGCTCGCCACTTTGTTCGGCTTTGGCTCGGCCATCCTGATTTACGTCGCCTTGGGGTTGATCCTCGATTGACCCCAATCGACCTTCAGGCTCATATTGTAAAAAGTAGTAACATCTGATCGGTAACCCAAATTTAACGTCCTTGTACTGTTGGGACTTTAACTTTCGCCGTGGTAACCATCATGCAATCGAGGAACTGCACTCAGGACCAGTTTGCATGCCAGATGAAGTTAACAACGCCTACGACGATGAAAATCTCGAATCCCGCCGCTTTGGCCGCGGGGATGTCTACATCCCCATCGACGTGCGCGAATATGCAGGCGGGCGACACAAGGCCCATATGCTCGACCTGTCGCAATCGGGATGCCGGGTCTTTTCGGTAACGCTGTTGCGGCAAGACCGATCGATCTTCATCACCCTGCCGGGATTTGCGCCGCTCGAGGCGGAAGTCGCCTGGAAAAAGCGCGATGAATATGGCTGTGCATTCCTGACCGGGCTGCACCCGGCGATTTACGACCATATCCTCGCGAGCTTCCCCGCGCTGCGCAAATAGGGCGCGACTTACAGCAGGCTTTGCGTCACCACGGGCAGTCCCGCCAAGGCATCGTCGGACTGTTCGGTCCAGTGCCGTTGGTTGAACACCGCCCCTTCGGCACGCACCGCATCGACCTTTGCAAGGTCGACCTCGGCAAACAGCCACATCGGCTGGTCCAGCGCACCCAGAGCAACAACACCATCATCGGGAAAGCCAAGGTCGGGCGGTCCATAAACCCCCGCCGCCCCGCGGTTGCTGTCGAGCGAGGGGCACCAGGGCGCCTCCCCCACCGTCGGCGAATGCACGGCATAGAACTGGTTTTCGAGCGCGCGGGCCTGCGCTCCGATGCGCACCCGCCAATAGCCGGTCAATCCATCAGTAGCAGAGGGGACGAGGAGCAATTTCGCCCCTGCCTCTGCCAGCACCCGTGCAATCATTGGAAATTCGCTGTCATAGCAGATCGATATGCCAATCTTTCCCAGCGCGGTATCGAACAGGGTGAGTTCGCGGCCGCCCGAAACGCCCCAGATCTCGCGCTCGAAACGCGTCATCACAATCTTCGCTTGCTCGCCCATCTTGCGGTTGGGCGCAAAAAGGCGCGCGACATTGTGAAAGGCATCCCCCACCCGCATCGGGCAAGATGCGGCGCAGATATGGATATGATGCTCGTCCGCCAGCCGTTCATGCGCGGCGTCGATATCGCTGCGATGATCGGATAGCCACGCCAGCGAATATGCCAGATCGTCGCGCGCCTTGGCGTTGGCGGCGGTCAATTCCATGATACCATATTCGGGGAAGAGCGCGAGGCTCGCCCCGCCTGCCTTGGCTTCGGCTACCCAGCGGGCCAGCTTGTCCTCCCACTCGGCAAAGCTTCGGACTTCGTCGATCGGATATTGCGCGGCGGCGATGGTGAAGGCGCTCATAAGGGGCCGATCCAATATTGCATCTGGTGCGAAACCTCTTCCGCACCGCCGAATTCCTTCCACTCGAAATCGGTCGTGAAGCCTATGATAGGCCGATAGCCGCGCTTTTGCCAGAAGGCATCGAGCGGCTGGTAATCGGCGGGCCTCGCCGGATGGTCGACGGCGCGAACCACCGCGCAGAAACTCGCTTGCACCGCCCCCGCCACACGACCCGCCGCCTCACGCTGGTCGAAAAAGGCATGGCCGATGCCCTGCCCGCGATAATCTGGTAGCAGCACGGACTCGCCGAAATAGAAAAGCCGATCGACATCAATCCGGCGCTCAACAAAGGGGCGCTGGAACTCGGCCTTTTGCGCGATCATTGGCGAAGCGGTGGCAGCACCCACTATCCGGTCACCATCGAAGGCGGCGACCAAAGCGGCGTGCGGCGCGGCAGCAAACTCGGCGATATAGTCTCGCTCATAGGCAACATCGCCGTCGTACAGATAGGGAAAGGCGCGAAACACCTCGATGCGCAGTTGCGCCAGATCGTCGAGCGCAGCCGATATTTCCGCACCTGTCAGCGTGCGAACAGCAACCGTCAACTCAGCCCCCGACCTGCCGGATCCAGTCGGCAAGGTTGTAATAGACCGAAACCCGCGAAATCAAGCCGTCGCGCACCTCGAAAAAGGCACCGGCGGGCAGTTCGTACGTCTGCCCTGCGGCTTCGGGCAGGCCTTCATCGGTCGCCAGATATTCGCCATGGACGATGAATTCAGCGGCACCGCGCCGGCCATCCTCGTCGGCCATTAGCACGATGTCGGTCAGCCGTTCCTTGTAGCAACGATCCATGTGCGCAAGGAAAGTGCGGAACGCATCCTTGCCCGATTGGCGATCGCCCTGGTTGATATCGTGCGCGACATCCTCGGTCAGGCAGGCGAGCATCCCCTCGCCGTTGCCCGCATTGAATGCCTCATAATAGCGCCCGAGCAGGGCGAGCGTATCGGCGCGGCTCATGCAACCTTCCGTACGAAGACGCTGCCCGCCGAATAGCCGGCACCAAAGGAGCAGATAAGGCCGATATCGCCTGCTTTCAGGTCTTCGCTATGCTTGTGGAAGGCGATGATCGATCCGGCGCTTGAGGTATTGGCATAGGTGTCGAGCACGGTCGGGCTTTCATCCTCATTCGCCTCATGCCCCAAGACACGCTGCGAAATCAGGCGGTTCATCCCCTGGTTGGCCTGGTGCAGCCACAGGCGGCGCAGCCCGCTGCCTTCAAGGCCAAGGTCGGCGGCATGATCGACGATCATCTGTGCGACCATCGGCACCACTTCCTTGAAGACCTTGCGGCCTTCCTGGACGAACAGCTTGTCGGACTTAGGTCCGCTTTGATCGACAGGCCCCTTGCCTTCGGCGCGGTTCAGGAAACCGAAATTGTTGCGGATATTGTTGCTATACTGGGTCTTCAGCCGCGTGCCGAGGATTTCCCAATGCTGCGCAGGGGCGATGTCCTTCGCTTCGACAAGGATTGCGGTCGCCACATCGCCGAAGATGAAATGGCTGTCGCGATCGCGCCAGTTCAAATGGCCCGAAGTGATTTCAGGGTTCACCACCAGCACCGATTTGGCATTGCCAGCACGGATATAATCGGCGGCAGTCTGGATGCCGAAAGTCGCCGACGAACAGGCGACATTCATGTCAAAGCCGAAGCCGCGCTGCATGCCCAGTTCATGCTGGATTTCCACCGCCATCGCCGGATAGGCGCGCTGCATGTTCGATGCGGCGCAGAGCACGGCATCGACATCGGCAATGTCACGGCCGGCCTTGGCCAGCGCATCGCGGCAGGCGGCAACGCCGATTTCGGCCATCAGCGAAATCTGGTCATTGGGGCGCTCTGCATAGCGCGGTTCCATGATTTCGGGGTTGATGATTGCGGTCTTGTCGATCACATGGCGCGATTTGATGCCGCTCGCTTTCTCGACAAACTCGACCGAGCTGTGCACCAGCGGCTCCGCATCGGGATTGCGCGCATTGTAGAGGTCAACATACGCATTGAAGCTGGCGACCAGTTCGTCGTTCGAAATGGTATCTGTCGGGGTGTAAAGCCCGGTCGCCGAAATGACCGGAGTGAAAGCGTCTGTCATGGGATTCCCGCTGTTTATGTTTTGCTGGCTGTCGACTAGCGCCACCCAATACGGGAAACAAGCTAATTGCTTTTGCTGCGCGCCGAGTCCAGTATCGTCAACAAGAGGGGAGCCACAAAACAGATGGCATTGGAGACGCGTAAACCCAGCCTGCTTTCACGTGGCGTGCGGGCTTTGTTGATGTGGTTTTACAGACGGCAGGGCTGGACTGCGGTGGGTGAAATTCCGGAGCCGCGCCGCTTCATCATCATCGCAGCCCCGCACACATCGAACTGGGATTTCCTCTATTATATCGGCCTGACGCAGACGCTGGGGATCCAGCCGCATTTCATGGCCAAGACCGCTTTGTTCCGATGGCCGATGCGCAACTTCATGCTCGACATGGGCGGGGTTCCGGTCGATCGCAAAAAGGGCGGCAATTATGTGCAGGCTATGATTGACGAGTTCGGCAAGCACAAGGAATTCATGCTGACCATCGCGCCCGAAGGCACACGCGGTGCAGTGCGCAAATGGAAAACCGGTTTCTACCATATCGCCATGGGGGCCAATGTCCCGATGGTCGTCGGCATGATGGATTATGGCAAGAAAACCGGCGGGCTTGGCCCGCTGATCTGGCCGACCGGCGACTATGAAGCCGACATGGCGAAGGTTGCCGAGGTTTATGCCAAGGTGACGCCCAAATTTCCATCGAAGCAGATGGCGAGCATAACCGGGGAGAGCGAAACATGAGTGGTGCATTGACCATGCTGGCAATCAACCTTGCGGTGTTGATGGCAGCGATCCTCTTGCTCTGGGCCTATTCGGTCAAAATCCGTGACGTCTCGTTCATCGATGCATTCTGGGCGTTTGGGATGGTCATCCTTGCCTGGGCAAGCTGGATGCAGATCGATGGCAATGGCCGCCGCGCCGATGTGCTGCTGGCGCTCACCACTATCTGGGGCGTGCGGCTTGCCGTCCACCTCATCACCCGTTGGCGGCGCGAGGGTGAAGACCCGCGCTACAAGAAAATCATGGGCCATGCGATGGAAACCAAGGGGTGGAGCTGGGCGAAGACCGCGCTGCTGATGGTATTCCTGACGCAGGCACCATTGCTGTTCATTACCTCGCTGCCAGCACAGCTTGGTATCTGGGCGAGCGAAGGCGGACGCTGGGTCATGGGCCCGATCGCATGGGCAGGTGTCGTCATTGCGATGATCGGGATCATCTTTGAAACCGTCGGCGATGCGCAGTTGAAGGCCTTCCGCAGCAACCCCGCCAACAAGGGCAAGGTGCTCGACACTGGCCTGTGGCGTTATACCCGCCACCCCAATTATTTCGGCGACGCCTGCACCTGGTGGGGTATCTGGCTGGTCGCGGCGGAAACTGGCCCTGCTGGCTGGGTGAGCATCATCGGCCCGATTTTCTTGACCTTCACGCTCACCAAATGGTCGGGCAAGCCGCTGCTCGAACGCAGCCTCAAAAAGAACCGTCCCGATTATGCCGCATATATCGAACGGACCTCGGGTTTCTTTCCCTGGCCGCCCAAGAAATAACCCACGCTTTTCCGCGAGGGGCTATTTCACCAACCAGATCTCGCCATAGCCGTTGAAAGCTGGCGCCACCTTGTGCTTCACCTCGCGGCCCGGCGCGAAGGCAAGGTCGGGGAAACGGTTGAACAGCATTGGCAGCGCGATCTTCGCCTGTGCTTTGCCCAGCCCCGCACCCAGGCAATAATGCGCGCCGCCGCCAAAGGCGAAATGCTGCACATTTTTGCGTTCGATGTCGAAAGTCTGCGGATCGGGGTTCATTTCGGGATCGAAATGCACACCAAACAGCGACATGTGGATGGTATCGCCCTTTTTGATCGCCTTGTCGGCAACCTGCATATCCTCATGCGCGCTGCGCAGCACCTGCGACACGGGCGGTTCGACGCGCAATATCTCGTCCATCGCATTGTCGTGCAGGTCAGGCCGCGAGCGGAATTTGGCGAGCTGGTCGGGATGCTTGAGCAATTGCACCACACCCGCACCCAGCATGTCGGTAGTGGTCGAATTGCCCGCAATCAGCAGCAGGCGGATCAGCAGCACGATATCCTGCGTCGTCAGGCTGTCGCCCTCCTCCTCCGCCTGTGCGAGGCGGGTGATCAGGTCGTCGCTCGGCTTGGAACGCCGGATATCGACCTCACGCGCCAGATAATCTGCAAGCACGGTGGTCGATTCCTCGTAAAGCGCGGTCTGCTCCGGCGTGCGGAACGGATTGAGCGCCTGCATGCAGCCCAGTGACCAGCGGCGGAAATCCTTGCGGTCGGCGGGATTGATGCCGAGCAGTTCGGCCATAACTGTCGTCGGCAGCGGCGATCCAAACAGTTGGACGAAATCAAATTCACCCTCGGCTGCCTCAATATCATCGGCCAGGCCCTTGGCGATTTCCTCTATCCGCGGCAGCAGCGCATCGACCGAGCGTTTGTTGAATGCCTTCAGCACCAATGTGCGTTGCCGCTTATGCTCGGGATCGTCGAGCATCAGGATCGACAATTCCTTGCTGTTCGCACCGTAAAGCGTCTTCGAAAAGCTGCCTTCATTGGCCTTGCGCGGGTCGGCGTTGAGATCGCGGTTCTTAATCAGTTCCGAAACCTCGCGCCCGCGGGTCAGGAAATAGCGGCCAAGCTGCTGGTCATGGTGGACCGGATCAGCGGCCCGCAACCGATCGAGCGGCACCCAGGGCGTTTCCCGATAGGTCGGATCCAGCGCAGAAAGCTGGTATCCCGTCGGCAACGGCTGTTCTTCGTCTGACATTGAAATCACTACCCCGTGTTTCTTAAATCCACCCGTGATGACGATACGCAGCGGCTGCGCCAATGCAACCATCCATATCATTTTGGCTGCAAACTTGTTTGCCCTGCATCAATTCCTGTTACACGTTGCGATGCTAAGCAATGTCGATGCTGTTTTACCTCGCAATTTCCACCATGATGGTCTTCCTGACCGTGACTATTCACGGCCTTGGCCTCAACCTGCTTGCCCACTTTATTCGCTCTGAAGAGCATGAGGAGCGGGTGCATCATGTGCCAAAGCTTTCGCGCCGCAGCCTGTTTTTCACGCTCGCGCTCGTGCTCGGCCTGTTCGTTTTGCACGGTCTCGAAATCTGGCTCTACGCATTCCTCTTCATGGCGGTCGGCGCAATTGCGACGCTGGAAACCGCAGTCTACTTCTCGACGATCAGCTATGCCGGCATCGGCTTTGACGATAGCTATATCCAGCCCGCTTGGCGGCTCGTGGCAGGGATAGAGGGGATCAACGGCCTGCTGCTGCTCGGCTGGTCCACTGCGTTCTTTGTGACTTTGGTGACACGTTTGGGGCGCTGATCAGCGCGCCGGCATCTCGCGAGTCAACGCCGCCATCGCCCGATAGAGCGAAATCATTTCGGCAAAGTCGAACGCCTGCTTCACCAGCTGCCCATCAGCGAGCGCCAATTCGATTTCGACAGGCACCGGCCCTTTTTGCTGGAGCAGCGCGTCGGTGAAGGCCTTGCCCTCGAAAATCGCAGTCCAGGCGTTGACATCCTCTGCATCCGCCAGCGACTGGTTGACCCATCCGATCGACAAAGGTGGATTTTCGCCCGCGCGGAACAGCACCGATCCTTTGGGCATTCCACGCTGTTCGGGCCAGTCATAGGCGCTCACCGACAGGCCAAGCAGATATTCCTCATTCTGGTTCTGCAGCACCAGCATGCTCGCCGCCTTGGGCCCGAAACCTGTGGTGCATTGGATTACCGCCGCAGCCCCGCTGCGATAACAGCGCAGTTCGCCCTTGCGAGTGGGGTAGGTCGCCGCCGGGGTTGTTCCCGCGAGCGAAAAGACGATGGTATCGCCCTGGTACAACGCGCGGACCTTGGCACCTTCGAGCAGGAAATCCTCGACCAGCGCAATGCCGATCATCTTTCCATAGCCATCAAGCGTCTTGGCGCAGCGCAGCCGTCCGCGAAATTGCGGAGTGGTTACGGTAGAGGGCATCAGCTCCTCACGAACAAAACCAAGCTCTGCCGCGCGCTTTGCCATATCGGCGGGCAAGGCATCGGTCACGCTGCACGTCGGCACGGTGCCGCGATCGGCCACTTCCAGCTCGGGATTGGCGAAGGCGGCCTGCCCCGAAAGCAGCGCGAACGCGAACAGCAGGGGGCGAAGCGGCAGCGGAAACCTCATCCGCCAGCCGTTAGCCGCCATGGCTGCTGGCAGCAAGCAGGATGCTTGTTTTCGCCCGCCGCTTTGCGCATAGCGTGGTGGATGATCACGCTTCGCCGCATCAGTTTCGGTTTCGCCGCCCTCCTCGCCGCCAGCGAGGTAGCGCGCTGGATCGGCGACATCCGCCTGATCCCGCTGGTGTTCGACGAATTGATCGTTGCCGCCGCACTTACAGCCGCTGCATGGGTTGCACCGCGTTACGGCACCGCCCCGCTTGCCGCGGCTTGGGGAATGTTCAGCGGGCTGATGCTTGGCCTTCTGGTGCCGACGCTCGATCACCTGCTTTTCGGCCCGCCAAAGGTCGGTGCATTGTTCTACAGCATCGTACTGGCACTCGCCTTTGCTGGCGGGCTGTGGGCGAGCAGCTTCGCCATGCGCGTCGCTTATTCGAAACCGCATGCCGGTTGACGCTTGCCAAGCGTGCTTGCGAGGCGCACAGCGCGTGCCAGAAAGGCGGGGCCCATGTCCGACGAAGATTATGTCTATGACGAGGAAAGCGGCGAGTGGCTGCCTGCGTCCGAGCTTGCAGCCAAGCAGGCGGCGGAAAACGCTGTCGAGGTGCGCGATGCCGTGGGCAATATCCTGCAGGATGGCGACCAAGTGACGTTGATCAAGGATCTGACCGTCAAGGGCGCGGGGCAGACGCTGAAGCAGGGTACGCTGATCAAGTCGATCCGGCTGACCGGCGACGCGCAGGAAATCGACTGCAAATTTGACGGCATTAAAGGCCTTGTGCTGCGCGCCGAATTCGTCCGCAAACGCTGATGCGGCGCTCTGTCCTTTTCGCTGCGCTCGCGCTTTCCGCCTGCGCGGCGACGCCGCCATCCAATCCGCAGGATGCATTCTGGACCAATCTTCGTGCGCATTGCGGCAAAGCCTATTCCGGCAAACTCACTAGCGAAGAAGCCGTAGATGCCGATTTCAAGGGCCGCCTTATGCTGATGCATGTGCGCAGTTGCACCGACAATGAAATCCGCATTCCCTTCCACATCGGCCCCAAAGATGGCGACAGCAAATGGGATCGTTCGCGCACCTGGGTGATAACCCGCACGGCAAGCGGATTGCGGTTAAAGCATGACCACCGGCATGAAGATGGCAGCGAAGATCTGCTGACCCAATATGGCGGCGACACAGCCACACCCGGCAGCGCCACTGCCCAAAGTTTCCCCGTCGATGCCGAGAGCATCGCACTATTCCGTCGCGAAGGACGCGGTGTATCGGTGACCAATGTCTGGGAGGTCGAGATCAGTGACAAAAGCGCGGCCAGCCCGCGCTTTGCCTATATCCTGCGCCGTACGGGAGAGAATGCCCGGCTGTTCCGCGTCGAGTTCGATCTTGGCCGTGCGGTGACGCCGCCGCCCCCGCCATGGGGCTTTTAAGCGCTTCGGTTCATTCGATCGGCTTTGGCTGCCACAGCTCTATCTTGCGGCCTTCGGGATCCATGATGTGGGCGAAGCGACCATTGGCTTCATCGGGGAAGGTCTTGACCGGTTCCACCCCATGTTCGGCACAGCGCGCAAGCATGCCGTCAAGATCATCGACCATCAGATTGAACATGAATTCCTTGTCTGACGGGGCGAAATAATCGGTGTCGGCCTTGAATGGCGAAAATACCGTTGCCGCGCCCGGATGCGCAGCGGCGGCGTCGGGCATGAAGACTACGCCCCATGGTTGAACATCGATGCCGAGCACCCGCGCATACCATTCATTGGTCGCCTCCGGGTCCGCCGATTTGAAGAAAAGACTCCCAAGTCCAAGGATTCTAGCCATGATTCCAGATCTTTCTGCTGGTTAGCTGAGACCTTTTCTTACTGCGTTCCGCACAGTTTCGCAATCTCGCCCGAAAGCGCGACGGCGGTATGATCCTGCCAGTGCGGCGCGATCACCTGGATGCCGATGGGCAGCCCTTCATGCCCGCCAACCGGCACTGAAACCGAGGGCAAGCCGGGATAGGTCGCGAGCCCGATCCACGCAATCTGCGTGTGAAAGGGTGACGGCTGCCCATTGAGGATCACGCGGCGCGCGCGCCAATTGGGATCGTCGCTGTGGTGGAAGGCGGTGGTGCCAAAGACCGGCGCGAGGATTGCATCATATTCGCCAAACAGCGCCTGCCATTCGCGCATACGGTTTGCCTGCTTGTCGAGCAGTTCGAGCCATTCGCGCGCGGTCAGTTCCGGCCGGTCAGGCGAAGGCGGCTGGCGAGCGGCCATCGCGACGTTGAGCAGCTTCATATAGTCGGCATGCATCGCCTCGAGGTCCGGAAGGAGGTCGGTGCGATGCTCGATGACTGCACCTGCATCGGCGGCCTTGTCCGCCGCATGGCGCAGCGCCGCCGCCACGGCGCTATCGAGTTCGGCAACCGGATGGCTTTCGATGAGAAGGATGCGCGCACCTTTCAGCCCGTCGGCACGGGCACGCGGCAACGGCATGGTGCTGGCCAGATCGAGCGCGAGCGCAAGATCATCGGCACTGCGCGCCATCGGCCCAGTCATCGACATCACCGTCGGTCCGCCCTTCATCCCCGGGAAATAGTGCCCGTCAAAGGGAATAGCGCCATAGGTGGGTTTCAGCCCGGTCACGCCGCAGAAATGGCAGGGGGTACGGATCGACCCGCCAATGTCGGAACCGAATTCGAGCGGTACCATCCCCGCCGCCAGCGCCGCTGCCCCGCCGCCCGAGGAGCCACCGGGCACGCGGCTGAGATCATGCGGATTGTTGGTGCGGCCGTAAATCGGGTTCACCGATTGCAGGTCGGCGAGCGCGACGGGAACATTGGTCTTGCCCAATATCACCGCCCCCGCCGCCTTCAGCCGCTTCACCGCATGCGCATCTTCATCGGCGACAAAATCGCGCGCAAATTCGAAACCCCATGTGGTTTTCAGCCCGGCAATGTCATAGCTTTCCTTGACGGTCATCGGCACGCCGTTGAGCGGCCCGGCCTGCCCTGCCGCCTTCGCCTTGTCGCGCAGCTTCGCCTGCTCTCGCGCGCGATCAAAATCGCGCACCACCACCGCATTGATCGGCCCGTCGAGCGCCTCGATCCGCGCGATTGCGGCCTCGCAGGCTTCGACCGCCGAAAGCTCTCCCCGCGCGATCTGGCCTGCGAGTTCGAGCGCGGTGGGTTCGTTGTGCAACCGTGGAAATGCCATCATCCGTTCCTTTTAATCCGCCTTGGCCATCAGGCCCTTGATAACCAACGCAAAGCCCGCGACCATCGCCAGCGACAGAACAATCAGCAGCACCGTAATCAGGCTTTCTTGCCAAGGTGCGCCCACATGGTCGCCTGCGACGATCGGCATCGTCTGCCGCCCTGCACCCCAGATCGCGCCGAGCAGAACAGTCGCCCAATTGGCGGTGGTGCCAAAGGCGAGCAGGCCAAAGGCCCAGCGCTCCGCCCGCGCGCCCAGATGCACAAATCGCCAGCCAGCGCCGAGCGCGAGCAGCATGATGCCGTTCATCAACCCTTCAAGATGCGCCGAAAGCCCCATGCGCGGATTGGCCAGGCTGCCCGAAACAAAGCCGGTGAGCAGCCCCGCCATCACCAGCAACGCGCCCAGCAGCATGAACCGCCGCGCGGTGCGATTGTCTGCACTTTCCATAAATCCTCCCCCTCACACTCTCCGCCGCCGATGCAACAGCAGCGGCGGGCACGAGTCAAGCGGGCGTTACACGGCGGCGCAGCAGGAAGATCAGGAAACCGATGGTGAACAGCGCATCACCCGAAAGGATAGCGCCCGTTCCCGGTGCAGCGCTTCCCGCGAGCACATCGGGGAGCAGCAGCGCAACGATCCCTGCTTTGCCGACGATACCCGCCCACAGCACCGGGCCAAAGCGCGCCGGATCGCGCCCGACAATCGCATAGACGATGCCGAAACAGAGCACGAGCAGGCCGACAATCTGGTCGTTCACCGCCGCCGCGCTGTTTGCCAACCCCGCCCCGCCAATCACCAGATTATACGCCGCAGCCGCATAGAAAAACCAGCGCCAGCGCGTGCCCCTGCCATTGCCAATATCGTGCATCGCAATCCCCCTGTGTCGATAGGTTTAGCCGCAAAGCAAGGCGGGTAAAGCGCATGCTGCACCGTTCATGCGCTTTTCATGGCCCTGCTCCGGCAAAAGCGTGTAAGGCACAGCCGCGCTCCGAATGCCTTGGGTCAGTCGCAATAAGGAGCATGTCTTGGAAACCCGACTGATCATTGCCTATTCATTGATTGCCCTGATGGCCGTGCTGGCCACGATCGGCGGCGTTGCATTTCGCCGCAGCCAATCGCGCAAACAACGTCGCGACGAAGGGCGCGGTGATTATTGATCTTCGGCCCTGAGGCCCCTCTCTGACCCCCTCAACCAAATTCAAACCGGCCTGGCATGCCTTCGGCTATCCGCGCCCGATCGCGGTGGAACCAGCGCCCGGCGAGGAAAAAGGCAGGTAGCGCGAGCAGCGAGGCGACCGACATCGTCATCGCGGCATGGGTGTAAGGTTCCAGGCTACCCGCATTGCGGAACAGGTCGATGAGCCAGCCCGTGCCGGTGATGCCAAGGCCCAGCCCCACGACATTCAGGCACAATATGTTGAACGCGATCACCGTCGCGCGCGCAGAAGGCGGCGAGAGTTCCTGTATGGTCGAAATGGACGGCCCGTAAAAGGCGCACAGGATGAAGATGCCCAGCCCGATGCCCGGCACGAACAGCACCGAATCCGCGGGCAATATGCGGAAGATGACCGAGAATGGCCCGACAATCAGGAACATCCAGAACAGCAGCATCGCCCGGCCCGACTTCCTGTATTTATACCACCAATCGCCGGCAAAGCCGCCAAACAGCGTGCCCGCAATCCCCGCGACAACGGTGATATAGCCAGTCAGCTTGGCGATTTCCGCCCGCTCAAAGCCGCGTTCCTCGACAAACCAGATCTGGTCAAACGCCGCCGCGCCGACGGCAAAGTGCAGCGCAACCCCGCCACCGATCATCATGCACAAGGCAGGCGATTGCTTCAGCGCCGCGCCGAGCAATTTCATATGCCCGCCAAGGCCCGGGCCATGTTCATGGGCATGCACGGTTGGCACGCGCGGATCGCGCACGAACAGCATCAGCACCGCGAACAGCATCCCCACCCCGCCGAGCAGGTAGAAACAATTGCGCCAGCCGATGGTGGGGCCAAGATAGCCCGCAACCAGCAGGCTGAGCCCCGCGCCCACCGGCACGCCAAGATAATAGAGCGCCGCCGCCAGCCCCAATTGCGAAGGCCGAAACCGGTCCGCCAACAAGGATGTTGCCGCCGGGGTCAGCGCCGATTCCCCGACGCCGATCAGCGCGCGCGGGATTGCCATCGAGACAAAACCCTTCGCCGCCCCGCTGGCCGCGGTCAGCAGGCTCCACAACGCAATCGCTGCGGCGATCAACCGGCCGCGGTGCATCCTGTCCGCCAATATCCCCATGAACAGCCCGGCGACCGCATAGAAGATGATGAAGAACAGCCCGGTCAGCAGGCCATATTGGGTATCGGTCAACCCCAGTTCGGGTTTGATGAAATTGGCAAAGCTGGGGAGCAGCTGGCGATCGACGAAATTGAGGATGTTGATGATGATGAGCAGCGAGAGCAGCCCCCATCGTGATGGATCATCCTTTGCGGCACTCTCATCGGCTTGCGCACTGATATCAGCGGACATTTACTCTCCCTCTCCCAATCTCCACCTCCATCATGGGAGAGAGCGGGGAGGATGCCAAGCGGGAAAGTGCGCGCATCGCCGCGCGGCGGGCCATCCATCGATTTATATTCGATGGGCGCGTCCTCTTTCTCCCCCTCCGCCTCCGCATCGCCTTCGTCAAAACCCGCGGATTCTTCAGAAAGTAGAAGCGCCGCGCGCACCCTTGCCCGCGCCTCGATCTCGCTCTTGCCCAGCACCTCGTCAAAGAAGCATTCCCACAGCTCCTGCGCGCTCAGCCCTTCGTCGATCATTTGCAGGAAGCAGTCGAAACGCACCGCGACCGCCAGCACCTCGGGCAAGGCCGTTGCCGGGTTCACCCGATCGAGCAGCGCCATCGAAAGCCGGGGGTTTTGCCGGGTGTAGGTTGTTACCCCATCCTCGCGCACCCAGCGCGCCTCCTCCCCCTTGATCGCGCTGGTCATCAGATTGTCGGCGACGATCCGCCGCGCGATGATCAGCGCAGCCTCCCACCCCAGGTTAAAGGCATAGCCGCGCGCGGTGCGGCGCAGGGCATAGCAACCGCCGCTGCTCATCCCCACGCTGCGTATGGCATCGGCGGCAACGCCATTATCGGCCAGATGCGCAAGGCAAGCCGCCTGCCGCCCCGCGCTCCAGCCATCGGCGCGCGATTCATAACGGAGGTAAGCCGCAGCAGGCAGCCGCGCATCGGCATCACCGACCAAGGAAGAGATTGGCGGGAGGGGATTTGGTTGGGGAGTGGTGTGCATATCCATGTCCTTTAATGAAAAGGACTTGGGCTAATATATTTGGCGTAATGTAGGACAGCGATATTTGGGCAATAGCCGCCCAAATATGTTGACCATTTATTGACCATCGCCCTAGTATAACTGCCAATATGCCGCCTGAATTACTTGCCCTTATCGACCGGCCATTCATCCTTTTGGCCGTACTGACCGTTGGCGCCTTGATTGGCATTGCTGTGGAACGATTGGTGGAGGGGCAGAAACGCGCCGAACGCCGCGCCTATTGGAAGGGGCGCAATGCGGGCCAGCGCGGCAGCAAGCCGGTGCAGCTCAAGAAAGACGGACTGGCGGAAAAACCCGGCGGCAATGGTGCCAACGCGACGGACCAGCTAGCCCGCGTGATGATTGCCGATTTCTCATCCCGCCCGCTGCTCAACCGGCCAGAGGCAAACCTGTTCAAGGCGCTCGACGCCGCCGTGATCGCGCGCAACCCGCGCTGGCAGGTGATGGCGCAGGTTTCATTGGGGGAGTTCCTGACCAGCCCCGACAAGGAAGCCTATGGCGCAGTCAATTCAAAGCGCGTCGATTTCGCGCTGATGGACCCGGATGCCCGCGTCGTCCACGCAATCGAATATCAGGGCAGCGGCCACCACCTCCCCGGCAGCAGCGCCGCTGCCCGCGACGCGGTGAAAAAGGAAGCGCTGCGCAAGGCGGGGATTGGCTATCACGAAGTGGTTGCTGGGCACACCACGGCGGGAGAGTTAAAGCGGCTGGTGGAGAAGTTGGTGCCGGGGGAGTGATTTAGTAGAACACTGCTGAATTCTATGTTCTACAATATAAGGAGTTTTAATACTGATAGCCATATTTCGGCGGCTCCACATCAGTTAAGCCATAGGTCAGATAATATTTTCGAGCAGCACGCCAACCTCGCACAAAGCTTGGAAGCGCAGTCTCTGGCTTGGGTTCTTCTCTCCACTGGCCAAGATCCAACCAATCGCCTTTAATTAGACGTGTAGCGTTGGGCGTTAGCCCCCTCACTCCATACTTCTGACTCAATATTTGGGCCCGCTTCCTCATTGCCCTAGCTACAGTTCCTGCAAGCCAACCGTCCAGCTCTTGCAACGCAGACTTATCGTCTAAGAGAGCATAGAAACTCATTAAACCCCGAACTCTTCGCAGCTTTCTTCCGCCATTAAGCATAGAACGAATTTCGTTTTCATCCAGTCCACCGTATAGATAATTTCGTATCTCAGATATCAGCCCCAACAGGTCCCAATCGAAACTTTTCGAATAGCTTACGCGATTTGGGTTGAAACCAGTCGATCGGATGTAAGCCGTAAGGTAAACTGACACCAACTTCGACAGTTTCGTTTTGATCGAAAGGATTTTCTTGTCAGAGAGGATCAAACCATTTTCTGTGAAACGGTATCCCAGATAGTCAATATGCCGCACTGTCCTAATTTCCGCGTCCTTGTTAGCAAGCACAGCAATGCCGGGCGACTTTTCTCTGTTAAGTTCAATGCCTGAAAAGCCACAATGATCAAAAAATGTTCGTTCGATCTTTATCGCATCTTCGTAGCTTTCACACAAAGCAGTCACGTCATCGGCAAAACGAACAAATTTGCCTGGTAGCTTTTCTAACGCAGTGTCCAACGAATGGTTGGCAAGATTGGCAAGAATCAAAGAAATAGATGAGCCTTGGGGTGTTCCGATTTTCCGCCTCTCGAAAGTGCCTTTCTCATACTCAATTTTCTGAGCATATCCGTGCCGCAGAAATTGCTTCAACACATTCTTTTCGGCAGGTGTCAGTGAGAAAAGCTCAGGATCGTTTAATAACTTTTCAATGTAAGGATGCGGAATGGATTCAAAATAATTTTTGAAATCAACTTGAACAGAATAAATCTTAGGAGAAGATCTAATAAAAGATCTCAAATCTAAAATAGCATCGAAGACATTTTTTTCAGGATGATAAGCGAATGAATGAGGAGAAAATCTTTTAATATTTCGTTCTCTTAGACGCTTCATCAAGATGTTAGCCAAAGCGGTATCGGGTATTGAAAATGCCATTAAGGGGCGTTTCCCGCCATTCGCCTTATCTTTATAGAACTTCAAAGCAGGCAATGGCTGATAATCTAAATTTTGCACCTTATGCCAAATAACTTTGGCTAATAAGTTTGCATTGCGTTTACAGTAGCTTGGGTCGAAGTGCCGATGTACAAAATTGTCAGGATCAAGCGCAGTTAACCCAGGTTCAACATTCGTCCGTTTACGAAAACGATTTCTATACTCTGTGTCTTTTTTTGCGATTCCAGCCTGCCGTGCGAAGACCCGGTTAGCAACTTTCTTGATCTCGTTTCGAAGCGCAGTTTGCATAAGTTCGGGGAAGACCTAGAAGTAAAGGGTTTCCGTTACACAGTACAATGCGCAACGTTCTCAAGGAAGCAGTTAGTAAGAGACTAGCCTTATCGCTCGAGTCCTAAGAAACCATCGTTTCTGTTATTTTGGCCTTCCCCTCGGCTACTGCGCCTATAAAGACAATAAAACACTTACAAACCCCTGAGTCAACAGCATTTTTATCTATATATAATTAGTTCGAATATACTTTATTTTACAAACTCCCCCTACCCAAAATTTTAACCCCTTTTACCGCATAATCCCGCTTTCCGGCCGGGCTCGCGCAATGTGGCTTGGTTGTGGTCGTTAATGTGTGGATGGACGACATGAATTGGGGTTCGACGAAATTGCGGTTGGTGCTGGTGGGGATTGGCGTTGTCGCCTTTTCCGTCATCACCTCGCTGCTCGCGACGCACGCCAGTTTCACGATGAGCGAACAGGTGTCCTATCATGACTCCATGCTGGTCGCGCTGATCATCCCGCTGCTCGTAGCGCCGCCATCCTATGGCTATGTCGCATGGCTCAGCTGGAAATTGAAAAAAGCAAATGAACGGCTCGACAGCCTGGCGCACCAGGATCCGCTGACCGGGCTATCGAACCGCCGCGCCTTTGTTGAGGCGGCGACCGTGCGGCTTTCCGAAGGCAGTGCGCAGATCCTCGCGATGATCGATATCGACCATTTCAAGCGGATCAACGATCGTATCGGCCATGCGGGCGGCGACAATGCGTTGAAGCACGCCGCAGACCTGCTGCGCCGGTCCGCCCCCAAGGATGCGCTGCTCGCGCGTTTGGGCGGGGAGGAATTCGGCCTGCTCTTTGCCCTGCCCGCCGACGATGGCGGCGCTGCTGCATCCGCCGCTGCCGCGCATGTGGAGGCGATGCGGCTGCAACTGGAATCGCTGCCGCTGATCACCCCGCAGGGGCGGATCGATGTGACCGCCAGCTTTGGCCTTGCCATCGCGCGCGCCGATGAAACGCTCGACACGCTGCTCAGCCGCGCCGACCTTGCGCTTTATGCGGCAAAGCATGCCGGGCGCAACCGGCTGCACATGGCGATGTAGGCTGCGCGGCGCCGACCTTATCGGTCAGCGCCCACGCTCAATCATGCTCGCGCCCGCCAGCGCCGAGATAAAGCTCCCGCCCCGTCTCGTCATAGACCTTGCTCATCTCGGCCATGCCAGCCTCGGCATCCTCTGCCGCGACAAAGCCGTCGGCGGGCTGGTTTTGCAGCTTGGCAAATTCGCGCACTTCCTGGCTGATCTTCATGCTGCAGAATTTCGGCCCGCACATAGAGCAGAAATGCGCGGTCTTTGCGCCTTCTGCCGGCAGCGTCTGGTCGTGATATTGCTCCGCCGTATCGGGATCGAGGCTGAGGTTGAACTGGTCGCGCCAGCGGAATTCGAAGCGCGCCTTGGATAGCGCATCGTCGCGCACCTTGGCCGCCGGGTGGCCCTTGGCGAGGTCTGCCGCGTGCGCCGCGAGCTTGTAGGTGACAACGCCAACCTTCACATCGTCGCGGTCGGGCAGGCCCAGATGCTCCTTGGGCGTGACGTAGCAGAGCATCGCCGTACCGTACCAGCCAATCATCGCCGCGCCGATGCCGCTGGTGATATGGTCATATCCCGGCGCGATATCGGTGGTGAGCGGCCCGAGCGTGTAGAAGGGTGCCTCGCCGCACGTCTCCAACTGCTTGTCCATATTCTCCTTGATCTTGTGCATCGGCACATGGCCGGGCCCTTCGATCATCACCTGCACATCCTGTTCCCAGGCGCGCTTGGTGAGTTCGCCCAGCGTGTAAAGCTCGGCAAATTGCGCTTCGTCATTGGCATCGGCGATGCTGCCGGGGCGCAGGCCATCGCCCAATGAATAGGCAACATCATAGGCCTTCATGATCTCGGTAATCTCGTCAAAGCGTTCGTAGAGGAAGCTTTCCTTATGATGCGCGAGGCACCATTTCGCCATGATGCTGCCGCCGCGCGAGACGATGCCCGTCACGCGCTTCGCCGCCAGCGGCACGTAAGGCAGGCGAACGCCCGCATGGATGGTGAAGTAATCGACGCCCTGTTCGGCCTGCTCGATCAACGTATCGCGGAATATTTCCCAGGTCAGTTCCTCGGCAATGCCGCCAACCTTTTCGAGCGCCTGGTAGATCGGCACGGTGCCGATGGGGACGGGCGAGTTGCGGATGATCCATTCGCGCGTGTCGTGGATGTTGCGCCCTGTTGACAGGTCCATCACCGTATCCGCGCCCCAGCGGATCGACCAGACCATCTTGTCGACTTCGCTCGCCACGTCAGACGCGACCGCGCTGTTGCCGATATTGGCGTTGATCTTCACAAGGAAGTTGCGCCCGATCGCCATCGGCTCGCTTTCGGGGTGGTTGATGTTGCTGGGGATGATCGCCCTGCCCCGCGCCACTTCATCGCGGACAAATTCGGGCGTCACATAATCGGGGATTGCAGCGCCAAAGCTTTCGCCGTCGCGCACATATTCCTTGAGCCGCGCCCGGCCGAGATTTTCGCGCTCCGCCACATATTCCATCTCGGGCGTGATGATGCCGCGGCGGGCATAGTGCATTTGGCTGACATTCATGCCGGGCTTTGCGCGCAGCACCTGTTTCTTCACATTGGGGAAAGGCGCAACGCCGCCGCTGCGATCAGGGCCAAGCTGGCCATTATCTTCGGGGCGCACCGCGCGCTGTTCCTTCTGCTCGACATCGCCCCTGCCAAGGATCCAATGCCGGCGCAGTTCGGGCAGGCCCTCGGCTATGTCGATGCGGGCATTGGGGTCGGTATAGGGGCCGCTGGTATCATAGACGCGCACCGGCGGTTCGCCGCTCGAGGGTTCGAGGTAAATCTCGCGCATCGCCACCTTCAGCGGGCCGACATGGATCTTTTTCGATCCCCGAATGGGGCCGGTGGTGACTGCAGGTTGCTCTGTGCGTGCGGGGGCGTCGCCCATGGATAGTCTCCTCGATGGGCGGTGGGGAAATGGCCTTGCGATGCAGCCTTCCCTCCCTCCGCCCGTGCTAACGGGTTCAGGTTCAACGGGTCGGATGGTGCTTACCCATCCCTCTCAGCCACAGCAGGCTCCCCGGGGATGTTGCAAGAATAGGCCGCTTGGCCCTAACTGTCCAGCATGACAAACCCCTCTCCACAGGAAATCCGCGCGCTGGCCGATGCCGGGGGCATATTGTCGCTGCGCGTGGTGCCGGGGGCGAAGGTGGAGCGGGCCGCGATAGAGAATGGAGCCCTCAAGCTGTGGACGCGCACCGCGCCCGAAGATGGCAAGGCTACCAAGGCCGTGCTGGCGCAGTTGGCCGTGCTGCTGGGGGTTTCGCCGCGTGAGCTGGAGCTGGTTTCGGGGGCAACTTCGCGTGAAAAGCGCGTGCGCCTGCCTGCGGCTTAGCTGGCTTTCCAGTCGCTGACGGTGTTGAAGGCGGGAATGCTCTTCTTGGTCTTTGGCCGCTCAATCTCGTCATAATAACCGGGGGGCAGGCTGGTGATCGGAACGCCCGCAGCCGCCATCATATAGGGCGAGACACGGCGGCTGGTACACAACCCGCCATTGCCGTCGCTGACCAGCCTTTCTTCAAATTCAACGCCCTGCTGTATTCCGTTTGAACGGACCACGGTTGATACCGCCAACTGCCCATCGCCAAAGTCGATCACGAATCTTGTGCCCACCGGCACATCGACAATGCCCTCGATCAGCGCGCCGGACATTGAAAGGTTGCGCAGCACGATCTTGTAATAATGGTCGTCATGGATCGCGCCGATCTTGCGGTACATCGAAAGTCGGTCGCTACGCTGCACCGCCGGGCCTGATGGTGCGATTTCCCATGCCCCTGCTTCGCATTTTTCCAGCAGCACATCATTGCCCACCGGCTGACTATAGACATAGCCCAGCACATGGCTGACGCGCAGATCGCGGATCAGCGATAGCTGATCGAGCGATTCAATCCCCTCTGCTGTGGTTTCCATCCCCAGCGCCTCGGCCAGTGCGACAATTGCGGAAATGATTGCCCCGTTGCGCGATTCCGGCTGCGTCGCGTCGCGTACAAAGCTCTGGTCGATCTTGATCTTGTCAAACGGCGCGGTCTTCAGATAGCCGAGCGAGGAATAGCCCGTTCCGAAATCGTCAAGCGCGAGGCGCACGCCCAATTTCTTCAATTCGGCAAACATCTTGTCGGTATCTGCACCATCCTGCAGGAAAACGCTTTCGGTGATTTCCAGCTCCAGCCGGCCGGGCGGCAGGCCGGAATCGGCAAGTGCCGACGAAATCAGCTGTGGCAGGGTATCGCTGGCGAATTGTATCGGTGACACATTGACCGCGACCTTCATCTTGCCCGGCCAAGTTGCTGCCTCCTGGCAAGCCTTGCGCAGCACCCACTCACCCAGGTCGGTAATCAAATTGGCGTCTTCGGCAATCGGGATGAACAAAGCGGGTGAAATATTGCCGCGCTCCGGATGTTTCCAGCGGATCAGCGCTTCAAAGCCGGTGACGATGTTGGTCTGTGCGGCAACAACCGGCTGATAGGCAACCCACATCTGCCCATTGACCAGCGCATCACGCAAGTCTTCCTCCAGCACGCGGCGGTCTTCGGCAGCTTGCAGCAGGTCGCTCGAATAGAAACGAAAACGCCCGCGGCCCGATCCCTTGGCGGAATAGAGCGCAAGGTCGGCGCTGCGGATCAGATCCTCGCTCGACTGCCCGTCAAAGGGGCTGACCGCAATGCCGACCGACGCGCCGATGATGCAGCGGCTGCCATCGATCGAATAAGGTTGTGAAAGGCTGCGAATGATGCGGTCGGCAAGGTCGCCCAAGGCGCCGCGATCATCCTCATCGGGCATAATGATCTGGAATTCGTCACCGCCCAAGCGGCCGATCTTTTCGCGATCACCCACGGCACGAACGAGGCGGTCCGCCACTTGCTTCAACAACGCGTCGCCCGCCGGGTGTCCCAGCGTATCGTTCACCTGCTTGAACCGGTCGAGGTCGATCAGCATCACCGCGCAGGCGCGCTTTTGCACCTGGAACGCGGCAACGGTCTTCTCCAGCCGCCGTGCCATCTGATAACGGTTGAGGAGGCCAGTCAGCGAGTCATAGGTTGCCAGCCGGTCATTGTCGCGCGCGGCAATACGCTGCGAAGTGATGTCGGTGCCATTGCCACGGAAACCGGCAAAATTGCCCTTGTTGTCGAAAAACGGGCTGCCCGAAACCGACCACCAGATTTCGTCCTCGATACCCCCGGCCTGCAACGGCAGGTTTTCAAAGCTCGACTGCCGCATCATCAGGAAGGGCAGGCTGCGCTGGCGATCCTCGACATCCTCATTCTTGCGGAAAATTTCCACCAGATGCTTACCGAGTATCGCACTCGGTTCCATCCCGAGCTGCTCCGAAATAGATGCGGTGATATAGGTTAACCGGCCATCGGCATCGGTCGACCAGAACCAGCCACGCCCGCTTTCTTCAAAACTTTGCAGCAGCAGCAGGGCATCGCGCGATGATGCCGGCACTATCGCCGGTGCGGCGCTCTGGCGCATTTTTTCCAGCAGCCTGCCACCGGCAGAGCCGTCGGCTTTGGAAGCCTTCCAAGAAAATTTCGCTGCGCCCATCAACTACGTATCCCACACGGATTTCCGCAGCGGGTTAGCCACCTAGTCTTTCAGAAGGGTAAATCGTAAGGTTAACGTCATGTAAAATCTACATAGTTTTCCGGTCGAGCGTTTCGAGCCATTTCACCGTTTCGGCCAGCGCTTTCTGGCCCGCCTCTCCATCAAGATTGAACTGATATTCGTGGCCCAGCGGCGGATCATGGTCGGGCGGATAGAACAGACTGGTGACAGTAACGCCCTGCGCCCGCAACTGCCGGTCAAATTTCACCGACTGGGGACCCAGCGGATCGGCATTGCCCGCGCTGATGAACGTCGCCGGAAATGCCGGGGTCAGGTAATTGCCGACCGAAAAGGTCTCGAAACCCGGAACATCGCGCCATTCGCGCTTTCCGCTGTACGACCAGATCACCGTGCGGATGAACCAGCCACCAAAACCGCCCGCATCGGGATCGAGCATCGCGGCATCGAACACGCCGCAATGGAGCAGCGCGCCTTTCATCTCCGCAGGCGTGATCGGTGCAGTTATGCCGACCTTGCGCGCATAGTCTGGCGCGGTGACGATATTGGCGAGTTGCGCCGCGACATGCGATCCGGCTGAATCGCCCGCAAACACAAAGGCATCGCCATTGATACCCAGCTTTCCGGCATTGCGGTCCAGATAGGCAATGGCTTTTGCAAATTGCCGTGTCGGGGTCGGATAAGTCGCGGTCGGAGCGATGGTGTAATCGACATTGACGACAGCAAAACCCTTGCCAGCAAGGATTTTCAGGTAATTTTCAATATCGCCGCGCCTGCCCGAAACAAAACCGCCGCCATGGATCCAGACGATGGTCGGGCGCGCCGGATCGAGCTGAGCTGGGCGGTAAATGTCGAGAAGCGCATCGGCATCGGCGGTGTCATAGCGCAATGCGCGTTGCGCGATCACATTATCGGGCAGATGCTTCACCAGCGCATCGGACGCCGTCTTCGCCCCATGGTCGAACAGCATGCGGATCGCCCAGACGCTGGGCCAAGGGGTGATGTAGAGGACGGTGACTGCAGCCAGCGCGACTATCGCCACCAATGCGAGCAGGAATTTTTGCATGCGCCCACTCCCCTCCTTCTGTTCACGCTAACCGGGCGGCAATGCTTCCCAGGTGTAAATGCCGGCATCGGCCATCAGTGAGAGGCTTAGCGTCGTGCCGCGGATGGTGTAGCTGCGCACAAAGCCAAGATCGCGGGCGATGGTTACGTCCATCGCGCCCGGCTGGCACATCGCGCGCGTCATCGCCCCGCCGCTGATCGCAAGGCCCCCGCCGGTGGGTGAACTGGGCGTTGCTTCCCACTTGCCCATCAGCCGGTTGCAATCGAGCTGCGCCGCCAGCGAACCGTCGCTGGCGAAATTGAGCACATATTTTTCCGGATTGGGCGGAATCTTGGTGCCGATGCTGTCGTCCATCGACTGGAACTGGACCAGCCGCCATTTGGTGCCGGGAAGCCCACGCGTTACCGGCGGCGCGACAGGCAAGACCTGCGGCGGGTTGTCGGGATCGATCTCGAAACACTCGTTGCTCGCGCCCGAAGGCTCGGTCCAGGTCACATCCTTGCCCTTGCCGCGCAGGCTGTGGCCTTCTCCGGCATAGGCATAGCCCGATCCGCTGACTTCCTGCTTGAGTGAATAGCTTGCCGCGCCGACCGAGAGCTTGGCCGCATTGCCGGTAAAGGCGACGTCGAACCTTTTGCCATTGCCGCACTGGAAGGTGGCTTCAATTGCCTCGGCGGGCTTGGCGAAGTCGCCCTTGTCGTCCTCTGGACCGCTATAAGAAACACACCCCGCGAGCAGCATGCTGCCCGCCAGTGCCATTGCAACCATCCGCATTCGCATCTCCTGCTTCAAGAGTGAAAGCTTATGCGGACCGCTGCCCCCGCGCGGTCCGAGGGGAAATCAGTTTTTGTAGCTGGGATCGATCCGATCAAGCTTGCGCAGCAGCGCGGGCCAGGCAAGGCTTTGCGCCACCATCGCCATGCCCCCCGGCGGCGATTGGGTTTCGACCTTGCCTTCGACGCCCTGCGGCGGGGTGTGCAGATTCTCACGGCCTGCCGAAAGCATCTTCACCTGCGCATCGCAGGCACGCTCAAGGAAATAGAGCCGCATGAAGCAATCCGCGACGCTCTGCCCCACGGCCAATGTGCCGTGGTTCCTCAGGATCATCGCATGTTTCTCGCCCAGATCCTCGACCAGCCGCTCGCGCTCATCAAGGTCGGTCGCGATGCCTTCATATTCATGATAGGCGACATTGTGCTTGGCGATCATCGCGGTCTGGGTGTGCGGCAACAGCCCTTCGGCCATCGCGCTGACAGCCTGGCCAGCGGGCGTGTGCAGGTGCATCACCGCATGCGCATCCTCGCGCGCCATGTGGATGGCGGAGTGGATGGTGAAACCGGCGGGGTTCACCGGATGCGCGGTCGGCACCACCGGTTGCCCGTCGACATCGATCTTGACGAGCGAGGAAGCGGTAATCTCCTCGAACATCATGTCATAGGGGTTGATCAGGAAATGATGCTCCGGCCCCGGCACGCGGGCAGACAGGTGGGTGAAGATCAAATCGTCCCAGCCATAAAGCGCGACCAGCCGATAGGCAGCGGCCAGATCGACGCGGACCGCCCATTCCTCTTCGCTCACCGTGTTGCGGATATGGTCGTCATTGGCAGCGGTTGCCGTGTTCATCATTACGGACATGTGTCTCTCCTGAAATTCTGATCCTATTCCATCGCCCGCTTGTATACGCTGGTCTTGGGCTTCTCGAACAGCTTCATCACCATTGGCTCAAAAAATTCAAGCGGCAGGGTATCATAATCGGGGTCGAAAGCCGGGCAGTCATATTTCTCGATGAACTCGGCGGTCGCGGCATAATAGGGATGATCGGCATATTGGTCACGCATGTTGCGATCGAGGCCGAGATAGTGGAAGAAATTATAGCCCTGGAAAATGCCATGATGCTGCACGATCCAGTGGAGCTCTTCTGAAACGAAGGGCTTCAGGATCGCCGCGGCAATATCGGGATGGTTATAGGCACCCAGCGTGTCGCCAATATCGTGGAGCAGCGCCATCACGACATATTCCTCATCACGGCCATCGCGATAGGCCCGCGTTGCCGTCTGCAGGCAGTGGGTCAGCCGGTCGACCGGAAAGCCGCCAAAATCGCCATCGAGCAAGCGCAGATGATCGAGCACCCGCGCGCCGCCATTGGCCGAAAAGGGCTTCATATGCGCGCGAATGATATCCCAGTCTTCCTGGGTACCCTCGGTCATGGTGCGGAACTGCGCGCTCTTTTCCAGCAGGTCGGTCATTAATGCTCTCCTCTTGGAAAGCAGGATTCACTGAAACGCCCCCAAATGCAAGGGGGGAGAGCGCGATTGGGGGGCACCCTACCCCTTATTGCCTTCGTGCAGCATCTGGTTGGTCACGCCGGGGCGCAGCGGCGCGTCGCAGCGGATGCACACACCCTACCGGTCGGCATCGATGAACAGCCGCTGGCGCATCGCTGCGAGCTTTTCCTCCAGCTTCTTTCGCACCACCGCGGGTTCTTCCTGCCGGAATTTCTTGCCCCAACCATCAAAGCGCCACCCTGCCTGATATTCCTCAAATGTCAGCACCGCCTCGAGTTGCTCGGCCAGCTTTCCGCCCGTCATGTCGCCGCGCTTGATCAATAGACTGAGGATCGAATCCGAGGGCACAATGCGCCTTTCGACCTCCTCGCCATTTCGGATCACCACTGTTTCTTTGCCTTCCACAGCGCGACGATAGGCAACCGCAATCAGACCCTTTTGTGATCGCACCAGCGCATCGTCCCAAACCGCCGCAAAGTCCGGATAGCGCTTTTTCAGTTTGTAGATCGAGGTATCGGAAACACCTGCCACTCCGGCCGCGTCGCGCACACATCCGGTATAGGCCAGCGTATCGATAAAACGCTGCAATCGCTCGTTGGTCCATCCATCGTGGCGGAATTTGCGGCCCGGCAGCAATTTATCGAAATCGATCGTCTTGCCGACTGGAATATTCTGTCGGGTGTTGGCCGCAAGATGGGCTGGATCGACCGGCGTGGTATAACGGCGCGCCATTACCTGTCCTCCTCCGGGCAATCATGCTCGTCACCATCGTCGAGGATGGAGAAATAACAGGGCGCGCAAAAGCCGAGAGTCTTCAACTCGGCGGCGGCCCAATCAAATTCCTGGCGCAAATCGTGGAGATAGTTGACCAACTGATCCATCCGCTCGCTCTTCGCCAATTCGTTGAGCATCGCCTGCAGCCCCGCCAATTTGGGCGACAGAGGGATAGGCTGATAAGGCGCAGCACGCGGCGTCTTTCGCGGTGGAGGTGGCGGGGCAGGCATACAACGATTCCTTTCCGGTTAGAGAAACGAATCAGGCGTAACCTATATGGTTATATGTAGGACAGGGGTTTATCCTTCCCTCCTTCAAGAAACCCCCATCAACTGCGAAGGATAGGGCACGGCCAGTGCGCGGGCGTCCGCTTCGCTGCCTTCCAGCCAGCGGGCATAGTCGCTTTCGTGCAGGATCACCGGCATCGCCTTTGGGTGCAGCGGGGCGACCAGCGGGTTGGGCTCACAGGTCAGGAAGGCAAAGACCTTTGCCCCATTTGCGTCGGCGCGCCACAGGCCGGCAAAGGCACCGATCGGCCGTTCCTTTAACGTGAACCAATGTTCTTCGCGGCCGGCGCCGATTTTCGGCTCTGCAAAGCGGGCGAAGGGCACGAGGCAGCGTTGCTGCGGCCGCGCCAGCATCGTTCGCCAGAATGGGCTATCAAGGTTCCTGATATTGGTGACATATTTGGTCACCGTTGCTCCCGGCCGCTTGCCCGGCAGCGACAGCGGCACACCCCATGCCATGATATCGGCAAAGGCGCCCCCACCTTCCTGACTTACGCCCTCCTGCCGCACAACCCACGCCTTGCGCCGCGGCCAGACATCGGTTTCGACCGCCTCTGCCTCTGGCGGCAAGGGCGCCTTCAAATCCCATGCGATAAATTCGCGCCATGTCGAAAGCTCTGCCTGGATTTCGGGGCTGTTCGCATAATGGTTGCACATAAGGCGGATGGTAAGCCGTGGCAGGCGAATTGCAATCAGGCTCCCCCTCTTGCCCCACAACCCATGTTCGGCTAGGCCGCGCGCGAAAGTCGAATCTCCCGCTTCTGCGCTGGTTTGATGGCCCTCACCGACTGGTTCACCCTGCCGTCCGCCGGCAAGCTAAGGACTAGCGGTTGTGTAAAAGGCGCTGTCTTCCCCAATCCCGCGCATGGGCACCGAACAAAGAAGGGGTAATTACCATGACCGCCGTTGGACAAGACTCGCTTGGCACCCGCTCGACATTGAATGTCGGGGGGAAGCAATATGCCTATTATTCGCTGAAAAAGGCGGCGGAAAAGCTGGGCGATGTATCGCGCCTGCCCTTCAGCATGAAGGTGCTTCTCGAAAACCTGCTGCGCTTTGAAGATGGCGGCTTCACCGTTTCGACCGCCGATGCCCAGGCACTGGTCGATTGGCAGAAGAACCCGACCGAAAGCCAGAACGAGATCCAGTATCGCCCCGCGCGCGTGCTGCTTCAGGATTTCACCGGCGTTCCTTGCGTGGTTGACTTGGCGGCTATGCGCGATGCGATTGCGAAGCTGGGTGGCGATACCAGCAAGATCAACCCGCTCGTCCCCGTCCACCTCGTCATCGACCACTCGGTGATGGTCGATGAATTCGGCCACCCCAAGGCGTTCGAGCAGAATGTGGAGATCGAATATTACCGCAACGGGGAGCGTTATGACTTCCTGAAATGGGGTTCGAAATCGCTCGACAATTTCAAGGCGGTTCCCCCGGGCACCGGCATCTGCCACCAGGTGAACCTGGAGCATATTGCGCAGGCCGTCTGGACCTCGCAGGATCAGAGCGGCGCGACCGTCGCTTACCCCGACACCTGCGTTGGCACCGACAGCCACACGACGATGATCAACGGCCTTGGCGTTCTTGGCTGGGGCGTGGGCGGCATCGAGGCAGAGGCCGCGATGCTCGGCCAGCCGGTATCGATGCTGATCCCCGAAGTCGTCGGCTTCAAGCTGACCGGTTCGCTGCCCGAAGGCATCACCGCGACCGACCTCGTCCTCACCTGCACCCAGATGCTGCGCGCGCATGGCGTAGTGGGCCGCTTCGTCGAATATTATGGCCCGGGCCTTGCCTCGCTGACCCTCGCCGACCGCGCGACGCTCGCCAACATGGCGCCCGAATATGGCGCGACCTGCGGCTTCTTCGGCATCGACGACAAGACGCTCGACTATATGCGCCTGACGGGCCGCAGCGAAGACGCGATCGCGCTCGCCGAGGCTTATGCCAAGGAACAGGGTTTCTGGATCGATCCTTCGGTTGAGCCGGTATTCAGCTCGACCCTCGAACTCGACATGTCGACCGTGCAGCCCTCACTCGCAGGTCCGAAGCGCCCGCAGGACAAGGTCGTGCTGTCGAACGTCGACGATGTGTTCAACAAGGACCTCGCCGAAGTTTACAAGCATGACGGCTTCAAGCGCGTGCCGGTTGAGGGCAAAGCGCATGACATCGGTGACGGCGACGTTGTGATCGCTGCAATCACCTCGTGCACCAACACCTCGAACCCGGGCGTGCTCGTCGCGGCGGGCCTTGTCGCCAAGAAGGCGAATGAGCGCGGCCTCAAGCCCAAGCCCTGGGTCAAGACCTCGCTCGCGCCGGGATCACAGGTCGTCACCGACTATCTGGTGAAGGCTGGGTTGCAGGAGCATCTCGACGCGGTTGGCTTCAACCTTGTCGGCTATGGCTGCACCACCTGCATCGGCAACTCCGGCCCGCTGGCAGAGCCGATTTCGAAGGCGATCAACGGCAATGATATCGTCGCCGCCTCGGTCCTTTCGGGCAACCGCAACTTTGAAGGCCGCGTCTCGCCCGATGTGCGCGCGAACTTCCTCGCTTCGCCGCCGCTGGTTGTCGCCTATGCGCTCAAGGGCACGGTGACCGAGGATTTCACCACCACCCCGATCGGGCAGGACAAGGATGGCAACGACGTCTTCCTCAAGGATATCTGGCCCTCCAACGCCGAAGTCCACGACCTGATGACCGCGAATATCAGCCGCGAAATGTTCGAGGCGCGCTATGCCAACGTCTACAAGGGCGACGAGCATTGGCAGAAGATCAACGTCGAGGGTTCGGAAACCTACCAGTGGCGCGCAGGCAGCACCTATGTCGCCAACCCGCCTTATTTCGAGGGCATGAGCATGACCCCGGCGCCGGTTTCGGACATCATCGAAGCCAAGCCGCTCGCGATCCTCGGCGACTCGATCACCACCGACCACATCAGCCCCGCCGGCAGCATCAAGGCAGACAGCCCGGCCGGCAAATGGCTGATGGAACATCAGGTCAGCAAATCCGACTTCAACAGCTACGGCGCCCGCCGCGGCCACCACGAAGTCATGATGCGTGGCACGTTTGCGAATATAAGAATCAAGAACGAAATGGTGCCCGGAATCGAAGGTGGCATGAGCCGTTATGGCGATGGCCCTGCCGAACCGATTTACGACGTAGCCATGAAGCACAAGGCCGACGGCACACCGATGGTTGTGATCGGCGGCAAGGAATATGGCACTGGATCGTCACGTGACTGGGCGGCGAAGGGTACCAACCTGCTCGGCGTCAAGGCCGTTATCGTCGAAAGCTTTGAGCGTATCCACCGTTCGAACCTTGTCGGCATGGGCGTGTTGCCGCTGCAGTTCAAGGAAGGTGAAAACCGCCAGAGCCTTGGCCTCGATGGCGATTGCAGCTTCACCATTACCGGCGTCGCCAATTTGAAGCCGCGCCAGACGGTGACGGTCAAGGTTACCCGCAAGGATGGCTCGACCTTTACCTTCGACGCGCTTTGCCGCATCGATACTGCCAACGAACTGGAATATTTCCTCAACGGCGGCATCCTGCACTATGTGCTGCGCAAGCTGGCTGCCTGATCAGCCACAGCCGTTGAGAATGAAGAGGGCCGCGGATTTCGCGGCCCTTTTTCGTTTCAGGCTGCGTCTTCGATCCGCACCAGCAACGCCTCAACCTGCACCTGCGCACCGGCGACGGCGTTAAGCTCTGCCACCACCCCGTCAAATGGCGCGGTGAGCGTATGCTCCATCTTCATTGCCTCGAGGGTGAGCAGTTTCTGACCCTTGGTCACCGCCTGACCTGCCGCGACGTCGACCGCGATGATGCGGCCCGGCATGGGGGAGAGGATGGTGCCATCGCCCGCAATCCCGCCATGCGCGCCTTCGTGGCGATCGAGCGTGTAGCGGCGCGCGAAACCGCCGGTGAAGGCGAGCACATCGCGAGCAGGCTCGGCCACATTCACTTCGTCGATCGGCACTTCATAAATCGTACCCGCATCGTCGCGCAGGCGCGCCACGGCGTGCGCTGCAGCATTCATGCGGAAACCGAGCGCACCGCTCCAAGGCCCTTCGCCCGGGCTCGCCGCGAGCAGCGCCGCAACTTCGGTCAATTCCTCAACCTCCGCCTCGATCGGGTGCACCAGTTCGTCGCCATCGCGCCCGATCAGGCCGGTATCGACATCACCCGAGAGGAACTCAGGGTGACGCAGCAGATTGCCCAGGAAACCGGCATTGGTTTTCACCGGCCAGACTTCGGTATCGTCAATCCCCGCCTCAAGCCGCGCAATGGCCTCGTCGCGCGTTCGGCCATGCGCAATCAGCTTGGCGATCATCGGGTCGTAAAAGGGGGAGACTTCGCCGCCCTGCTCCACCCCGGTGTCGACGCGCAGACTTTCAGGCAGCACCAGATGTTCGAGCTTGCCGATGGAAGGAAGGAAGCCCTTTTCGGGATCCTCGGCATAAAGCCGTGCCTCCATCGCCCAGCCGTTGATGCCAAGCTGCTCCTGCGTCTTCGGCAGGCGTTCACCGCTCGCGATGCGCAGCTGCCATTCGACCAGATCAACGCCGGTAATCGCCTCGGTCACCGGATGTTCGACCTGCAGGCGGGTGTTCATTTCCATAAACCAGATACGGTCGGCGCGCAGCCCTGCCGAAGCATCGGCGATGAACTCGATCGTGCCCGCGCCGACATAGTCGACCGCCTTGGCGGCGCGCACGGCCGCTGCGCATAATGCTTCGCGCGTTTCGGCATCCATCCCCGGCGCAGGCGCTTCCTCGATCACTTTCTGGTGGCGGCGCTGGAGCGAGCAATCGCGCTCGAATAGGTGGACAATCTGGCCGTGGCTGTCACCAAAAACCTGCACCTCTATATGGCGCGGGCGCTGGATATATTTCTCGATGAGGACATGGTCGTTGCCGAAGCTCGCCGCCGCCTCACGCCGGCAACTGGCGAGTGCATCGGCGAAATCCTCGGGCCGTTCGACCAGCCGCATCCCCTTGCCGCCGCCGCCAGCGACTGCCTTGATCAGCACCGGATAGCCAATGCCATCGGCCTGGATCGACAGGAAACCCGCATCCTGGTTGCTGCCCATATAGCCCGGGGTCACTGGCACACCAGCCTGCTGCATCAATTGCTTGGCCGCATCTTTCAGGCCCATGGCGGTGATACTCGCCGGGTTGGGGCCAACCCAGACCAGCCCCGTGCTGATCACGCGCTGTGCAAATTCCGCATTTTCAGAAAGGAAACCATAGCCCGGGTGGATCGCCTCAGCGCCAGTCGCGCGCGCGGCATCGATGATCTTTTCACCCACCAGATAGCTTTCGCGCGCGGCAGAGGGCCCGATATGCACGGCATCATCAGCCATACGCACATGCAGCGCGTCGGCATCGGCATCCGAATAGACCGCAATGGTGCGGATACCCATGGCGCGTGCGGTGCGGATGATCCGGCAAGCAATTTCGCCACGATTGGCGATGAGGAGGGATTGGATCATTTGCATTACATCCTGAACACGCCAAAGCCGCGATCTTCAACCGGCGCATTCAGCGTCGCCGCGAGCGCCAGCCCCAGCACGTCTCGTGTCTGTGCAGGGTCAATAATCCCGTCGTCCCACAGCCGGGCCGTCGCGTAGTATGGATTGCCCTCATCTTCATATTTCTGGCGGATCGGGGTCTTGAAGGCTTCGGCCTGTTCGGGGCTCCAGCTCGCGGCATCGCGGTGTACCGTTGCCAGCACCGAAGCCGCCTGTTCGCCGCCCATCACGCTGATCCGCGCATTGGGCCAGCTGAAGAGGAAGCGGGGCGAGTAAGCGCGCCCGCACATGCCATAATTGCCCGCGCCAAAGCTGCCGCCGATCAGCACGGTGATCTTGGGCAATGTCGCAGTGGCGACGGCGGTGACGAGCTTTGCGCCATGCTTGGCGATCCCCTCTGCCTCATATTTGCCGCCGACCATGAAGCCGCTGATATTTTGCAGGAACAGCAATGGGATTTTGCGCTGCTGCGCCAGTTCGATGAAATGCGCACCCTTTTGCGCGCTCTCGCTGAACAGCACGCCATTATTGGCAAGGATCGCGACCGGCATCCCCCAGATATACGCAAAGCCGCAAACGAGCGTGTTGCCATAGAGCGCCTTGAATTCGTGAAACTCGCTGCCGTCGACCAGCCGCGCAATCACCTCATGCACGTCATAGGGGGCGCGGACGTCTTCGGGGATGATGCCGTAGAGTTCCTGCGGATCATATTTGGGCGGGCGCGCTTCGCGTTTTTCAACCTTGAAGCCTTCATTCGCGCCCAAATGGCTGACGATATCGCGCACGATAGTCAGCGCATGTTCGTCATTCTCGGCCAGATGGTCGACCACGCCAGATTTCTTGGCGTGCAAGTCTCCGCCGCCGAGATCCTCGGCGCTGATTTCCTCGCCCGTCGCGGCCCTCACCAGTGGCGGTCCAGCGAGGAAGATGGTGCCCTGTTTCTTCACAATCACCGTCTCGTCCGACATCGCCGGCACATAGGCACCGCCGGCGGTGCAGCTGCCCATCACACAGGCGATTTGCGGGATCGCTTTCGCCGACATGTTCGCCTGATTGAAGAAGATGCGGCCGAAATGTTCACGATCAGGAAAGACCTCCGCCTGATGCGGCAGGTTTGCCCCGCCGCTATCAACGAGATAGATGCACGGCAGCCGGTTCTCCATCGCGATTTCCTGCGCGCGAAGGTGCTTCTTCACCGTCAGCGGATAATAAGTGCCACCCTTCACCGTCGCATCGTTGCACACGATCATGCACTCACGCCCCGACACACGGCCGATACCGGTGATTAGGCTCGCGCCGTGCACATCGCCTTCGTACATGCCGTTGGCAGCGAGCTGGCCAATCTCAAGAAAGGGCGCGCCGGGATCAAGCAGCCGTTCGACACGATCGCGCGGCAACAGCTTTCCGCGCGCCACATGGCGTTCGCGATGCTGCTCCGGCCCGCCGAGCGCGGCCTGTGCCACCTTGGCGCGCAATTCCTCTGCCAAGGCACGGTTGTGCGCGGCGCGGGCCTGGGTTGCCGGATCGTCGGCATTGTAGCTGGTCGATAAGACAGGTGCAGTCATGCGCCCATCTATAAACAGTTGGTCGCCAAGCGAAACGTAATTTTATTACGCGGCTATTGGAGCACGCCACCGGGCGGCACGTAGTGCACCTGCGCACCCGGGCCGAGCGGCAAATCAAGCGCGACCCAGCCCACCGTCATCGCAATGCCCGCCGCCATGAAACACAGCGCATAAGGCAGCATCAGCGACAGCAAGGTTCCGACACCCACGTCGCTGTCCCAGCGCCGGGCAAAGGCTAGGATTAGCGGGAAATAGCTCATCAGCGGCGTCATGATGTTGGTGTAGCTGTCGCCCATGCGATAGGCGGCGGTGGTCATTTCCGGGCTGATGCCCAGCAGCATGAACATCGGCACGACCACCGGGGCAAGAGCACTCCATTTTGCGCTGGCGGAACCGATGAAGAGGTCCAATACCGAGGAGAGCAGCAACACGCTGACCAGCAGGAACGGCGCGCTGAGGCCGAAGTCTTTCAAGAAAATCGCACCGTCAATCGCCAGAATCGGCCCCAGCCGTGACCAGTTGAACATCGCGACGAAATGCGCGGCGAAGAATACAAAGACGATATAGGGCGCCATCGACCTGATGCCGTCTTGCATCATGCGCAGCGCGTCGTTGCTCGATTTCACGCTGCCTGCACCGATGCCAAAGGCGAGGCCGGTGCTTACGAAGAGCAGGAAGAATCCGGCGATTAGGGCTGAATAGAAAGGCTGCATCTGCGCCGTGCCTTCCTTCGTTTCATCGAGCAGAGGTGTATAGCCGGGCAGCAATGACAGTGCAGCGAACGCGCCAACGACGAGTAACGCAGTCAACCCGGCGAGGCGCAGGCCCTTGCGCTCGGCAGGGGTGATTTCGGATTTGGCAAGTTCCGCCCGCAGCTCCTCATCGGGTTCCTTGCCCCACGCGCCAAGGCGCGGCTCGATGATGCGGTCGGTGACGAACCAGATGATGGGCGTGAAGACGATCACGATCGAAAGGATGAACCACCAATTGCCAACCGGGTTCATTGTCCATGCGGGATCGACAATGCGCGCCGCCTCTTGCGTAAAGCCGAACAGCAGCACATCGATCTGGCCCGGGGTGATGTTGCCCGCATAACCACCGGAGACAGCCGCGAATGCCGCCGCCAGCCCGACCAGCGGATGGCGCCCGACTGCAGCATACAGGATGGCAGCCAGCGGGATGAACACGACATAGGCCGCATCCGACGCATGGTGCGAGACCATGCCTATGATGGCGACCAGCGGCGTCATGATGGCGCGCGGCGCGTTGCGCAGCGAACCGCGGATCAGTGCGGAGAACAATCCTGCCTTCTCGGCCACCGATGCACCCAGTACAATGACCAGTACCAGACCCAGCGGGGCAAAGCCCGACATCGTCTTGGGCATCTCGGTCAGCAACCGCGCGATATTTTCTTCGTTGAACAGGCTGGTCGCGCGATAGGTGAGAACACCGTCCTTGAGTTCACCCCATTGCGGCGCTTCCTTGCCGGTATAGGGCAGCGAGGCAGACCAGCCCAGCCACGCCCCGACCTGCGAGAGGATCATCAGGAAGAGGATGAGCCACACGAAAATCATGATCGGATCGGGCAATTTGTTGCCGAGCCGTTCGATCGCATTGAGAAATCCGCGCTGGCGGAGCTGGTCTGGGGAACTGGTCATTCGGACATCCATAAATGTTTAGCCCGCCAAGTGCATGGCAGGCTAAATGCTAATGTCCCCGAATGAAAACGGCCCTAGCCGAAACGGTTGCGCAGGTCCAGCAGGGCGATGGCGGCCTTCGCAGCTTCGCCGCCCTTGTCCTTCTGGCTCGGGTCGGCGCGGACGATCGCCTGTTCTTCATTTTCGACCGTCAAGATGCCATTGCCAATGGCGACGCCATCCATGGTCAGCGCCATGATGCCGCGTGCGCTTTCGCCAGCGACAATCTCGAAATGATAAGTCTCACCGCGAATGACGACGCCGATGGCGACATAGCCGTCATACATGTCGCTCTGGTCGGCAAGCGCGATCGCACCCGGAATTTCGAGTGCGCCGGGGACGGTGATAACCTCCACCTCATGCCCGGCAGATTTGAGCGCTGCCTTCGCCCCTGCGACCAGCATGTCGTTCAAATGGTCGTAGAAACGCGCTTCAACGATCAGGAATTTTGCCATTATTCTTACTCCGGAATGGGGCGTTCGCCGACGACATGGATGCCATAGCCTTCAAGGCCGACAACGGTGCGGTGCGAATTGGTGAGGAGGACCATATCGTGCACGCCCAGATCGGCAAGGATTTGCGCGCCAATACCATAGACGCGCAATTCGCCGCCCTCCGGCTTGGTGCCGCCCACTTCATGCTGCAGGCTTTGCGGTCCGCTTGGCATCAACAGCACGATCAGGCCGCGGCCTTCCTTGCCGATTTCGGCCATGCAACGCTGCAGGGTGCGCTTGCGCGGGCCCGATCGACCAAGGACGTCATCGAATATCGAAATGGCGTGCATGCGCACCAGCGTTGGTTCGTCTGGAAGCACCTTGCCCTTTTGCAGCACCACATTCGTCGTGCCGTCAATCTTGTTGCGATAGGTCATCGCGCGCCATTCGCCACCATAGTCCGACTGGAAGGCGCTCTCGCTTGCCTTTTCCACCAAATGGTCGTTGCGCATGCGATATTCGATAAGGTCGCGGATCGTGCCCATCTTCAGCTTGTGCATCCGCGCAAAAGCGACAAGATCATCCATGCGCGCCATGGTGCCATCATCCTTCATGATCTCGCAGATCACGCCCGATGGGTTGAGGCCGGCAAGGCGACTGATGTCGACCGCAGCCTCTGTATGGCCAGCACGCACCAGCACGCCGCCATCGCGTGCAGTCAGCGGGAAGACATGGCCGGGCGAGACGATATCCTCCGGCCCCTTGGAAGCATCGACAGCGACCGAAATGGTGCGCGCGCGGTCCGCAGCACTGATGCCGGTGGTGACGCCTTCCTTTGCCTCGATCGAAACGGTGAAGGCGGTTTCCATGCTTTCGCGGTTCTCGCTTGCCATGGGGGCAAGGCCCAGTTGGCTGCACCGCGCCTTGGTCATCGCCAGGCAGATCAGGCCGCGGCCATGCGTCGCCATGAAATTGATCGCATCGGGCGTCGCCATCTGCGCCGGGATGATCAGGTCGCATTCATTTTCACGGTCTTCATCATCGACCAGGATATACATGCGGCCATTGCGCGCTTCCTCAATGATTTCCTCGATTGGCACGAGCGCGGGGCTATCGTCGTTCGAGAATAGATAGCTTTCGAGTTTGCGCAGCGTTTCCGCCGTGGGGTTCCAATCGGGCGCGTCAAGATCGCGCAAGGTATTGGCATGGAGGCCAGCGGCGCGGGCAAGGCCCGAACGCGAGAGTCCACCTTCGGTGACAAGGTTGCGCAGCTTTTCGATCAATTGGGTCGACATTTCACATTCCCGTGAGAATCACACCTCTTGTAGCGAGGTAACGCCTTGCTGATTTCACATCATGATGTGAATGTCAAAGCCCAAACTTCACATTTCATTATCGCGACGTCGCGATGCCGGTTGCCGCGCTGTCGATAACCGCATCGATTACAGCCTCGTCAACCGGGACCTGGTTGTCGAGCATCAGCATCGCAAGGCCATGCACGATCGACCAAGCCTGCAGCGCGGCAATACGGCGCTGTTCCTGACTCGCCCCGGCAGGCACCAAGGCAGCAATATTCTCGCGCAACAATTGCAGCGCGCTATTGTCTCGATCTGGCTGGATATCGAGGAAATCGACTGCGGGGCGCGTGGTCATCATCATCCGGAACAAGGTGGGGTTATCGAGCGCAAAACGCACATAAGCCCTGCCAACCGCATCAAATCCGGGTCGCCCGCCGCCGGATTTCTTCATGGCCTCTACCTGCAACCGCGCAAGTTCGCGCCCACCCTCGTCACACAAAGCGCCCAGCAAGGCGGCTTTATCCGGAAAGTGGCGATAGACAGCCGTCGCACTCACACCCACCATCCGCGCAATTTCGCGCAGGCTGACCTCGTCGGCACTACGCGTTTTGAGCATTTCCAGCCCGGCCTGAACCAGCGCAACGCGCAGATCACCATGATGGTATCCACGCTTGGAATTTTCGATGTTGACACTGTTATCTTTGCCCGACATGTTATCGCTGTAAACATTGCCGAGTCGAATGGCAAGTGCGAGGAGAGCAGATATGGCGAGCGCAGTCGAAACCCTTATCCGTGGTGTCGTGACGAAGGGTGTGATGAAGGTTGCAGAATTCAACCGCGATCATCGCAAAGCGCCCGCCGAGCATCCTTACCTGACCGGCATCCACTCTCCCATGGAAGCCGAACTGTCGCTCGATACCTTGCGCGTGACCGGTTCAATTCCGGCTGATCTCGATGGTCGTTACATCCGCATCGGCCCCAACCCCATCGATCCCAATCCCGCCGCCTATCACTGGTTCCTCGGTGACGGCATGGTGCATGGCGTGCGCCTGAAGGACGGCAAGGCGCTGTGGTATCGCAACCGCTGGATACGATCCAAATCGGTGAGTGCCGCATTGGGTGAGCCCCCTGCCCCCGGCCCTCGCAATGAACGCTTCGACACCGTCAACACCAATGTCCTCGGTCATGCAGGACAGACTTGGGCCATTGTCGAGGCGGGTGGCTTTCCAGTGCGCATCGACGAAGAACTTAACACGATCGCGCACGATCCATTTGGCGGCACGTTGCATTATGCCTTTTCAGCGCATCCCCATCTCGACCCCGATAGCGGAGAGATGCATGCCATCTGCTACAAGGGCGATGTGCAAGACCGCATCTGGCACGTTGTCGTCGATGCCAGCGGCAAGGTGGTGCGTGAGGAACCGGTGGCGGTCAGCAATGGCCCGATGATCCATGATTGCATGATCACCAAAAACTATGTGATCATCCTCGACCTGCCCTGCACATTCTCAATGAAGGCGCTGATTTCGGGCCATCCTTTCCCCTATCGCTGGAATGCCGAGCACAAAGCGCGCGTCGGATTGCTGCGCCGTGATGGCAAAGGCAGCGATACGATCTGGTCCGACGTCGATCCCTGCTATGTTTTCCATCCCTGCAATGGGTACGAAACCCAAGATGGCAAGGTCATCCTTGATGTGTGCGCGCACGACCAGATGTTCCGGCCCGATGCAACGGGCCCGGATTCCAACCGCGTCCCGTTCGAACGCTGGACCATCGATCCATCAGCGCAAAAGGTAACGCGGCGGGTCGTAGACGAAGCCTCGCAAGAATTCCCCCGGCCCAATGAAGACCGGATCGGCAAATCCTATCGCTATGCCTATGCGATGGCCTTGCCAGACGGTTTCGATGCAGCCTCTCCTAACCAATCGAAATTGTTCAAGCATGATCTGGTGGCCGGGGGCAAACAGGTGCACGATTTTGGCGCAGGCCACATCCCCGGCGAATTTGTTTTCGTACCCCGTAAAGGTGGCGAGGCAGAGGATGATGGCTGGCTGATGGGCTATGTCGTCAACACAGGCGACGAAACCACCGACCTTGTGATCCTGAACGCGCAGGATTTCGAAGGCGCGCCGGTAGCGATCGTGCATATCCCGCACCGCATCCCGCCGGGTTTCCACGGCAATTGGGTTGCGTCAAACTGAAGCAATGGAAATGTAAAAATGACGATATTCACCCTCTCCCTCCTCCTCGCCCCGCTACCGTTCCTGCTGCCGGTCGCCATCGTCTGGTTGGTCCAGCACGGCAAACGCGAACGAGCTCTCATCCGCGCTAATGCCGAAGTTGCACCGCTGAACGCGCAAATTCGAAAACTGGAACAACGGCTGGCCACGGTCGAGGCGCTGGTGATCGAACCCGGCTATCGTTTGACGCATCAAATAGAGGCTTTGCGCGACGCCGCGTGATAGTTGGGGAATTAGGAGCCGGATGACCCGCCGAAAAATCGTTACGGCTGCTTCCGTCAGGATCTGACCGGGTTGGCGACGACAGCGCCCATCCGACTCCCGCGGCGCATATGGCAGGTGCGCGGTGAAATTTCAAGTTCGCCCTGCAAAGGATAAATGTCTTTTATTTCTGTAGCTTGGCTGGGAAATCGGCGATTAACCATAGCTAGGGGCACCAGATTAACCCTGCGCGCGCATGATGCATGGTCCAACGACCAGGAATTTGTGCGATGAGCATTTCTGAAACGGCAGACCCGACTTCGCTTCGCTACGACCAGGCAGCTCTTGAGGATCGCTGCGCGCCGCGCATCAAACTGCGCATCCCGGCGATGCTGCGTCCGTCGGGAAACACCAGCTTTGCCGTTGTGGTTACCGACCTTTCGATCGCCGGTTTCCAGTGCGAAGCGCTGACCGGCATGCCAGCGGGTGCGCGTTGCTGGCTGGCGCTACCCGGCCTTTCGCCGATCGAATCGCAGCTGATTTGGAACAACGGACGCGCGGTTGGCTGTGCCTTTGTGAACCTTATGAATCAGGCGGTCATGGACTCAATCATCCGCCGTTTCGTTCTGGCTTGATCGCTTCAGAACAACCGCGTGAGCAGATAAAAGCTTGCGCCTACTGCCGCCGAAGCCGGCACCGTCAACACCCATGCCGTTAGCAGGTTGCTGGCAACACCCCAACGCACCGCCGAAGCTCTGCGCGCCGTGCCGGCACCAATAACCGCACCGGTAATGGTGTGCGTTGTCGACACTGGGATGCCCAGCGCCGACGCCGTAAACAGCATGATCGAACCGCCCAGCGAAGCACTGAAACCCTGGTGCTGCGAGAGCTTTGTGATCTTGGTTCCCATCGTTTCGATGATCTTCCACCCACCGCACGCTGTTCCAAGGCCTATCGCAATATAGCAACTGATCGCCACCCAGTGCGGGACATGGAATTCGCCCTTCAGATATCCGGTCGAATAGAGCAGCACCGCAATGATACCCATCGTCTTTTGAGCGTCGTTCAATCCATGGCTGAGCGAATAAGCGGCAGACGATATGATGTGCATCACCTTCATCCCGCCTTCGGCCCTGCTTGCTTGTGCATTTCGGAGAACCCAGGAGCTGCCGAGCATAACCAGCATCGCCAGGATCATGCCCAGCGTCGGCGACAGGAAGATGAAGACGACAGTCTTGTTGAGCCCTGCCCATTGCACCGCACCAAAACCGTTGGCCGCGACGCCCGATCCGATCAGGCCGCCCACCAATGCATGCGATGATGAGGACGGAATACCTTTTATCCAGGTCAGGATGTTCCAGAACATCGCCCCGCACAAAGCGCCGAAAACCACCGCCGGCGTGACAAGGTCCTTGTCGATCAGGCCTTTTCCGATCGTGTCAGCCACCTTGTGTAGCCATGGGAAATAAAGCGTCAGGAAGTAAGCCGCAAAGTTGAAAAATGCCGCAAACATCACCGCGTGAAACGGCTTCAGCAATTTGGTCGAAACAATTGTCGCGATCGAGTTGGCGGCGTCATGCAAGCCGTTCAAAAAGTCGAACAGAAGCGCCAATATGATCAAGCCGACGAGTAGCGGAAAGGCGAGTTCCATTTGGGCCTCCCGGCTCAGGCGTGATCGATGACGAGACCGTCAATCTGGTTGGCGACATCCTCAAACTTGTCACAGACCTTTTCGAGGTGGCGGTAAATCTCGTTCACGACCACGAATTGTGTCGGATCGGATTTGCCATGTTCCTGAAATGCCTTGCGCAGACCGGTGAAGTTCAGTTTGTCTGCGTCACCCTCCAGCTTGACGAGGCGCGCGGTCAGTTCATGCAGTTGCTTCGCGTTGCCCGTGACGTCTCGCAGCAGAGGAAGGGCCTGGTCGATAATCGCCGAAGCCTCGACAATGATATCCGCCATCCCCACCATTTCGGGTGTAAATGTTGTCACGTCATAAAGTTCGGCCGCACCTGCAGTCTGCTGCATCTGGTCGACTGCATCGTCCATCACGCCAATCAGGGCCGTGATCGCACCTCTATCGAAGGGTGTCAGGAATATCCGGCGCACATCCTGCAAGACTTCGCGGATGATATCGTCGGCCTTATGCTCTTCATCCTCGATCGTCTTGATATGGATGGCAATATCCGGCCCGCCTCGCACAAGCTTTGCCAAAGCCTGCGAACTGGCCACGATGGTTTTGCCATGTGCCTCGAACTGCTCGAAAAAATTGCCGGTGCGCGGCAACAACTTTTGAAACCAAGCGAACATGTTTCCCCCTGAACGCCGAAATTTGTAGGAGCGCGAATCGCCCTCTTGCTGTGTCGTTTGGCTGTAATGTTATTGTCATAAAACTGTAACACTAACTGCGAGCCGCGATGATTATTTTGCAGCGAGGCAATCTTCACATCGGCGCACTTCGCGATTGAGGTAATCCTGCACTTGGCTAGAATGGCGAAATGGCCGAAAATGCGAAACAGTTACTGTCGTTGATCGAAATACCCATTCTGCTTGTGCAGGGTGAGCGCGTGAATTTTGCCAATGCGGCGGCGCAAGCGCTGTTGGGCAACCATATCGAGCAACAGGATATCCGCATCGCCCTGCGCGATCCCGAAGCGCTCGCCTTGATCAAGTCGCCCGAAGGTGGCCGCGCCAAGGTTACCGGCCTGTCGGTGCGTGGAAGTGTTTGGGAAATGGTTTGCAGCCCATTGGCAGATAATATGCGTCTGATTTCACTGCAGGATCAATCGGTACAGGTGAGCGTCGCACGGGCCCATGCCGATTTCGTTGCCAATGCGAGCCACGAATTGCGCACGCCCCTAACGGCGATACTAGGCTATGTTGAGACCCTTTCAGATCCCAAAGCCGGGGAAGATGCAGCCACCCGCCAACGTTTCCTGGACATCATCAAGCGCGAAGCGACGCGGATGCAATCACTGGTATCGGATTTGATGTCATTGTCGCGGATTGAGGCAGTGCGCCACGAAGTACCATCGGACGAGATTGAAATGGTCAGCCTATGCCGGGAGGTGATTGGCGAGCGACCGCACGAAGTGGAAATCCGGTTTGACGCCAATACCGATAGTGCTGTCGTCACAGGCGATCATGGTCAACTTGCCCAGGTCGTCCGCAATCTCGTCGACAATGCCGAAAAATATGGTGGATCGGAAAAAGGCGTTTCGGTGCAGCTCGAGGCAAGCGATCGGGGATGGCTTACCTTGAGCATCACCGATCATGGTGAGGGAATTGCCCCTGAACACCTGCCCCGTTTGACCGAGCGTTTCTACCGCGCCGATACAGGGCGGAGTCGGGCGGCCGGCGGCACCGGGCTGGGCCTTGCGATCGTCAAACATGTTGTCGAACGGCATCGCGGCCGTTTCGATATCAGTAGCCGACCTGGTGAAGGAACCACGGCGACAATCATGCTTCCACAAATGAAATCTGGATGAGTCTCAAAACTGTAACATGATTGTCGCATTTGGCAGGCCAGTCATAGAGTTGAAAGGTTCTTGCAATGCGTAAATGGGCTTTTGTAGCACTGGCATCGGCCACTGCACTTACTGTATCGGCATGCGGCGGAGGCGGCTCGGGTAGCAATGATACCCGCGATTTCCTGCGCGTTGTGGGCTCCTCCACAGTTTATCCTTTTGCCACTGCAGTTGCCGAAGCAACTTCGAAGGCAAACCCTGACATGAAATCGCCGGTGATCGAGTCGACCGGCACCGGCGCGGGCATGAAGCTGTTCTGCGGTGGCGTGGGTTCGCAGCACCCCGATATTGAAATGGCATCGCGCCGCATGAAGAAATCCGAATATGAAGATTGCGTCAAAAATGGCGTGACGGACATTGTCGAAGTGCAGGTCGGTCTGGACGGCATTGCTTTTGCCGAAGCCACCAATGGCCCGGAAATGAAACTGACGCCGGAAGACGTGTACAAGGCACTTGCCGCCACGCCTTATGGCAAGCCGCAGACCGCAAAGAATTGGAGCGATGTGAACCCGGCCCTGCCCGCCATCCCGATTCTGGTTTATGGTCCGCCGTCCACCTCGGGCACTCGCGATGCATTGGCCGAATTGATCCTGACCAAGGGATGCGAAGCCGACCCTGCGATGAAAGCCCTCAAGGATAGCGACAAGGACAAGCATAAGGATCTGTGCACCAAGGTTCGCACCGACGGCGCCTTTGTCGAACAGGGCGAAAATGACAATCTTATCGTCCAGAAGATCGCGGCAAACCCGAAGTCCATCGGCATCTTCGGCTTCTCCTTCCTTGAAGAGAATATGTCGAAGATTAAAGGCATCCCGATGTCGGGCGTGATGCCCACATATGAAAGCGTTTCGGATTTCTCCTATCCCGGCGCACGTCCGCTCTATCTTTATGTAAAGGCCGCGCATGTGAAGGCGATCAAGTCTATCACCCCCTTTCTCAACGAATTCTCCAAGGCTTGGGGAACCGACGGTTATCTGAAAGCCAAGGGCATGGTTGTTGCCCCCGATGACGTTCGCACCAAGAATGCGGAGGTTGTCGCAAAGATGACATTGATGGATGCTAGCGGCCTAAAATAAACCGGAAAGTCGGGGGCAATGCCGATAACATTTGTCTTGATTTGCGTGCTTGGCCTGGGCGTTATCGCCTGGGCCATGTCACGTGCGCGATCTGCGCATTTTGCGCCGGTTGCCGGAAAGCTGAAACTGGCTTTGCCAGGGCATTACGGGATTTACGCCGCAATCTGGACGGTGGTTCCTGCCTTGCTCGTTGCATGGCTGTGGACCTTCATTTCGCCGGGGTTGGTGCACGGCGCGATCCTTGCGGATCCTGCCGCTGCAGCGCTTCCGGCATTTGATTTCGAACGCGACACCGTGCTGAACGAAGCATTCGCATTGGCGCAAAATCCTGACGCATTTGCATCGAATCCCATCGCCCAGCAACTTGCCCCCGCCATTGCAGCCGCCCAATCCAAATTCGGCTGGATGGGGGCTGCGTTGTCGGTAATCGCTGCGCTAGCGGGCGGTGCATTTGGATATACCCGCGTTAAAGCCGGCTTCCCCGCGCGCACCCGTATCGAGCGGATTGTGCTTGGCGCCTTGCTGCTGGCTTCGTTCGTCGCAATCGTCACAACGGTTGGCATCATTGCCTCGCTGATTTTTGAATCGGCACGGTTTTTCTCGATGGTCAGCCCCATCGATTTCCTGTTCGGAACCAACTGGACGCCGGATACCATGGCCTCTGCCACGTCAGATATGGGTGACGATCTTGGCGCGGTTCCACTTTTCTGGGGCACCTTCTTCATCGGTGCTGTGATTGCAATGCTGGTGGCTATTCCCTTTGGCCTGATGAGCGCGATTTACCTGACCCAATATGCCAGCCCGCGAGCACGCAGTATTTTGAAACCGATGCTCGAAATTCTCGCCGGCATCCCGACCGTGGTATATGGTTATTTCGCAGCCCTTACCGCTGCACCATTGATCCGCGATCTTGCGATGGCCGTCGGCATCACCAACGCGTCGACCGAAAGCGCCTTGGCGGCTGGCCTGGTTATGGGCGTGATGATCATCCCGTTCGTTTCTTCGATGGCGGATGACAGCATTGCCGCCGTACCGCAGGCGATGCGCGATGGTTCGCTCGCAATGGGCGCGACCACTTCGGAAACAATCAAGAAGGTTCTGATACCCGCCGCACTCCCCGGCATCGTTGCTGGTGTGATGCTAGCAATCAGCCGCGCCATTGGTGAAACCATGATCGTCTACATGGCCGCCGGTGCTTCGGCGAACCTTTCAGCCAATCCGTTCGAGCGCATGACGACGGTGACCTATCAGATCGCCGCCCTGCTCACCGGCGAAGGCAGCTTTGACCACCCAACCACTTTGTCAGCATTCGCACTTGGCCTGGTGCTGTTCATCGTGACCCTCATCCTCAACATTGTTGCACTGCGCGTCGTGAAGCGCTTCCGGGAGGCGTATGAGTAACTGGCAATCCCCCGAAGCCTCGGCCCGGCTGAAAAAGCGCTACGCCGCCGAACGTCGCTTCAAGGCGCTGGGCCTGATCGCCATCGTGCTGTCGATGTCCTTCCTTGCCGTTCTGCTATTCACCATGCTGAAGAATGGCATATCTGGGCTCGACTGGGCATTCCTGTCGGGTTCGGATTCAACCGATCCAGCCAATGCCGGCGTGTGGAGTGCCGTCAAAGGCTCTATCCTTACGATGCTCGTCACCTTGGCACTGGCATTTCCGATGGGTGTGCTGGCGGCCATATATCTGGAAGAATTCGCGCCACGTTCGCGCTGGGTCGATTGGGTCGAAGTGTCGATCAACAATCTTGCCGCGGTTCCTTCGATCATCTTCGGCCTGCTCGGTCTTGCAGTTTTCATCCAGGTGATGCACCTGCCGCGTTCGTCACCACTGGTTGGCGGCATGACGCTGGCGCTGATGACGATGCCTGTCATCGTCATCGCCGGGCGCAACGCCATCAAGGCAGTGCCTCCCTCCATTCGCGATGCGGCGCTGGCGGTTGGAGCGAGCAAGGTACAAACGGTTTTCCACCATGTATTGCCACTCGCACTTCCCGGCATTTTGACCGGCACCATCATCGGCATGGCACGCGCGCTCGGCGAAACAGCACCTTTGCTGATGATCGGTATGCGTGCGTTCGTCTCGACGCCTCCGGGTGGGGTCACGGATCCGTCATCGGTACTCCCGATGCAGATTTTCCTGTGGTCGGATGAAGTCGATCAGGGCTTCGTACAGAATACCTCAGCCGCCATCATTGTGCTGTTGTTCGTGCTTATCGCCATGAACGGCATCGCTATCTATCTTCGCAACAAATTCGAGACTCGCTGGTAGGATCATGTCTGAAAACTCCAATCTCAAAATCTCCACCCGCGGCGTGAACGTCTTTTACGGCGAGAAGCAAGCGATCCGCGATGTCTCGATCGACATTGCGACCGAACATGTCACCGCGTTTATCGGCCCTTCGGGCTGCGGCAAATCGACGTTCCTGCGGACGTTGAACCGCATGAACGATACGATTGCCGGCTGCCGGATCGAGGGCGAAATCAAGCTTGACGGCGAAGACATTTATTCGAGCGGGATGGATGTGGTTCAGCTGCGCGCACGCGTCGGGATGGTGTTCCAAAAGCCCAATCCGTTCCCCAAATCGATCTACGAAAATGTCGCTTACGGCCCGCGCATACATGGCCTTGCTGCCACCAAGGCGGACATGGACGCCATTGTCGAAAAATCGCTGCGCCGCGCCGGCCTGTGGGACGAAGTGAAAGATCGCCTTGCCGATGCAGGCACCGCGCTATCGGGCGGTCAGCAGCAACGCCTTTGCATCGCACGCGCCATTGCCGTTAGCCCCGAAGTCATCCTGATGGACGAGCCTTGCTCTGCGCTCGATCCGATCGCCACCGCGCGCATCGAGGAACTGATTGACGAGTTGAAGGGCCGTTACGCCATCGTCATCGTCACCCACTCGATGCAGCAGGCCGCCCGCGTTTCACAGCGCACCGCCTTTTTCCACCTCGGTTCGATGGTAGAATATGGCGAGACATCGACGATTTTCACCAATCCGCGCGAAGAGCGCACCAAAGACTATATCACCGGTCGTTACGGATAAGGACCCGACATGGCAGAAAACCATACCGTCAAGGCATTCGACGAAGATATCAGCAAGCTGCGTGGCCTGATTGCCGAAATGGGCGGGCTCGCCGAAGTGGCGATCGCCGATGCCATCGACGCCTTAGTCAATCGCGATGAGGCCAAGGCCAAGCTTGTGGTTGCATCGGACGCAAAGCTTGATGCTCTCGAAGCCGAAGTCGACCAACTCGCCATTCGCATCATCGCCTTGCGCGCGCCAATGGCAGACGACCTGCGCGACGTGATCGCGGCGCTCAAGATTTCAGGCGTTGTCGAACGTATTGGCGACTATGCAAAAAACATCGCAAAGCGTGTTGGCGATATGGGCGCGAAAGGATCGATCGAACCTTTGACGCTGATCCCGGCGATGGCAGAAATCGCGCAGGGCATGGTTCGGGATGTTCTCAACGCTTACGCATCGCGCGATTCCCATCTGGCTGTCGAAGTGATCGCGCGTGACGAGAAACTCGACAACTTCTACAACAGCCTGTTCCGCAATCTCGTCTCACACATGATGGAAAATCCGGCGACGATCAGCACCGCGGCGCATCTGCTGTTCATTGCGCGCAACCTGGAGCGTATTGGCGACCATGCTACCAATGTCGCGGAGATGGTCTATTATGCGGCAACGGGTCGCTATTTCACCGATCGCAGCGGCGCGGTGCGCGTCGAAGACGACGCATGACGCCGAAAATCCTGATAGTTGAGGATGAGCCTGCGCTCGCCGAACTTCTGTCTTGGACGTTCGAGAGCGCGGGATTTGCCGTCGAACAGACCGCCGATGGCGAAGAAGCATTGCTGATTGCCGAGGAGTTCGGACCCGACATAGTCATCCTCGATTGGATGATCGAACAACTGCCGGGCATCGAGGTTTGCCGTCGCCTGCGCAAACGCAAGGAAACGGCATCGATCCCGATCATCATGCTGACAGCACGTGGCGAGGAAGAGGACCGTATCCGCGGGCTTGAAACCGGCGCCGATGACTATGTCACCAAACCCTTTTCTCCGCGTGAATTGCGCGCCCGCGTCGAGGCGGTATTGCGCCGCACACGTCCTGCAATAACTGGCAGCACGTTGGTGGTTGGCGATCTGGAGCTTGATCCGGTTGCTGTGCGGGTAAAACGCGATGGCGTTCAGATCGCCCTCGGCCCGACCGAATTCCGTTTGCTACGCCATTTCATGGAACGGCCGGGCCGCGCCCAATCGCGCAGCCAGTTGCTCGACGCAGTTTGGGGGCATGACAGTGACATCGAATTGCGCACTGTCGATGTCCACATCCGCCGTTTGCGCAGCGCCATCGAAATGCCCGGAAGGGAAGACCCGATCCGCACGATCCGTTCGGTCGGATACGCATTGGACAGCTGAAAGCTAAACGCAGATTTCGCGCCACTCGCCGGGTGCCAGACCTTCGAGTGTCCAATCGCCGATCGACCAACGCACCAAACGCAGCGTCGGAAAACCGACCGCTGCTGTCATCCGTCGCACTTGGCGATTTCGTCCCTCGCTGATGGTCAGTTTGATCCAGCAATCGGGCACCGATTTGCGAAAGCGCACCGGCGGATCGCGTGGCCATAGCTGCAGATCGTCAATCCGTTCGGCCTTGGCTGGCTTGGTCATCCCGTCTTTCAGCATCACACCTTTGCAGAGGCAACCCAAAGCAGCATCGTCGATCTCGCCCTCTACCTGCACCAGATAGGTTTTGGGCATCTTGTGCCTTGGCTCGGCGATGCGTGCCTGTAGCCTGCCATCGTCGGTGAGTAGCAACAGGCCCTCGCTATCGCGATCAAGTCGTCCCGCCGGATATACACCAGGCACCTGGATATAATCCGATAGCGTCTCCCGCGCACCATCGCTGCCGCGATCGGTAAACTGTGAGAGAACACCAAAAGGTTTGTTGAACAGTATCAGGCGCGACATGGTGGCATCGGTCTAGCAGCTATGCCCAAATAGGAAAGGCCGGCGGGTTTCCCCACCGGCCTTTGATGTTTCAGCTGGCGCTGAACGGCGGACTTAGAAGTCCATGCCGCCCATGCCGCCCATGCCACCGCCCATCGGCATAGCCGGGGCCTTGTCTTCCGGAGCATCCGCGATGGTTGCTTCGGTGGTGATCAGCAGGCCAGCGACCGATGCAGCATCCTGCAGTGCGGTGCGAACAACCTTGGTCGGATCGATAACGCCCGACTTTACGAGGTTTTCGTAAGTGTCGGTTGCAGCATTGAAGCCCTGGGTCTCATCGCCTTCGCGCAGCAGGTTGCCCGAAACGACCGCACCGTCGTGGCCGGCATTTTCAGCAATCTGGCGGATCGGAGCGAGGATCGCCTTGCGGATGATGTCGATACCGCGGGTCTGGTCGTCATTTGCACCCTTGAGGCCATCAAGCGCCTTGGTTGCATAGAGCAGAGCGGTACCGCCGCCGGGGACGATGCCTTCTTCGACAGCTGCGCGGGTAGCGTGCAGGGCGTCATCGACGCGGTCCTTGCGCTCCTTCACTTCGACTTCAGTCGCACCGCCAACCTTGATCACGGCAACGCCGCCAGCAAGCTTGGCAAGACGCTCTTGCAGCTTTTCACGGTCGTAATCGCTGGTGGTGGTTTCAATCTGCGCGCGGATCGCTTCGACGCGAGCCTTGATTGCATCGGCTTCACCAGCACCGTCGACGATGGTGGTGTTGTCCTTGTCGATCGAAACGCGCTTGGCCTGGCCGAGCATGCCGAGCGTTACCGACTCAAGCTTGATGCCGAGGTCTTCGCTGATCATTTCGCCCTTGGTCAGGATCGCGATATCTTCGAGCATCGCCTTGCGACGATCACCGAAGCCCGGAGCCTTGACGGCAGCGATCTTCAGGCCACCACGCAGCTTGTTGACGACGAGGGTAGCAAGCGCTTCGCCTTCGACGTCTTCCGCGATGATGAGGAGCGGACGGCCCGACTGCACGACAGCTTCGAGGATCGGCAGCATTGCCTGCAGGTTCGAAAGCTTCTTCTCGTGGATCAGGATGTAGGGGTTATCCAGCTCGACCGACATCTTTTCAGTGTTGGTGATGAAGTAGGGCGAGAGGTAACCACGGTCGAACTGCATGCCTTCGACGACATCGAGTTCGAACTCGAGGCCCTTGGCTTCCTCAACGGTGATCACGCCTTCCTTGCCGACTTTTTCCATGGCTTCGGCGATCTTTTCGCCGACTTCACGGTCACCGTTGGCCGAGATGATACCAACCTGTGCGATTTCTTCCGAGCCCTTGACCGGGTTCGAACGCTTTTTCAGGTCTTCGACGACAACGTTGACTGCCTGGTCGATACCACGCTTCAGGTCCATCGGGTTCATGCCGGCAGCAACCGACTTCATGCCTTCGCGAACGATCGCCTGGGCCAGAACGGTTGCAGTGGTGGTGCCGTCACCAGCAGCGTCGTTGGCCTTGGAGGCAACTTCGCGCAACATCTGGGCGCCCATGTTCTCGAACTTGTCCTTCAGTTCGATTTCCTTGGCGACCGAAACACCGTCCTTGGTGATGCGCGGTGCGCCAAAGCTCTTGTCGATAACGACATTGCGACCCTTGGGACCCAAGGTAACCTTCACCGCATCGGCGAGGATATCAACGCCGCGCAGGATGCGTTCACGCGCATCGCGGCCAAATTTCACGTCTTTTGCAGCCATGATTTTGTTCCTTCAAATATATGCAGCTGAAATCAGCCGATGATTCCGAGAATGTCCGATTCTTTCATGATCAGCAGGTCTTCGCCGTCGATCTTGACTTCGGTGCCCGACCACTTGCCGAACAGGATCTTGTCGCCGACTTTGACGTCCAGCTTGATGCGGTCGCCATCTTCATTGTAGGCGCCTTCGCCAGCGGCGACGATTTCGCCTTCTTGCGGCTTTTCTTGAGCGCTGTCGGGGATGATGATCCCGCCAGCGGTTTTTGCTTCGGCCTCGACGCGACGGACGAGGACGCGGTCATGCAACGGACGAAATTTCATGACATGCCTTCCTTTTATGGTTGATGACGCAAGGGGAAACCCAGTGGCGCACCCCCACGCGCCTGAAACACTATTAGCACTCACCTTTATCGAGTGCTAACGGTGCCCAGATAGGGATTATGCCGGTTGCGTCAAGCACCGTTGCGAGAAAAAATTTTGCGCCGTCGGTAACTTTGCGGCGCTTTGCCCCGAACCTCCTGTCGAGACGCCTGTTTGGCGCTCTCTACGCCAGCCCCCTGGCTCCATTCTTATGATGAATAGTTGGAGGATTTATGACTGTATCCGTTTTGAAAATTGCTGCCGCTGCAGCCGCTCTTTCCGCCGCAGCCTCGATCGCGACTGCTCCGGCAACTGCTGCCAAGCCTGCGCAGGAAAAATGCTTTGGCGTGGCGCTAAAGGGCAAGAATGATTGTGCTGCCGGCCCGGGCACCAGCTGCGCCGGCACCTCGACCGTCGATTATCAGGGCAATGCCTGGAAGCATGTTGCCAAGGGCAGCTGCGTGAAAATGGGCGGTACGCTGACCGCGCATTCCGGCAACGCCAAGCCGGTAGCGAAGAAGTAATCGCCCGAGTTTTTGCGGATGGACCAATTGACAAAAGCTGGCAGCTACCAGGCACCGTTCTCTACCCTCTCCCCCAAAGCGGGAATCGGGCTAAAACCCCAGTATTATGATGTCATTTTGAATGTCGACCCGATCATGCACCCCCCGGCATGGGTCGAGGTCCATCCGCAAAACTATTTCTGCGAAGGGGGGTCGCCACACCGATGGCTGTCTGCAGTCGCCGAACGCTATCCCCTCAGTTTTCACTCGGTCGGTTTGTCGCTCGGCAGTGCCGATGGCCTGATAGCCGACCAGCTCGACCGCCTGGCAGCATTGTGCGACCGATATCAACCCGCAATGGTTTCCGACCATTTGAGTTTCAGCGGCAATGCGCATGATCGCTTCGCCGACCTGCTTCCCATTCCCTACACATTCGAAGCGCTTGACCATTTTTCGGCGCAGGTGGATCGCGTCCAGCAGCGTTTGGGTCGGCAGATGCTGATCGAAAACCCATCCTGCTATGTCGCTTTTGCGGACAATGACTATTCGGAGCCCGAATTCCTCGCGCATTTGATCACCAAAACAGGTTGCGGCCTGCTGCTCGATATCAACAATGTGGTGGTCTCAACGGGCAATCTGGGCGGAAATCCGGGCGCGTGGTTTGCGCAGGTCAATCCGGATTGGGTGGGTGAAATTCATCTGGCCGGCCATGCCACCGAACTTCATGATAGTGGTCCACTATATATCGACGATCATGGCAGCCCGGTCGGCGACCTTGCATGGACGCTGTTTGCCGAATTTGTCTCGAATCATGGACCAAAACCCACATTGATCGAATGGGACACGAACACCCCGGCCTATCCAGTCTACATGGCCGAGGCGCACAAGGCACAGGCAATACTCGACAGAGCATTGAAGCGGCACGATGCCGTCGCTGCTTGAAGCCCAGCGCAACTTCGTTGCCACCATCAACGAAGGGCCATCGGCGCTCGATCCCGCTCTATTTATCGGCGATGCGGATCGCATAATTCTGGGGCTGAAGGCGCATGCGAACACGATAAGCCATGCCCGCCTCGTCGCGCTCGAGCAGAGCTTTCCGATGCTGCATCTCGAGTTGGGTGATAGTGCATTCAATTCGCTATCGCGCGAATATGTCGAGACGCCGGCTGCCCGTGCGTTCGACCTCAACGATATTGGCAAAGGCTTTGTCGCATTTTTGGAGCGATGTGAAATCGCCGCAGCCCTGATCGACCTAGCGGCAATCGAATGGGCCTGGCTCGAAAGTTTTCATGCCGCAGATTTTATGCCGATTGCGCTCGGCCAGCTTGCCGGGCTCAATGAATCCAAACTGCTCGATTACGAGGTTGCTTTGCATCCTGCTGTTCGACTGCGCCAGTTGCAGGCGCCTTTGGCCCAATCGCTGGCGGAGCTTGCAGCCAACGGCAATCCCGCATCGATCCTGATCGTCCGGCCTGAGGCCGAGGTGCGATTGTTGGCCCTCGATGCAGCCGGTACTTTGCTAATCGAAAAAATGTCGTCGCCGAATTCAATCGGTAACCTTTTGTCCCTCGCTTGCGAACATGGCCATGAAGCCGACCCCATCGGGCCGGTTCTGAATTTTATCGGCGCCGGTGCGCTGATAGCCATGGAGTAGATATGTTGCAGGCCCTGACCCAAAGCTATGACCGCGCCGTCGCGATTGTTTCCAGAAAATTTCCGGAATCGCTGGTTCTACTGTTTGTCCGCATTGCCCTGGCGGGCATTTTCTGGCGGTCGGGCCGAACCAAGGTCGAGGAAGGCAGCCTGCTTTCGGTGAGCGACAGTACGCTGACGCTTTTCAACGAAGATCCGTTCAACAAGGTTCCTCTGTTACCCAGCGATTTTGCGGCCTATCTTACAACCTATGCCGAGCATGCCCTTCCTATCCTGCTGGTTTTCGGACTTTTCACCCGCCTTTCGGCGTTGGCATTGCTGGGGATGACAATGGTCATCCAGATTTTCGTTTTCCCCGACGCATGGTGGCCGGTGCACAGCCTGTGGGTTTCGCTGGCGCTGGTGCTGATTGTGCGCGGGGGTGGCGGCCTGTCGGTTGACGCATTGCTCACAGGTCGCCGCGCATGATTGCCAATGAGGAGGGGCTGCGACGCCTGATGCGCCTGTCGCAAGGCGGTGACAAACAGGCCTATGCAATCCTCCTCGAACAATGTGGTGCCTGGTTGGCGCGCTATTACCGACAGAAGATTGCACCCGACGCGATCGACGATCTGGTGCAGGAAACCCTGATGTCGCTTCATCGCAAAAGAGCGAGCTATGATCCCTCCCGCCCTTTCCTGCCCTGGCTTGCCGCTATCGCGCGTTATCGCTGGGTTGACCGGCTACGACAGGGATACCGAAATGAAGCCGATTCAATCGACAACCACGATCCATCCGAGGATAGCCATGAAGAAGTGGTTGCAGCCAAGATCAGTATCGACCGTTTGCTCGACCTGATTCCTGCCAGCCAATCCGAAGCGATCCGCTGCATGAAAATCGAGGGATTGAGCATCGCAGAAACCTGCCAGCGCACCGGCCAGTCCGAAGCGTTGGTCAAAGTGAACATACATCGCGGATTGAAAAGACTTTCCGCACTTGTCGAGAGTGAGTGAAATGAAACAGGGATTTAGCCTGGACGATCTGGTCAACGATCTGGAACCGGTGCGTCCGTTCAACATGGTGCGCGCGATTGCATCGGTGGGCGCAATTCTAGCCGCGGCGGCTGCGCTGATCATATTGTCAAAGGGCATGCGCGCCGATGTGATGGCGGGCGATCCGGAGCCGATGTTCCTGATCCGGGCAGGCCTGCTTTTGCTACTCGGCGGCGGATGCGGCTGGGCGGTGCTCAGCATGGCTAGCCCTGCCGTCGGCAAGCAAGGGCAATCGTGGAAGATGGCGCTGGCAGCAGCCGCATTATTCCCGTTGGCCGCGCTGGTCATCGCGATGACCGGACGGGTCGAAGTCGCCATGTCCAACATGCGCTACGGGCTCGATTGCATGGCTTTCAGCGGCATTGGCGGTTTGGCGACAGCGATTCCGATGGTGCTTTCATTGCGTCGCGGCGCGCCGACCAACCCCGAACGCGCTGGATGGCTGACGGGTGTTGCCGCAGGCGGGCTGGGCGCTTTTGCCTATGGCCTGCACTGCCCGTTCAACGATGTGGTCTATATCGGCGTCTGGTATTCGCTCGCCGTGGGCGTTTGCGCGTTGCTCGGCCGGCTAATCGTGCCGCGGCTGATCCGCTGGTAATCAGCCGCGCGCTGGTAGCCCTGCTGCGCGCAGAGCAGCGTGAGCTTCCGCTATGCTGTAAGTGCCAAAGTGGAAGATTGAAGCCGCCAGCACCGCGCTGGCATGGCCCTTGGTCACGCCTTCGACCAGATGATCGAGCGTCCCCACCCCGCCGCTGGCGATAACGGGAATGTCGACAGCATCTGCGATGGTGCGCGTCAGTTCGAGGTCGAAACCGATCTTGGTGCCGTCGCGATCCATACTAGTGACGAGCAGTTCGCCAGCGCCCAGTTCGGCAAGCTTTAGTGCATGTTCGACAGCGTCGATCCCGGTGGGTTTGCGCCCGCCATGAGTGAAAATCTCCCACCCGTCGCGGCCGTCGGACCAGCGTTTGGCATCAACCGAAGCGACGACGCACTGGCTGCCGAAACGTTCGGCGATATCGGCCACAACCTCAGGCCGTGCGACAGCCGCGCTGTTCACCGCAACCTTGTCTGCCCCGGCCAGCAACAACGCGCGCGCATCTTCGCTGCTCCGCACCCCGCCACCGACCGTCAGCGGCATGAAACACACCTCCGCGGTGCGGCGCACGACATCGAGGATCGTGTCACGCCCTTCATGGCTGGCGGTGATATCAAGGAAGCACAGCTCGTCCGCGCCCGCCTCGTCATACGCCTTGGCCTGCTCGACCGGATCGCCAGCGTCCTTCAGGTCAACGAAATTGACACCTTTGACCACGCGGCCATTGGCAACATCGAGGCAGGGAATGACACGGATGCGGACGGTCATGCCCGGTTCGCTATCGCAATCGCTGTCGCCAGATCGAGGCGGCCATCGTAAATCGCCCGACCGGTAATCACGCCCTCAATCCCGTCCTGCGCGTGCAGGCTGAGGACGTGGATTTCGTCAATGCCCTTCACACCGCCACTGGCGATCACCGGAATATCTACCGCGCGCGCAAGGTCGACCGTCGCGTCGATATTGCAGCCGGTGAGCATTCCGTCGCGCCCGACATCGGTGAACAGCAGGCTGGCAACGCCGGCATCCTCGAACCGGCGGGCAAGATCGATAACCGGCATGTCCGATTTCTCGGCCCAGCCTTCGGTTGCGACAAAACCGTCGCGCGCATCGACCGCAACGACGATGCCATTTTCGAACTCGCGCGCCATATCCTTGACGAATTGGGGGTCCTTGAGCGCAGCTGTGCCGATCACCAATCGCGCCACGCCTAGATCGAACCAGCGCTCGACCGTCTCGCGGTTGCGGATGCCACCGCCCAACTGCACATAGCCAGGGAAATTCTCAATGATATATTCGACTGCCTCGGCATTTTCGGGCTTGCCTGCGAACGCACCGTCAAGGTCGACAACGTGCAAATGCTCCGCCCCGGCCTCTGCAAAAAGCAGCGCCTGCGCCGCCGGATCGTCGGCATAGACGGTCGCGCGGTCCATATCGCCTTCGGCAAGACGAACGACTTGACCGCCTTTAAGGTCGATGGCGGGGAAAACGATCATGCCAAATCCTTCTTCATGGGCGCCACTCCAGAAAGCGCGCCAGCATCGCTATGCCATAGCTCTGGCTCTTCTCAGGATGGAATTGCACCCCAAGGATATTGTCCTTTGCCACCGCCGCCACACGCGCACCGCCATGGTCGGTCGTAGCCAGCACATGCGCCTGATCGGCGGCGTCGAAATGATAGCCGTGCAGGAAATAGGCCTCTCCGGTCTCTACCACCGGATGCGCACCATGCAGGGTGACATCGTTCCAGCCCATATGCGGCACCTTCAGGCCCGGGGCAGGTTCAATCGCGCGCACAGTGCCGCCGATCCATCCCAGCCCCTTGGTACTGCCATGCTCCACACCTTCATCGGCGAGCAATTGCATGCCTACACATATGCCAAGGAACGGAGCTGCATCGCGCAGCACGCGCTGCTCCAACGCCGCGATCATGCCGTCGATGCCCGAAACGCCCTCCATGCAATGGGCAAAGGCGCCAACGCCGGGGAGAACAATGCGCTCCGCACGGGCGACGACATCGGGATCAGCGGTCACCGCAATATCCGCCGCCCCCGCCGCCTTCAGCGCGTTTCGAACCGATTGGAGATTGCCCGCGCCATAGTCGATCAGCGCGACGCGCTCAGCCACCTAATATCCCCTTGGTCGAGGGGATCGCCCCGCCCTTGCGCGGATCGATTTCCACCGCCTGCCGCATCGCACGGGCAAAGCCCTTGTAGATGCTCTCGGCGATATGGTGGTTATTCTTGCCGTAAAGAAGCTCGATATGCAGCGTCAGCCCCACCGCATCGGCGATCGAGTGGAACCAGTGCTCGAACAACTCGGTATCCATCTCGCCCAGCCGCTCCTGCGTGAAACCAGCCTTCCAGACGAAATAGGGGCGGCCCGAAATGTCGAGCGCAACGCGGCTCAAGGTTTCGTCCATCGGCGAATAAGCACTGCCATAGCGCATGATCCCGCCCTTATCGCCGAGCGCCTTTGCAATCGCCTGCCCGATGGCGATGGCGCTGTCCTCAGCGGTGTGGTGCTGGTCGACATGCAAGTCACCTTTGATGCGGCAATTGATGTCGATCATCGAATGACGCGAAAACTGTTCGATCATATGATCGAGGAAGCCGATCCCGGTTGAAATGTCATACTGGCCGGTGCCGTCGAGATTCACCTCGACCGCAATTTCGGTTTCCTTGGTGTTCCGGTTTATCGAGGCGGTGCGCATGGCTGTGCGCTATAGGCCGATAATGGCCAAGTGCAAGCCTGTGCGCCTATCTTGGGCTAAAGTTCAACTTGATTTCAACGCGCGGTCAGTCCACCAAGGCGCGCATGAGCGATGACGCCCCAGACAGCCTGATTCCCTATGACGATGTCGTGCAGGAAGCCCTGCGTGCGGTTGTAGGGCGCGTGCTGGGCGAAGTTGCGGTCAGCGGCCTGCCCGGCGACCATCATTTCTACATTACCTTCAAGACCCGCGCGGCCGGTGTGAATATCCCGGTGCACCTGATGGAGCGTTTCCCCGATGAAATGACCATCGTGATGCAGCACAAATATTGGGACCTGAAGGTTGGTGAGGATTATTTCGAAGTAGGCCTGTCATTCAGCCAGGTTCCTGCGCATCTGCACATTCCCTTTTCGGCGATTACTGCCTTTGTCGACCCGGCTGTCGATTTCGCGCTGCAATTCCATGTCGACGCCGAATCCGGCCCTGAGCCGCACGAACAGGCCGAAAATGATGGCCCGACCATTGAGCAGGAAGACGGCTCGAACGTCGTTACAGTGGATTTCGGGCGCAAGAAGTGACCGGGGCAACCCGCAGCGAAAGCGACAGTTTCGGCCCTATAGACGTTCCCGCCGAGGCCTATTGGGGCGCACAAACCCAACGCAGCATGGGCAATTTCCCCTTCCCGCCGCAGGAGCGGATGCCGCTGGGAATTATTTACGGCCTTGCCCATGTCAAACGCGCCGCGGCTTTGACGCATAAATCCTCAGGGGCGATGTCGGCAGAGATTGCAGATGCAATCGTCGCGGCCGCCGATGCCATCCTTACCGGAAAACATGACAACCAGTTTCCGCTGACCATCTGGCAGACGGGCAGCGGCACGCAATCGAACATGAACGTCAATGAGGTGATTGCTGGCATCGCCAATGAGGCGTTGACGGGTGTGCGCGGCGGCAAATCGCCGGTGCACCCCAATGACCATGTCAATATGGGCCAGTCGTCGAATGACAGTTTTCCGACTGCCATGCATATCGCGGTCGCAATCGCTACGCACCGGGAGCTGCTACCCGCGATTGGCCGTTTGACAGATGCGCTTGCGCAAAAAGCACAGGCCTGGGGCGACATCGTCAAGATTGGTCGCACCCATATGCAGGATGCGACCCCGCTGACCTTGGGGCAGGAATTTTCAGCTTATGTTGCGCAGTTGATTGCCGCGAAAAACCGCATCGAAGGTGCGGTGCTGCACAATGTGCAGAAACTGGCGCAGGGCGGCACAGCAGTGGGAACGGGCCTCAATGCTCCGCAGGGTTTCGATTCCGCCATCGCGGCAGAGGTGACGAAGGCGACGGGCATTGCTTTCGCCCCGGCGCAAAACAAGTTTGAAGCGCTTGCCACGCATGACGGGCTGGTATCGTTCCATGGCCAACTCAATACCCTCGCCGTCAGCCTGACCAAGATCGCCAACGACATTCGCCTGCTCGGCTCAGGCCCGCGCTCGGGCCTTGGCGAACTCAATCTGCCCGAAAACGAACCCGGCAGCTCGATCATGCCTGGCAAGGTGAACCCCACCCAGTGCGAGATGCTGACCATGGTCGCGGCGCAAGTGATCGGCAACCATCAGGCCGTGACGGTGGGCGGGATGCAGGGGCACCTAGAGCTGAATGTGTTCAAGCCGCTGATTGGTGCCAATGTGCTGCGCTCAATCGAATTGCTCAGCATCGGCATGGAGACTTTTGCGAAGAACTGCATCGACAGGCTGGAACCCAATCGGGAGCGTATTGCCGAACTGGTCGATCGCTCACTGATGCTCGTCACCGCGCTGGCGCCTGTCATCGGTTATGACAATGCCGCCAAGATCGCCAAGCACGCGCACCAGAACGGCCTGACGCTGAAACAATCCGCGCTGACGCTCGGACTGGTTGACGAGGCGACTTTCGATGCCCATGTCAGGCCGGAAGACATGGTGTAATTATCCACACCACCCTGTGGAAAAAGGAGTTATCCACATGCCCCTGTTGAAAACCATTGCCGGTGCTGTTGTCGGAGAAGTTGTTGGTCGCAAGCGTGGCCATGGCCTATTGGGCGCTGGCCTCGGCATTGCTGCCACCCGGATTGCAACGCGATCGATACCGGGCGCATTGCTGGTTGGTGGCGCACTTTTGGCCAAAACGGTTTACGACAAGCGCAAGAAGCGGAAGAGCTAGAACTTTCCAGTCTCGATTTAACGTCATGAATGGCGTTCCGGACTTGCACTATTGCTAAAACCCGCTTGACGCCCCGCCCACTCTTCGACCAGTAGCGGCTATGGCTGGTTCCCATAATCAACTCGAGCGCCGCGGGCTGTTGTTTGTCCTTTCATCGCCCTCTGGCGCGGGCAAATCGACACTGTCGCGCATGTTGCTCGAGTCAGAACCGCAAATCGCGCTTTCTGTCAGCTATACCACACGTCCTCCCCGCCCCGGCGAGATTGATGGCGTGCATTACCATTTCACCGATGTTCCGACATTCAAGGCTATGGCTGCTAATGGCGAATTCCTTGAATGGGCGCATGTCTTTGGACACCGTTACGGCACGCCCAAGGGCCCGGTCGAGGCCGAACTGGCGGCGGGCCGCGATGTGTTGTTCGATATCGACTGGCAGGGCGCGCAGCAGCTTTATCAGGAAGCCGGCCCCGATGTCGTGCGCGTCTTCATCCTGCCTCCTTCAATCGAGGAACTGGAGCGCCGTCTGCATGCGCGCGCGCAGGATAGCGATGCCGTGATTGAGGAGCGGATGGCGCGGGCGAAATCCGAAATCGGCCACTGGGATGGCTATGATTATGTCCTAATCAACGATGATGTTGAACGCTGCTTTGCCCAGGTACGCCAGATCCTGACTGCAGAGCGCCTGAAGCGGCGCAGGCAAAAGGGCCTGATCGGCTTTGTCCGGGATCTTGTCGCCAGCTAATGTTCTTCCGGCAGCGGTTCGTCATATAGCCGCCCCATAAATTCGTCGCTGTTGCGTGCGTAGGGATCGAGCTCGACGACATTGCCGTCCTTGAACAGCAATTGGAAATCGCCGCGCCAGCGCCGACGCCAGGCGACAAAATCCTCAACCGCATAGCGCCGTTCACGGCCATCCTCATCATAGGCAATCGTGCGGCCGCGCATCCGAAGCGATAGTTTGCGCACCCGATACACCAACAGCCCCGCATAAACCGCGCCCGCCCCAAAAATGAAGGATAGCCACCAGGCAACCCGCATCTGGAATTCGGCATCAGAACGTGCCGAGCCTACGAAAATCCAGACCCAGCCAATCAACGCAGACATTGCTGCGCTGCCAAGGAAGGAGAACCAGTGCATTCCCCCGGGCCGCAAAACCATCCAGCCTGGCTTGGATGTGCTGGGAACCGACAAGACGGTTATAAGGAGCAGCACAAACGCCACTCCGACGGCTATCAGAGGCAACAGCCCCTCAATCGTTACATAAGCCTGCATCGCCCACTCCTGCGCAGTGGGCTGACGATAACATAAAAATTCAATTTTGCGTTAAATGCGGAGCAGTTCGAGGAAGTGGGCAGCGTGTAAAAACTCTGCCTCACGATCTGACCGGTTCTTTTGCGCCCAATAGTCGGCACCCCAATTCTGTTCCTGCCACAATTCTTCAAGGCACACCACCTCCCACAGCGCAGCGGGTGTTCCAGCGCGCTCCACAATGGCGAGTACCGCGACGAGTGATCCGGCGAGATGCGCCAATTTGGCCATTGCCGCCAACTCAAAGGTCCCGCGCGCGAGCACGGCGGCACGCAATTTTTCAAGCGTGGCTTCAGGCTGCGGTTCGTGGAGCACACCATGGACGATACGGAACGAAACATCGTAGCGACCCTGCGCCCATTCGAGCCAAGGGCCCCAGATTTCCGCCTGTTTGGGTGCGAGCGGTTCGTCAGGCTCGGCGCGATAGCAAAAAGCGTCGCTTTCCGCATAGGCCGCGATCGAGGCAGCGAAGGCGGCACGATCGGGTGCAACATGATCGATTGCCGCATTGGCAAAACCTGTCATCGGCATCGCTGCAGGGTCGATCTCTTCTGCTACCCCCTCCCACTCGGCAACCACCGCATCTGCCAACGCCTTGGTTGGCAGGTAGAGTTCGTTGCGCATAGGCGTTTTGAGCGCTCGCCCATCAAGGCGGATGCCATAACCGTAGGTGCCCTGTTCAAGGCCAACACTTTTCCAAAATCGCCGCATGTTCAGCCCTGCCCGGCGTCCTTCTTGTTCCAGCTTTTCTTGAGCAAAACGGGAAGCAGGAAAAATTCGATCATTCCCAGGATCAGGAAAAAGTATCCCAGCAGTGGCGGGAAATCGGGAAACAGGCGCCCGGCACTGATCGCAAGGCCCAACATCACAATGACTGCCCCCGAAAAGCGCAGCAGGTTCAAAATTATGAACCGCTGTTTCGCCTGCATTTCGCGTTCTTCACTGTTCATGATCGCCCTTCCAATGCCTGCATCAGCTCTTCCATCGTTTCGACCAGATGATCGGCGCCCGCCTCTCGCAATTCATCCAGCGGATGATAGCCCCAGGAAACGCCAATGGTGCGGCAACCAGCCGCTTTGCCCATATGGATATCGTAAACCGTATCGCCAATCATCACAGCATTTGCCGCATCCACGCCGGCATCGGCCAACGCCTGCCAGACCATCGACGGATGCGGTTTGGATGGATGCCGATCAGCCGTCTGCAACGTCACGAACAGCCCTTTGATGCCATGATGATCGAGGCAGCGATCGAGCCCGCGATCGGACTTGCCAGTCGCTACGCCGAGCAGCCAGCCATTCTCGTCCAGTTCGCTCAACACGGCAGCCATTCCGTCGTAGAGCGGCTCATCGACCAAGCCGTTTCCGCGTAGTGTGAAAAATGCCTGCTTGTAGCGCTCGGCCATATCCTGGTGCAGGCTATCCTCGGCATCAGGCAGCAATTGCCGCATCGCCTCTACAAGGCTGAGGCCGACGATGCGCCGCGTCGCATGGCGTGCCGGCGGCTGCAGGCCCGCTTCTTCAAACGCATGCTCCATCGCCATGCAAATATTGGCCTGGCTGTCGACCAGCGTGCCATCGCAATCGAAAATGGCGAGGCGCAATGCGGTCATGCCACCCATTCCCGCATCAGATGCGCCAGCGCACGCTTTCCCAGCTTTTCCAGTTGATCGGCAACGCGCAGCCGTTCGGCCTCGCTCTTATTCTGCGACAGTTTGAAGGTCGGTCGCCACGCACGAACCTCCATTTCAAAACCCGTAATCGCGGTAGTCAGCTTGTCAAAATAGGCCGCATCCATCTTGTCGCGGGTCCATGGCTTTTTCGGTGCCAGTCGGGCTTCGTTGACGGCGCTCAGATCGTCGAGCAGCGCAACAAGCCCGTCATGATCCATCTTGCGGACCGGCCCTTCCAGTTCGATGCTGATATAGTTCCACGTGCCGACCTGATTTTCGCCTTCATACCAATCAGGGCTGACATAGGCGTCTGGCCCGTTGACCACCACCAACGCTTCGCTGCCATGCAGATGGCGGGTGAGCGCATTGCCATTGGCAAGGTGGAATTGAATCGCGCCGTCGCCGGTGGAAAAGAGCGCAGTTTGGGCAACGCGCAGTCCATCAGGGGTTTGGGCGAAAACCATCCCGAAACCGATTTCCTGCACCAGCGCCTCCATGATCGCGCGCTGGTCGGCATCGCTGCCAGTCAGGCGGAATTTGGAATTTGGGTGCATTATTTCTTTCGCCCCTTGGAAGGCGCCTTGTTCCGACCGGGTTTGGCCAAGGTTTTTGCAGAACCCCGGCTGCGCCGTTCGCCCTTGCGCTCTTTACGCGCATCCTTGGCGCGCGCGGCTGCTGCCCGGCGCTTGGCTTCAGGAGTTTCCGATCTCTTGGGTTCGTCGAGCAAGAGCGCGTCGCCGATTTCCAGATCGAAGCCCAAATCGGCAAAGCTATCTGCCATGTGGGGAGGCAAATCTGCACGCACATCAACCTGCCCGCCATCAGGGTGATCGATGCGGATACGCCGCGCATGCAGGTGCATCTTGCGGCTGATCGTCCCGGTCAGGAAAGCATCCTTGCCGCCATATTTGCCATCACCGACAATGGGATGGCCGATGGCTGCCATGTGCACGCGCAACTGGTGGGTGCGGCCGGTATAAGGCTGCAATTCCACCCAGCAGCATCGATTGCCCGCGCGTTCGACCACGCGATAACGGCTGCGCGACGGCTGTCCCTGCTCTTGGTCGACATGCATCTTTTCCCCACCTGTGCCAGGCTGTTTGGCAAGCGGCAGGTCGATGAAACCGTCATGAATATCGGGAACGCCAACGATCAACGCCCAATATACCTTGCGCGCGGTACGCGAGGAAAAGGCCTTCGAAAAATGGGCTGCGGCGCGCGGGGTGCGGGCAAGCAAAAGGGCGCCTGACGTATCCTTGTCGAGCCGGTGGACCAGCTTTGGCCGTGTCTCAAGTTCAAAGCATAAAGCATCGAGCAGGCCATCGACATGCTCTGCGGTCTTCGTGCCGCCTTGTGTCGCAAGGCCTGGCGGCTTGTTGACCACCAATGCTGCCTTGTCCTTGTGGATCACCAGACTGCGGGCGAATTCTGCGGTCTCCTCGCTGATTTCGGGACGGACGCGTTTCGGCCGTGCATCGGCAACCGGTTCCGCAGGTGGCACGCGGATTTCCTGCCCTGCTTCGATGCGATCGCCGGGGGTGGCGCGCTTGCCGTCCACACGCAGCTGGCCGGTGCGCGCCCAGCGCGAGACGATGTTGAAGCTGGCGTCGGGCAGATGCCGCTTGAACCAACGGTCCAGTCGGATACCGTCATCTTCGGCATCAACGACAAAGCGGCGGATGCTTTGGCTGTCCTTGCTCATGCCATCACCGCCCGACCGAGGCCAAGCCCGATAAACAGCGCGAGCAGTGCGAGAAGCACCGAAGCCAGCGCATAGCCGCCTGCCAGCGCGATTTCGCCACGCTCGACCATTTGCGCCATTTCAAGGCTGAAGGCGCTGAATGTGGTGAAGCCGCCTAGAATGCCGACACCGGCGAAGAGACGCACATTCTCTCCCGCATCCCCGTTCCGCAACACAAATGTTGCGAGCAATCCCATCAACAACCCGCCCAGTAAATTAGCTGCAAAGGTTGGCCAGGGCCAGCCATGCGCCGTCACAGGAAGCGCACGCGCCAAGCCAAAGCGCGCGGCTGCCCCAATGGCACCGCCGGTCATCACAAGGAAATAAGACTGCATTGCCCCTGCATTAGCGATAGAATTGGGGAAAAACAGCCCCGTATCTTGCTAACGTCAGTCGACACGCTTCACCCGGCGCAGTGGGCCATTGCCAACCTTCATCATATAGCCGCCGGCGACGCCCTTTTTGATGGTGATCGACAGGCCTTCGCGCAGGAAGGTGGTCAAGGCTTCGGTGGTTTGCCAGGTTCCACCATCGGGTATGGTGAATTGCCATTTGCCCAACCCCAATTCGCGAGCGGATTCGAGCGTTGTCTTGATTTCTTTGAGCTCTTCTTCTTCCGCGCTGTCATCCCCGTTAAAGAATGGCAAGTCGGGTAGTGAAAAGCCGAAAAGCGAACGGCGCGTCTTGCGAACATCACTGCGATCCAAAAGGACAACCTCTTTCGCTAAACGTGCCTTTTCAAATTCAGAGCTCGACCTGTCAAAGCATGCCAGGCGCGCAGCGGTATCTTCGATCGAACGGCAGGCCAGAAGGTCGGTATAAGCTTTGGGCGGCGCTTCATCATCTGCATGGGCCGGCAAGGATGCCATCAGCACGGCAGGAAAAACAAAAAGAGCAAGGCGCATGGCAATTCTCCACTCCGAACGCGCTAACTATATGGGGGAATCCATCCGCTTCCTAGGACAGAGTTTGGCCACCAAAGAAATGGGGGGCAAAAGCCCCCCAGTCGTTTCGGTTGCGAAACAGGAAGAATGATCAGCGGCCATTATTGGCCACAATGTCGACTGCAGTGCCTCCGCCCTTGAGCGCAGTCAGGGTTATCACATAAGCACCGCCATCATTATCGCGCACGCCGCCGAGCATATGTTCGCCATCACGAATTTCATAATCGGCGGTGAAACCCGAACGTTTTGCCCGCGTGTAATAATAATCAACGACCGCCTGCCGAGCCGCACCTGTGGTGAAACTGACAACACGGATATCGCAGATGCCGCCTTCAACACCCGCCGCTTCCTTCACTCGGCCATTTGGATAGACCGGGAATTCGGTCGGCATGCGCGCCGCCCAACCAGCGCCATATTGCAGTTTCGCCTCACAAGTGCCCTTACCGCGTTTCACACCTTGCGCTGCGGCCCTTGCCTCCAATGTCTCCCCGCGATTGGCTGCGCAATCATTGCACTCTTCAGCGCCAACGACGCGCGGCTTGGGTGCGCGCATCAGCTTTGCATTGGCAAGTTCCTCTGCCGAGGCGGTTGCACCTTCATAGCCGCTGTCCGAGGGCTTTTTGCCGTCGAGCGGGCTGTCGCCTGCCCGCACCATGTTGCTGTTCGATTTGCCTGCGAGGTCCGGGTCGACCAGTATCTTGTCTTGCACCGCGCCGGTCATTGCGGGGTCGGAGCCCTTGCCGACCAATTTTTCATCAAGTGCAGCGACATCGTCTCCGCCTTCGCTCCCCCCGCCGCAGGCAGACAGCATCAAAATGCCGCCGCCCAGAGCCAGAAGCGCGACGGTTTGGCCAAATTTGTGTTTCCTGATCTGCATGTTCATGCTCCGGATTAACTGTTGCCCGTCTGGCTGCGTCGCATGATGGCGCAAATCCAGTGACAAACAAGGTTAACCGGAGTTCCGAAGCCACCGATCCAATTGATTTTACAATGGAATACAAACCCTGTGCCAGCGAGAGACATCCGCCAGCCAAGGGTTAAGAATTGGCGGCAGTGTTATTTGACCATCCCGCGATACGAAATAGTTCCCTCTGCGCCCGGCGCGATCGGCTTGGCAAAAATCCAGCGCACATGGGTTACATCTTCTGCCGCTGCCGCACGAAGTGTTGCTGCGGCGCCATCCTCGCCAGCCACCGACACTTTGAGATCGGCCAATTTACCCCAGCTTTTGCCGCCATCGACCGATACTTCGGCCCAATCCTCTGCAACCGACACGAACTGGACCGGCCCGGGCATCGGATTGACTGCGCGAAAATCCGCCGCCGGCTCCGAACCCTTGTTCACATAGCGCAAAGTGAAAACCACCCTGTCGCCGGGTACGACGATCACGTCCTTGGGTTGTTTGAGGACAATCCGTTCTTTGCCATCCGCGCCGATTTCCTGCCGCTCAATCATCGCCTCGCTGGATAGCGCAACCGAATTGGACAACAGGAGCACCGGCGCAGCCATGGCAGGTGTAGCCAAGGTGAGCGATGCACCCAAGCCAGCCATGGTGGCTGCAGCAGCAATGGCAAAAAGATTGAATTTGCTCTTCATTTTCACTTCCAGAATTCCAGCTATGCCCATCTCATCGCCGGAAATACTGAAGAAAAATGGTTAAAGGGCAGTAAACCCGTGGGCTTTATGGTGCAGAGTTTACAACCGCTCGCGCCTAGTAAATCCCGCCTTCTTTGGTCATGAATTCCTGGTCGCGCTGGGCGCTGCTTTGCCCGCTTGCCCCGGCTCCATCGGATGCAGTCGAGGCTGCCGCTTCCTTCTTCTTCGGCTTGTCGTCGCGCTTCTCAAGCTCATCCTGCCGGATCGTCCGCTTCGGTTCGGTTTCTGCCGCAAATGCTTCCCAGATCACCGAACCCTTGGGATCATTATCGTCAGGCCAAGCGCCATAAACGCGTTTGCCTGATTTGCGGTCGATGCGAACCAAGCGCACACCATTGGGCGCGGTGAAGGGCAATTTGGGGAGGCCGACATAGGCCTGGCGGGCGAACTGTTTGAAAATCGGTGCGGCAATCGAGCCACCCTGAGCATAGCCGCCCATGTTGCGCGGCTGGTCAAAACCCAGATAAACACCCGCAACAAGGTTCGGCGAACCGCCGACAAACCAGACATTGGTCGGACCATTGGTCGTGCCCGTCTTGCCGAACAGCGGCCGATCAAGATCGCGCAGGATGGTTGCCGTACCGCGCTGGATCACGCCTTCGAGCATATGGACAACCTGATAGGCCGTCACCGGATCCATCACCTGTTTCCCGCCGGGCTTGAAGCGCGGCATGGGCTTTCCATCCCAATCCTTCATGTTGCAGCCTTTGCAAGGCTTCCAATCCTTGGGCCAGATGACTTTGCCGGTACGCGACTGCGCGAAATCGATAACCGTCGGTTTCAATTCACGCCCATGGTTGACCAGCATCGAATAGGCGTTGGTCATTTTGAGGACGGTCGTATCACCTGCACCCAATGCATAAGAGAGATAAGGCGGGTAATCCCCGATGCTCATAGCCTTGAAGGTTTTCACGACATTTTCCATGCCGGAATCGCTCGCTGCACGAACCGTCATCAGGTTGCGCGATTGCTCAAGCCCCCAACGCATCGTCTGCGGACCCGCCCCACCACCGCTGAAGTTGCGGAAACATTTCTGTCCGAGCGATGCGCCCTGCCACACGCAATAAGGCCCATCGACGATGATCGAAGCCGGCGTCATGCCGCTGTCGATCGCGGTCGCATAAACAAATGGCTTGATCGTCGAACCGGGTTGGCGCTGCGCCTGGGTTGCGCGGTTGAAGCTGGAAATACGCGAGTCAAAACCGCCTTGCATCGCCAGCACGCGGCCATTGACCGGGTTTTGCACCACCATACCGCCGCCGACTTCGGGAACAGTGCGAAGTTGATAGGCCCGGCCACCCATGGGTGCGACCGCAATCACATCCCCCGCTTTCAATGCCGCAGGTGCAACGTTCAAAACACCGGTGTCGCCATCGGCAAAGCCTATCTCCGCACCGCCACCGCGTTTGCGGATAGCAACCGCAATGCGCCAGTTGCTGTAACCGATCCCGATATTGGAACTGGCCAAGCGCGATTGCCATTTGCCATCGTCCATCGGAATGGTGGCAATCGGTTTGCTCCATGCGCGACCACCATGATAGCGCAGCAGGCCATCGCGTAGCGCCTTCGATGTCCATTCCTGATATTCAGGGTTCATCGACGATCGCACCCAAAGCCCGCCAGCATAGACGCTATAGGGACCTTTCTCGGCGGTTTCGCCAAACTGCTCAATCAACTGACGGCGAACTTCTTCGGCAAAATATCCGCCTTCATTCTTATATTGCTGGCCTTGCCGGGGAATGAGCCCGAGCGGCATCGCCTTGGCCTGATCGGCGCGCGCCCGCGATACCCAGCCATTGGAGACCATTTCCTCCAAAATCCAGTTGCGGCGCCCGATTGCGGCACGCGCATGTTCGGCGCGGCTGTAACGCTCCGGCGCCTTGGGCAAGGCAGCCAGAAACGCCATTTCGTGCAGTTCGAGCGCATCCACACTCTTGCCGAAATAGGCTTGTGCGGCCGCTTCGACGCCGAACGCCTGACGGCCAAGCGCGATTTCATTCATATAGAGCGAAATGATCTGCTGCTTGTTCAACGCGCCTTCGATGCGATAGGCAAGGATCGCCTCCTTGATCTTGCGCGTGTAGCTATATTCGTTGGTCAGAAGCAGGTTTTTCGCCACCTGCTGTGTAATTGTCGAGGCACCGCGCGAGCGGCCTGAACTGGTCAAATTGTCGAAAACCGCGACAACAATGCCGATATAATCGATGCCGCCATGGCTGAAGAAATTCTTGTCCTCTGCCGACAGATAGGCGCGTACGAGCATCGGCGGAAAATCGGCATAATCGAGTTGTACCCGGCGTTCGCGCGCATAGCTGTGGAACGGCTCGCCATTGATGTCGCGCACTACGGTGGGCAGCGGCGATTCATATTCAACCAGCGCCTCGGCATCGGGCAGATTGCGGAGCAACACGGCCCACAGCAGGATATAACCGAGCACCAGCCCGCCGACCGCATAGGCACCCAAGCGGAACCATTTCTTCTGCCAATTGGCCTGAAGCTGCTCCCATAGCCCTCCCGCGCTTCGGGATAGCTTGTATCTCACATTGGTCGGCGCACTCTCGTCCATCGCCCGTCTCTCTAGCGGATTCGTGGCAAGCGTCCAGAACCTTGTCGATGGGATGAGAGCTTATTTACGCCTTGTGGCGCGCGCCCGCCGGGGGCGGATCCTGCGGCGGACCGGCAAAACATTGTGCGATCGCCATCCAGCGCGTCGCGACGGGGCCACTAACCTTAAGCGATGTATCACCGATATTCCGGCATTGCGTGACAACCTGGCAGAATTCGGAAGCACTGCCTTCGATCAGGTCTTCACCCTCGCCATATTCCCAGATCGCACCCGATGGCGCGGTGAGTTTCAGCCGTGGCATCGGGCCCGGTGGCTCTTCCTTGCGGTTCTTGAAGGTCCAGCCATAGGTGTTGACGCCTAACCGCACGATATTGCCGATGCGGTCGGCATCGACGCGATCTACACCTAGCGCATCATACACGGCTTGCGCGTGCGCCCAGGTTTCCATCAGACGGGCCGTGATCGAACTGATCACGCTCATGTCCGGCCCCACCCACAGCACCCGCATTTTCGGATCTGCATTGGCAAAGCGCGGTGTCATCTCGCGGACCTGCGCTATCCAGGCATCGCGCAGCTTTGTGCCTGAAAGCCCTTCGAGATGTTGCTTTTCGAAATCAGGCAGTCGACCGCCGCGAATGCCGGCTGCCATTTGCCCTAGAAACGCCCGGAAAGCTTCCGCGTCGCTCAGCGCCAGATCAGCGGCGATATTCCAGACGTGCAGGTGGCGCAGGACTTCATCGATCGTCCACCCCTTGAACAGGGTTGGCTTCGCATAGTCCGCATCTGCAAGCGGCGAGAGCAAGGCGTGGATTGCCTCGCTCTCGTCCCGAAAATCCTGCGCTTGCTGCATCAGCCCTTGCTCATGAAGCCGAACAGATGGCCGGCCACCTTGCGCATCTGGATTTCTTCCGCACCCTCGGTGATGCGATAGCGGCGGTGATGGCGATAGATATGCTCAAACGGTTTGTGCCGCGAATAGCCGATACCACCATGCACCTGCATCGCCCGGTCAGCCGCATCGCAGACAAGGCGGTTTGCGCGATAGTTGCACATTGAGATTACGTCGGAGAGCTGCTTGGCAACTTCGGGCTTGGGCATCGTATCCATCTTGGCGCTGGTGGCATAGATCAACTGCCGCAGCATCGCTGCCTCGGTGTGCAGCTCAACCAGCGGGAACTGGATTGCCTGGTTGACCGCAAGCGGTTTGCCAAAGGGTTTGCGTTCCCGCGCATATTTGACCGCTTCGTTGATGCAATATTGCGCCGCACCCAGTGACGATGCAGCCTGCCGGATGCGGTTTTCGTGCACGAAATGCTGGGCGAGAGCGAGGCCATAATCCAGATCGCCGAGAACCATATGCCCCGGGATCCAGACGTTCTTGAGCGCAACCTTGGGATGGTCGGTCGGCATGTTGAACGTCCAGAGATATTCGCCGACTTCGAAACCTGGGGTGTCTGCCGGAACGAGGAAGCAACCTATGCCTTTCGCATCGCCATCCTTGCCGCTGTGGCGGGCGAAGACCATGCAATGCGAATGATGGTGCGCACCGGTGGTCCACATCTTGTTGCCGTTGATCAGCCAGCCATCGACCCCATCGCGTTTTTCCGGAACCGCGCGGGTATCCATCCAGGTCGCGTCCGATCCATGATGCTCTTCGGTGAGGCCAAAGGTACAGCGCATGCGCCCTTCAAGCATCGCCGGGATATATTCCTGCTTCTGCTCTTCGGTACCGAAATCGCGGACCATGAGCGGCTGGACGAGGTTGCCGACGATCGAGCTTTCGTTCTGAAGATCATTATGCAGACCAAGGCCCTTTTGCGCGAGATGTTCGCGGATGCAGGCCATGGCGAGGTGGCTGCCATTCTTGCCGCCAAATTCGACCGGCAGGTTGAAACGATAATGCCCTGCCTTGTCGGCGCGGCGGCGCATTTCGACCAGCAATTCCTCCCATTCGCGGCGCGGCAGGCCATTATTGTCCCAATCAGTGCGCGCCCATTCGCGGCGATGGTCAAAGAAGCGGTTATTATCGTCCTGATTCTGCAACGGCACGATCTCACGCTCGATAAAATCATCAAGCTCGGCCAGATAATCGGTAATTTCCTTGGGGATTTCGAACAATGTCATGACAGCCTCTCCACTCTCTTTGTGTGGAAGGTTGACCGCACCGCATCGCGAGTCAAGCGCAATTTAATCGCGCGATTAAATTTTTGTCGTTTTGATTTGCCACAATGACAGCGTTCGAGCGGCACCCGGCGCGCAGAAAAAAGGCTAGCGACTTTTTGCCGTGCCTGCTAACCGGCCGACTTCGCAGCCTGCCTGCACGCACCCATAGCTCAGCTGGATAGAGCGTTGCCCTCCGAAGGCAAAGGCCAGAGGTTCGAATCCTCTTGGGTGCGCCACTTGCGCCAACCGATGCGGGCGAAGCACAGGATCGTCAGCAGCGAAACGAGATCGGCGATAATGAGAGGCCAGGACAGGGCATCCTGGCCTCCCCGGGCCATCAACGCGTCGCTGGCTATCCCGATTACCAACCCACCTATGCCAAGTGCCAATACATTTACCAGCAGCATAGATAGACCCGTCACCGAAGCGTGGAGCCGCTGTGGGGTTACCGACTGCATCACGGCGAAGGCAGGTCCATAGAAAGAGGAAAAGAACAGGATGCCGGCCGCCATCCCTGCGTAGAACAAGAGTGAGCCCGGATCGGCAAATCGAAAGGCGATGATAAGAGGCGCAAGCATTGCAACAAACAGCGCGAGGAACATTGCCCTTCCGCCCCGGAAACGTCGCGCATACCAATCGGCCATGGTGCCACCCAGCGCCGCTCCGATTACGCCGAACACCACAACCATGGCTCCATAAGTGACGGCGATCTGATCGCCGGCAAAGCCACGCTCCTCCACCAGCCAGAGTTTCACAAATGGTCCGCCTGCAAGATAGACATGCATCAATACGGCGCCAGCAAGGCTCAACCGCAAGTCGGAATTGGATCGCAGTTCGCGACCAAGGTCGGCGAGCACGGCCGCCGCGGTCCGTTCAGGCAGTTCCTCGTCATGTGCCCCCGGCGTGCGCCTGTCCTTCAGCGCCAGAACGCCCGCCACGAAGACCAGCCCTAGAAGCCCCAGCAGTACAAACACTCCGCGCCAGCCCAGAACCGGACCAAGTTGCCCTGCGAGGAAGAAGCTTGCGCCCACCCCCAGCGGCACACCCATGAAGAATATGCCAATTGCAGTCGCACGGCGCGCAGCCGGAAACCGTTCGGACAGGATTGCAGTCGCGGCGGGTATCAATGTCGCCTCGCCTGTTGCGACAAAGGGCCGCAACGCGACCAGCGAGAGAAAGCCGCGTGCCGCGCCCGACAATGCAGTAAAGGCGCTCCAGACACCAAGGCCGACGGCCAGAATCCGTGTGCGGCCATATCGATCAGCCAACACGCCCGCGGCCAGTGCCGTCACCGCATAGAAAGCGGTGAAGGCAATCCCGGTGACGATCCCGAACTGCGTCCTTGTCAGCCCCAGATCGTGGACAATCTCTGGCCCGAAGCTGGCGATCAGGTTGCGATCAACCTGATTCAGCACATGCAAAAGCAGGAAGAAGCCGAGAAGCAGCGCCGGACGGTGCGGACGTTCGCTAGAAACGTTCAATCAGGCCGCCTGCAATTCGCCACCGATCACCGAGACACGCTCGGCATGGCGGGTATGGGGGAAATAATCCCACACGGCGTGGTGCTGGGTGGCGATGTTGTCCCAAATCACCAGCGTGTGCTTGTCCCAACGCACCCGGCATTGGATACGCGGGGTCGATTCTATGTGCTGGAAAAGCATTTCAAGCAACGCCCTGCTTTCCAGCGCAGTGACACCCTGGATTTTGGTCGTGAAGCCTCGGTTCACCCACAATAGCGGTTTGCCGTTATCCGGGTGGGCAATAACCATCGGGTGCGCGGTGCGGTTATATTCGGTCCCTGCAGCCGGCTCCTTACCATAGGCTTGGCGCCAAGGCAGCGCACCATCATGCACGGCGCGGAGATTGCCGATCAGTTCCTGCACCGGTTCTGACAGCAGGGCATAAGCTTCGGTCATGCTGGCAAATACCGTGTCACCACCTCCGCTTTCAGGCATTTCGTGCATGTATAGCAGCGAGGCGCGGATCGGAGAGGGATCGCACGATACATCGGTGTGCCAGCCATCCCCAGCCGCATATGTCGAATTGGCTGTCGCCTTGACGGTGAGCACGGCCGGATCGGCGCTGCCCGACGCGGTTGCCAATGGGTGATAATGCAGTTCGCCCGTGCCGAAACAGGCAGCCGCCCTTTTATGTGCGGCATGATCAAGTTGTTGATCGCGGAATACCAGAACGCCACGATCAGCCAGCAGCCGCCGCAGCGATGCAGCGGTTACCTCGTCAATCTGCGTCAGGTCGATCCCCGAAACTTCTGCACCGATAACCGGCGTGATGTTTTGTACATTAATGGACATAGCCCTCTCCAACTTACATTATTGAGCATACTAAGCATATTTTGCCACTTATCAAGTTGTTTTATTTTGCGTGACAAGTTGGTGGAGGCAGCGCTATGAATCCTGCTTGGATCGAACGCAATTTAGGCCGGGGAAGATCAAGTGGCGGTTGCAAAAACATTGGACATCCGACCTGAAACGAAGGGCGAGCGCACACGCCGCCGGATCATGGATGAAGCGCGCGCGATGATCGAAGAAATGGAGATCGAGGCGATTTCGCAAGAAGCTGTCGCCCAGCGAATTGGCATCACGCAAAGCGCGCTCCGCCACCATTTCCCGACCAAGGACAGCATGTTCGCTGCTATATTCGATAACATCTTCAGCGGCTTTTACCGCTCGGCAGAGCAGGTGTTGCTCGAACCCGCTCATGAACCCCGCCAGCGCCTGATCATGCTGTGCAAGCAACATCTGGAATATGCCATGACCGAGAGTGATCGGGTCGCCCTCCAATCCTTCGCACATTATCTGTACAAGCCAGACCTGCTCGCTCGCCAAAGTTCATGGTATCATTGGATTGCCGGGCATTATGCCATGCTGCTCGCCGCCATTCGGCCGGATCTCGACGAGGCGGAACGACATGGGCGGGCGTTGGCGATGTTGACCATGTGCATTGGCGCATGGATTACACTGGGTCGTTCGCGTTCACCATGGCCATCGACGCCGGATGGCGGCGCAAAAAAAGCGATGTTGAAAGCCATCGAACATCTGATCGATCAGTAGCGGCTGCCTTAGCACCACTTACGTTATTGACACACGCGCTTGTCAGATACAGTCTGACAAGGCGCTATGTCACATTGCTGAGTCGAAACTCGGCATTGGGGCGAGTTTGCTGGAGAAACAAAAGTTGCTTCGACGCGGCCCTACCCCCTGTTCGGGGAACTGACCCTGTTGAAAAGCGACACGAGAGGAGAGTTGGATGATGGCAGCGGAGCTTTCGCCGGTACGCAAATCCATCCTGCCGCAAGGCGGGGATAGCTGGGAAACCATCGCGCAACGGGAATTGCCCGATACGGCGCAGAGCGGTGCGGTCGCCATGCTGCAAAGCTGGAACCTGCACGTGTTCATGCGCGCTGCCGGGGGCGTGGGGCGGATAAGGGGGGATAATCCCATCCTGCCCAGCGATGTTATCTTTGTAGAGCCGCCGCGCGCCTGAGCGATGGCTGCAGCCACCATCAGCGAAGTCCGGATTGCCGCTGCACATGACGGCGATGCAGAGCTTTTGGTGACGCTGACTTTCCCAAATGGCGGACGTTCGCTGGTTACGCTCGATGAATTTGCCGCCCGCTCACTGCTCGCTTCGACCGAGTCCGATAATCCTGACCAGCTGATTGGCGTGGGGTGGGATCGGGTTCGCGACGCACTGATCGCGGCATCAAGCCGTTTCAACGAACAGGCCCCGCAAGCATAAGAATTTTTAGGAGAGGATTTTCCAAATGTACGATCTGGTAATTCGCAATGGACGCGTGGTGGATGGCTCGGGCATGCCGGCCTTTAACGCTGATGTCGCCGTAAAGGATGGTCGCATCGCCCGGATCGGCCGTGTGGATCAGGCCGGCAAACGCGAAATCGATGCTGCGGGCAAAGTGGTTGCACCGGGCTTTATCGATCCGCACACCCATTTCGATGCCCAGCTGCTTTGGGATGGCTATGCAAAGCCGGCTCTCTCACATGGCGTGACAACCGTTGTTGCCGGCAACTGCTCGCTGTCCCTCGCGCCGCTCAAGGCCGAACATCGCATGAAGCTGGTCGGCATGTTCAACCAGATCGAGGAAATGCCGCTCAAAGCGTTCAAGGAAGGTGTCGTCTGGGATTGGGAAAGCTTCCCCGAATATCTCGCGCGCATCCGCAAGGGGCTGGCGATCAATGTCGGCCAGCTTGTCGGCCATAGCGTGCTGCGCCTTTGGGTGATGGGCGAAGCGGCAATGGAACGCACCGCGACCGATGCGGAAATCTCCGCAATGCAGGGCCTGCTGCGCGAATGCCTTGATGCAGGCGCAATCGGCCTGTCGACCAGCTATGTCGACATGGACGAAACATTAAAGCCCGTGCCAAGCCGCTATGCCGACGCGGATGAAGTCGATGCACTCGCCAGCGTGTTGAGCGAATATGGCCGCATCCTGCAGATCGTGCCTGAATTCTACGACCCGGATCTAACCATTGCGCGGCTGGACCAGTTGGCCGAATTGTCGATCAAATATGCCATCCCGACCACTTTCTCGCCGTTGTTTGTCAGCGCCGACAATGTCGATGCGGTCAATCGCGTGATGGCACGGGTCGATGAACAGTTCGCCCGCGGAGCACGCGTATGGCCGCAGGTGCAGACCCGCCCCATCGACATCAGCTTCAGCTTTGCCGTGCCCAGCCTGTTGTTCATCCGCCTGCCCGGTTGGTACAATGTCATGCGCTTTGGCACCCGCGATGAAATCATCGAAGCCTTCAGCAATCCCGAAAGCCGGGCAAAGCTGGTCGCCGAGGCATCGTCGCAAATGGCACTCTGGTCGTTCCTGCGGCTGCGCCATGTCGCGAGCGAGACCAACCAGCAATATGTCGGCAAGACATTGGCGGAAATCGGCGAAATGCGCGGCGTGACGCCACTTGATGCGATGATCGACCTGTCGATCGAGGAAAAGCTCGACGCACATTTCATCGCCGAAAGCATGGGCCATAACCAGGACAAGGATGTCGGTGGCCTGCTGAAGCATCCGCGCGTCCATATCGGCGCAAGCGATGGTGGCGCGCACATCCTGTCATTTTCGACCTATGGCGACACCGGCTATCTGTTTGGCCATTTCGTCCGCGACAAGAAATTGCTGACGCTTGAAGAGTCGGTGCGGAAAATCACTTCGGAAACCGCCGCCATCTGGGGCATTCCCGAACGCGGCCTTTTGCAACAGGGGCTGGTGGCCGACATCGTAGTGTTCGACCCGCAGGCCATCGATCGTGGCGCGGAAGTCTATGTGCAAGACGTGCCCGGAGATGGCAGCCGCTATATCCGCGACGCAATCGGTGTGGATACTGTCATCGTAGCTGGGGGCATCGCATGGAGCGCCGCAGAGGGTTATACCGATGATGCCCGCGGCTCGACCCTGCCCGCTCCGATCGAAGCCCCGCTGGAGCGCATCGCCGCATGAGTTGGGACGGCGTCAGCGAGCGTCGGATCCAGACAAACGGGATATCGCTCAACATCGCAGAAGCGGGCGAAGGCCCGCTGGTTCTGCTGCTCCATGGCTTTCCCGAAAGCTGGTATAGTTGGCGGCACCAGTTCGCTCCGCTTGCGGCGGCAGGCTATCATGTCGTCGCCCCAGACATGCGCGGCTATGGCAAGAGCGACAAGCCCGCAGAAATCACCGCCTATAACCAGGTCGAAGTGGTGAATGACATTATCGGCCTGATCCCGGCGCTGGGATATGAGACCGCCATCGTCATCGGCCATGATTGGGGTGCGCCGACTGCATGGGCTACCGCTCTGTTCCACCCGGATAAAGTGCGGGCGGTTGGTGGGCTGTCGGTTCCCTTCATGCCGCGCTCGCCAGTGCAGCCGATGCCGATGATGCGCGAGATGTTCAAAGGGCAATTCTTCTACCAGCTCTATTTCCAGGAGCCCGGCGTTGCCGAAGCTGAGTTCGAGAAAGATTTGAAGACGGGGCTGCGCAAATTCCTCGTCATGGGTGGGGGTGAGACTGACCTGACCGCATTGCCGCCCAAGACCGAGCATGACGACCTGCTGTCAAACCTTCCCGATCCGGAAAAGCTGCCGCCCTGGCTCAGCGAGGCGGACCTTGATTTCTATACTGCCGAGTTCACGCGTTCGGGAATGCGCGGACCGCTCAACTATTACCGCAACCACGACCTGACATGGGAAATGACGGAGGGCGCACCGACGCAAATCCACCAGCCTGCCATGTTTGTTGCAGGTACCGCCGACGGGGTGGTGATGATGGCGGCAGAAGCAATCAAGGCCATGCCGATGTTCGTCACGGACCTGCGGCTCAACCGCATGATTCCGGGAATCGGCCATTGGACCCAGCAAGAGGCACCAGATGCGGTGAATGAGGCAATCCTCGAATTCCTGTCGATGGTGGATGGCTGAGAACAATGTCGACAGCTGAAAAAGTCTTGGTCATCGGCGCGGGAATTGGCGGTTTGTGCACCGCGCTGCTGCTCGCGCCTTCGGGGCGTGAGATACTGATGGTCGAACGCGACGGCCCGTTGGGGACATCCGATCCGGACGAGCTTTTTCACAACTGGAAGCGCAACGGCGTCGCGCATCTACGCCAGAGCCACGCTTTCCTCGCCCGTTTGCGCAAGATCATGAAAGACGAGCATCCTGCCTTGCTCGACCAACTTCTCGCCAACGGCGTGCGCGAACTGCCCTTTGACGTATGGCTGACAGAGCAGCAGCAGGCAAATTATGAAGCTGCACCCGAAGATGCCGACCTGACCATCATCACCAGCCGCCGCACGACGCTGGAAATGACGATGCGCCGCTATGTCGAGACGCTGCCCAATGTGAAGCTGCTGTGCGGATTTCGTGTCGAGCGGTTGATCACGCACAAGGAAGACGGTGGCGTTTTGCACGTTTCCGGCATCGAAGGCGTGCAAGACGGAAAACCAGTCACTTTGACTGCCGACATAATCGTCGACACCTCAGGCAAGGGCGGCCGTTCGATAAACCAGTTGATCACCGAGGGTGCGCACATTGCGGAAGAGAGCGAAACCGCAGGTATCCTTTATTTCACCCGGCACTATCGCTTGCGCCCCGGCCAGATAGAGCCGGATAGGACCAGCAATCCCCCGGCCTCTGGCGATCTGGGCTATCTGAAATTCGGCGTATTCCCGGGCGACAATGGCAATTTCTCGATTACGCTGGCCGTGCCCGAGGTCGAACTCGAATTGCGACAGGCGATTGTCGATCCGGAAATCTTCCACGGCATTACGCTGATGCTACCCGGTCTCCATCCCTGGACCAATGCCGAACGTTCCGAGCCGGTCGGCAAGGTCATTGGCATGGGAGACCTTGTCAGCCGCTGGCGCGATATGGTGGTCGACGGCAAGGCTGCGACTCACGGCTATTTCGCACTGGGCGATACGTTGGTCCGGACGAACCCGCTTTATGGCCGTGGCTGCTCATTCGCTGCTGTGAGTGCACAAGCGCTGCGCAAAGTGCTCGACACGCATAGAGGGCCGGAAGAACGCGCCCTCGCCTATCATGAGGCCATAAAGCTCGAACTGCGGCCCTTTTACATCAACCAGCGAACGCAGGATCGCGCTGCCATAAAGGAAGCGCGCCGCGCCTTGACGCCGGGGCAAAAGCAACGGCTGCGCGCTCGGCTGACCAAGAGTTTCGTGAAAGACGGTATCGAAATTGCAATCCGTTCCGATACACGCCTGCTGCGCGAAGCATTGCGCGGTTTCCACATGCTCGAACATCCCGAAGCATGGCTGAAACGACCGCGCAACCTTGCTGGTGTGCTATATTATTGGGCGCGGGGGAAACGCCGAAATGCTGCCGCCTATCGGCCTGATCCCGGGCCGGAGAGACAGCATATGCTGGCTGCATTGAAGATTGACCACCAGGCAGACATTGATCGTATCGCCGCTGAGCCATCCAAGGTCGCTTAGCGGCGGGTTTCAAGCGATCCGGATCTTCTTTTCGATTCCATCGATAATGCTTCCGAGCTTTGATGCAGCGCGCACCACATCTTCGATGGGTGAAGCAAAATCACTGAGGATCCAATCTAGCGCGATATGGACGATTGCCCCGACGGCGCCGATGGCAACCATCCGGTCGGTGCGCGAAAGCCGGTCGAGCGGCGCGTCGACCACAACTTCGGCAAATCGTTGGGTCGCGGTTTCCAGATAAGCATCAACCACCGGGCTGATGCCCCTGATTTCCACCAGAAAGGCGCGTGCATGCGCAGGCTGTTTGCGCAACATGCCATAATAGTGGAAAAGGATCGTCTCCAACCGGTCGGCTCGTGCGACCGCGGCACATTTGGCCTGCAATTCGCTCACCATATGCTCAAGCGAAGCCGAAGCCACTGCGACAAGCATGTCTTCGCTATTGGCGAAGCTTTCATAGAAATAGCGCTCTGTCAGCCCCGCTTCGTCGCAAACCGCCTTTACCGATGAATGGCGAAAGCCTCGTTCGCTATAGACCTTGACGGCAGCCGCCATCAGCAGCGCGCGACGCTCTGCCTTTCGCTCGTCAGCCCCCCGGCCACGCCATCGTCTTTCGGTCGTTTGCGCCATTATCGCGGGCAAGCTTAGCCGAACCGGATAGGAAGTGACAATCTGTATTGTCATTTACAGAGGCATCGTCACAGTTTGAAATAAATGGCATTTCAAAGCATCGAGTGCCGATCGGCAAATCGAAACTTGCAAATGGTGCAATTTTCTTTGCAGCAATCCGCGCTTTCCGGACTTTAAATTACCAAAACATCCGTCTACCGCGAATCAAATTTTCCAGATTCGCAGAATAAGGGTAGGCCATGGGATCTCCTCCGGCACAGGGACTGTATGACCCGCGTAATGAGCATGACGCATGCGGCGTCGGCTTCATTGCGAACATCAACGGTGAGAAGAGCCACACGACGATCGAGCGTGGCTTGCAGATCCTCGTCAACCTCGACCATCGCGGTGCGGTGGGTGCAGATCCGTTGCTCGGCGATGGCGCGGGCATCCTGATCCAGATTCCGGACGCGCTCTATCGAGATTGGGCCAAAGGCGCTGGCGTAAACCTGCCGGCACCTGGCGATTATGCCGTTGTTATGTGCTTCCTGCCGCAGAACGAGGCAGCGCGCGAATTCGGTATCAAGAATTTCGAGAGCTTCATCGTCAAGGAAGGCCAGACGATACTTGGCTGGCGCGACGTGCCAACCACGCTGGATGGCCTTGGTAAGGCGGTTATTGAACAGATGCCGGTCATTCGCCAGCTCTTCATCGGACGCGGTGAGAATTGTGCAGATCAGGACGCATTCGAACGCAAGCTGCTCGCGATCCGCAAGCAGGCGCAAAACCCACTTTTTGCATTGGAAGAAAAGCATGGTCTTCCCGGCCTTGGCAGCTTCTATATCCCGTCCATGTCAACGCGCACCGTTGTCTATAAGGGCCTGCTGCTCGCCGGGCAGGTTGGCTCCTTCTATGACGATTTGCGTAATCCGCTGTGCCAATCGGCGCTAGCCCTCGTCCACCAGCGTTTCTCGACCAATACTTTCCCAAGCTGGAAGTTGGCGCACCCCTATCGCTTTGTCGCGCACAATGGTGAGATCAACACGGTTCGCGGCAATGTGAACTGGATGAACGCACGCCGCCGCACGATGGAATCGGACCTGATGGGTCCCGATCTCGACAAGATGTGGCCGATCATCCCACACGGCCAATCGGATACGGCGTGCCTCGACAATGCGCTCGAATTGCTGCTTGCCGGTGGATACAGCCTCGCCCACGCGGTGATGATGCTGATCCCCGAAGCATGGGCCGGCAACCCGATGATGGATGCCAACCGCCGGGCATTCTATGAATATCATGCTGCGCTGATGGAGCCATGGGACGGCCCTGCTGCGGTGGCCTTCACCGACGGCCGGCAGATCGGTGCAACGCTCGACCGCAACGGCCTGCGCCCTGCGCGTTTCTGCGTCACCGATGACGACCATGTCATCATGGCATCCGAAAGCGGCGTATTGCCGATCAAGGAAGACAATATCGTCCGCAAATGGCGTCTCCAGCCGGGCAAGATGTTGCTCATCGATATGGAGCAGGGCCGCATCATCGAGGATGAGGAAATCAAGGCGCAGCTTGCGACCAAGGAACCTTATGCCAAGTGGCTCGAATCCGCGCAGTATAAGCTGAAGGACCTCGACGAGGTCGAAGTCGCGGATGGCGCGCTCGCCAACGATCACAGCGCATTGCTCGATCGCCAGCAGGCCTTTGGCTACACGCAAGAGGATATCAGCAAGTTCCTTGAACCGATGGCAACCAATGGCGATGATCCGCTGGGATCGATGGGTACAGACACGCCGATTGCTGTTCTCTCGAACAAGCCGCGCCTGCTTTACGATTATTTCAAGCAAAATTTCGCGCAGGTCACCAACCCGCCGATCGATCCGATACGCGAGGAACTGGTGATGAGCCTGGTCAGCATGATCGGCCCGCGCCCCAACCTGCTTGGACATGATGCAGGTACGCACAAGCGGCTTGAGGTTGACCAGCCGATCCTCACCAACGCCGATCTCGCCAAGATCCGCTCGGTCGAACAGGCACTCGACGCCGCGTTCCGCGCCGAAACCATCGACATCACCTGGGATGCCGCGAGTGGCGCTGCAGGCCTTGAAATGGCGATCAAGGAAATGTGCTGGGCAGCGACCGAGGCGGTGCTGCAGGACAAGAACATCCTGATCCTTTCGGACCGCGCGCAAGGCCCGGACCGGATTGCCATGCCTGCCTTGCTGGCGACCGCAGCCGTGCACCATCACTTGGTCCGCCAGGGCCTCCGCATGCAGACCGGCCTGGTCGTCGAAACCGGCGAAGCGCGCGAAGTGCACCATTTCTGCGTGCTCGCAGGCTATGGCGCGGAAGCGATCAACCCCTATGTCGCCTTTGAAACGCTGGAGGAAATCCGCGTGCGGCAGGGTCTGCAGCTTTCGACCTACGAAGTGCAGAAAAACTATATCAAGGCGGTCGGCAAGGGCATCCTCAAGGTCATGTCCAAGATGGGGATTTCGACCTATCAAAGCTATTGCGGCGCGCAGATTTTTGACGCGGTCGGGCTGTCGTCCGAATTCATTGCCAAATATTTCACCGGCACCGCGACGACCATTGAAGGCGTCGGCTTGGCTCAAATTGCCGAGGAAACCGTCCGCCGCCATGCCGCGGCCTATGGCGACAATCCAATCTATCGCAACATGCTCGATGTTGGCGGAATCTATGGATACCGCATCCGGGGTGAGGATCATGCCTGGACGCCGAACAGCGTTTCCAAATTGCAGCACGCAGTGCGCGGCAACAATCCGAAGGAATATGAAGAGTTTGCCCGTTCGATCAACGAACAGAGCGAGCGCCTACTGACTATTCGCGGATTGATGGAGTTGAAGCCGGCCGACAAGCCGCTCGACATCAGCGAAGTCGAACCCGCATCCGAAATCGTCAAGCGCTTCGCCACTGGCGCGATGAGCTATGGCTCGATCTCTTGGGAGGCGCACACCACGCTGGCACTCGCGATGAACCGCATCGGCGGCAAATCGAACACCGGCGAAGGCGGCGAAGACCCCAAGCGTTTCAAGCCTCTGCCCGATGGCAGCTCGATGCGTTCGGCGATCAAGCAGGTCGCCTCGGGCCGCTTTGGCGTGACCGCGGAATATCTGGTCAATGCCGACGATATCCAGATCAAGATGGCGCAGGGTGCGAAGCCCGGTGAAGGCGGCCAGTTGCCCGGCGACAAGGTCGACAAGACCATCGGCGCAACCCGCCACTCAACCCCCGGCGTCGGCCTGATTTCGCCGCCTCCGCACCACGACATTTATTCGATCGAGGATCTCGCGCAGCTGATCCACGACCTCAAAAACGTCAACACTGGCGCGCGTATTTCGGTAAAACTCGTGTCCGAAGTTGGCGTCGGCACAGTTGCTGCGGGTGTTTCGAAGGCACGCGCCGACCATGTTACCATTTCGGGCTATGAAGGCGGCACCGGTGCCTCTCCGCTCACCTCGCTAACCCATGCAGGTTCGCCATGGGAAATCGGCCTTGCCGAAACCCAGCAGACCCTGCTGCTCAACAACCTGCGCAGCCGCATCGCGGTGCAAGTCGATGGTGGGCTCCGTACCGGACGCGACGTCGCCATTGGCGCGCTGCTCGGAGCGGACGAGTTCGGCTTTGCGACAGCACCGCTGATCGCGGCAGGCTGCATCATGATGCGTAAGTGCCACCTCAACACCTGCCCGGTGGGCGTGGCGACGCAAGACCCTGTGTTACGCAAGCGCTTCACCGGCCAGCCCGAGCATGTGATCAACTATTTCTTCTTCGTTGCTGAAGAGTTGCGCGCGATCATGGCCGAAATGGGCTTTCGTACCATTGACGAGATGGTCGGTCGCGTCGACCGCATCGACATGAAGAAAGCGATCCACCACTGGAAGGCGCAGGGCGTTGACCTGTCTCGCCTGCTGCACGTCGTCGATACCAAGGGCGGTTCGCTGCACCAGACCGAAATGCAGGATCACGGCCTCGACAAGGCGCTCGACCGTGACCTGATAGCGGCCGCTGCACCCGCACTTGAAAAGGGTGAGGCTGTCCGCATCGAAGGTGAGGTCAAGAGCCTGAACCGCACCGTCGGCGCGATGCTTTCGGGCGAAGTGGCCAAGAAATATGGCCATGCAGGTTTGCCTGAAAACACCATCCAGATCGCCTTCACTGGCGTGGCTGGACAGAGCTTTGGCGCGTTCCTTGCGCATGGCATCACGCTCGACCTGACGGGCGATGCCAATGACTATGTCGGCAAGGGCCTGTCGGGTGGCCGTGTAATCGTGAAGCAGCCCGCCCATGTGAAGCGCGAGCCGACTGAGAATATCATCGTCGGCAACACCGTGCTGTACGGTGCGATTGCGGGCGAAGCCTATTTCAGCGGCGTTGCCGGTGAACGCTTTGCCGTGCGCAATTCGGGCGCGCTTGCGGTGGTCGAAGGCACTGGCGATCATGGCTGCGAATATATGACCGGTGGCGTTGTTGCCGTGCTCGGCAAGACGGGGCGCAACTTCGCCGCAGGCATGTCGGGCGGCGTCGCTTACGTCTATGACGAGGATGGCCGCTTCCGCGAACGCTGCAACATGGCGATGGTCGATGTAGAGGCAATCGAGGCTGATGGCCCCGAAGCCGAGAACAGCGCTGGAGCGCCGACGCAGCGGGCATCGAATGTCCATGATTTCGGCATGGGCGACATGCTCTATCATTCGGCGGATCGCCTGCGCATCCTGCTCGAACGGCACCATCTCTACACCGGAAGCAAGCGCGCACGCGCCATCCTAGACGATTGGCCCAATGCCTTGGGCAAGTTCGTCAAGGTGATGCCAAAGGATTACAAGCGCGCGTTGAAGCAGCTCGAGGCTGAACGCCTTGCCGCTGCCCATGTCGCGGCTGAATAAGATTACGGAGCAATAAAGTGGGTAAGGCAACAGGCTTTCTCGAGATCGACCGGCAAGACCGGAGCTATTCAGACGCCAAGGAGCGGTTGAAGCACTACAAGGAATTTGTCGTGCCGCTGCCCGAGGAGAAGCTGAAGGCGCAAGCATCCCGCTGCATGAATTGCGGCATTCCTTACTGCCACAATGGCTGCCCGGTGAACAACATCATCCCGGACTGGAACCATCTGGTCTATGAAGGCGATTGGCAGAATGCACTCGAGGTGCTGCATTCGACCAACAACTTCCCCGAATTCACCGGCCGCATCTGCCCCGCCCCGTGCGAGGCAAGCTGCACGCTCAACATTGATGACGCACCCGTCACGATCAAATCGATCGAATGCGCCATTGTCGATCGCGGCTGGCAGGAAGGCTGGATCCAGCCGCAACCGCCAAAGCGCAAGACAGGTAAGTCGGTAGCTGTCGTCGGCTCAGGCCCCGCAGGCATGGCCTGCGCACAACAACTGGCGCGCGCCGGGCATAGCGTCACGCTGTTCGAGAAGAACGACCGGATGGGCGGGCTGCTTCGCTATGGCATCCCCGACTTCAAGATGGAGAAGGACCTCATCAACCGCCGCCTGATGCAGATGCAGGCGGAGGGTGTGGTGCTGCGCGAGTCCACTGAAATCGGCGTCCATGTCTCGATGGAAAGCCTGCGCGAGAATTTCGACGCAGTGGTGATGTCAGGCGGCGCCGAAGAGGCGCGCCAGTTGAACATCCCGGGTGCCGAAATGGCGGGCGTGCGCCTCGCCATGGAATTCCTGACCCAGCAGAACAAGCGCAATGCAGGCGACGAAGAAACCCGCGCCGCACCGCGCGGATCGATTGTCGCGACCGGCAAGCATGTCATCGTTATCGGTGGCGGCGATACCGGTTCGGACTGCGTCGGCACCTCGAACCGCCAGGGTGCGGCTTCGGTTACCCAGATCGAAATCATGCCCAAACCGCCTGTCCGCGAGGACAAGGCGATGGTGTGGCCCGAATGGCCGCTCAAGCTGCGAACCTCATCGAGCCACGAAGAAGGCTGCGAGCGCGACTGGGCGATCAATGCAAAGCGCGTGCTCGGCGAAAATGGCCAGGTTACCGGCCTCGAATGCGTCCGCCTCGATTGGTCAAACGGCCGGATGGAAGAGGTGCCGGGCAGCGAGTTCGTGCTGAAGGCAGACCTGATCTTCCTCGCCATGGGCTTCACTGGCCCGCGCAAGGCAGGGATGCTTGACCAATCCGAAGTCGAACTCGACGAGCGCGGCAATGTGAAAGCGAATGTCAGCGACTACAAGACCAGCCAGGAAGGCGTGTTCGCTTGCGGCGATATGCGCCGCGGCCAGAGCCTTGTCGTCTGGGCAATCCGCGAGGGTCGCCAATGCGCCCGTGCAGTGGACGAGCATCTGATGGGGTCGAGCGAACTGCCGCGCTAAGCTGCGTCAGACATCAAAGCGCACACCCTGCGCCAATGGCAGGGCGTTGCTGTAGTTGATGGTATTGGTCGCGCGCTGCATATAGCCCTTCCATGCGTCGGAGCCGGACTCGCGTCCGCCGCCGGTTTCCTTTTCCCCGCCAAAGGCCCCGCCAATTTCGGCGCCCGAAGTGCCGATGTTGACATTGGCGATGCCGCAGTCGCTGCCCGATGCTGACAGGAACATTTCGCATTCGCGCATGTCGAGCGAGAAAATCGAAGACGAAAGCCCTGCCCCCACGCTGTTTTGCAGCGCGATTGCATCATTCAGTTCCGAATAGCGGAAGACATAAAGGATTGGGGCAAAGGTTTCGCGCAAGGCCGGACCTGCATGGCTTTCCATTTCGACGATTGCGGGGCGTGCATAGACGCCGGGTCGATCAAGCCTTTCGCCTCCATATATCCTTGCGCCCATTTCGTTGGCTTCGACCAACGCGGATTGCATCCGTTCAAACGCATCTTCGTCAATCAGCGGCCCTGCAAGATGGGCTGTATCAAGCGGATCACCAACCGGGATGCTGGCTGCCGCAGCCTTCAATTTGGCGGCGAAATCATCATAAACCGCGTCATGCACGAACAGTCGGCGCAGGCTGGTGCAGCGCTGGCCGCTGGTGCCGACCGCAGAAAAAAGCACACCGCGCAGCGCCACATCGAGATCTGCCTTGTTGCTGACAATCGCGGCATTGTTGCCACCCAGTTCAAGGATGGTTCTGGCAAAACGGGCCGCTGCCGCCTGCCCCACTGCGCGGCCCATTTCAGTGCTTCCGGTTGCCGAGATCAGCTTTATGCGGGCGTCCGCAACCAATGCCGCGCCCGTATCGCGCGCGCCGATGATGACCTGCGACAATCCATCCGGAGCATCTTCGAAATCAGCCAGCACCTTGTCGAGCAACGCCTGCACCGCGAGCGCGGTGAGCGGCGTTTTCTCAGACGGCTTCCATACGATGCTGTTGCCGCAAACCAGCGCGATTGCCGCATTCCACGCCCAAACCGCGACGGGGAAATTGAACGCGCTGATAATCAATGTAGGACCCAGCGGGTGCCATTGTTCCATCATCCGGTGGCCGGGACGTTCGCTGGCGATGGTAAGGCCATGGAGTTGACGCGACAGGCCGACAGCGAAGTCGCAAATGTCGATCATCTCCTGCACTTCGCCTTCGCATTCGCTGATTGGCTTTCCGCATTCGATGGTGACAAGGCGGGCGAGATCAGCCTTGTGATCGCGCAAGGCATTGCCAAAGCGTCGGACTAGTTCGCCTCGACGCGGCGCAGGTAAGGTGCGCCAAGCAAGGAAGGCGTTTTGGGCGCGGCTCAAGGCTGCATCGATTTCCGCGGGTGACGCTGTTTTGACGGAGCCGATCTGGCTGCCGTCTATGGGCGTATGGACCGGAAGGTCGCCTTTGGAAAAGGCGCAGCCAAGTTCGCTCAGCACAAAGTCGACGTCCGTCCGAATTGACATTGCTGCCTCCCAAAGGCGTCATCCTGAACTTTTTCAAGATCCATTTCGCCTTTCAAGTTCCATCCTTAGCTGCACGATGGACCCTGAAACAAGCATGTCCTGAGCCAGTCGAAGGGTTCAGGGTGACGGCCTCTGATGCAACTTGTTTCATCTCGATGAAAAGTCTAGCGAGCCGGAAACGCAAATGGAGATTCCCATGGCCGAAATGGCAGCCTTTGACTGGTCCGATCCCTTTTTCCTCGACGATCAATTGACCGAAGAGGAGCGCATGATCCGCGATGCCGCACACGGCTTTGCGCAGGAGGAGCTCCAGCCACGCGTGATCAAGGCGTTTCGTGAGGAAGTCGATGCACCCGAACTGTTCCCGCTGATGGGACAGGCTGGCTTGCTGGGTGCAACGATCGACCCGGCTTATGGTGGTGCAGGTGCGAGCTATGTCGCTTATGGCTTGATCGCCCGCGAAATCGAGCGCGTCGATTCAGGCTACCGGTCGATGGCTTCGGTCCAGTCGAGCCTCGTCATGCATCCGATCAATGCATATGGTTCGGAAGAGCAGCGCCGCAAATATCTGCCCGGCCTTGCCGCCGGCAAATTGATTGGCTGTTTCGGCCTGACCGAACCCGATGCAGGCAGCGATCCCGCTGGCATGCGCACCACAGCCAAGAAGGTCGATGGCGGTTACGTCATCAACGGCAGCAAGACATGGATTTCAAACGCACCTTTCGCCGACGTTTTTGTCGTCTGGGCAAAGAGCGAGGCCCATGGCGGCGGCATTCGCGGCTTCATTTTGGAAAAGGGCATGAAGGGCCTGTCCGCGCCCAAGATTGAGGGCAAGCTCAGCCTTCGCGCATCGACCACCGGCATGATCATGATGGACAATGTCGAGGTCGGTGAAGACGCGCTCCTGCCTGAAGTGCAGGGCTTGAAGGGCCCCTTCGGCTGCCTCAATCGTGCGCGTTACGGCATCAGCTGGGGCGCTCTGGGCGCTGCGGAATTCTGCCTTCACGCCGCGCGCCGATATGGCCTTGATCGGCACCAGTTCGGCAAGCCGCTGGCGGCGAACCAGCTTTACCAGAAAAAACTCGCCGACATGATGACTGACATCGCACTTGGCTTGCAAGCTTCTCTCCGCGTTGGCCGTTTGATGGACGAAGGCCGCTTCGCGCCCGACATGATTTCGATCGTGAAGCGCAACAATGTAGGAAAGGCGCTCGATATCGCCCGGATGGCGCGTGACATGCACGGCGGCAATGGTATCAGCGAGGAATATCAGGTGATCCGCCACATGGTGAACCTCGAAACCGTGAACACCTATGAGGGTGCGCACGATGTCCATGCGCTGATACTCGGCCGTGCAATTACGGGAATTGCCGCTTTCTAAA